>RCUS01000742.1_pt1 | contig 19853 bp, 17 predicted proteins | sample 2166221 | NCBI WGS metagenome assembly RCUS01 (sample SAMN09932758, study PRJNA488358) | compost metagenome | isolation source: compost soil in cyclohexanecarboxylic | place: Germany: Experimental Botanical Garden | reverse complement strand
ACGCAAATACCGGACTCAACCGGAAACACTTAAAGAAGAATATGAAGCTTGGCAACGTGAGCTTGAGCAACTACATCAACTTGAAGACCCAGAAACACTGGCAGAGCAAGTTGAAAAGTCGCATGAGGAGTTTTTAGAAAAAGCTCAGCATTTAGACAATATTCGTCGTGAAGCTGCCGCTCCGCTTGCTAAACAATTAACTGAACAAGTGAAACCTTTAGCGTTACCAGAAGCACACTTCGAGTTTAAGTTCGAACCATTAGAACAACCAGGTGCAGAGGGTTTAAGCTTTATTCAACTTTTATTTACTGCCAATAAAGGTATTCCTCCACAACCATTGGCACGAGTGGCATCTGGTGGTGAGCTTTCTCGTATTGCACTCGTGATGCAAGTCATGAATGCTGAGAAAACCGAATCCGAAGTTTTGGTGTTTGATGAAATTGATGTCGGGATTAGTGGCGGCACCGCAGAAGTTGTGGGACGTTTACTTGCCGACTTAGCGCAACATGTCCAGCTCTTATGTATTACTCACCAAGCACAAGTTGCTGCACAATCTGATCAGCATTTATTAGTGAAAAAACAACAAACTGACCCAGCCAGCAGTACAATTGTAGAACTTGATGAAAATCAAATCATTTTTGAGTTAGCTCGCATGTCCGGTGGTGTTGAAATTAATGAAACAACCTTGCAGCACGCAAAACAATTACGCCAACTTAAATTTCAGGCTTCTTCAAATTAATAAAGAAAATGAGAGAAAAAGATTGGCGAAATCCGATTAACTCTTGTATGTTGATAAAAAGAACCTATATAGATAAAAGGGTCGAGAGGCCCTCTAGTGACATTTTTTGAGGGAGAACCGCTTAGGTGACCAAACAATACCTGACTCACCGTTGTCTGATTGCCCCGCCAGAAATGGCAGATGACTTTTTCGCAAACACTGTAATTTATCTTGCTCGTCATGATGAAGAAGGTGCTCAAGGCATTATTATTAATCGTCCTTCCGGTATTCAAATTAAAGAATTACTCAATGATCTCGACATTGAAGCTGACAATGTAAATCCACATGCGGTTTTACAAGGTGGTCCTTTACGTCCTGAAGCTGGATTTGTTCTCCATACTGGGCAACCAACATGGCATTCATCTATTGCTGTAGGTGAAAATGTTTGTATTACGACCAGTAAAGATATTCTCGATGCGATTGCTCATAACGAAGGTGTCGGCCGATACCAGATTGCATTGGGCTATGCGAGCTGGAGCAAAAATCAGTTAGAAGACGAAATTACGCGTGGTGACTGGCTCATTTGTGATGCCGATATGGATCTGATTTTTAACCTGCCTTATGACGATCGTTGGGATGCAGCTTATAAAAAAATTGGTGTAGATCGTGCGTGGCTAGCATCTGAAATCGGACACGCTTAATGACCGAAACACAATCAAAATCGATTATGGCTTTTGACTTTGGCACTCAAAAAATGGGAATGGCGATTGGCCAGTCTTCAATTGAAAGTGCCAACCCTCTCCCTTTATTTGTCATGAAAGATGGTATCCCGAACTGGGATCAACTCTTAAAAATCGTGAAAGAATGGCAACCTGATTTATTTTTGGTTGGCCTTCCCCTAAATATGGACGATAGCGAGTCAGAACTCTCTACACGTGCCCGCAAATTTGCGAGACGTTTACGTCATCAAACCAACATAGAAACGTTGATGGTAGATGAACGTTTAACGACACGTGAAGCGAGAGAAGAGTTAGGTTTTTACCAAGAACAAGGTCGAGCAAAAAAGCTATCAGCAGATAGTTTTGCAGCTGCACTACTCATTCAGAGTTGGTATCGAAATCCAATCGGTTTAACACCCTAAGATTTTAAAAAAGAAGGAAGGCTAAAGCCTTCCTTCTTTTTTACTTATCAACAATATGTACGGTAGCAGTTCGTCCTGAGACAAAAGCAAGCTGATTCTTCGGTGTTTCATCTAACACGATCTTCACGGGTACACGCTGTGCTAAACGAACCCAGCTAAAGGTTGGGTTTACATTGGCAAGAAGCTTAGAGCTACTTGAACGCTCACGATCTTCAATTCCCGATGCAATACCTTGTACATGGCCTTTAATTTTTTGGTTATCACCCATTAACTGTACAGTGGCCTGATCACCGACATGAATACGATTTAATTTGGTCTCTTCAAAGTATCCCACAACATAAAGTTGTTTACGGTCAAGTAATGCAGCAACCGCTTGGCCTACTTGAACATAGTTACCTGGGCTCATATCAAAGTTAGATAAAGTACCATCAGCGGGAGCAATTACCGCAGCACGATGCATATTAAGCTCAGCCAAATGTAAACTGCTCGTTGCTGCCTCAATCAAAGCCTGCTGTTGCTTAACAGTTGCTGCTGCTTGCTCAATTGCTGCTTGTAGTTGCTCATGCTCTGCATGGGATTGATCACGTGTTGCAAAAACCTGATCTTGTTCTTGTTTTGAAATCGCCCCATCCATTAAGTTTGAATAGCGGCTCGCATTTTTTTCAGCTAAACGAATATTGGTATCTGATTTAATCAGGTTTGCTTTTGCCTGAGCTAAGCCTGCTTGTGATTGAGCAAATGCTGCTTTCGCTTTTGCTAAATCAGATTTTGCTTGCTCTACATCTAAAGCTCGGCGGGACACATCAATTTTAAAGAGTACCTGTCCCTTCTTCACACTCTGGTTATCTTGAACCAAAACTTCTGTGACAAGGCCGGCTACATCCGAAGATACTTGAATAACGTCACCACGAACTCGACCATCTCGTGTCCACGGCGCTGCATTATAGTAGTTCCACAAATGCACAATGGTATAAACCGCAACCATTAATGCGACAATCAAAATTACTGGACGGATGACTTTTTTCAAATCCACCTGATTCATTTCACTCACCTAACTCAATCTTTAATTTCGCAATCATCTCTATGCACCCACCCCAACAAAAATTTGATGTATCACCAAAAGCAATAAAAGGTAAAAACACAAATTAAAAATACTAGGTAATGCAATCCAGCCTTGTGCAATCCACTTGTTGGTTAAAACACTTAATCCACGGAAACATATATATGCCAAGAGGGCTTGAACGAGCAAAGAAGGCACGTAAATGCCATAAACATTAAACTCACCCATTTGCTATGGCTCCTCTAAAGGTGCTTTTTTCATTCATTTGATCTGATGAAACATGACACATGCTATAAGCAATATTGTTAAGTGAAATGAGTAATCTTTGTCGCATAGTCATATCTTCAATATTTGAAGCAAGCTGTTTTAGTTCAAATAAAGCTCGATGGATTTTTTCCACTAAAGCCGCAGTATTGTCTGCATCATTTTCTTTAGCTCTAAACAGCTCATCCAGATTTTGTTGCAAAACGCCAATATGCTGAGTGAGTTCGGATGTCTGAGGAAACTGATTGGCTAATTCTTGCAATCGGCTTAAATCAACAATACTACTCGACTCAATCAGTGCTTGATGAATTGAAGTTTTAATCTCACCTGATTGCACCATTTTGCTGTTTAGAATCCCAATTCGGTCTAGCATGCTGCGTAAGTGAACTTTAAAATCAAGACCATATGGCAAATAAATCGCCTGTCTCATTGCACGATAATGCAAGGCCAAAATACGGCTTGCACTCGTGTCTGGAGACATTGCACGAACGACGTCAATGACAACTAAAGACACCAAGACACCCAAGATCATGGCAAAAGAACCATCAAGATAAGACACTGCATCCATGCTATAAGCATTGTGCAGGTTTAGTCCCATCATGGTATTAATACCCAAAACCATACCCACTGGCATAAGCATCTGGTTGGCCATCATAGAAACTGCAAACAGGAACATAGGTAATAAAACCAGTCCAAGTTCCCAAAATGTGGTGACATGAGGGAAAATACCAAATGCATAAACGAAGACTAAAACTGCTGAAGCGATACTGCCCCAGATAAAAATACGCAAAACAGGAACGGGATTATCTAAGGCCGTTAAAATACAGGCCGTTACTGCGCCCATTTGCGCCATCATAAATCCAGCTTTCCACCCCGAAATAATCCAGACACCAGTCACAATAAATGTAATAAGGACTGCACTAATGCCACCTCGAATAGCTACACCATGGTCACGGTGTAAACTCGGATATTTGGTGGTCATTGGAGTAATGTTGTCAGGAATTTCTTTATTCCCTTGCTGAATTCGCTGCCACAAGACTTTAACCGCTAAAACATTGCTAATGAAATGGCGCACATCCATTTTCATGGCTGCGACCAAAACTTGCTGATGCGTAGAAGCCGATTCCATCAGACTTGCAAAATCACTTTCAAACTCATCAGGTAACTGCAAAATATTTTCATCAATAATCAGATCTTTTTGCTCTAAAAACTGTACAACATGAGCTGAGAGCTGTTGCAGTTGTTCTGAATGAGTTTCGATAAAACGAAGTTCTTGAAGCTGCTTAATACGCTCAGATAAAGCGACCAGATTAGCAACCACCATTGAGATTTGATGAAGCATTTCCTGCAAGGGTTTGGTCATGCCATGCAACTCACCCTTTTCATAACTCAAATGTACTGCCAAAGCATGAATATCTGTAGTGTCGCGAGTAATGGTCGCTAAAAGTTGAGTATTATTCTGCTGCGGGTCAGCAGTTAATAAATTGGCAAACAGATTTTCTGTATCTTTAAGCGTTTTGATAACGCGTTGCTTAATCGCAGAACCAATGTGCATCGGCAGAATGGTCGCAGAAACCACAGCGCTTGAAATCACTCCAATCGAAATCTCTATGACCCGAGCTAAAGCAATATCAAAAATATTGTATTGATCAATATACGTAATCGCATTGAAGACAATCATGGCTGTCGAATAACCCGCCAGCATAAAAGCATAACTGCGTGGAGTCCGGTCAAGTAAAGACACATAAAGCGCAAAACCCACCCACAACGACAACACCACGGTAAATAACCAAGGTGTATTAATTAGATGTGGCGTTAGCGTTAAGGCAATCACAGCCCCACCAATCGTCCCTACCACACGGTAGACACACTTAGAGGACACCATTCCTGAATAAGGATTGGCAATAATCAGGACCGTACCAATCGACCACATCGGGTTAATCAGATCTAATTCAAATGAAACAAATAACGCCAGCATTCCGGCAATAAATGTTTTTGTTGCAAAGATCAGATCAAGCCTACTCGGGCGAAACGCCAGTATTTGCTTTAATAACATGAACTCATCTCAAATACAGATTTGAACTGATGAGCATGCACCTCAATGTTAAATTGCCTTTCTAGAGACAACAAAACTTTGCCATTTGCCTAAAAGCAAATGAGATGAGGAGCATCCTTCAATACAATGATTTTTCCACATCCTGCCTGATTGGCCCAGATGATTTCAATTTGGACGTTATTTAAACGGCCAAACTTTGGAAAGAAGAGGCATCAAGAAATTCGCCTAGAATCGACCAATTTCTCGATTAGATATTTTGTTTGGCAATTTTTTCAAAATAAAGCAATTTAGTCAACTAAAATATCTCTATTTGATAATTTGATATATTTTTTTATAATCGTATATGATGTATAAGCCAAGAGAAGTTTTCTCTTTGTCAGAGTAAAATACTCAAATCAGGCATTTATTTTAGAATTGAGACAAATTTTCTTTTTTTCTGTTATAAGAACTCAAACATGACTCTTTGTTAAAGGATACGAACAAGACGCTATGGCAATTTCAAGTTTTGGCAAAATTTTAACCGTACTGGACCTATTTTCAGTTTCGCGTCCAATCATTAATGTCGATATTATTTGCGAAGAACTTGGCTTGTCTAAACCAACCAGTTACCGTTATCTGAAAGAACTGGTGTCTACCGATCTATTAAAACGCATTAATGGAACGTCTGGCGATTATACCTTAGGCTCAAAAATTGCAGTTCTTGACTATATTTCCCGAACCACTGATCCGTTAGTTCAAATCAGCACACCATTTATGCGAAATATTGTAGAGCGTACCGAACTCTGCTGCTTGCTCACCTATTTAAATGATGATTACTGTATTGATATTCACCATGAAATATTCAAAGACACCGAATTACTCTCATATGGCCGAGGCTGCCCAAGACCTATTTACGTGGGGTCATCTCCAAAAACGATGGTTTCGCATTTAAGTAAACAACGGATGCAAGACTACTATCATCGTTACCAGCAAGAATTAAAACAATCAGGTTTTGCTGAAGATGAACCAAGCTTTATTCTGCGTATGCGTAAAATTAAAAAACAAGGATTCTATTTCTCACAAGGTGAGATTGACCCGAATGTTTCTGGTCTTGCCGTTCCCGTTCGTTTTTCGAACAAAGAAGTACCTTTAGCTTTAACTTTAGTTGCTTCTAAAAATCGTTTTGATTTTTTAAATGTTGAAAAGCTCACCGAAATTTTGCAAGAAAATGCAGCACTTATTGAACAACGTTTTATGGAGTTATCTGAAAAAGGTGAAATTTAAAACCCAACTTTATGATAATTTAACCTTTTCTTACATTTTAATGCATTGAATATATCACAATATTCTCATATTATGATTTTAGCTCTTATTGATGATTCTTTTCATCAGCAGCTCATCAATAGAAGCATCCCCCTCAGAGGAATAAGCTCATGTTGCCATCATGGGCTTTTTTCTTGCCCAATTTTTGATGAAAGTCATGAAAATTGAAACTGCCTGAAAGTAAGATTAATACGCGGCTGTAAAATCTTTGTTGAGCGATTTAAACGATGTTGCCAATGTTGTTGCGTTTCGCCACGCATCACGATGAGTTGGCCGGGTTGTAGCCACAATTCAACTTTTTCTTTACTTTGAATGTGTCTAAAAGAAAATTTACGGGTAGCTCCAAAACTTAAAGATGCAATCGTTGTAGTTTTTGCTAAAGAAACATCCGAATCACTATGCCAAGCCATACCTTGAGTCCCATCTTCATAGAGATTTGCTAAGCAGGAGTTAAATTTTTCTGAAAGCCGCTGTTCTACCAATTGTTTGAGTTTGGCAAGCGCTCGATCCCAAGGCAAAGAATCACGAATGACGCCCGAATATTTATATTGATAATAATTATCCCCATACCATGCCACTTTTCGGGGAGTAATAAAGTGCTTGCCATACAACTTAGCCTCGTCGTGTTTCCACGCGAGATGTTGGTAAAGATAGTGAAAATATTGTTCAGCTTCTTCTGGGCTTAAAATACAACCATAGTCCTGAACTTCACCATCATAAGGTAATAAATTTTCACAAGGCTCTGGAGCAAATAAATCCAAGGTCATGCGGTCTCTCCATGTTGCTTTGACATCTCCCAAGCTAACAATGCCAATTTGCGCCCCTTTTGCCAATGATATTCTCCGACCATACCCGTTGCACGAATCACCCGATGGCAAGGAATTAAATATGCAATCGGATTTTGTCCAATCGCTGTAGCAACGGCTCTAACGGCTTTAGGTTTGCCAATTTGCTCTGCAATATCTTGATAGGTCCGCAATTGCCCTTCTGGTATGGTCAGTAGCGCTTCCCAGACTTGCAATTGAAATGGAGTTCCAGCCAAGTTAATCGGAAGTTTTTGCTGTAAGTGTTCTGAGAAATCTTGTTCAAACCACTGTGCAATTTGTTGATGCCAAATCGGCGCCTGATTTATTAATTGAGCTTTAGGGAACTGCTGTTTAATTATTTCTTCAATATTCTCACGATTATCGATAAAGCGAACAGAACATATCCCTTTATCACTACTTACAACCAGCAACTCACCAAAGGGACTCGTTTCAATCGAATAATTAAGTGTAACCCCTTCACCTTGCAGTTTATATTCACCAGGCGTCATGCCTTCAAGCTGAATAAACAAATCATGTAAACGACCGGTACCAGACAAACCCGTGTTTAAAGCAGTGTCTAATAAGCTGCGTTGCTGCGTCAAATAATATTTAGCCTGCTGCAAACTCATATATTGGACAAATTTTTTCGGGCTAATACCCACCCATTCTTGAAACTGGCGTTGAATATAACCTGAACTTAAATTCATATGACTCGCAACATCGTCCAGACTGGGTTGCTGGTCCAGATGTTCATATAAATATTCAATTACTGTGGCAATTACAGCAAATTGCCGAGAAGAAAGCATTTGCATGTGTCACCTCCTTAGCACTTATATCTTACATTAAAGTACCTAAAGCTCGGTGACGACCCGATTCTTGCACTACCCGAAAATAAAAAAGCCTTTCATTATAGAAAGGCTTAATCATTCAATCTGAAATTAAGGTTGCTTCAAATAAGGCCAAGCTGCTCTTAGGTAAATAAACATTGACCATAAAGTAAGAATCACAGCGGTATATAACAAGGCATATGCCAGCATTTCTAAAGGCTGCCAATTAAGTAAAAACACACTGATGGCAATCATCTGAAAAGCTGTTTTATATTTGCCTACTGTCGATACAGCCACACTCGTTCTTGCGCCAAGCTCTGCCATCCACTCACGTAAAGCAGAAACTGTAATCTCTCTTGAAATAATGACAATTGCAGCAAAAGCCATTGATATGGTGGGATTCCACTGCACCAAAACAATCAGTGCTGCTGCCACCATAAGCTTATCTGCAACTGGGTCTAAAAAACGGCCAAATGCTGAAGTCTGGTTTAAAGTTCGTGCCAAATAGCCATCAAACCAATCGGTAATAGCAGCAAACACAAAAATTGCAGTCAAGATAATATGACGACTCATACTTCCTTCATGCTCACCAATACCCATTGCAGGCGGCCAATACGCAATCACCAAAAATACAGGAATAAGCGCGATACGCGCCAAAGTTAGGATATTTGGGATATTCAGGATTCGCCCTGTGGTCATAAACACCGCCAATTTAGTCTTCAAGCATCTTGTAACAGACAAAAATACTTTCTTCAATATTGTATCTATCTGTAACAGCCACTTTATACGAAATATATGAATCGAGGAAGTAGACTGCTTAGGTAAATACCGTAACAGTTTGCCGTAAAATTGCAATTAAATGATCATTTTGATCCCATAAATGCGCATATTCTGTGGAATAACCTTCACCAGCATATTCAGTTACCACTTTATATTTAAACCAGTCACATAGTTGATGCTGGATCGGATGCACATAGGTGATGTGCCAAGTTAAAGAACTTGCAGGAGCAACTTGTTTAAACATCGGCAATACACCAGGTGGCCAAATATCCATCAGAACAATTAAATCTGGCAAAGTCATTTGACGATTTTCATGCTTCTCTGGGGAGAACCTTGACCATCCTCCAAAGTCAGCATACTGACTTCCTGTAACAGGATAATGACCTTCTGCCCAGCATACATCAAAATGTTGATAGCATTCTGGCATTTGTCTAGCAAAAGGAAGAGGTTTTAAGTCTTCTGGTGGTGCATAAACTGGAACCATAGGTTCTTGTCGTACTTCAATATTCGAAGTGCGAGGCACACCAAAGCTTGCAACCAAAATAGTTTGTACCGCGCCATCTTGCCATAAACGGGTTTCAAGCGTAGTGACCGACTTTCCTTCCCTTAAAATTTCAATAGTCAATTGGGCAGGTCCCTGCCGTACAGGACCAACAAAAGTAATACTACAACTTAATAATCTTTTATTTGGGTCGTGAATATTTGAACATGCTTTTTGCATCAACAACCCTGCAACAAAACCACCAAAAACCGTGCGGCCTTGTAACCATCCTTCAGGTATTTCAATCCATTCCTTTTCTTTTATTTCTTCAAATATTCGCAGCAATGACATTCCTTTCCCTAAAACGAAAGTGTTATTAGGAAATATCTTTCATCATTTTGATTGGAATGTGAATGGTCAATCATTTAGTAATTGGCGAATTATTTTACCACTCACATTATTCGCATGATTATTCATGGAGAATTTTATAAATTGTTCTTGCCATCATCTCACCAAAACCAGGCACAAGTGTGAGCTCTTTTTCAGACGCTTTCAAAACACCTTGGATCCCACCAAAATGAGTCAATAAATCTCGACGGCGTTTCGGTCCCAACCCCGGAATTGCTTCTAAAACTGATGTACTACGACGCTTATCACGTTTAGCTCGGTGTTTAGTAATTGCGAAGCGATGGGCTTCATCACGCACCTGTTGAATCAAGTGTAATGCTTTATTGTCTTCTGGTAATTGAATTTTCGTGCCATCAGTAAAATGTAGGGTTTCAAGGCCTGGTTTACGCCCTTCACCTTTAGATACCCCCACCATAAAAGCATCAAGTCCAAGCTCTTGCATGACATCCATCGCCATATGGAGTTGACCTTTACCGCCATCAATCAATAACAAATCGGGCAATATGGCTTTTTTATAACGTCGTGTTAAAGCTTGGCGCATGGCAGCATAATCATCGCCACCAGTAATATCTTGAATGGCAAATTGGCGGTAATCACGCTTACGAGCACCACCTTGGTCAAATACCACACATGATGCAATTGGAGCTTCACCCATGGTGTGACTAATATCAAAGCATTCAATACGATCGACTGGTCTTCCAATCACTTGTTCTAACTGATGAAAACGTTCATTGAGTTCTAAATGATTACTCAACTGTCCCTTAATGGCATGTTGAACATTCATTTCAGCAAGTTCTAGCCACTCCGCACGAGTTTCTCGCACACTACTCTTAATTTGGACCTTCTTACCAAACTGCTGTGCCAATGCTTCTTCTAATTCTTTACGGTCAGGTAAAGCAATGTTCACAATGAGTTCATTTGGAACTTCATCTGCAACCTGAAAGTAAAAGTTAGCCATAAAGTCACTAAGCATTTGACCAAGGTCATCGCCTAGCATGTCGGGAAAATAGCTTTTACCTCCCAACATTCGTCCATTGCGTACATACATAATTTGCACGCAAGTCACGCCAGCCTGATATGCAATTGCCAGAATATCCGCCTCACCTTTAACCTTAAAAACAGCCTGTTGTGCTTGTACTTCACGAAGCAAAGACAATCGGTCGCGGTAAAAAACAGCTTTTTCAAATTCAAGTTCAGCCGCGGCTTGCTCCATTTTAGCAATGAGCTCTTGATTTAACTCTTTGGTGTCGCCTTGCAAAAAGCGAATACTGTTATTAACGTCTTCTTTATAATCTTCGGGTGAAATCAGACCTACACAAGGTGCAGAGCAACGCTTGATCTGATATTGCAAACATGGGCGTTTGCGCTGTGAGAAGTAGCTATTTTCACACTGACGCACATTAAAAAGTTTTTGCAAAACAAGTAAGGTATCGCGAGCGCTATAGGCGCTTGGATAAGGTCCAAAGAACTTACCAATTTGATGCTTCCCTTTGCCACGACCGCTCGCAAGTCGAGGATAGGGCTTATCTGACGAAACAAAAATATAGACATATGACTTATCGTCCCGCAGCATGATGTTATAAGGCGGACGATGTTGTTTAATTAGGTTTTGTTCTAAAAGTAATGCTTCGGTTTCTGAACGAGTCACCAAAGTTTCAATATTATAAATTCGTGCAACTAAAGCCTGAGTTTTAGGATGCTCAATTGTTTTAACAAAATAACTCGATACCCGATTCTTTAGGTTTTTTGCTTTGCCGACATATAACAATTCACCCTCTTTCCCTAGCATTTTATAAACGCCTGGAAGTTGGGTCATGTGGGCTAAAATTTTTTCAATGTGGGGACGAGCGTTTTGATTCACTATCGGCAGACATGGCTTAATACTGAATAGCTAATGTGATGTTTTCACCCCTACTTTTCAAGTGCTTTACTGTGCAAGAAGCCAAATTTGAAAAGAGATTTTGATAGGCCCCGACAGACTATGTCGTACTATTTTAAGAATCGAGACGATAGTAGCTATATTTCACATCTTTTTCTTTATAGACAGCATAAGTTTTTTGGCGAAAATCCGAGAACCAGCCATTGCCTGTATATCCCGCAATATGACCATATGTGTGGCCACTTGTCCGCTCAATAATATAGATATCACCTTCTTGAGGACTGTTAAAAGCAGGTTTAATTTTCTTATAGCCATTTTGTTCAAGCGTATGCCCCCAATCAGAGGCAGCTACTGGGTGCTTAGACACATCTGCTCCTGCTGCTTGTAAAGCAATGCGAATATTTTTGGCACATTTTTCTTTGCTATGGTTGGCAGATATACTTTCAAGCTTACTTGAGAACTTGTGTAAATTAATATTTTGATCTTCAGATGGCTGTCTTTTAGCATCAGATTTTTTATGTTTTTCAGTCGTCGAAGCTGCTTTACGTAACATCACTTTCGTTTTTAAATCGCTTTGAGAACTGTCTTCTTTTCTCACTTTGATATGGTGAACATGTGCATGAACTGCGTGATGAGCATGAGCCATTTTAAAACCTACTTCCGCTAACCAGTCTTCGAAAAAACCGCGCCATTGTAGAATCAAAATTGCTTATTGGTTTTTAATAGTTGTAACAAATTGCCAGCACTGTGAAGTGAGTCACAAAATTCATTAAATACTATACAGCATAAAAAAACGCCCTTTCGGGCGTAATAAACAAAACTATTTATATATAATTACTGGGACAAAGATTCACCTTTCCAAGTCTTAAGCATAGCATCTGCAGCATTTTCACTGACAAAGTCACAATATTTACCAGCATAAGGTGGAACATATTCGTCAACACCAGACTTATGATGATATTGTCCGGAATATTCGGTATCGTTTATTGTAAATTTCATTGCTAATAATAATTCATCACGTGACCAGTTAATGCCTTGCCATGTTCCCATTGCAGGTGCAGTACGATTTGAATCAACATATAATGGTGCAGTGCCATCACTAGAGAACTCAATATAATCTTTATTGCTGGAGGTTTTATTAATCATCCAACAGGTTGAACCTTTCGGAAACTTCACTGAATCTTCTTCTAATAATGCCTTGTAATAAGCTTCAAAAAAGCCCTGCTGACTAAGAGGTAATGATTCGTAAATCCACTGGCCTAAATATTTAGTCACTGGTTGACCTGAAATATCAATTTTAACTAGATCTTGATTTAGAAATAAATTATCGCCTTTCACTAAATTAGCTGGTTGATAGTTTAAGGCTGTATCAGAAAATTGGACTTGGGAACCCAATAAATACCATGTGCCATCAGTTGTTTTAATCGGGTCTAAGGTCACGCCCTGATCAGTGAAATAATGTTGACTAAGTTCATACCCTAATGGATGATTATCAGGATAGCTTATATAAATCTTATTATCCTGAATCTTATAATTTTTCTTCTCAAGCATTGGATTCCCAGCAATCTGACTCGCAGAAAAACCAACCAAAGTCTGCGCTGGTGTTGCTGACGTATCCTGTTCCTGATTATCAGATTCATTACATGCTGAAAGTCCAAATGCACATAAACATGAAAGTATTAAATTTTTCATTATGTTCCTAAATTATTAATATAATGTAATCTTTATTATCAATAATTTGCTCTTTTTGGCAATGTAAAAATTAAATAATTCAGATGAGAGGTACTATAGTTTTATTAAGAATTATTCTATAAAACTTAATATCAGACTAACTAAAAATCATCTAGTTGGATAAGATGACTCACTATTATCATCTTTTCCCCTAAATTATTTTATAGTCATTTTTCTTTTAGAAAAGAGAACTAAAATTTTCATGCTAAATTAATCTAAAAACCTTCAATATTAAAACTTAATCATTAACATCACGAACCTTTATAAAAGTTTTGTGGTAATTAGACTAGCAGGTTAAATTCCATTGAAATATCCCATGTCCTTACAAGAAATGATATCAAATATTGAACATATTTCTGATGAGCACACCATCTATGCTGAACAACCTTGGGATATTACATCCAAAGCAATTGCTCTATCAAACGATGAAAAAATGGAGGTTCTTATCAAGGATAAGTGCTACAGCTATTTTCTTGAAGTATTTATTATCAAAGAGTTAATAGAAGACTTAGATGACTCTTTAAATAATCAAAACCTTGTATTTAAGATCATTCAATACGCAATAAATGATGCATGATGAATATCATTGTTAAAAACAAACTAATCCTGCAATAAATGATTTTTTATAGTTTTTTTTAGAAGCTAGATTAATCTTCATAGAGTTAGCTTTAAAAACCCAAATAAAAGCAGTTTTCTAGCAAGATATAACGTGAACTAGAAATTATTATTTAAAACAAAAAACGCCCTTCCGGGCGCTTTAATTAAAATACATATGGTCGAACAAAAATTAGGAAGAAAATCCCAAGCATCAAGAACCATTTTAAAAAGTAATATAACTTACGGTTTTTAGCTTTTAATGCTTTGGCTTTAATACGAATTTGGTAGACATAACCAAAAGCTTTATTTAAACCGCCTGTTTGGTCACCTGTTTCATTCGGTGAACTTGCCGCAGTCATCACACTACGACCGAACCAATGGTTGAAACGTTCCATCCATTTCACTTTCATTGGACGTTCAACGTCTGCAAAGAAAATGATCCGGTTTTGGTCAGTCTTATTTTCAGCATAGTGAATATAAGTTTCATCAAACACTACACTTTGGCCATCACGCCAAGAGTATCTTTCACCATCGACATCAATAAAACAACGGTCATCATTTGGTGTAATTAAACCCAAGTGATAACGTAATGAACCAGCATATGGGTCACGGTGTCTTACCAAACGGCTATCGGGTGCAAGCTCAGTAAACATTGCGGCTTTAATCGTCGGCAATGTTTTAAGAAGAGCTGTGGTCTTTGGACAGAGCTCAGCAGCAGATGGATGACTTGATTCGTACCATTTTAAATAAAAACGTTTCCAGCCTGTTTTAAAGAACGAGTTAAAACCTAAGTCGTTATAAGTACTCGATGCTTTAATCCCACCTTGATCATATAAAGCTTTCGCTTCGTCACGAATCATTTCCCAATTTTCATCCAACACTTTTAAATCTTTAAAATGCTGAGTGTCGATATAAGGCTGATTCGGCACCTTTGAAAAGATGTACATTAGAAAGTTAATCGGTGCGAGCAAGGTTGAATGGTCAAAAAATTGACGATAAAACGAGTGACGCACTTTGCCGCGATGCTGAATATACAATGCTGATATCACAAAAATCGCTAATATGATCCACTTAATCATGTATCTTTGCTCGAATTTAGTAATAAAATTAAAAATAGTGTTGTGTAATAAAGGCTTCAACACATGGTCTACACTTATTATACTGATTTTACTTTCATTACTGTTAGTGACGATATCTTTCACTAAAATATTCAATAGTAGTTGCTAATCTACTAGAAAATTAGCAACTTTCTAAACAAAGAAATAATCTATTGATTCCAATTAATTAACTTAAGACTTTCAAGCTTGTTGGCAGAAGTTTGATTGTACAAGAAACAACCTTTATCTAAATTTTCTAGATCAAATTTGATTTCTCTTAATGCCTCAGGGTTTTGAGACAATAAATTCGAAGATATTATATCTTTAAGAAATTGTATCTGTGCTTTACGGGTCTGCTCCTGAATACCATTATAACTAACGTTATCAAAAACTTGTCCATTATATTGAATCACTGAAAATCCCTCTAACTCTGCTCCAGTTTTCGTACTATATAAAGTAGTCCAATCTATTCCCATAAACTGGCCTTGTTTGTTCACTATTGCGAGCTCAGGAGCAGCTGTTTGAAAACCCTGAGTAGTTACAAGATTGTCATCATGTATGAGATCAAAAGAGTAATTTAAAGGATTGTTTGTATTAAAATTTAGAAACTCTTGGTTATTTTTGATAGAAGACAAACGATAACAAGTACTCCCTGTAGGAAAAGTTTCTTGACCGTATGAACTTAAAAACTTCCTAGCTGTAAAATATGGATTATTTGTATCAAATCCATATTGCCTAAAACCTGGTAATACTGTGTCAAAAATATTTTTTCCCGCTAGGTTAACTCTTTCAAACTTCCAATCAGTTTTAATATTATCTATAACATTCAAAGTCCACTCATCCATTGATTTTACATCAATTATTGAAGTGAACCTATCTTGAGGTGTGTATAAATGATTTTGCGTCACAATATATTGATTTATAGGCTGATTACTATCTACCCCATAAATACGTTTATTATTAATCTCATAATAGGCAATTGATAAACTATCATTATTTTCTCCAAGTACCTGATAATCTACCTGATAATATCGTGATCCATTTTTAATTGAATCATTCGATTCTACTGGTGTGTTATTCGCTGAATTATCATCACTAGAACCACCGCCTCCACATGCACTCAACATAAAAGGAAGGATGGCGAAAATCATAAATTTATTTTTTAACATAATACATACTTTATTGAACATTTTTATAACACAAAGTTTATCCAAAGATAAAAAAATAGACAATACTTTCTGTCTAATAATTCACAAAGAACCTTATTTTTATTACCAGTTCAAAAATTAAAGTAATCAACTATCTGCTACATTCTCTTACTTTCTCTTGAATTCCTGTCTATTAAGCAGTTCTTTAAATAAAAATATATTTTTCATATATATAGTTTAAAAAGGTTGTTTAAAAAAAATTGATGACCCTTGCGTCACGGCTTGATACAACTTGTCAGGTTTTTTTTAGATATAGTTATCGTAAGATTAGCGAAGCATAAATGTGTACCAAAGCTGTGCACACGCTTCATAACATCAATTTAGAAGTCCTCCAAAACCAAGGAGATCAGGCATGATCCACGCTGGCAATGCCATTACCGTCCAAATGCTTTCGGACGGAATTGCAGAATTCCGCTTTGACTTACAAGGTGAGTCGGTCAATAAATTTAACCGTGCAACAATTGAAGATTTCCAAGCTGCTATTGCTGCGGTAAAAGCAAATAATGATATTAAAGGCTTAGTTGTTACCTCTGGCAAATCAACATTTATTGTTGGGGCAGACATTACCGAGTTTGGTGAAAATTTCGCTCAAGGTGAAAAAGCGATTGTTGACTGGCTTATGCCTGTTCACGAAATCTTCAATAGCTTTGAAGATTTAGACATTCCAAAAGTTGTTGCTATTAACGGTATGGCGTTAGGTGGCGGTTTTGAAATGTGTTTAGTGTGTGACTATCGTGTGATGTCAGAAGCTGCACAGGTTGGCTTACCAGAAATTAAACTTGGTATTTACCCAGGTTTTGGCGGTAGCGTACGTTTAAGCCGTGTTATCGGTATTGACAACGCTGTTGAATGGATGGCAATGGCTGCTCCGAAAAAACCGGCTGCTGCATTAAAAGACGGTGCTGTAGATGCGGTTGTAGCTCCTGATAAATTACTTGAAGCTGCAACTGATTTAGTTAAACAGGCGATTTCTGGTCGTTTGAACTGGAAAGCAAAACGTCAAGAAAAACTTGATGCTGTAAAATTGAACCCGCTTGAACAAATGATGGCGTTCAACACAGCAAAAGGTGCTGTACTTGCTAAAGCAAATCCTGCTCAATACCCTGCTCCAAAATTATTACTTGATTCATTACAAGCGGGTGCAAGCCTTGCGCGTGACGAAGCATTAAAAGCTGAAGCTGAAGGTTTTGCTAAAGCAGCAATTACTCCACAAGCTGGTGCATTGATTGGTTTATTCCTCAATGACCAAGTTGTTAAGAAAACTGCTAAGAAACATGAAAAAGGTGCTCATCCTGTAAACCAAGCAGCTGTACTTGGCGCTGGTATCATGGGTGGTGGTATTGCTTACCAAGCGGCAAGCAAAGGCACTCCAATTATCATGAAAGATATTGGTAACCCACAACTTGCACTAGGTATGTCAGAAGCGAACAGCTTGTTAACTAAACAAGTTGAACGTAAGAAAATGAAACCTGCGCAAATGGGTGAAACACTTGCACGTATTCGTCCTACTTTAAGCTACGATGAGTTTAAAGAAGTCGACATCGTGATCGAAGCGGTTACAGAAAATCCAAAAGTTAAAGAAATCGTTCTTGCAGACACTGAAAAGCATGTTCGTGAAAATACGATTATTGCGTCTAACACGTCTACAATTTCAATTACGCGTTTAGCGAAAGCTTTACAACGTCCTGAAAACTTTGTAGGTATGCACTTCTTCAACCCAGTTCACATGATGCCGCTTGTAGAAGTAATTCGTGGTGAAAAGACTTCTGAAGAAGCTATTGCAACAACTGTTGTTCTCGCTCAAAAAATGGGTAAAACACCAATCGTTGTAAACGACTGCCCAGGGTTCTTGGTTAACCGTGTATTGTTCCCTTACTTTGGTGCGTTTGACCTTCTTGTAAAAGACAGCGCAGACTTCCAGCAAGTTGACAATGTGATGTCTAAGTTTGGTTGGCCAATGGGTCCTGCTTACCTCATCGACGTTGTAGGTATTGACACAGGTGTACATGGTGCAGAAGTGATGGCTGAAGGTTTCCCAGACCGTATGAAGCCAGACTACAAAGGTTCAATCCAAGCAATGTACGAAGCTAAACGTCTTGGTCAAAAGAATGACGTTGGTTTCTACAAATACGAACTCGACAAGAAAGGCAAGAAAGCAAAAACTGTTGATCCAACAGCGTATGAAATCATTGCTCCTTTCGTCACTGGTGAAAAACGCGAGTTTGATAACCAAGAAATCATTGACCGCATGATGCTTGCTTTCTGTAACGAAACAGTTCGTTGCTTAGAAGACAACATCGTTGCAACTGCAGCTGAAGCTGATATGGCAATGATTATGGGTGTAGGTTTCCCTCCATTCCGTGGTGGTCCATGTCGTTATATCGACCAAACAGGTGTTGCTGAATACGTTGCACTTTGCGACAAATATGCACACTTAGGTAAGGCTTATGAAGCGCCACAAATGTTGCGTGACATGGCTGCTAACAACAAAAAATTCTACGGTTAAGGAGCAACGTGAATGGCTACTTTAAATCCACGTGACGTTGTCATCGTTGATGGCGTACGTTCTGCAATGGGTAAAACCAAAAACGGTATGTTCCGCAATGTACGTGCTGACAGCTTATCTGCTGAATTAGTTCGTGCACTCGTTGCTCGTAACCAGTTTGATACCAATGAAGTTGAAGATCTGATCTGGGGCTGTGTAAACCAGACTTTAGAACAAGGTATGAACATTGGTCGTAACATCGGCTTATTGGCTGACCTACCAAAAACTGTGGCAGGTCAAACTGTTAACCGTCTTTGTGGTTCTTCTATGCAAGCGCTTCATACTGCTGCTGCACAGATTGCAACCAACCAAGGTGATATCTTCATTATTGGTGGTGTAGAGCACATGGGCCACGTAGGTATGATGCATGGCATCGACTTAAACCCTGAAGCATCTAAACACTACGCTAAAGCATCCAACATGATGGGCTTAACTGCTGAAATGTTAGGTCGTATGAATGGTATTAGCCGTGAAGAGCAAGATGCGTTTGGTGTTGAATCTCATCGCCGTGCTTGGGCTGCAACACAAGAAGGTCGTTTCAAAAACGAAATCGTTGGTGTTGAAGGTCACGATGCAAATGGTTTTAAAATCCTTTGTGACATCGATGAAGTGATTCGTCCAGATGCAAATCTTGAATCGTTCAAAGCATTACGTCCTGTATTCGATCCGAAAGGCGGTACGGTAACTGCGGCTACATCTTCAGCTTTGTCTGATGGTGCTTCTGCAATGTTGCTTATGTCTGCTGAGCGCGCACAAGCGTTAGGTTTAAAACCTCGCGCTGTAATTCGCTCTATGGCAGTTGCAGGTTGCGATGCTGCAATCATGGGTTACGGTCCAGTTCCGGCAACTCAAAAAGCGCTTAAACGTGCTGGTTTAACGATGGCTGATATTCAAACTATCGAATTAAACGAAGCATTTGCTGCTCAAGGCTTATCAGTAATGAAAGGCTTAGG
>RCUS01000740.1_pt1 | contig 19868 bp, 18 predicted proteins | sample 2166221 | NCBI WGS metagenome assembly RCUS01 (sample SAMN09932758, study PRJNA488358) | compost metagenome | isolation source: compost soil in cyclohexanecarboxylic | place: Germany: Experimental Botanical Garden | reverse complement strand
CTAATGCAAAGGATGGATACGTGAGCGAAACAGCCTTGCCTAAAGATGACTCGCGGCCTGTGCTTGATGCACCGGTTGATGCTCCTGTTAATGAAATGCCGCCTCCCCCCGCTGCACAGCCGAGCCGAGGCAATGGGCTGGCAATCGTCGCGCTGCTGCTGGGCGCCGCCGGTGTGGCGGTGGGTGGTTGGGGCGTCTGGCAGGTGCGTCACCTGCAAGCGACCAACCAGCAGCAGCTGAGCCAGGTGCAGGCGTTGAGCGACGAGGCGCAAAGCCTGAAGCTCAATGAACAGCGCCTGAGCGCGCGTCTTGAGCAACTGCCCGGCGCCGATGTGCTGGAAGAGCGCAGCCGTTTGGTGATCCAGTTGCAGGGTGATCAGCAGCGACTCAATCAACGTCTGGAAACCGTCCTCGGCGCCAGCCGCAAGGACTGGCGTCTGGCTGAAGCCGAGCACCTGTTGCGTCTGGCCAGCCTGCGTCTTTCGGCGTTGCAGGACATCAGCAGCGCCCAGGCCCTGGTGCAGGGCGCCGATGAAATTCTCCGCGAACAGAACGACCCCGGTTCCTTCGCCGCCCGCGAGCAAGTGGCCAAGACCCTGGTGGCTTTGCGCAGCACCGAACAGCCGGATCGCACCGGTTTGTTCCTGCGACTGGGCGCGCTGCGCGATCAAGTCATCAGCCTCACCGAGCTGGCTCCCGAGTATAAGGATCGTGGCGAATCGCTGCTGGGCCTGACCGCCGATGGCGATGGCGCCAGCCGCTGGGCGCAATGGTGGGATCAGATTTCGCGCTACATCCGCATCGATTTCAACGCCGACAAAAATGTTCGCCCACTGCTGGCCGGGCAGAGCCTGAGCCAGGTGCGCCTGGCGCTGAGCCTGGCGCTGGAACAGGCGCAATGGGCCGCGCTCAACGGTCAGGCCGCGGTTTACAGCCAGTCGCTGGACGAGGCGCGGGATGTGCTCAAGGGCAATTTCAACCCGGACAACCCGCAGAGCAAAGTGATGCTTGAGCAAGTGGCGGAGCTGAGCGCGCAACCGGTCACTGTGGTTACCCCGGATCTGACCGGCACGCTGAGCGCGGTTCAGGGTTATCTGGAGCGACGTAACGTCAATGCCGAAGACTCGATCAAACCGCTGGCCAAACCTGCCACCCAGGAGGCCACGCCATGAAGCGCCTCTATGTGGTCGTGTTCCTGGTCATCGCCGCTGCCGCTGCGCTGGGTTTGGCGATCGCCGAGCATTCCGGTTACGTGCTGATCGCCTACAAGAGCTTCCGCTTCGAATCGAGCCTGTGGGCAACCCTGGCGCTGCTGGCGGTTCTCTGGCTGGTGTTCTGGGGCATCAAGGCGTTGATCGAACTGGTGACGACCTCCGGTGGTGTGGTCAATCCCTGGTCGCGGCGTAATCGCAGTCGCCGGGTTCAGGTGGCGATCGAACATGGTCAACTGGACCTGGCCGAAGGTCGCTGGGCCAGCGCGCAGCGTCATTTGCATCGGGCTGCGGAGGCCGAGCGGCAACCGTTGCTGTACTACCTCGGTGCGGCGCGTGCAGCGAACGAACAAGGACATTACGAGGAGAGCGACAACCTGCTGGAGCGCGCGCTTGAGCGTCAGCCTCAGGCGGAATTGGCGATTGCCTTGAACCACGCACAATTACAGACCGATCGCGGCGATACCGACGGAGCCCTGTCGACCCTGCAAGCGATGCACGAGCGTCACCCTCATAACGCCCAGACCCTGCGTCAGTTGCAACGCCTGCATCAGCAACGGGGCGACTGGTCGGCGGTCATTCGCCTGCTGCCGGAACTGCGCAAGGACAAAGTTCTGCCACCCGCGGAACTGGCCGAACTGGAGCGTCGCGCCTGGGGCAGGAATCTGTCCCTGGCGGCGCATCAGGAAGAGGACGGCACCGTTGGCTTGCAATCGCTCAATCGCGCCTGGCAGCAACTGACGTCGGCTCAGCGTCAGGAACCGCAACTGGTGCTCGCCTATGCCGAACAGCTGCGGCAACTGGGCGCGCAGGTCGAGGCCGAAGAGGTCTTGCGCACGGCCCTCAAGCGCAACTACGACAGTCACCTGGCGCGTCTCTACGGATTGGTTCGCGGCAGTGATCCGACTCGTCAGCTACAGCTTGCCGAAGGTTGGCTCAAGGATCATCCCGCCGATCCGAGCCTGTTACTGACCTTGGGTCGACTGTGTTTGCAAAGTAGCCTGTGGGGTAAAGCCAGGGATTATCTGGAAAGCAGTTTGCGCGTGCAGCGCAATCCGGAAGCCTGCGCCGAACTCGCGCGGCTGCTCGCGCAAATGGGTGATACCGAGCGCAGCAACCAGCTGTTCCAGGAAGGCCTGGGCCTGCTGGATGAGCGCTTGTTGTCAGCGCCGCTGCCGGTGCCGGCTCACGCTTGATAGGTATTCAAAGGCATTGCATGGAAGGCAGTTCAGAGCGGTGAAAATTGCTCTGTTTTTGTCTTCCTATCGCATCTTAAGCAAAGTCCTACAAAGGACTACATCTGATCCTGTAGCTCCTGTCGGGATTTCCCTACATCCCCGCTGAAGTGTCGCTGGCGACCCGCCTTGAAAGGCTGGCGCGCTTTCCTCTACCGTAGCCGTCGGTCCTTAATTGTTACGGAAAAGCCATGTCGTTGGCCTGCTCACGCTCCTTGTTCTTCACGGTTTTCGTTACGGGCGCCCTGGTCCTGGGCGCGTCTTACTATCTGGAATATGCCGTCGGCCTCACGCCCTGTGGCTTGTGCCTGTTGCAACGGGTTTGCCTGGCGTTGCTGACGGGTGTCTGCCTGGTGGCTGCCGTGCAGGGGCCTGGTCAACTCGGTGCCTTCCTGTATTGGTTGTTGGGGCTGATCTGTAGCCTGGCAGGTACGGCCACGGCGTGGCGGCAGGTATTGTTGCAAAGTGACCCGGTGCATCAGCTGTCGGCCTGCGCGCCGAATCTGACAGAGCCGCTCGCCAACGCGCCGTGGACGTGTGTCATGCAGCAAATGTTCAAAGGCACCGTCGACTGCGTGCAGATCACCTGGACGCTGTTCGACCTGAGCATTCCGGAGTGGAGTCTGCTGTTCTTCGTCGCGATGATGATTCTGTGTGTTTATCAGCTGTTGCGCCTTGTCTGGACTGGTTTGCAACGACCGCTCAGCGGCGAGTCGTCGCACCGGGCCTTTGTGCGTGATTAAACACTTGTATGAACTTTATCGCGTGCGTACCTTGAAGCCACAGTCGCGCGGGCATAATCTGGCCCGCACGTGTCATTGGAATTATGTTGCTCGATGACGCTCTGCCTGACCGCCCACCGACGTTACAAGAGGCGAGCGGGCATAGAGCAGCTGACCCACAAGGGAAGAGAGATCACCATGCTCGAAAGTTGTCAGAATGCTCAGGAACGCTGGGGCGGAGTGCACCTGCTGATCGATCGCTGGTTGCAGGAACGACACGAACTGATCGGGGCCTATGACGCGCTCGGCGCAAAGCCTGAGGCGCTGGGTGAGAACCGCAAGCCCTTGCAGGAATTCTGCGGCGTGCTGGTCGATTATGTATCGGCCGGGCACTTCGAGATCTACGAGCAGCTGACGGGGGAGGCCAAGGCCTTCAACGACAAGCGTGGCCTGGAGCTCGCCGAGACCATCTACCCGCGGATCGACGTCATCACCGAAAAGCTGCTCGCCTTCAATGACCTGTGTGACGCAGGTAAGTGTGTCGCCGAAGAGTTCAAGACACTCGGCGGACTGTTGCATGAGCGCTTTGAGCTGGAAGACTGCCTGATCGAAGTGCTGCACACCGCCCACAAGGAAGCCGACTCGGTTCAGGCCTGAAGCACTTCTCTGCAAGATCCGGAAACGGCGTGCCAAGGCACGCCGTTTTTCGTTTGCATCGTCAGCTGGTGGCGCCGCGCAGTTCGACTTCGAACACCAGTGGTGTGAATGGTGCGATCACGTCACCGGCACCGTCGGCGCCATAGGCCTGAGCCGATGGAATCACCAGTCGCCATTTCGCCCCGACCGGCATGTTTTGCAGCGCACTGCGCCATCCGGCGATCACGCTGTCGAGACTGAACCACTGCGGCTGACTGTTCTGATCGAACACAGTGCCGTCGGGCAATCGACCGATGTACAGCACCTGCACCTTGCCGTTCGGTCCGGCCTTGGCGCCGGTACCTGGCGTCAACTCGGTCAGCAACACGCCATCAGCCAGTTCGCGTACGCCGGGCCTGGCTTTTTCTGTGGCGAGAAAACGCTGTTCTTTTTCCAGTGCCATTTCGCTTTGCGGCTCGTCGGACTGCATGGCGATGCGGGCTTCATGCTCGGTCAGTATCTGTTGGATCTGCTCGTCCTTCAGCGCCAGCGGTTTGCCCTGATAGGCCTGCTGCAATCCTTCGACCAATGCCTGGAGTTGCAGGTCGGGAACCTCCTGGCGCAAGCGTTCGCCAAGGCTTGCACCCAGGCTGTAAGCGAGATCGTGGGCTTCATTTTCCTGCGTTGTTTCGCCGGCTTGGGCCACCGAAAAAAACACGCACAGCGATAAAAAAAGGTAGCGCGACATGGGCACTCTCCGACCTGAATTGCGGGCGATTATGCCAGCGAGAATGCGCGCAACGGTGAACTGCTTTTGCGCCGAGGCAGAAGTTTTTCAATCCTTTGCAACACAGCGCTTTCGATAGTGTCAACATGCCCTAGCGGCGGTTGCAGCAGAGGTCTAGTATGAGCCGCACTCACTTCAGCCAGGAGGTAAACCATGTCGGCCACCAAGAAGCCAGTAAACACTCCGTTGCACTTGCTCCAACAACTCTCGAGCAGCCTGCTCGAGCATCTGGAAACCGCTTGTTCCGAAGCCTTGGCTGATGCTGAAAAACTGCTCGCCAAACTGGAAAAGCAGCGCGGAAAAGCGCAAGAAAAACTGCACAAGTCCCGCACCAAATTGCAGGACGCTGCGGCGGCCGGAAAAGCCAAGGCACAAGCCAAGGCCAAGGGCGCAGTGGCCGATCTTGAGGAGCTGCTCGATGCCCTCAAGGATCGTCAATCGGAAACCCGCGGCTACATTCTGCAACTCAAGCGCGATGCTCAGGAAAGCCTGAAACTGGCCCAGGGCGTCGGTCGTGTACAAGAGGCTGTCGGCAAGGCGTTGTCCCTGCGTGCGGCCAAGCCTGCTGCGGCTCCTGCGAAGAAAGCCGCTGCCAAACCGGCTGCTGCAAAAGCACCGGCCAAGCCTGCCGCCAAACCGGTTGCCAAAGCACCGGTGAAAGCCGCAGCCAAGCCTGCGGCTAAACCTGCAGCGAAAAAACCAGCTGCGGCCAGCGCTGCAAAACCTGCGGCTAGAACTGCCGCTGCGAAGCCTGCTGCTGCCAAACCGACTGCTGCAAAAACAGCGGCTGCCAAACCTGCCGCGGCGAAAACCGCTGCAGCAAAACCAGCTGTAAAAGCTGCTGCCAAACCAGCGGCAAAACCTGCCGTAAAAGCCGCTGCAAAACCTGCTGCCAAACCTGCTGCTAAAACCGCTGCGGCGAAGCCTGCTGCCAAGCCGGCCGCCAAACCTGTTGCAGCCAAAACCGCAACCAAGCCAGCAGCAAAACCTGCTGCGAAAGCAGCGGCTAAACCTGCTGCCAAACCGGCCGCTAAAACCGCTGCCGCGAAACCTGCCACTGCCGCCAAACCGGCAACTGCCAGCGCCGCGAAACCTGCCGCAGCCAAACCTGCTGCCAAGCCGGCCGCTGCCAAGCCTGCTGCAAAACCAGCAGCCAAACCTGCTGCTAAACCAGCAGCCAAACCGGCAGTGAAAAAACCGGTTGTTGCCAAGCCAGCGACTGCCCCTGTTGCCAAGCCGGCTACCCCGGCTCCAGCCGCAGCACCTGCTTCGACAGCCTCCACCTCGACAGCTACGCCAGCGCCAACGCCGGCCGCTGTTCCGAGCGCAGCAACCTCCACCCCAACCAGCGCTTCCTAAGTGCCGGTTACCGCGACGCGCAGCTGATGCAGCGCGTCGCGGTCGAGGTGGGCGGCGTCCGCCGCCACACCTTCCAGCCAGGCCGATAGATCGGTCTTCTCTTCTTGCGGCCAGTTGTGCGCCGTTCGTTCCAGTCGCTGTAACAGATGCCGCTCGGCTTCCAGCTCCAACGACTTCACTTGCTCACGCAACTTACTCAGCTCGACATCCTTCGTCGCGGCTTCTTTCCATTGCATGCGCAATGCCCGCAACGGTCGCACGACATCAGCGTCCCAGGGCGTGGTCTCACTGCGAAGTTGCTGCAAACGTTGTTCGTTGCAGGCGATGCCTCGTTGGCCAAGCCATGCCGCGCACAGCAGCAGACACACATTGACCCCCATTGACTGTAATTGCAGGCACGCCTGCTCAACGCCCGGTTTGGCGTAAGTGCTGAGGGAAAAGCTCCACAGGTCAGAGGACATAGTGCTACTCGCGCCAGTTGCGAGCGAAGCTGGTAGACTCCGCCGCCATTATGATTCGACTTCAGAACCTGACTTTACAGCGTGGCCCGCAACGTCTGCTAGAAGACGCCGAGCTGACCCTGCACGCCGGCCAGAAAGCCGGCCTCATCGGTGCCAACGGCGCCGGCAAATCGAGCCTGTTCGCCTTGCTTCGGGGTGAGCTGCACCCGGACTCGGGTGATTGCTTCCTGCCGGCCGACTGGCGTATCGCCCACATGCGCCAGGAGGTCGACACGCTCGAACGCCTGGCGGTCGACTACGTGCTCGATGGCGACCTGCGCCTGCGCCAGGTGCAACACGACCTGGCGGCAGCCGAAGCGGCCCATGACGGTGCCGCTCAGGCCCGCCTGCACTCCGAACTCGACAGCGCCGACGGTTACACCGCCGACGCCCGGGCGCGCAAGTTGCTGGCCGGGCTTGGGTTCACCAACGAGCAGATGGATCGCCAGGTCGGGGATTTCTCCGGTGGCTGGCGGATGCGCCTGAACCTGGCGCAGGCCTTGATGTGCCCATCGGACCTGCTGCTGCTCGACGAACCGACCAACCACCTGGACCTCGACGCCATCATCTGGCTCGAAGAGTGGCTCAAGAGTTATCCCGGCACCTTGATGCTGATTTCCCACGACCGGGACTTCCTCGATGCCGTGGTCGACCACGTGGCCCACGTCGATCAGCGCAAGATCACCCTGTACCGCGGTGGCTACAGCGCCTTCGAGCGCGCCCGTGCCGAACGTCTGGCCCAGCAACAGCAGGCTTACGAGAAGCAGCAGGTGCAACGTGCGCACATGGAAAGCTACATCGCCCGCTTCAAGGCCCAGGCCACCAAGGCCCGCCAGGCCCAGAGCCGGATCAAGGCGCTGGAGCGGATGGAAGAGCTGACCGCGGCCCACGTCGATTCACCGTTCGACTTCGTTTTCCGCGAATCGCAGAAAATCTCCAGCCCGCTGATCGATCTGTCCGATGCCCGCCTGGGTTACGGCGACAAAGCCGTGCTCGAGAAGGTCAAGCTGCAACTGACCCCGGGTGCTCGCATCGGCTTGCTCGGCCCGAATGGTGCCGGTAAATCGACCCTGATCAAAAACCTTGCTGGCGAACTGTCGCCGCTGGCCGGCCGGTTGACCCGTGGTGAGAACACCGTCGTCGGTTACTTCGCCCAGCACCAGCTCGACTCGCTGGACTCCAAGGCCAGCCCGTTGCTGCACTTGCAGCGTCTGGCGCCGACCGAACGCGAGCAGACCCTGCGTGACTTCCTCGGCGGTTTCGACTTCCGTGGTGCGCGGATCGATGAGCCGGTACTGAATTTCTCCGGTGGCGAGAAAGCACGTCTGGCCTTGGCGTTGATCGCCTGGGATCGTCCGAACCTGTTGCTGCTCGACGAACCGACCAACCACCTGGACCTGGAAATGCGCCTGGCGCTGACCATGGCCCTGCAGGAATTCAGTGGTGCGGTACTGGTGGTCTCCCACGACCGTCACCTGCTCAAGAGCACCACCGACAATTTCTATCTGGTGGCGGACGGCAAAGTCGAGGAATTCGACGGCGACCTGGAGGACTACACCCGGTGGCTGGTGGAGTATCGCCAGCGCAATGCGCCGGTCAGCAACACCCCGGTCAATCCGGACAAGACCGACAAGAAAGCCCAGCGTCAGGCCGCTGCTGCATTGCGTCAGCAACTGGCGCCGCACAAGCGCGAAGCTGACAAGCTTGAAGCCGAACTCGGCAAGCTCCACGAAAAACTGGCGAAAATCGATACCAGCCTCGGCGACAGCGATATCTACGAGCCAGCGCGCAAGAACGAGTTGCGTGATCTGCTGGCCGAACAGGCCAAGCTAAAGGTGCGTGAAGCTGAGCTGGAAGAAGCCTGGATGGAAGCGCTGGAACTGCTGGAAAGCATGCAGGCGGAGCTGGAGGCGCTGTCCTGATGGACGCCTTCAAGCTGCCGCTGCCGGCCATGTGGGTAGAGCCGATCTGGCTCGGCGTGCAAATCCTGTTGATCCTGCTGGCCGGTTACATTACCCAGCGTTTCGTTGCCAAATGCCTGACCCGTCTCGGTGAGCGCTACCCGTTTCCGCCACAGTTGCTGATGCCGCTGCGCGGTGGGCTGCGCTGGCTGATCATGGGCAGTGCGCTGATTTTCGTGCTCGAGCGCCTCGGGGTTTCGGCCACGGTGCTGTGGACGGCATTGTCGGGGTTTGTCGCGGTCGCGGCGGTGGCCTTTTTCGCCATGTGGAGCGTGCTCTCCAATCTGCTGTGCGCGATCCTGATTTTTACCGTCGGCCCGTTTCGCCTCGGCGATGTGGTCGAGTTGGTGGACACCACCGACAAGCCCGGCGTCAAAGGCCGGGTGGTGGCGATCAATCTGCTTTACACCACATTGATCGAGGCTGAAGAGCTGGGCACCGGCAGCGCCATGGTGCAAGTGCCCAATAGCTTATTCTTCCAGCGTTCGGTGCGGCGCTGGCGCGGGACGGATGTGTTTCCGTCGAGCGGTTTTGAGAAGTAGGCGCGATCGCTGCCCGGCACTCGTCATATCCTGCAAAAAATCGGTAGTCATCGGCCCAAAGCCGCATTAGCTTAGACGTCTGTCACGAGTCCGAGTCGAGGTGTGCAATGGAGCTTCAAACATGGCTGGCGTTTTTTGCCGCCTGCTGGGTGATCAGCCTGTCTCCCGGTGCCGGCGCCATTGCGTCGATGTCCAGTGGTCTGCAATACGGGTTCTGGCGCGGTTACTGGAACGCCCTGGGCCTGCAATTGGGCCTTGCGGTGCAAATCGCCATTGTCGGCGCCGGTGTGGGCGCGATTCTTACGGCTTCGGCCTCTGCCTTCTACGCGATCAAATGGTTCGGTGTGGCGTACCTTGTCTATCTCGCGATCAAGCAATGGCGCGCGTTGCCTAGCGACATGAGCGATGACGCGGCCGTGCGCCAGATCGGCAAGCCGATGGCCCTGGTGTTCCGTGGTTTCCTGGTGAACATCAGCAACCCCAAGGCACTGGTGTTCATGCTCGCGGTATTGCCGCAGTTCATTGATCCGCACGCACCACTGTTGATCCAGTACGTGATCATCGGTGTGACCATGATCTGCGTCGATCTGATCGTCATGGCCGGGTACACCGGGTTGGCGTCCAAGGTGCTGCGCCTGTTGCGCACGCCCAAACAGCAGAAGCGCATGAACCGCACTTTTGCCGGCTTGTTCATCGGCGCGGCGGCGTTCATGGCAACGTTGCGCAAAGCGGCGGTGTAAAAGCGTCAGGCACAAAAAAGGCGACCTTTTCAGGTCGCCTTTTTCATTTCGGGCATCAGCGCAAAATGACCGGTGCGGTATCCGCCGGCAGGTTGTTGCGCAATGGGGCCTGCCCAGGTTGCTCGTAACCGCCGCCGAGCTGTTGGCTCAATTGCGCCGCAACGTCCTCACCCAGCGCCTTGGACACATCGCGCACGACGCGCGGGCGGTTCAGGGAGACCTTGATGTCGCGACCGTTTACCAGCTTGGTGTCCTGACCTTCGCCCATCGCCGTGAAGGCCGAGGTGATTTCATAGGTACGGGTGTTGATCAGGCTGAAATCCGCCACCAGTGTCAGTCCCAGCACCGCGGAATGACTGTCGGTGTTGGCCAGTTCGGTAACGTCGCGGGTGAAGTCGATGTCCGACACCGTGCCAAACAGCACGTAATCGGCACCCTTGAAGTTGCCAGCCTTGATGCGCTTGATCACATCGTAGATGTCACCTTTGGACGCGGCCGTGTATGGCGTGCCCTGCACCAGCTGGAACATGCCGGTACGAAGGATCTCGCCCTTGATGTCGCCGGTGAATTTACGCAGCTCGGCTTGTTCGATGTAGCTGGTGGTGGCTTCGATCTCGTTGTAGTTCGACGACCCGCTGGCACCGTAGTAACTGTGGTTGTAGTTGTTCTGGGCGGAGACGATGTGGATGTACTGTTCCACCCGCTCTTGATACGCCAGGTCCGTGACCGCAACCTTCGGCGCTGCATGCACGCCGAACGCACAGGCCAGGGCCATCAAGCCAATCCATGCGCGCATTGATTAACGCTCCGTGGTCTTGCGGATCTCTTTTTCGTCCATCCACTCGGCCAGACCGCTTTCAACGTCGATCAGTTGCAGGCTGAATTTGTAGAAGACGTCCTTGTAGTCGCTGCTGCGCTTGACGATCGAGCTGATCGAACCTTCAAGGCGATACTTGGCGGCGATCATGTTGCCGGTCTTGGCCACGGTGTTCTTTTTGTACAGGCCGCTCTGGTTCTGCAGCTTGAGCTGGTCGACCTGGCTCTGCATCTGGGTGTTGTCGCTGGCGAAGCGGGCGGTGCCGGTCTTCATCAGTTGAGTCTTGATGCTGGTGGTGATTTCGCGGGTATCGATGTACTCGCTGGTCTTGTTCTTCACGTCATAGACCTGCACCACCGGACGGCCCTGCAGAATGCCGGACTGGGCCAGGGAGCGGGTCATGGTTTCGGCGATCATTTGCAGGTCGGTCGAACCGAATTCGTTGGTGACGGTTTCAACCGCTTTGGTATCGCCGTAGCTGATGTTCTTGCTGCCCAGGGTTGGCGAAGTGTTGGCGCAACCACTGGCGAGCAGGGCGATGACAGCGATGAAAGAAAAGCGTGCAAACATGGGAGTGCTCTCTAAAACAGGAATAGGGTGTCGTGCTTAAGGCGTCTTGATTTCCAGACGGAAATCCACGGCTTTGGCCGTCGGGGCGATGGCCTGAATGAAGCTGGTCTGTTCGCCGTACATCAACTGGCTCTTCCAGGTTTCCTCTTCGGCGACCGGGAAGCCTTCAGGGCCGAGCCAGGCGAAGCGGTAGTAGAAGGTCTTGTTGTTGTAGCTGGTGTTGCTCAGCTGCGTATTGACCGTCATGAAGCCGTTTTCCCGGGCCACGCGCATGGCGCCGACCACGATGTTCTTCAGTTTGCCTTGGGCCACGACTTTGCTGGCGGCACTGCCCGGCTCCGGCGGTGGCGGGGTGGCGCAGCCGGCCAGCAGGGCCAGGCCGAGGACAGCGATGAATTTGAAGCGCATGCAAAGACTCCGTTCTTAAGGTTTGGCGAGGCTGGCCACGGCGGTCGGGCTGGCGCTCGGGATCACATGGGCGGCGACGCCGCTGGCGAACACCTGGTTGCCCACGGCACGCAGGCTGATCACCTGATAACGCTGATCGACCGTAACTTTCACCGTCGAGCCACCCACCACGTTCGGTAGCGTGACGTGGTGTTCGCCCTTTTTCAGACGCAGACGCACCACTTGGGTGTTGTCGGGCAGCGTGCGCCACGTACGGGTATCGGCGCCTTCGAGCACGGCTGAAGTGAGGCCGACTGCCAGACCCGCCAGCGGGTTGGTTTCGTTGATCTTCTTCTGCGCCACGCCACGGGTCACCGCGCGAACGGTAGTGCGCACGATGATGCCCGGCATATCGTCTCGCAGGGCGCGTTGGGACATGGCCGTGGTGCTGTTGAGTTGCGTCAGGTTGAGCTGCTGACCGTCCACGCCGATCTGGGCAAACGTGGCGGTGGAGGTGTCAGCCTTGATGACCGGGAACGACAATGGGGTGATCACCACGCCACCGCTGATCGGCAGAGGCAGCGGAATGCGGATCGAGTCCCGGGCCGGCGCCAGACCGCTTTGCACGACGATCAGGATGTCGCTGTCCTCATCCTTGGTGCCTTTCTTGTCGAGGTCCTTCAACGCCTGTTCCAGCAATGGAGTGTTCGGGCGCAGTTCGGCGGCTTTGCGATAACCCGGTGCGGCCAGGTCTTTTTCACCCAGGGCTTCATAGACGAAACCGGCCAGATAATGGCTGAACGCACTCTGGTAGCTGTTTTTCAGGCCGACCACCTCCGGCGCATCGAGGCTGGCGACTGGGTAACCCTGCAAGTCCTTGTACTGAGTGGTGATGCCTTCTTTCTCGGCTTCCTCTTCACTCTTGAGGTATTCCTTGTCCCGCAGCTCGGCGATCACGGCTTCGCGTTCATGGGTTTTCTTGATCGCGGTACGCGCGCCGTCGAAGTCGTTCAACGCCAGGAGGTTGAGGGCCATCTGTGTGGTCAACATCACTTTTTCGTAGTCGTAGCCTTCGTAGCGACGAACCTTGTCGTTCACCAGGAAGCTGCCGAACTGAGCCAGGTACTTGGCCGAATCGAGCTTGACCGCGTCCTCCCACTTGCCCACCACCTGATCGGCGCTGGTCCAGGCATTCTGGCTACCCGACAGGTCACCCTTGGCGCGCAGCAGCTCGCCTTTCTCGAAGTAATAGAGCAGATCCTTGTCTTCGCCGGTGTTGTTCTTTTCCAGCAGGGTCAGGGCGGCGTCGACATTGCCGGTGGCCAATTGCTGATTGGTCTGTGCGAGTTCGGAATCGTAGTTACGGAAGGCGGAACAGCCGGAGAGCAACGTGACAGCGCTGAGCGCGATCGCGGTAAGGGCGCGGGATGCCATGGCGGGTACTTCTTCCCTGAATTTTTGCAGCCACGGGTGCTGGTCGGGCTGATGGGACCCACTGACGAGGATGTTGGCGTCCTGCCAGTTCCTCAAACATGAGGAGCTTAAATGCCGTCTCGCGGTCGCGAGGGCGCGGCATTATAAACATGGATGGTGGCAAAGCAGTGGCTTTTTGCTTTTATTTTATCGTCTAGTGCCACTACTTATTTCAGGCTGGACACGCGGCTTTCAGGGGAAAGGGCTGGCTGAAAGGCACTGCCGTTGACGTAAATCCGAACACCCAAAGCCCGTAGGCCGATGACCTGATGGTTCTGGTCGATGCGGATTTTTAGCGGCGCTGCGCCGGGGGCATTTGGCAGGCTGAGCAGATGGTCGCCTTTTTTCAGGTGCAGCCGTGCCACCAGCGTGAGATTCGGCAAAGTGCGCCAGGTTCGGGTGTCTGCGTGCTCGAAGCCGTCATGGTGAGTGACGTACGACGCTTTGCTCGGATCGCGTCGATTGTCGGTGCCCTGCACAGAAGCGGCCAGAAAGGCGCGATAGGCCGTGCGCTGAATGATGCCCGGCATGTCATCGCGCAACGTGCGCAGTGACATATCGGTGATGCTGTTCACGGGGATCAGCTTCTGTTTGCGGCCATCGATGCTCATCTGGGTGAAGGCCGAAGTTGAGGTGTCGGGCACCATGACCGGAAAAGAAACGTTGGCGACGATGACCTGATTGTCTTCCAGGCGCACCGGGTACGGGACGCGAACCGAACTGCGTGCCGGCGCCAGTCCGCTTTGGACGATGATTAGGACATCGCTTTCATCAGCCTTGGCTCGGGGCTTGTCGAGATCGCGCAATGCCTGTTCGAAGAAGGGCAGGTCGGGTCGCAATTCAATGGCATGGCGATAACCCGGAGCGGCGAGATCGCGTTCGCCCAGGGCTTCATAGGTAAACCCGGCCAGATAGTGGCTGAACGCACTTTGATAGCCGTTTTTCAGTGCGATCACTGCGGGGGCGTCGAGGGTCATCACCGGATAGCCCTGCAAATCCTTGTAATGCACGCGAACGCCCCGGGCCTTGGCTTCCTCTTCTATCCGCTCGTATTCCTGTTCCCGTTGTCGGGCAATCAGTGCCTCGCGTTCGTGGGTTTTTTTGATGTCGGCCCTGGCGCCGTCGAAGTCATTGACCGCTAACTGGTTGAGCGCCATTTGCGTGGTCAGCATGACTTTTTCGTAGTCGTAGCCATCGTAGCGACGCAACTTGTCGTTGATGATACTGCCCCAGTGATCACCCATCGCGGACAGGAGTTTGGTGCCGGTGGACTCGACCGTGTCTTGGCGCTGGATCACCATTTGTTCGGCGCTGCGCCAGGCCACCTGACTTTGCGGCAGAGCCCCTGCCGCACTCAGCACAGCGCCCTTTTCGAAATAATAAAGCAGGTCTTTTTCTTCTCCAGGATTGTGCACTTCAAGCAAAGAGAGCGCGCCTTGAGGATTACCGGTTTTAAGCTGATCGGTAGTTTGCTCCAGCTCAAGATCGTAGTTGCGGTAGGCAGCACAACCGCTCAGTTGCAGCGCAGTGCATAGCAGCAGAGAGAAAAAGAAGCGTGATCCCATGAGCGATGATTCTTCCTTGAGCATGACCAGCGGATGGTGGCAATTTGAGGTCAAATGTACACGCCGCTGCGCAGGAAATGCCAACAAAGCTTGAGTGAAAGTCATTGGGAGGGAACAATATGTTACTTCGTATTTCCAATTGAGATTCATTCATGATTGCCCCCTCCCGTTTCCTGGCCTGGCTGCTAGCGCCGGTGTTTGCCTTGTGCAGTTTCAACCTGCTGGCGGACACGGTGGAAGGCGCGCCGCAAGCCCTGCATTTACTCGACTACATCGGTGCGGACTACCCGGAAGCGGTGCAGGCAGGCAAGGTTGTCAACGAGTCCGAATATCGCGAGCAACTTGAGTTCGCCCAGGCTTTGCAAGGATTGGTGGCGGCAATGCCGGCCAAACCGGAAAAGGCCGCGCTGGAGCAGGGCATCGGCACGCTGCGCAAAGCGATCGCCGCGCGTCAGGATGGCGCCGACGTCGCACGTCAGGCGCGGCAACTCGGCGCGAAACTGGCCGTGGCCTATGAGGTCAGCCAGGCGCCGATCATTACCCCGGACCCGACCCGTGGCGCGCCGCTGTACGCTCAGCACTGTTCGGTGTGCCATGGCGACACCGGCGCGGGCGACGGCCCGGCAGGCGTCGGCCTGACGCCGCCACCGGCCAATCTGCGTGATAACGCACGTCTGGATCACCTGAGTCTCTACGCGATCTACAACACTCTGGGCCTCGGGGTTGAGGGCACTGACATGCCGGCCTTCGCCGATCAGCTGGATGATCGTCAGCGTTGGGATCTGGCTACTTACATCGCCAGCTTCAGCGCCGATCCGGCTACCGCCAATGGCGACAAGGTTTACAACATTGCCGATCTGGCCCGTCAGACGCCGTTCGAAGTGCAGGCCGCTGACGGCCCGCAAGCCGCCTCGACGTTCCGCGCGCAACGGGCGCAACCGCCGCAGGTCAAGCGTGGCCCGGCGCAATTGCTCGACTACACCGCCGCAACCCTGGACAAGAGCGTCGCGGCCTACCGCGCCGGTGACCGCGATCAAGCCTATGACCTGTCGGTAGCGGCGTACCTGGAAGGCTTCGAACTGGTCGAAAGCTCCCTGGACAATGTCGACGCCAACGTGCGCAAGGACACCGAAAAGTCGCTGATGGCTTATCGTCAGTCGCTGCAGGATGGCTTGCCGATCAATCAGGTCGAGCAGCGTCTGGAAGCAGCCAAGGCGAAGTTGAAGACGTCTGCCGGGTTGCTGGGCAGCGATGGCTTGAGCTGGTCGCTGAGCTACATCTCCGGTCTGCTCATCCTGTTGCGTGAAGGCCTGGAAGCGATTCTGGTGCTGGTGGCGATCCTCGCTTTTCTGCGCAACACTGGCCAGCAGTCGGCGGTGCGCAGCGTTAACGTCGGCTGGGGCCTGGCGCTGCTGGCCGGTCTGGGCACCTGGGCACTGGCGGCGTATGTGATCGATGTCAGTGGTTCACAGCGTGAATTGCTGGAAGGTGCGACAGCGCTGTTCGCCAGCGTCATGGTGCTGTGGCTCGGCGTGTGGATGCACGACCGTCGCCATGCCGCGGCCTGGCAGGATTACATCAAGAGCAGCCTGGTGGGCGGCGGTGGGCGTTTCGGCTTTGCGATCCTGGCGTTCTTCTCGGTGTATCGCGAACTGTTTGAAGTGATCCTGTTCTACGAAACCCTGTGGTTGCAGGCAGGCCCCGCGGGCCATGACGCAGTGCTGGCCGGTGGTGCCACGGCGCTGGTGCTGTTGGTGGGCCTGGCGTGGGTGATCCTGCGCGGTTCGGCGAAACTGCCGCTGACGCTGTTCTTCAGCATCAACGCCGCGCTGCTCTGCGCGTTGTCGGTGGTGTTCGCCGGACATGGCGTGAAGGCGTTGCAGGAAGCCGGGATCTTCGGCACGCGACCTGTGCCGTTCTTCGAGTTCGACTGGCTGGGGATTCATGCGGATGCGTATTCGCTGACGGCCCAGGCGGTGGCGATTGCTGCGATTGTTGTGTTGTATGGTCGTAGCTGGGTGGCTGAGAAGCGGCGGGTGCAGGTTTCCTGATCGAGTAATTCCGTTAAAAGATCGCAGCCTTCGGCAGCTCCTACAGGTGTACGTTAACCCCTTTAGGAGCTGCCGAAGGCTGCGATCTTTTGATTTTAGGAGGAAAAACATGCGTGTCTGGATCGATGCCGACGCCTGCCCCCGGGCGGCCAAGGATCTGGTGGTGAAGTTCGCCCTCAAGCGCCGCTTTGAAGTGGTGCTGGTGGCCGGACAGCCGCAGATCAAGCCGGGGTTGGCGCTGGTTAAGCTGATCGTGGTGCCCAGTGGCCCGGATGCCGCCGATGACTATCTGGTGGAGCACGCGGTCCCTGGTGAATTGGTCATTTGCAGTGATGTGCCGCTGGCCGACCGTCTGGTGAAAAAGGGCGTTGCGGCGCTGGACCCACGGGGCAAGGAATTCGATGCGCAGAACATGGGCGACCGGTTGGCGGTGCGCAACCTGTTCACCGATTTGCGCGAGCAAGGGCAGATGAGCGGCGGCCCGGCGCCGTTTGGCGAGCGCGAGAAGCAGGCGTTTGCCAATGCGCTGGATCGGATCCTGACCCGCTTGTCGCGCAAAGCCTGAAAAGATCGCAGCCTTCGGCAGCTCCTACAGGTGTACGGCAATCCCTTGTAGGAGCTGCCGAAGGCTCGGGCCGCGATCGGACGATCTTTTGATCTTGTTTTTTACTCGTCGTTTTCGTGGGTCAGTTCGAGCACGCGATCTACCAGTTTGTTGATCCCGCCCGCTGCTTCACTGATCGTTTGCGCCAGCATGTACGCCGGGGTGCTTACCAGTTTGCGTGCCTTGTCTTCGACGATGTCGCTGACGGCGCACTCTTTATGAGTAGCGCCCATCTTGTTCAGCGCTGCCGCCGTGTCGGTATCGTTGCCGATGGTGCAGGTAACGCCGGGGCCGTAGATTTTCGCCGCCAGTGCCGGCGAGATGCAGATCAGGCCGACCGGTTTGCCGGCCTCGGCGAACGCTTCGGTCAGGGCCAGGACATCCGGTTGTACGGTGCAACCGGTGCCTTCGATGGCGAAGTTGGAGAGGTTCTTGGCCGAGCCGAAACCGCCGGGAATGATCAGCGCATCGAAGTCTTCGGCGTCTGCTTCGCGGATGTCCTTGATCTCGCCACGGGCGATGCGCGCCGACTCCACCAGCACATTGCGCGACTCGGGCATTTCTTCGCCGGTCAGGTGGTTGATCACGTGCAACTGCGCGATATTCGGTGCGAAACACTGCACCTGCGCGCCACGCTGGTCCAGGCGCAGCAGGGTAATGACGCTCTCGTAGATCTCGGCGCCGTCGTACACGCCACAACCGGAAAGGATCACTGCAACTTTTTTGCTCATGGGCTTTTCTCCAGATTCATGGCGTTAAATGTCCACTAATTTGTCACTCGTTGCCATAGGGTTAATTCGCGGCTACACATAGCATCTGTCCTCAAGATTCCGATCAGGGCGCGTCATGGACTTCATTCTGTATGCGGTGCCGTTTTTCTTTGTGCTGATTGCCGTCGAATTGCTGGCCGACCGTTGGCGCGGGGTCAGCAACTATCGGGTGGCGGACGCGATCAACAGCATCAGCACTGGCGTGCTCTCGACCACCACGGGCCTGCTGACCAAGGGCGTGGGCCTGATGACCTATGCGTTTGCCCTCAAACATCTGGCGCTGTTCGAGCTTTCGGCCAACAGCGTGTGGGTCTGGGTGTTTGCCTTCGTCTTTTATGACTTCTGCTACTACTGGCTGCATCGCATGGGCCACGAGCGCAACATCCTCTGGGCGGCGCATTCTGTGCACCACCAGAGCGAGGACTACAACCTCTCCACGGCGTTGCGCCAGACCAGTACCGGGTTTCTGTTGAGCTGGATTTTCTACCTGCCCATGGCGGTCGTCGGCGTGCCGTTGCTGGTGTTCGTCAGTGTTGCGGCGTTGAACCTGCTGTACCAGTTCTGGGTGCATACGCGGCACATTCCCAAGCTCGGCTGGTTCGAGTGGTTCTTCGTCACGCCATCCAATCATCGGGCCCACCATGCACAGAACGCTCTCTACATGGATCGCAACTACGGCGGCGTGTTCATTATTTGGGACCGTCTGTTCGGCTCGTTCCAGGAAGAAGACGACAACGAACCGGTGATTTTCGGCGTGACCACGCCGCTGGCGAGCTGGAATCCGATATGGGCGAACGTGCAGTTCTACGCGCAGTTGTGGGCGGATGCGCGACGGACGGAAAGCACCTGGGACAAGCTGCGGATCTGGTTCATGCGTACCGGTTGGCGACCGGCGGACGTGGCGGCGAAATACCCGATGAACAAGCCGGATTTGAGCCAGTTCCGCAAATTCGAAGTGCCGCTGGACGGGCGTCAGCAGCTCTACGTGCTGTTGCAGTTCTGCGTCTACATCGCGCTGGGCAGCTATCTGATGAACCTGGAGTCGAGCCTGCCGACCGCCGCCCTGGTGTTGGGCTGGAGTGCAGTGGCGCTGGGATTGTTTGTCTTGGGCGTGGCCCTGGAGAATCGCCCGTGGGCGTTGAAGCTGGAGCTGCTGCGGCTGGCGTCGAATGTGCCGCTGGTGTGGCTGGCGCCGCTGGTTGGGCTGTGGCCGGTCAGCGCGGTGGGCTGGATCGGCCTGCTCAGCTACAGCCTGCTCAGCGGGATCGGTCTCTATTGCTGTAGAAACCGATTCACTCGACTGGCTTAGTTTCGCCGGTCTTGGCCTGTTCGGCCTTCAGGGCTTGCTCATCGGCGTAGATTTGTTTGGCCAGGCGGGCGTTCTTGAAGCGCCGGCGCAGCCACAGGCCCAGGCCGAGGAGCAGAAGGGCGCCGAGGACCCATAGCTCGTATTTCTTGATGCTGCCCAGCATGCCTTCCAGCACCGCGCCAAAGTGATAGGCGGCGGCCGCCAGCGCGGTGGCCCAGATCGCCGCGCCAATCCCGTTGAGCAACAGGTAGCGTCCCGGTGGATAGCCCGACAGGCCGATCGCCACCGGCATCACCGTGCGCAGGCCGTAGACGAAGCGGAAGCTCAGGACCCAGATGTCCGGGTGCTTGCGGATATGTTCCAGCGCCCGGTCACCCATCAACTGCCAACGCGGCTTGCGTGCCAGCAACTTGCGCCCGTGCTTGCGTCCCAGGAAGTACCACAGCTGATCACCGGCATAACTGCCGCAGAACGCCACGACCACCACCAGGTTGATGTCCATGTAACCACGGAACGCGAGGAAGCCCGCGAGCACCAGAATGGTTTCGCCTTCGAAGAATGTGCCGAGGAACAAGGCAAAGTAGCCGAAGTCATGCAGAAATTGTTGGAGCATTGTCTGGGTGCTGGCG
>RCUS01000738.1_pt1 | contig 19926 bp, 20 predicted proteins | sample 2166221 | NCBI WGS metagenome assembly RCUS01 (sample SAMN09932758, study PRJNA488358) | compost metagenome | isolation source: compost soil in cyclohexanecarboxylic | place: Germany: Experimental Botanical Garden | reverse complement strand
CCCGCTCGACGGGCACGACGCTGATGGCCAGGCCATCCATCAAGCCCCACGGCAGGCTGATGCCGCAACCGATCAGCAGCAGCGGCCCCAGCAGGGTTGCGGCGGGCAAGCCTGGTGCGCACATTGACAGCCACAGCAGGCCGCCCGCCGCCAGCAGCAGGCCGCTGGCGCAGATGTGCGCGGCGGCGATGCGCTGCGCCGCCAGACCGGCCAGCATGGGCAGCACCAGCATGGGGGCGGACAGGGCGATCATCATGCGGCCCGCATCAAAAGCGCTGTAGCCCTCGATGCCGATGAAGCGGGCCGGCAGCAGCACCAGCAGCACGACGAAGGAAAACGCAGGCGCGGCGGCCAGCAGCTGCACGCCGGCAAAAGCGGGCAGGCGGAACAGGGACAAGTCCAGCATGGGCCGCGCGGCGCGCCGCTCCACATAAATGAAAGCGGCCAGCAGCAAGGCCGCGCCACCGAACAGCCCCAGGCTGGCCGCGCTGCTCCAGCCACTGTCGGGCGCCTGCAGCAAGCCATAGGTAAACAGGGAAAGGGCGCCCGTAAACGTCAGGGCGCCGGGCCAGTCCACGCCCCGCGCCTGCGGGTCGCGCGATTCGCGCATGGCGCGCGCGGCCGCCAGCAGGGCGGCCAGGCCAGCCCCGGCTGCCACGATAAAGATGGCGCGCCAGCCCGTGCGGGCGATCAGCACGCCCGCGAGGAAGGGGCCGAAGGCCAGGCCTACGCCAAAGGCCGTGCCGATCAGGCTGAAAGCGCGTGCGCGGGCCGGGCCGTCGAATTCCTGCGCCAGCGCCGCCAGGCCGCTGGACAGGGCCATCGCGCAGCCCAGTCCCTGCACGGCGCGCAGCACGTCGAGCAGCACGATGGAGGGCGCGGCCGCCAGGGACAGCGCGGCGGCGGAAAATACGCTCATGCCCATTAAAAACACGCGCTTGCGGCCATAGCGGTCGGCCAGCGCGCCGGCGGCCATCAGACAGCCGCCAAAGCTGAGCATGAAGGCATTCGTGATCCAGGCCAGCGCCAGCGGGCTGCCGCGCAGTTCGGCGGCGATGGCGGGAATGGCGATGGCCGGACCCGTAAAGCTGAGCGGCATGCACAGGGCGGCCAGGCAGACGGCGGCCAGGACCAGCGCGCGCCGGGCCGGGGCCGGGCCCTGTTCAGGGCTTGCTGCGGGGAGATTCGTATCCATGGGAGTGATTCCAGAAAGAGGGAATTCGATGATAATATGGACGCAATGCGTGAAAAAGTGGTTGAAAATCCGCTCATAGCGGACAAATATTCCTTAAATGAGCGATCGGGGTGGCATGGATAATCTGAACGGCATTACCGCCTTCGTGCGCGCGGCGGAAACCTCCAGTTATGTGGCGGCCGGGCGGCTGCTCGGTGTGTCGGCCTCTGCTGTGGGCAAGAGCGTGGCGCGGCTGGAAGAAAAACTGGGCGTGCGGCTGCTGAACCGCAGCACGCGGCGCATCAGCCTGAGCAACGAGGGCGCACTGTTCTACGAGCGCTGTCAGCGCATCCTGGCCGACCTGGGCGATGCCGAGGCGGAACTGTCGCACCTGGCCGAGGCGCCGCGCGGCAAGCTCAAGGTGAGCTTGCCCGTGATCGGCTACCGCATCATCCTGCCCGTGCTGGCGGACTTTACGCGGCAGTATCCCGAGATCGAACTCGATCTGGACTTCAATGACCGCCTGGTCGACGTGGTGGCAGAGGGCGTGGACGTGGCCGTGCGCAGCGGCACGCTCACCGATTCGCGGCTGATGGCGCGCGAACTGGGGCCGTTCGCCTTTGCCATCGTGGGATCGCCCGCGTATTTCGCCCGCCACGGCGTGCCGGCCACGCCGCAGGCGCTGGAAGGGCACGCCTGCGTGCGCTATAAATTTCCCACCACGGGCAAGCTGCAGGAATGGATGCTGCAGCATGGTGAGGGCGGGGGCGACGTCGGCGGTGAGCCGCGCCTGCCGACCGCCTTGACCTGCAACAATATCGAAGCCCTGATCGGCGCCGCCGCGCAGGGCGTGGGCCTGGCCTATCTGCCGGACTTTATCGTGCGCGACGCCATCGCCCGTGGCGAGCTGCAAGCCGTGCTGGGCGACTACCTGCAAGCGGCCAGCAAGTTCTGGGTGCTGTGGCCGTCAAGCCGCCATTTGTCGCCGAAAATCCGCGTCTTTGTTGACTACGTGTGTACCCATCTGCATTTTTCCGCGCCACTTCCTGTGCCACGCTCCGCCTCCTGAGTGCTCTGGCCGCCGCCGTGGCAGCCAGTTGAGGAATATTCCTACCCAAAAGAGATTTTTCCTAACATTGCGGATTTTTTATTTGCTGCGATGCACCACGCTACCCCGCGTGCTGTCAGCTTATGGCCTTTCTGAATACCCGTTATGCGTTATTGAAATTGCCATATGGCATTTATTTATGTTAATTTCATATCTGTTTCTGCAACATTGTAACAACGCGGCAGTTGCGGGAACATGAAGATGATTAAGCGTCATAAGCGCGTAGTAACCAACAATTAGGGGCGCGAGCCCGGTTCCATTCAGGGAGTGAGCATGAAGACAGTCACCACGACGCCGCCACATCAGGCCGCCGCCGCGACGCTAAAACCAGCCCGCAAAACGGGCTTGCTGCTCGGTGGCGGCGCACCAAATTCCACCTTGATCGCGGGCGCCCTGGCGGCGTTTCTCGACGAGGGCATCGAGTTCGACGTCATTTCCGCCTCCGGCGCGGGTGTCTTGATGGGTTTGCTCTACACGACGCCGCACGAAGCGACGCCGCGCCAGGCGCTGCAGAGCTGGGCGGACACGGGCGTGGCAGACAGCATCTACAAGATGATCCCGATCAACTACAAGGTGTTCCAGAAGCCGGGCATGCACGCGAGCACCTTCCGCGACGCCTTCCAGCCACCGGCCAACAATCCTTTCTTTCTGGCGTTAAAGCAAACGTTTGCGGGCGTACCGACGGCCTGGTCGGACTGGGGCAAGCTGATGGTGTCGTCGCTGTCGCCATCGGACCTGTCGGCGAAAAGCCTGGGCCTGTGCGCGCATTTGCCGTTCCTGGAAAAGGCCGTGGATTTCTCGGGCGTCGCGCACATGCGTCCCGCTTTCTACATCAACGCCTACAACCTCAGCGCGCACCGCATGCAAATCTGGGGCAAGCACGAGATCGAACCCATCCACGTGCGCGCGGCGTTGTCCTTTCCCTTCCTGTACGCGCCCACCACCATCGATGGCGAGGACTACATCGAAGGCGCGGCCCTCGACACGCTCAATTTCGAGCCGTTTATCGAAGGCAAGGGCGAGCACCATGACGCCGACACCCTGGTCATCCTCGACATCCTCGGCGACGAGCGCCTGCTGCGCAAGCCGCGCAACCTGTACGACGCCTGGGTGCGTTCCATCATCACGCCGCTGGTGAAAATTTCCAAGAGCGAACTGCGCCTGTTCGAACTCGAGCACAACACGGATGCGCGCACGGGCCAGCCCAAGCGGCGTTTGCTGAAGCTTGACCTGATGGACGGCATTCCCGAGCAGCACTGGCCCGACACCCTGGACTGGTCCAGCTCGAACATGCAGCTGCTGTTCGACGTGGGCCACAAGGCGGGCCTGGCGTTTTGCCGCCAGCACGGCGACTTGCTGCGCCGCACGCCGGACGCCGCGCCGCTGGCGGCGTAAGTCCGCCCGGCCGGCTCCCAACTGCGGTTTCCGGCCACCTGATCGGCAGCTTTTATCCTGCCTGGCCTTGCCAGGCTACTTTTTACTGTGAAACACCATGAATATTACCAAGCAACTAATACTGACCCTTTCCATCGCCTTGCTGGCCCTGCTGGCACTGGGGGCCGGCGGCGCCATGCAGCTGCAGCGCGCGCAGGAGCGTTTTGACACCGTGCAAAACCGCATCATTCCCAGCATCCAGGGCTTGAATGCGGCCAAGGGTTTCCTGGCCGACTCGCGCCTGGCCGGCTACCGCCTGTCCGTGTTCTCGAACCTGGCCGACAAGACGGCGCTGGACAAGGCCGTCGCCGACGCCAACACGAATTTCGACAAGGTCATCGCCACCTATCGCGCCGAGCGCCTGTACGACGCCACGGACAGCAAGATGCTCGACGCCGACCAGGCCGCCATGGAAGCCTACCGCCGCGCGCTGGTGCCGTTCTTTGCCGCCGCCTACGCGGGCGACATGGATGGCGTGCGCGCCACCTTGCTCGCTGGCACGCCGCTGGCCATCACGGCCGCCGCCGCCAAGAAAAGCATGGATGACCATATCGCCTACAACAACAAGCTGGTCGATGACGTGAAGGCCGAGAGCCTGGCCGCCTACGACACGGCCTTCAACACCATGCTGGCCGTGCTGGGCGTGGCCGTGCTGCTGACGGGCGCGCTGGCCTGGCATATCTACCGCACCATCAGCGGTGGCCTGGGCAATATCGAACATACACTGGAGCGTGTCAGCGCCTCGCTGGACCTGTCCGCCGCCATGCCCGTCGAGCGCATGGATGAAGTGGGCCGCACGGCCACGGCGTTCAATAAATTCCTTGAACGCATCGTCGACGTGATCGCCACCGTGCGCACTTCGGCCGATACGGTCAGCGTGGCGGCCGCGCAGATTTCCGCCGGCAATGCGGACCTGTCCGTGCGCACCGAGCAGCAGGCCTCGTCGCTGGAAGAAACGGCCTCCAGCCTGGAAGAGCTGACCTCGGCCGTGCGCCAGAATACGGACAATGCGCGCCAGGCGAATACCCTGGCCGTGTCCGCCTCGGATGTGGCCCGCAAGGGTGGCGCCGTGGTGGCGCAGGTGGTGGGCACCATGGGTTCCATCAATGAATCGGCGAAGAAAATCGCCGACATCATCGGCGTGATCGACGGCATTGCCTTCCAGACCAATATCCTGGCGCTGAATGCGGCCGTGGAAGCGGCGCGCGCTGGCGAGCAGGGCCGAGGCTTTGCCGTGGTGGCCACGGAAGTGCGCAACCTGGCGCAGCGCTCGGCCGCAGCCGCCAAGGAAATCAAGGGGCTGATCGAGGATTCCGTCGACAAGGTCAACACGGGTAGCGTGCTGGTCGACCAGGCAGGCGCGACGATGGAAGAAATCGTCGCCAGCATCCGTCGCGTCACCGACATCATGGGCGACATCGCCAACGCCAGCCACGAGCAGAGCGCCGGCATCGAGCAAGTCAACCAGGCGATTTCGCAGATGGATCAGGTGACGCAGCAAAACGCGGCCCTGGTGGAAGAGGCTGCCGCAGCGGCGTCCTCGCTGCAGGATCGCGCCGTGGAACTGGTGGATGTGGTGGCCGTCTTCCGCCTGCGCGGCGACGCGCAAGGCAAGTCCTTGAAACTGGCGGGCGGCTTGCCGGCCCCGGCAGCGGCGACAGCCAGCCGGCGCCTGGCACTGCCCGGCCGCAGCGCCCGCGCTTGAACGCTTGAACGCTGAAACATGAAAAAACCCCGGCATGCCGGGGTTTTTCTGATGGATAGGTCAATGGTGGGAACGCCGCCAGCGTTGCCTTCAGTGATTACTTTGGCAAACGCCTGCGCCCGGCACCGGGTAGCAGGCAAGCCGGGCCAGCGCCCGGCCGCCATGGCATGACATCAGGGGCGCTGCATCCGGCCGATCACGCTGGCCACCTTGGCGGTGATCATGTCGACTGCGGGGCCGTTGGCGCCGTGCGGCAAGATGACATCGGCATTGCGCTTGGTCGGCTCGATGAATTGCTTGTGCATCGGGCGCACTGTTTCCAGGTACTGCTCGATGACGCTTTCCACGGAGCGGCCGCGTTCGGTAATGTCGCGCTGCATGCGGCGGATGAAGCGCACGTCGGAGGCGGTGTCGACGAAAATCTTCAGCGACATCATGTCGCGCAAGTCTTCGTCATACAGGGCAAACAGGCCTTCGATCACGATCACCGGGGCTGGCTTGACGGAAATGGTCTTGTCGGAGCGGTTGTGCAGCGTGAAGTCGTACACCGGCATCTCGATCGATTCGCCGTTACGCAAGGCCTGGACATGTTGCACCAGCAACGGCCACTCGAACGCCTGCGGATGGTCGTAATTCTGCTGGGGACGGACGTCAGGGGACAGGTGGGTCTGGTCGCGGTAGTAGTCGTCCTGCATCACGACAGAGACCATGTCGGCGCCAAACGACGCGAGCACTTGCTGGGATACGGTTGACTTGCCGCTGCCGCTGCCGCCAGCGACACCAATGACAAATGGTTGGAAAGGAATATTATGCATGCCGAATGATACCGGAAACGCGCCCGGGCCGACAGGGGGCGCCTGATCGCAATGGGCATTCGGCAAGCGGGCGGCACCCGTGCGTCTAGCGCTTTTCCTTGTTGATCTGTTGCAGCAGCTTGAATGCTTCGTGCTCGATCGCCGCTTCCGCTTCCGCCAGCTCCTTGCTTGCCTTGACATAAGCGGCGCGCTTGCGCTCCTTCTTTTCCTCAGGCGAAACGGCCGCCGTCATGCCCGGCATGATGAGCTGGGCGCCGGAATTGTACTTCTTGTGGATGACCTGCTTGCCGTAAGGCGTGCTGTAAAAACGGCTCATTTCGGTCGCCGTCTCGGCGGAAATGCTGCGCGCCAACGCGGGCGCCAGGCGCTGGTAAATCTCTGCCGGCGGAACTTTCGCCAGCTTGGCGAGCACGGCCTGCTTCTGGGCTTCGCTGGCGTAGCGGCTGCGGGCGGCGACGCCATTGAGTACCTTTTCAATCTGCATCGTGCCCAGCAAATCCTGCACGGCTTTCAGATGTGCCGGGCTGGGTGCCGCAGCTTGTGCTGCCGGCGCCGCGGGCGTCGTGGTGGCGGCAAAGGCGGGGGCGGCGAAGGCCAGCGAGAGACCGAGTACGGCGTGGACTGCAAACTTCATAAGTTCCCTTTGGATGAGGAGGTAAGCGCGAACCGCGCGGTGCATGAGCCAGGCATGCCGGGCGAGGCGATACTGCGCAAAATGACAGGGCGGCAGGCTGCTTCCGCCCATTTTTAGTTCCGTAATTGTAATTTAATCATTTTCATGCGGATGCCAAGTGAGTTCAGCATTGCGTGATGGACTCGCTTTGCATTGCCCCGTTGCCGCGTGCTACGCAAGGCAAGATTGCGCAATCGTTGTCACGCTGCACATGGAACGCTCCGGAAATGACACCGCACAGCCATGCTTTATTGCCAAGGATATCATCTGGCGCGCACAGCAAGCGCATTACTTCCTGCCGTCGCCGTTCCGTCCCGGCATGTCGCCATCGAATCAGCGCTTTGTGGTTTGCCGCCCACCGTCAATTCTTTGTCAGCCGGCGCGCCAAATTAACGTGCCGATCCCGTCATGATGGAATACAATTCTTGCGTGGCAGCCAGCTTGCCTGGCCAGGCCGGGTACGGCGTCACGCTAGACGACCACGGAAAGATGTTTGCTTATGACTCTGCAGTTCCCCCTGCCGGATGTGTCACCCGCGCCCCGCGCGCACTCTGTTCAGTCCTTGCCGCTCGGCGCCCTGTTTGCCCTGACCCTGTTCTGCCTGGTGCCTGCCGCGCCTACCATTGCCGCTACGGCTGCCAGCGGCAGTGTCATGCTGGAAGAACTGACCAGTACGGAATTGCGCAGCCGTATCGAGCATGGCGCCACCACCGTGCTGATCCCCATTGGCGGCGTGGAGCAGAGCGGGCCCTACATCGCGCTGGGCAAGCACAATGTGCGCGCGGCCATCCTGGCGCGGCAGATCGCGCAAAACCTGGGTAATACGATTGTCGCGCCCGTTGTTTCCTACGTGCCGGAGGGCAGCATCTCGCCGCCAGCCGGCCACATGCGCCACGCGGGCACGATCTCGATTCCACCGGCCGCTTTCGAGGCCGTGCTGGAAGGGGCGGCGGCCAGCCTGCGCCAGCATGGTTTCCGCGACATCATTTTCCTCGGTGACCATGGCGGCTATCAAAAGAATGAACAAAACGTGGCCAGCAAACTCAACCGCGCCTGGGATAAAACGCCCGCTGGCAAGGATGCGCGCGCGTACGCCTTGCTCGACTACTATGACATCACGCAATCGGCATATGTTGCCGAGCTGCAAAAGCGTGGCTACAGCGGCGCCGAGATCGGCCTGCACGCGGGCTTGGCGGACGCGGCCCTGATGCTGGCTACCGATGCGTCGCTGGTACGCAGCGAAGCCATGGCGCACGGCGCGAAACCAGGCGTGGCGGACGGCGTGCGCGGCGATGCCACGCGGGCGACGAAGGAACTGGGGCAGATCGGCATCAAGCTGCAGGTCGACACCTCGGTGGCGGCCATCAGGCAATGGCTGCAACGGCATAAATAATTTCCGCTGGAAGTGTATAACTTCCGGCATTTGCAACGAAACGACGCGAAATCACATGAAAAAATCTCAACGACGCACCATCGTCACCTTGTCCGCCCTGGCTGCCGCATTGGCCGGCCTGGGCGTGGCCAGCCAGGTCATCGGCGCCAGCACACCCGCTGCGGCCGCTGCCGCGGCACCGGCCGCCGCGTATTCGCCGCTGCCCGGCATGCCGCCGCTGGTCGACCCGAAAAACGTGTATGGCAGCATTGCCAGCAGCAACATGAGTCCCGTGGTCAAGGATCACCTGCGCAGAGTCTATGTGCCGAACCTGCGCTCGAACGACGTCTACGTGATCGACCAGGACAGCCTGAAAGTGGTGGACAAGTTCAAGGTCGGCAGCGGTCCGCAGCACGTCGTGCCATCGTGGGACTTGCGCACCCTGTGGGTGGCGAATAATGCCGAGCGCACGGACAAGGGCAGCCTGACGCCGATTGACCCTTTGAGCGGCAAGCCGGGCAAGGAAGTGCCGGTCGATGATCCCTACAATATGTATTACACGCCGGACGGCAAGTCGGCCATCGTCGTGGCCGAAGCGCGCCACCGCCTCGATTTCCGCGATCCGAAGACCATGGCCGTGCAGTATTCGATCGATACGCCCCAGTGCGGCGGCATCAACCATGCGGATTTCTCGAACGATGGCCGCTACGCCATGTTTACCTGCGAATTCGACGGCACCATCGCCAAGATCGACCTGGTGGGCCGCAAGGTCGATGGCTACCTGAAATTGCAGATGCCGGCCAAGCGCTTTGCCGAATCCGGTCCCGTGGGCGGCCCGGCAAATGAAATCTGCAGCGTCAAGAAGGGCATGCCGCAAGACATACGCATCTCGCCGGACGGCAAGAAATTCTTTATCGCCGACATGGACGCCGACGGCGTGCACATCGTCGATGGCGCCAGCCTGAAGGAAATCGGTTTCATCCAGACGGGCGTGGGCGCGCACGGCCTGTATCCGAGCCGTGACGGCAAGAAACTGTACGTGGCCAACCGCGGCACGCACCGCATCCATGGCAAGCCGAAGGGCAAGGGCAGCGTCAGCGTGATCGATTTCGCGACGGAAAAAGTCGTGGCGAACTGGCCGATTCCCGGTGGCGGCAGCCCCGACATGGGCAACGTTTCCGCCGACGGCAAGTACCTGTGGCTGTCCGGCCGTTTCGACGATGTGGTCTACCGCATCGACACGAATACGGGCGACGTCTCCAAGGTGAAAGTCGGACAGGAGCCGCACGGCCTGACCGTGTGGCCGCAGCCGGGCCGCTATTCGCTTGGCCATACGGGCAACCTGCGCTAAGCCGGGAGGCGCATGGACATCGATACCTTGGAGCAACTGCGCGAGCACTATCCGCCCGCGCAGGGGCGGGCCTTGAGCAAGCAGCTTGACCATCTGGATCCGCACTGCATCGCCTTTATCGGCCTGTCGCCGTTCGCCGTGCTGGCGACGGGCGGCGCTGCAGGCCAGCTGGACGCTTCGCCGCGCGGCGGCGCGCCCGGCTTCGTGCAGGTGCTAGACCGGCATACCTTGCTGTTACCCGATGCCAAAGGCAATAACCGTCTCGACAGCTTCAGCAATATTGCCGAAACGGGGCGGGCAGGGCTGCTGTTCATGATCCCCGGCGTCGATGAAACCTTGCGCGTGAACGGCGAGGCCAGCCTCAGCGACGATGCCGCGCTGCTGGCGCTGTTTGCCGGTGAGCGCAACCCGCCACGCCTGGTCATGCGCCTGCGCGTGGCGGAAGCCTACCTGCATTGCGCCAAGGCCCTCATGCGTTCGCGCTTATGGGACAGTGCGGCGCAGGTCGAACGCTCAGTGCTGCCGAGCATGGGCCAGATGATCAGCGATCAGACGGGCGGCAGCGCGACGCTGGAAAGCCAGGCGCAGATGCTGGCCCGCTATGCGGCCAATTTGTAGTGCTCTCTTGGCAAGTATGCAGCGCTGGCGCATACTATGCTTTCCTCTAACACACTGTCATCCTTACTCATCATGATTCTTGATCACATCGGTTTGTGCGTCAGCGATACGGCGGCCAGCAAGGCCTTCTTTGCAGCAGCTCTGGCGCCTCTGGGCGTTTCGGTCGTCATGGAAGAGCACGGCTGGGTAGGCCTGGGCAAGGATGGCAAACCTGATTTCTGGTTCGGTGCTGGCGGCACGCCGCATGCCGGCATGCATCTCGCCTTTGCGGCAGGCAACCGCGAGCAGGTGCGCGCGTTTTACACGGCGGCGCTGGCCGCCGGCGGCACGGACAATGGACCGCCAGGCATCCGTGAAATCTACCACCCGAACTATTACGGCGCCTTCGTGCTGGGCCCGGATGGCCACAATATCGAAGCCGTCTGCCACCTTGCCGAGGACTGACATCACTTACACCACTTATTACCTGAAGAGAACGGCATGACGCACGGCGCCACCCTGTTTGCCAACGATGCTGGCGGCTATGTCTACGTGAAATCCGGATTTTCCTGGCCGGCACTCTTGCTGGGCTCCTTCTGGGCCGTGGCCAAGCGCCGCTGGTGGCTGTTGCTGCTGATGCTGGCGATGGATGTCTGCCTGTGGTTTGGCAGCCAGCTGGCAAGCGGATTGCAGATCGGCCCGATGGTGCTGCTGATGGGGGCGGCGGAGCTCAGCTACCTGCTGGCGCGCGGCTGGTATGGCAACCGCTGGCTGGAAGCGTCGCTGCGCAGCCATGGCTACAAGCCTGTCGTGCCGGCCACCGATGCCGGCCTTTCCTGACATAGTTTTTTCCTTCTGATACTGACGCTCGCCAATGGCGGGCCGTCCAGCCAAAACTTTCTGCGCAGCCTCGCGCACCTTTGATCCAGATCATCCCTCGCGGACTGTGCTCACGTAGCCTTGGGACTCGCGTTGCAAAGCATCTCTCCACCAATCGGATATGTTTTTCGCGTCTCGTGGCACAGCCCGGCCGTCTGCCCAACCGTTCGACAGCCGGTGGTGTCGCCATATATTTTTATGTCCACCCAACTGTTCTTTAATGAGGAAACTCCATGTATCCATATTCCCGTAGTGTTACCCCTGCCGCCAAAAACCATCTGGAAGCCCAACTGGCCTTTTTCAACGGCCTGTCGAAGTCGCTGTTCCAGTCGGCACAGCAATTCAATGACCTGAACATGCAGCTGGCGCAAGGCTTGCTGGAAGAAAGCTCGATCACCAGCCAGAACCTGCTGACGGTCGAGCGCGCGGAAGATGCGTTCCAGGTGGCGGCCGCCTCGGGCCAGCCGGCTGCCGAGCATCTGCGCAAGTACCAGCAGCAACTGTCGCGCCTGGCCGCCGATACCCAGGTCGAACTGGCCAATGTCGCCGAGCAGCATGTGAATGAAACGAGCCGCACGGCCAAGGCACTGGCTGAAGAAGTGGCCCGCACGGCGTCGGAAGAAACGGAGAAAAACGTGCGCAAGCAACAGGAAGCCATGCAGCGCATCGCCGAACCGTTCCAGTCGTATCACCAGAACGGCGCCAACCGCGACCAGCAGCGCGGCGCGCAAAGCCGTGACGGCCAAAGCTTGCAAAGTGCCGGCCAGCAAGGCAGCCAGCAAGGTAGCCACCAGTCGGCCGGTAGCGAAAGCTCGGCCAGCGGCAGCGCAACGCAAGCAGGCGGCGCACAAGGCAAAAGCAGCAGCAGCGCCAGTCGTAAAGAGTAAGCCTGCCGTTGCCGGCGCCTGAACCGTCCCCCAAGGGCCGAGCCTCGGGGGATGGCGAGTGTGCCGCGCAACGCTTTGCTGGCCGTAGTGCAGGCAGTGGCTCGGAGCGGGGTTTGCGCTGCATGGCAGGCTGTATTTCCGAGCATGTTTCAGGCCCTGTTTCAAACCAGGTGGCAGGCTGTCTTTCAGCCTGCGCGGCGGCGGGCAATGCCGTTTTTGCCGGTCGTCGTTTGCGCGCACTGCTTGCGCGTACTGCTTGCGTGTTGCCTGTCCCCTGTAGCCTGCCGCTAGTTGTTACTTGTCACTTGTCACTGCTACTTGTTACTCGCTGCTTGTTACTTGCCCGGGCAGAACGCCCGTTCCTCATGGGACGGGCGTTTTGCTATCCGCGGCTTGCATGGTGGTGTTGGCGGTGGCGCTGGTCGTTGGCGAGGCGTTTGCGGTGACTGGCGCGCTGTTGGCGTCGATGAAAGCGCTTACGGCATCGAGCGTGGGCGCCAGCATGCGCAAGGGGCCGGCCAGCGAGGCGACCAGGGTGGTGTGGCTGACGGTATCGAAATACGTTTCCGTCACGGGCCGCTGTCTGGCGCGCAAGGCGGCAGCCAGGCCGCCGGTGTTGCGTTGCGGATTGACCAGCTTATCTTTGCCCGGTACCGGCGCGATCAGCAGGGCGGGCGGGGCTTCGGCCGTCACGTGGTGGATGGGTTGCGAAGACGTGGGCGTATCCGGGAAGAAAAAGACGGGGCGGGCCGTCGGGTTTTCAATGGGCAGGAAGTCATAGGGCCCGGCCAGCCCTATCCAGCCGCGCAAGTCGTGCGGGTGCATGCCGTGGCGGGCCAGCAGGCTGGCATCGAGCGCCACCATGGCTGCATTGTAGGCGCCGGCGCTGTGGCCCATGACGAACAGGCGCGCCGGATCGCCGCCATGCCGGCTCGATTCCATGGCGGCCCAGGCCACGGCGCGGGCCGCATCCTGCAGGATCTCGGGATAGTGCACGTCCGGATACAGGCGATAGTCCGCGATGACGGCCAGATAGCCGCGCGATGCGAGCGCATGGCCGACAAAGGCGTAGTCGGCCCGGTCGCCCGAGGTCCAGTTTCCGCCATAAAAGAAAACCACCACGGGCACGGGGCCCGCATGGATTTTCGGCGCATATACATCGAGTTTTTGCCGGGGCAGGGGACCATACGCGAGGCCGTGGGTCACTTGCGAAGCGCTGCCCGACGACAGGGTGTTGATGGCCGTCAAGGGTGAGCAGGCAATCAGGCCGGCCGCCAGCGGAATGCTGGCCAGCAAACCGAGCAAGGTGGTGCGCAGGATCGTCATGCTTGCCCCTGGTGTGGATGGTTGATGTGTGCAGTGTAGGCCAGGCAGGGCAGGGTATGCACGAGGAAGTTGTATTCAAGCATATTTAATTGGTTAAAGTGTTACATCCGGCTTGCTCTGGCCATCTTGCAGCAGCCATTTGCGGGCTGTGGCGATGACGGCGTCCGACAGGGTGCGCGTCAGCGGCGTCTGGATATCCCAGGCATGCCAGATCAATGGCACGTCAAGCGCCTGGCCGGCTGCCACATCGACCAGCCGGCCGGCTGCCAGCGCCGTTTCCGCCTGCAGCAGCGGCACCATGCCATAGGCATAGCCCGCCTCGATGAAGCGCACGAAGTCGCGCGCCGAGCCCAGCACGTGGTGCGGATAGCGTCCCGCATAACCGAGGCGGTGCTGCAGATAGCGTTCATGCAGCGCGTCCTTGCTGCCGAAGGTGATGGCGGGCGCCTGGCTGACGGCTTCGACTGTAAAACCCTCCGGAAACCATTGCTGCGCGAATGCGTGCGAGGCCACGCACAGATAGCGCATGCCGCCCAGCGGCGTGGCCGTGGTGCCGGCCACCAGGTCGGTGGCGCTGGTGACGCAGGCAAACACGCGCCCTTCGCGCAGCTGGCTCAAGGTGTGGTCCTGGTCGTCGAGGCGGATGTCGAGCAGGCAGGACGGCGGCGTCAGCAGCGGCCCCAGCGCTTCCGGAATCCAGGTGGCGGCGCTGTCGGCGTTGACGGCGATGGCCAGTTCCGGCAATTGGGTGGTGGGTCCCGGCTGGGCGTCGAGCGCCGCTTCCAGCAGCTTGACCTGGCGGTAATGGGCGATCAGGCGCTGGCCCGCCTCCGTCGGCGCGGGCGGATGGCTGCGGATGATCAGCAAGGTGCCTTCCAGGTTTTCCAGGGTACGGATGCGCTGCGACACGGCCGGCTGGCTGATCGCCAGCGCATGCGCGGCCTTTTCAAAGCTGCCCAGGCCGATCACGGCGTCGAGGGCGGCCAATCCACGGTAGTCCACGACGCGCATAAGTTTCTCTTATATATGTTTAGAATCATTCATTATACTTATATTTACTTTTTCTTTACACTGTTGAAATAGGGTAACAACTCCACTCCTCGCGCGGTCCTGCTGGTACCGCTACACCCTCCACCTACCTCTGAGGACTTTGCCGTTCGCGGCAGAGCGTGGGCGGCCGTGCGCGTGATGGAAAGCAATAGAAAGGAATCGATATGGACAGCGCAATTTTCTTGAAAGGCATGGGACTCGGGGCCAGCCTGATCGTGGCCATCGGCACACAAAACGCCTTCCTGCTCAAGCAGGGCTTGAAACGCCATTACGTGCTCACCTGCATCCTGGTGTGTCTGGTGTGCGACGCCATCCTGATCACGGCCGGCGTGGCCGGCATGGGCACCTTTATTGCCGACAACCCGAATTTCCTGCTGTGGGCCAAGGCCGGCGGTGCCACCTTCCTGATCGCGTACGGCTTGCGGGCCGCCAAATCGGCCTGGCGTCCTTCGGCCATGACGGTCTCGGCCGCCAAGTCGCCGGAAGGCTATTGGGCCGTGATTGGCGCGGCACTGGCGTTCAGCTTGCTGAACCCGCACGCCTTCCTCGACACGGTGATACTGCTCGGTTCGATCGGCGGCCAGCATGAAGGCATGGGACGCTTCTACTTTGCCGGCGGCGCCATCATGGCCTCGGCCCTGTGGTTCTGCCTGCTGGGCTTTGGCGCCCGCTACCTGGCGCCCGTGTTTGCCAAGCCCATGGCCTGGCGCGTGCTCGACGGCATCATCGCCCTCGTCATGTGGGCCATCGCCGCCTCGCTGTTCCTGTAATCAGCGGGTCAGGAAGGCCAGCATGCGGCTGGCCAGCTTGCCATATGGCGGCCGTAGCAGCGTCAATGGGCTGTAACGGGCCTGGTAAAACACGGGCCGCAGCTTGCTGAACGTGTGGAAACCTTCGACGCCGTGGTAGTGGCCCATGCCGGACTCGCCCACGCCGCCAAACGGCAAGTCGTGCTGGCCTACGTGGAACAGGGCGTCGTTGACGGAGACGCCGCCCGACATTACCCGGTCGATCAGCCGCTGCACCGTCCGTGCATCGTTGCTGAATGGATAGATGGCCAGCGGACGCGGTCCCGCGTTGATGCTATCGATCACGCTTTGCAAATCGGTGTACGCGCGCAGCGGCAGGATGGGTCCGAAGATTTCGCGCGTCAGCAGCAGGCTGTCCTCGGGCGCGCCGAGCACGATGTGCGGTGCGATCTTGCGCGTGGCGCGGTCATATGCCGGGCCGGGCAGCAGTGAAATCACTTCTGCGCCCCGCCCGCGCGCCTCGTCGAGTGCCTGCAGCAGGCGCTCGAACGCAGGCTGGTCGATGATGGACGTGTAGTCGGGCGTGTCCAGCCGAGGGTAGCGTGCCGGCATGATGGCGCGGGCATGCGCGACGAAGGCGGCGATGCTTGCCTTGGGCAGCCAGGCGTGGTCGACGCTGGTGCAGATTTGCCCGGCGTTCAGGTATTTCACGTACAGGATGCGCTCGGCTGCCGTGCGCACGTCGAAGTCGGCGCAGACGATGGCCGGCGCCTTGCCGCCCAGTTCCAGTGTCACGGGGCACAGATTCTGCGCGGCGGCCGCCATGACGGCGCGTCCCGTCTGGCCGGAGCCCGTAAACAGCAGGTGGTCGAAGGGCAGTTGCGAAAACGCGATGCCGACGCCACCGGTCTCATCAAAAAACTGCAGCTTTTCCGGCGCGAAATAGGCGGGCATCTTTTCGATCAGCAAGCGGGCCAGGTGGCGTGAATTCTCGCTCATCTTGACCATGGCGCGGTTGCCGGCGGCGAAGATGTAGCTCAAGGGCACCAGACTCAGGTTCACTGGAAAATTCCATGGCACGATGACGCCCACCACGCCCAGCGGCTGTGGGATGACGCGGTTGCGGGCGCCGGGAAAGTTGCGCCAGTCCACACTACGCCGCTGCGGCCGCATCCATTTTTTCAGGTGCTTGAGCACATGGTCGATGCCATCGATGGCGGGAAAGATCTCCGCCAGCAAGGTTTCGTGCCTGGAACGGTTGCCGTAGTCAGCGCTGATGGCCTCGCACAAGGCCTCGGCATGATCGCGGATGAAGCGCTGCAAGGCCAGCAAGTCGCGCTTGCGTTCGGCGAACGTGGGCGCGGGGTGGGCCAGGCAGGCGGCACGCTGCGCGGCCAGGGCGGCGTCCAGTTGCGCGTGTGGCGGGCAGTCGGGCAAGTCGTGTGCGACAGCGCGCATGTTTCTCCTTTGCCGGCTCAGCAAACCGCAAGCCGTTGCGGGCTACTATAGTGGAGTATTTGCAAGCGTGCCAACGGCGCGCGGCGTTACGCCGTAAAATATTCCGCATGCACTTTCCGGCACGCTTACCAGGATCACCATGACCACTACCACTACAGACTCCCTGCACATCGTGTGCCCCCATTGCGACGCCGTCAACCGCCTGCCGCAGAGCCGTCTGCGCGAACAGCCTGCGTGCGGCAAGTGCCAGAAGGATTTGTTTACGGGCCAGCCCGTGGACCTGGCCAGCGCGCGTTTCCTCAAGCATGTCGAGCGCAGCGATATCCCCGTGCTGGTGGATTTCTGGGCGCCGTGGTGCGGACCGTGCCGCAGCATGGCGCCATTCTATGCCCAGGCCGCCAAGACCCTGGAACCCGCGTTTCGCGTGGTGAAGGTGAATACGGAAGCGTCGCCCGACCTGGGCGCCCGCTTCAATATCCGCAGCATTCCCACGCTGGCCCTGTTCGTGGGTGGCGTGGAAGTGGCGCGCCAGCCGGGTGCCACCGATGCGAACGGCATCATTGCCTGGGCCAGGGACAAGGCCCGCCTTTGAAGCGGCAGGAAAACCGCTGAGGTTTTCCATTTGACATTTAATATGGCGCCATATTATATTGCGCCATATGATAAAACTTGAACAGAAATATACGGCCCTGCTGGGCGACGTGCAGCGCCGTGCCAGCGGCCTCGACATGGCACAGTCCACGGCGCGCTTGCGCCTGTGCTTTGAAGTGCTGGGCCTGGCATCGGCCATCGATGGCGATTGCGCCACGCGCCTGGGCCGGTATGGTTTGTCGGAAGGCAAGTTCGTCCTGCTGTTCCTGCTGCGCGGCGAGCCGCAGGGCTTGCCGCCGCATGTGCTGGCTGAACGGGCAGGCGTGACGCGCGGCACCGTCACGGGTTTGCTCGACGGCCTCGAACGCGACGGCTTCCTCACGCGCCACGCGGACCAGCTCGACCGGCGCAAGCTGCTGGTACGCCTGAGTGTCAAGGGGGAGAGCGTCGCCGCCACCTTGGTGGATGAACATGCGCAATGGATCGCCAGCCTGTTTGCGGATTTCACGGCGGAAGAAATGCAGTTGCTGAGTTCGTTACTGGAAAAAGCCTGGCGCAAGACGGACCGGAGCCAGGCGTGAGCAGGGGCGTCGCCGATATCGATCCCGCACGGCTGGCTTTGCTGAACCAGGGCAGCGTGCCCAGCACCACCCTGACGGAAGGGCTGGCCATCGATTTTGCCGTGTTGCTGGAAGCTGCCGCGCCTGCCGTCGGCAGTGCCCGGCTTGCCTGCATGCGCGCGCAAGCGGATGCCGGCATCACCCGGCGCATGGCGCTGGCGGCGCAACTGCTGCTGGACGCCGAAATGGACCTGTCGCCGTTGCAGGCGCACGCGTCCGATACGGTACGCGGCTGGGTCTGCTTCGCCATCGCTGCGCAAGCTGATCTGGATTTGCCGCGGCAGCTGGCCGCCATGCGGCCCTTGGCCGACGACGGGCATTTCGGCGTGCGCGAATGGGCCTGGCTGGCGCTGCGGCCCCGGCTGGCCGGAAATCTGGCACAGTCCATCGCGCTGCTGGCATCCTGGACGGCGGATCCATCGGAACGCCTGCGCCGTTTTGCCTGCGAAGCGCTGCGCCCGCGCGGCGTGTGGTGCGCGCATATTGCCGAGCTAAAACAGCAGCCACAGCTGGCCTTGCCCCTGCTGCAGCCCTTGCGCGCCGATCCGGCCAACTACGTGCAGGATTCCGTCGCCAACTGGCTCAACGACGCGGCCAAGAGCCAGCCGGATTGGGTGCGCGCCCTGTGCGCGCAATGGCTGGCGGAAAGCCCCCATGCCGCCACCGTGCGCATTTGCAAGCGCGCCCAGCGTTCGATTTCGTGATTCTTTGGAGGAAACTATATGCATTATCTGCTGGAACTGTATAGCCCGAAACCAGCCTGGCTGGCCCTTGACGTCGCCGCGCGCCAGGCATATTTCGCCACCGTGGGCGAAGGCATGGCGGCTTTGTCCGCCATGGGAGCGGAAGCACTGGCCATGGGCGCCATCGACGGCGGCAAGCTGCATGCAGCGCCGCAGCAATTGTATGCCGTGTGGCGCTTCCCTGACGACGCGGCGCTCGATGCCTTGCTGGCCGGTATTGCCGCCACGGGCTGGCATGATTACTTCGAAACCATCAACGCGGCCGGCCCGTCCGTGGATTTTCCCGCCCACCTGGCGCAACTGGCCGCGCTGTGAGGAAACGGCGTTTTTCGCCCGCATCAGGTAAAGTCTGGCGTATTGCCACCATTGCCTGACTGTCATGCCGTTCAAACAGCTTCCCATCCTGCTTTTTTCCCTGTTGCCGCTGGCGCTGCACGCCGCAGCGGCGGCCACGCCGCAAGCCCTGGTTGCCGCCGCCCGCAGCCAGGTCGGCGTGACGCTGCAGTACGATCCGCGCTACGAACGCCTCGCGTATCCGGGTGGCGACGTGCCGCTGGAACGGGGCGTGTGCACGGACGTGGTGGTGCGCGCCTACCGCAAGCTGGGCCAGGACTTGCAGGTGCTCGTGCACGAGGACATGCGCAAGGCGTGGGCCGTGTACCAGCAGCAAGGGCGCTGGCAGATGAAGGGGCCGGACCGCAATATCGACCACCGCCGCGTGCCCAACCTGGGCACTTATTTTGCACGCCACGGCACCAGTTTGCCGCTGAGCAAGGAAGCGGGCGCTTACCGCGGGGGCGACATCGTCACCTGGCGCTTGCCGGGCAACCTCACGCATATCGGCATCGTCAGCGACAAGCAAGCGTGGAATGGCGTGCCGTTGATCATCCATAACATCGGCGCGGGCGCGCGCGAGGAAAACATCCTGTTCAGCTATCCGATCACGGGACACTACCGCTGGCAGCTGCGCTGATGTGCGCAGGCGCCGTCCTGATGGGCGCCATGTCCTGCAGGATCGCCAGCACCTTGGCCAGCGCCGTGTCGATATCGACCTTGTCGATGGCGCCATAGCCGAGAAACAAGCCCTCGTGGCGCGCCTCGCCGTGATAGAAACTGGCCAGCGCATACAGGCTGATGTCGGCCAGCCGTGCCCGGCGCAGCAGTTCGGCGATGTCCAGCGGCGCTTGCGCCAGGGCCGCCACGTGAAAGCCGGCGCTGGCCGGCACCAGACGGAACCATGGCGCCAGGGGACCATTGAACCAGTGCTGCAGGCGCTCGCGCCGTCCCGCATAGATATCGTGGCAGCGGCGTATGTGGCGCAGCAAGTGGCCATCGCCGATGAACTTGGCCAGCGCATGCTGGCCCAGGCTGGCCGTATGGCAATCGCTCAGGTA
>RCUS01000734.1_pt1 | contig 20070 bp, 17 predicted proteins | sample 2166221 | NCBI WGS metagenome assembly RCUS01 (sample SAMN09932758, study PRJNA488358) | compost metagenome | isolation source: compost soil in cyclohexanecarboxylic | place: Germany: Experimental Botanical Garden | reverse complement strand
GCGTAAGACCAGTGAGAAAGCTCAGGGTCAGTTGCCCAGTTGTCGAAGTCCATTGCGTTGCCACGGATGTAAACCATTCCATTGATCGTCGACGACCCGCCCAGCACCTTCCCCCTGAAATACGGAACCCTGCGGTTTCGAAGCTCCGGGACTGGTTCAGTCAGGAACTGCCAGTTGTAGGTCTTCCCGACCAACGGATACGTAAGGGCTGCAGGCATCTGAATGCGGAAGTCCCATTTCCGATCAGGCCCACCCGCCTCGATGACCAGCACCTTGACGTTGGGATCTTCACTTAGACGGTTCGCCACCACACAACCCGCCGAGCCGGCGCCTACGATGATGTAGTCGTACCCGCCACCCTTTACTGCGCTCATTTTGCTCACCTTTTTGTTCGATTTTTTGCCGCCAGATGCGCCACTCACATCTAGTCGATTGCTCAGTGGAGCGGCCCTGGCTGCGTCACGGTTACGCTGAAGCAATGACTACCCATCAAACCCTGCTAGACCTGAGCCTGCCCGCTCAGGCCCTATAAACGTCATCAAAAGTGCCGAAAAACAGTGAATTTGCACGGTTTGATCAGAAAATCGCTCAGGCCTACCAAATTTTTATGACACCTGACCACCCCTCAAAGCTACCAAGCAAAAAAGGACTTGTCTAAAAATATTTGTAGACGTAGATTTAAAACAGGCTCAGGTAGACCTGTGCTCCACAAGAATAAGAGGCATGAAAATGGCAACGATCAACGTCATCGCGGGCGGCGCATCGCAACCCTCTCAGCACGCAGGTCTTAGCAGCGAGCTCAGGGTGAGCTTTGCGCGCAACGGCATGCGCGAAGAGTCGGTCAGGGATGTCCAACAGCGTACCAACACAACAAAAACAGGTTCTGCCAGCCGCTTGCCCAGGAAGGCCAGCGGTTGCTCCTCCATCGACTCTCTTCCCCTACTGCCCGGGCATTGGCTCCAGCGGATCAATTCCCTAACGCATTTGGATGCCTGGACTGGCTGATTTCAGCCGTACAGCGCCTGCATCTGCATTAAGCCCACACACCTTGGCAGCACCTCTGCATAGACGGGGATAAAATCTATGAGTTATTCAGAACCTGCGGGACTTTCCATGTCGTCCCAACAGCAGCAATCGACGCACCGGTTGCGCGGTAACCTCGGTACATTCGATATCGTTTTCACCGTGCTGGCTTACAATGCGCCATTGACGATCATCATCGGCTTGATCCCGGTCATCATCGGCATGGGTAACGGCCTCGGCGCACCGCTCACCTACCTCGCAGCAGGCGGCTTGATGCTGCTATTTGCCGTTGGTTTCACGACAATGGCGCGCCATGTGCCCAACGCTGGTGCGTACTACGCGTACATCACCGCCGGCCTGGGCCGCTCGCTGGGATTGGGTAGTGCATTCATGGCCATCTTGGCCTACACCTTCATGCTCATCGGGGCGTATCTCTATGTAGGCGTTACGTTCTCGACCATCTCGCTGTCCTGGATTGGCCTAGAGAAGCTGCCTTGGTGGCAATGGTCGCTCGCGTTCGCCGTAATCGTGGCGGTTCTTGGGCATTTCAGAATTTCGCTTTCGGCAAAAGTCCTCTCACTAGCACTGGTTTGCGAAGTCATCATTACTTTCGTGTGGGAAGCTGCTGTCCTTCAAGACGGTGGGGCCAAAAGCCTGTCCATGTCCTGGTTGACGCCAGAGGTCATCACCTCAGGCTCTATTGGCTTGGCAGTCCTGTTCGGCGTGACCTGCTTCGCCGGTTTTGAAGCGACAGCTGTTTTCCGGGAAGAAGCCCGCAACCCAGAAGTTACCGTACCTCGTGCGACCTACATTTCGATCATCGCCATGTCGGTAATTTTCGCTTCAGCCACCTTCTGCTTCATCTTGGGTTGGGGGCCGGATGTTGCGCTGGACAAGTCCATCAACGACCCTTCCAATGCGGGTATGGCTGTTATCGAGATGTACCTCGGAAACGTCGGCGTTAGCATCGTTCACACCTTGGTGTGCAGCAGCATCTTCGCTTGTGTGCTGGCTATCCATAACATTCTGGCGCGATACATCTATTCCCTCAGTGTTGACGGGGTGCTGTTCAAATCTCTGAGTGTCGTGCACCCCGCTCATGAGTCGCCGTACCGAGCCTCGGGCCTTGTTGCCGTCATCACGATCCTCAGTCTCATTGCAGCGATCTACTCCGGAGTCGAACCATTTTCTGGATATGCATCGCTCATCGGCATTGCCGGCTACACCCTGCTGATCCTGCAGATCCTCACCACCGTAGCCGTCATCATCTTCTTTAGTAAGACACCCAACAACGTGAGCAATATGAAAACCAAGGTTGCTCCGGCTCTTGCGCTCGTAGGATTGTCGATGACCGCCTGGCTGGCGACCGAGAATATCGGCTTGCTGACTGGCAGCGAAAGTGTCGCCCATATCCTCTTGGCGTTCCTTTTTGGTTCTCTGCTGTTTGGTTGCGTGTATGCGATCAGGCTGAAACGCTCCGCCCCGCTGGTCTACAAAGCTATCGGACGCCAGAACATTTGAGCCCTCGCGACGGGCTGCGATAAGGCGCAGCCCTATGCCCAATTACGTCGAATGGATGTTTAGTACCATGCAGAAATACACAAAATTCTTCATTGATGGCCAGTGGGTCGCGCCGGCTTCCCCCTCTCCATCTCTGCTTGCAGTTGTTGACCCAGCGACCGAACAACCGTTCGCGCAGATCGCGATGGGCTCGGAAAAAGATGTCGATCTCGCTGTTCAGGCGGCCAGCAAAGCGTTTGCCACCTTCTCCAAAACGAGCATCGAAGAACGTATTTCGTTGCTGGATAACATTCGACGCGGTCTGGTCGAGCGTCGTGAAGAAATTGCCCAGATCATCAGTCGTGAGATGGGCGCCCCCATCACCTTTGCCCGCGAAGCTCAAACCTATACGTGTATTGCCCACGTAGAGGCGATGATTGACATCCTCCGCACCTACAAATTCGAGGAAGCGTTAGGTAGCACCAGGATCTTTAAAGAACCTATCGGCGTGGTCGGCCTGATCACTCCTTGGAACTGGCCTCTGAACCAAATTATCTGCAAAGTGATTCCAGCCATCGCCGCCGGCTGCACTGTCGTTATCAAGCCCAGCGAGATCGCGCCGCTGGATGCCATCATCTTTGCAGAAATTCTGGAAAAAGCTGGCTTGCCAGCGGGTGTATTCAACCTTGTGAATGGTGACGGCCCGACGGTAGGTGATGCGATCTCGCGCCACCCCGACATCCATATGGTGTCCTTTACCGGCTCTACACGTGCAGGTATCCAGGTTGCCAAATCCGCTGCCGATACCGTTAAGCGAGTGACTCAAGAGCTCGGTGGCAAATCGGCGAACATCATTCTTCGCAATGCCGACCTCGAACAAGCAGTTGCTACTGGCGTTGCGGTCTGCATGAGCAACAGCGGACAGTCTTGCGATGCTCCTACCCATATGCTCGTTCCAGCCGAAAGCTACGAACAAGCATTGGTGGTAGCCGCAAAAATCGCAAACGAAGCAGTAATTGGCCTGCCAAGCGTAGCCTCGACAGAATACGGCCCACTTGCCAGCCGTATGCAATTCGACAAAGTCCAGACACTCATTGAGTCTGGAATTCAGGATGGCGCTCGCCTGGTAGCAGGCGGCCCTGGCCGCCCTGACCATTTGCCAGTCGGCTTCTACGCCAAACCGACCATTTTCGCCGACGCGAACAAGGACATGGCTATCGTCCGAGAAGAGATCTTTGGGCCTGTGCTGGTCATCTCCCCATACGATACCGAGGAGCAGGCGATCGCGTACGCAAACTCCGGCAACTACGGCCTTGCGGCTTACGTCCAGTCTTCGGACAAGGAGAAAGCGAATGCGATTGCCAAGCAGCTGCGAGCAGGTTCAGTGTTCGTCAATTATCCGGACTGGGACGTCATGGCTCCGTTCGGTGGATACAAGCACTCCGGTAACGGTCGTGAAGGCGGGCCTCATGCGCTAACGGAGTACCTGGAGATCAAAGCAGTTGTGGGGTACAGCGCTTAAGCGAACCACATGGCCAGCCTCCTTCGCGAAGCTGGCCAGGGCCATGGCGCACAGCCGTCGACCTCGGGCATGAGTTAGGTAGAATAGGAAGCTGGCTTTAATGCACTACCTATGAGGACTCAATGATCAGTGGTGTAAACCATCCCCAGCGCTTAACCATGTTTGCTCTGCGCGCAGAGCAAACATTTGGCGTGGATTCCGTGATCGCACGGCTACGCACTGCCATCGATCTTGGTTTTCTCCAACATGGCGAGATGCTGCCCAAGGAAGCACTCCTGGCAAAAGAGCTCCATGTCACCGCTTTCACGTTGAGAGAAGCGCTGGCTCAGCTTCGAGCAGAAGGCCTGGTAGACACCAAGCCCGGCCGAGGCGGCGGCACATTTGTGAATCACGCGACAAAACTGGTGAGGGAGAAGGCCACAAATCGGCTAAGGGAACTATCGGCGGTGACGCTTAGAGACCTAGCCGACTGGAAGGCCATGCTTCTGGGCGAATCTGCAGAACTGGCTGCCAACAGAGCCTCTCCAGCAAACATTGCTCGCCTTCTTCAATACAAGACAAGGATCGCTGAGGCTAAGGATGCGTTGACTGCATGCCGTGCCCACGCGCGCTTCGACGTCGAACTCGCCTCTGTTGCACAATCCGTACGATTGAGTGCTGCCGCCCTGCAAATCTATGAAGATTTTGGATGGCTTTTGGCCTTGGCGCATGAGGAACAAGAATACACCGATCTCTGCGCGAATACCGTTGGAGAAATTTTGGATAAAATCACTCAGGGCGAAGGTATCGAAGCCGGCAATGTGGCCAGGTCACGAACTCGGGTGTCTTTTGACAACATCGTACGCTTAAGATTAAAGCTGATTGCAGAAAGCACAAAGCTCTTATTAAGCGACAAGTTAGAGACCGCATGATGCTTCAGCCCCTTGTGCAATCAGCCAGTACCGTATTCGATTTGACATTTATTGAACTGGAAAAGCTAGCACGTCGATTTGAGACTCTCGCATCGTCAGCAAAAAAAACTCCAAAGGGCATATCCGAGATGGGCTTGTCGAAGATTCGCCCTGACATGGTTCGTTCGCTGGCAGCCCTCGAAAATTATGCCTATGCGCTGGGAATAGTTCTTGATGAAGACATCATCGACAATGCGCCATTTTGGTTGAATTGGATCGAGATTGACCGCGACGGGATGATCCAAGATGACTCGAATATCAAATACCCATGGCGAGGTAATTTTTACGAATATCCAAATGCCGACTGGATGGTAATACCCAAGACCAAAAGATGCCCTGTGATAGTTGGCCCATACGTTGACTTCGACAAGCACATTATAACGCTTGCAACCCCAATCATGGCTGATGACCAGTTCATCGGAGTGAGCGCCGCCGATATCCGCTTAAGTGATTTCGAGCGAATTGTTTCGGTTCCATTGTCATTAGTAGACCACGACTGCTTACTGTGCAATCACGAAGGCCGTGTAGTGGTTTCAAACACTGCAAACGCCCCAGTAGGCTCTTTGAACCCCTCATATCTGAAAGTCGGCGAGCCTATCTCAACCACCGGCTGGAGAGCAGTCCTACTCGACTGACGCTCGCCCCCTCCCCCTGTAGCACCTCCTCAGCGGCCACAAACTTGGGGCCGCTTTGCCCGTACCTAGAATCGCAGAATCCTGTACGCCACCAAGCATAATATTTGTTGACAAATATTTTAGCGCGCGGATACTGACCACCGGGTACGACAAAATACCTACAGGTATTCATTGCAAGATCAATTTTTGCAGCCCAGGGCGCAGAGACCGCCCACTCACTCGAAATCTGCCACAATCAAAATAATAGGATGCCACAGTGAAACACACCCTCAAGATGGCGGCGGCTGCGACTCTTTGCGCTTCGTCCAGCTTCGCAAGCGCTGTTCAGTTAAACGATGACTTCACTTTGACTCTTAATGCTGGACTTTTCAGTAACTACTGGTCACGTGGAGTCTCACAGACTAAGGGCGATCCTGCAGTACAGGGTTCCGTCACCCTCACGCATTCGAGCGGCCTGTATGCAGGCGTATGGTCTTCGAATGTTGACTTTGGTAACGGAAGCAAAACCAGGCAAGAGATTGACTACTATGCCGGTTACTTCTGGCAGGCTACTGACCACGTATCGCTGGATGTCGCGTACTACGAGTACGAATACCCGAGGCAGTCATCTTTAAACTACTCGGAGTACTACGCCAAGCTTACTGCCTATGGCTTTAACGTCGGCGGCTACTACTCAAACAACTTGTTTGATGACCAGTCCTATCTGTATAGCTTCGCGGGATATACCGTAGAACTGCCCTATGAAGCCAAGCTCGACTTGAGTTACGGAAAAGTTGACTACAAAGATCCCGTGTTCGTGAGTGGCGGCGGCCACACTCGGGACAGTTACAACCTCTGGATGGCTAAGGTAAGCAAACCGATGTTTGGCTTCACCTGGTCGGCAGCTTACGGGGACACGAACCTGTCACGGCAAGAATGCATGAGCTTCAATGGCTACGATGACATTTGCTCAAGCACTGTCATCTTCGGCGTTGAGAAATCGTTCTAAACCCTGAGAGGGCGTCGAAGGCGCCCTCCTCCTGCGCTCTCAGTTAGAGATCGTGCGCAAGCGCCCAAAACGCCAGCAATGGCTTCGCCCCTGAGCGCATCGCGCGGGTAATGTGAAGTGGGTTGTATAGCGTGCCTCGTCGATAGCCAAGCGAACGCCTTGACGGAATTCACCCTCGGAGACAACAAAAAACACCTCCTCTGGGCGATGACTGTGGTCTGGGTGCCGAACATCCGGTGCTAAAAGGCTCACGCCCACGCGCAGCTTTTCGGACAGCACTAGCCCACTAGGGCCATAAATCATCGCATTCGCATGCCCCATCGGGAAGTTATCCGATGCCGTCTGGGCGTCGCATGGCATTTGGCTGCCGTACCAATCCAAGTCGTCAGCGATCCCCCTGAACGCCCCGCATGTCTCCCTGAGCTCGTCCTCACTCGATATTGCTGCCAGCGCCGGATCGAGATACGCGCACGCTGGCAGATGGGGAACATCGCACGCACGGTGTGGACTTGTCTGAGTATCTCTGATGGCCTCGGCCACAACCGCCGTGGCCCGAGGATCCGCAGCAGACTTTTCAAACGCGCCCTGGAGAGCTCGGATGATTCTCTCCGTGGCAGCCGGGCTGACCATATGAACACCTCCTCTGATCCAAAGTGGACTGCTCCTAGAACGTAAAGCTCCTTTTCACTGTCCTCGGATGCTTTGGGTGATGAACCGTGCAAAAGCATACAACCCAATGGTATCATTTTTTGACCGACCGGTATGACAGATTGAAGCATCACCGTCGGCATCCGCAACCAACGCAGACCAATCATGATTTCGCTGAAAAAGATTGAACTGAGACTCGGCACAAAGGTGCTGCTACAGGACGCCAGCGTCATTGTTCACGCAGGTGAGAAGGCCTCCCTGGTCGGGCGAAACGGAGCAGGCAAATCCACCCTTTTTGCGCTTATCAGTGGAAAGCTCAAAGAGGAAGCGGGGGAATTCGACATGCCCAATCAGTGGCGGATCTCCCAGGTTGATCAGAACATGCCTGAGACCACTGACAGCGCCACGGACTTCGTTCTGCAAGGCGATGTATTCCTTATGCAGGCCCGAGAGCACGTGGTAGAGGCGACCTCAGGCGACGATGGGATGGCGATTGCCCAGGCGTACAGTGACCTGGCGGACGCAGGTGATCATGATGCAGCTGCCCGGGCCCAGGCGCTTATCCTGGGGCTTGGCTTCAGGCCAGAGGAGCTTGATCAGCCAGTGAATAGCTTTTCTGGGGGATGGAGAATGCGCCTGCAGCTGGCTCGCGCTCTGATGAGCCCTTCTGATTTGCTACTGCTGGACGAGCCGACCAACCACCTAGATCTCGATGCGTTGATCTGGCTTGAGGCCTGGCTGAAAAAGTACGAAGGAACGATGGTAGTCATCAGCCATGATCGTGAATTCCTCGACTCGGTAACCCAAGTAACTGTCCACCTGGAACATGCCCAGCTCCATCGCTACAGCGGCAACTACAGCGCCTTTGAACGCCTGCGTGCGGAAAAGCTTGAGCAGCAGCAAGCCGCCCATGAAAAGCAGCAGGAGAAGATGCAGCACCTCCAGAAGTACATTGATCGGTTCCGCTACAAGGCAACCAAAGCCAGGCAAGCTCAGAGCCGTATCAAAGCGCTGGATCGTATTGAGAAAATCACTGCGGTAGTCGCCGACGCCGAGTTTACGTTCACATTCAGAGAGCCCAACCAACTCCCGAACCCCATGATCGCGATCGACGATGCGGACTTTGGCTATTTGGCGCCCAACGGTGCCCCTGCTCGTAGAGTCCTCACCCGCGTTCGCAAAACCGTATTGGCCGGACAGCGGATTGGGGTCTTGGGTGCTAATGGTCAAGGCAAGTCGACTTTTATCAAGTCCATCGCGCGTGACCTAGAGCCTCTTGCTGGATCTATCACCGAGGGAAAAGGGCTGACGATTGGCTACTTTGCCCAGCAAGAATTGGACGTCTTGGATCCCGAGCAGACCCCTCTCCACCATATGCTTGAGCTGGCACGCAAATCAGGGCAAAACGGCCAGAGTGCCCGGGAGCAGGAACTGCGGAATTTCCTCGGGACGTTCAACATCAACGGTAACATGGTCACACAGACGGTTGGGACATTGAGTGGAGGCGAGAAAGCACGCCTCGTGCTCTGCATGATCGTCTGGCAAAAGCCAAACTTGCTGTTGCTGGATGAGCCGACCAACCACCTGGATCTTGCCACTCGTGAAGCTCTCTCCCTGGCGCTCAACCAGTTCGAGGGAAGCGTGATGCTTGTTAGCCATGATCGGGCTCTGCTTCGCGCTGTCTGCGACGAGTTCTGGCTGGTAGGTAGAGGAGGCGTAACTCCTTTCGAGGGTGACCTTGAAGACTATCAACGCTACCTCATTGATGAGTCCAAGCGGAACGCAGAGGCTAAACGTGCCGAGCAGCCCGTTGCCGAGGCGCAAGCCAAAGCGAAAAGCCTGCCTCAAGGCGCAAGTTCGAAGCACCTGAAAAGCATCGAGCGTGAGCTGAAAGAAATCGAGCAGAGCCTGACCCAAGCACAAAATGACAAAGCTCTGGCTGAAGGTAGGTTGTGCCCTACGTTGCCCTACACAGAGGTTCAGGCAGTAGCTCTCGAACTGGTAAGCATTTGCAAGCTCATTAGTAGCCTTGAAGAACAATGGTTAACCCTTCAAGACCACGCTGAAGAGCTAAGCGCCACAGGCTAGTTCAACTTACGCGAACAGACCAAGGCTCATAGAACTTTAAACCAATTAGAAATACCCCCCGCGCGAGGTTCGCCTCGCCCCATGATCGCTGCATCTATTAGAAGAATCACGCTGCCGTTCCAGAATAACAAACACAGGGGCCAGAATCAGATGCTTCACGACCTTGCAATCAAAACCAAGATTACATTGGCGTCACTAACAATCATTCTAGCGGTGATCGTATTGATCACAACGATAGGGATATCAAAAAACTCCAAAAACAACGAGCAAACCTACCGCAGCAGCAACCAGATAATCTCCAAGAATATTCAACAGGTTTTAGATTCGAAGGCAGCCGAACAGACCGAGAAAATTAGGGCGACTTTTAACAGCCAGATTAATCTCGTTGAGTTCCTGGCTCATCAGACCTCCTCCATGCACGCCCTCATCAGCAACGGAGCTGATGTAAGAAAAATCCGCACGGAGCAGAACGTTTTACTGAAAGAGCTGTTTGAAGCTCACCCCAGTATTTTGGGGTTATGGATCATCATGTACCCGAACCAGCTGGGCGAGGACAGCAGCTTCATCAATTCCATGGCTGCGGGATCCAACGAAGCAGGCAGGTTTTCCAGCTATTGGGTGAGGCCTGATGGCCGATCCGTGAACATAGCCACAAAAGAAGATAGCTTGAAGGACTCTACCCCCAGCGAGTCTGGCTTCCCTGCCAACTACTACATGACCTGCCCGGAGAAAAACAGGAGCACCTGTGTCCTGGAGCCGTTCTACGGTTCAGATTCCGGCACCAAAATTTTGATGACCAGTATCTCGACACCAATCATGGTCGACGGTACGGTCATAGGTGTCGCTGGCATCGATGTCTCGCTCTCGTCGCTGCAGACGATCGCCCAAGAGGCAAAACGGCAGCTTTATGATGGACAAGGCGATCTACGCATCGCCACAGGGCAGGGATTGATAGCCGCCAACAGCGCCGACGCTGCGTCAATTGGCAAGAAAGCACAGGGGCTCGATGAGTCGACCTCGAACGCACCCTCCGCTGCACAGCCCACCTCGCTGAAGGTCATCAAAAATCTGGAGTTGAGCAGCTCTGAACCATGGAAGATCAGCGTCGAGCTTCCGAATGAGGTGGCCAGCGCTGATTCACTGGCCCTGAAAAAAGCCCAGTCAGATCTGCAACGGGACTCTACCGTGTTTTCGACCATCATTGCCGTCGTAGCTGCTCTGATCGGTGCCGTGGCCATGTGGTTCATCGCAGCTGGGCTAACCAAGCCCATGAGCAGCGTGGCGGCCATGCTGAAGGATATCGCTGAAGGCGAGGGAGACCTGACCAAGCGTTTGCATTACACCAGTAAAAACGAGCTCGGTGACCTGGTGCGCTGGTTCAACCTCTTCCTGGATAAATTGCAGCCCACCATTCAAAAAATCCGATCGGCGACAGTCGAGACCCGCTCTACCGCGAGTCGATCAAACCAGATAGCCAAAGAGACCAACACAGGGATGCAGTCACAGCTTCGAGAAATCGAACAGGTCGCTACTGCCTCCCACGAAATGAGCGCCACAGCGCACGAGGTGGCCGCCAGTGCAGCCAGGGCGGCGAGCGCAGCCCAGGGTGCCGATGAGTCGGCCAAAGATGGCCTGCAGGCGATCGCTAGAAGCACGGAAGACATCACCGGCCTAGTGGAGAACCTTTCTGCCGCGATGTCCGAAGCCAGGTCACTGTCAGACAACAGCGAAGAAATTGGAAGCGTGCTAGAAGTGATCCGAAGCATCGCTCAGCAAACCAACCTTCTCGCCCTCAATGCCGCGATCGAGGCCGCCCGTGCAGGAGAAAGCGGAAGAGGTTTCGCAGTGGTAGCGGATGAGGTGCGGAACCTGGCCATGCGCACGCAAGAATCCATTGAGCAGATTCGGGAGGTGATTGAACGCCTGCAGACCGGTACCGAGGGTGTGGTCTACTCAATGCAGAGCAGCTACAACAAGGCCGAGGTCAGCCAGGAGACAATCCAGGCGACAGCGCGCTCATTCAGAACCATCAGTGATGCTGTCTCTGTCATCAGCGAGATGAACCTCCAGATTGCTGCCGCCGCTGAGGAACAGAGCGCCGTCGCGGAGGACGTCAATCGCAACATCACCAACATCCGGCTTGTTACGGATGAGTTGAGTGCCAGTGCCAGCGAAACGGCGGCGATCAGCGAACACCTCAGTTCCCAAGCAGATCTTCAGTTCAGCCTGGCCGAGCAATTTAAATCCTGAAAATCCAAGGGCCCTCGCGGGCCCTTTTCACACGGTTTGCTCTCGCGTCAGGGAGCTCACCCAAGACGTGCCCCCTACCGCCATAACCACCAAGAAGATCGTCAACCAGAACAAGGGGATTAGGCCCAAGCCATCCTCGGCGTCGTGTGCGGTGAAGAAAATCGCAATACCGAAACAAACGCCAAATTGGCGACAAGTGTTGAAAACCCCGCTGGCCACCCCGACCACCTCCGAAGTCGCCTGAGCAAGCACGAGCCCCGTAACGATAGGAGTGATAAGTGCCAATCCAAGCGACACCAACGCAAGGCCGGCCATGAGGAAGCCAAGATCACTGCCGAGGTTGAACAGGGTGAAGATCATCAGTCCCAAGGTGATCAACCCGCCGGCGCTCAGGAAGAGACTGAACCTGGACGGGGATGCGTACCGACCTGTGATCATGTAGCCCACCACCAGTACACAAGTACCCGGTAGCAACGCCAACGCAGTGGAGATGGGGGTTACGCTAGCATCACGTGCCAAGCTCAAGCTGAAGTAGAAAAGAACGCCATAGAAACTGAAGTTAATGACAGTCCCAGCGAAATAGCAGGCCATGAGCGAAGGCTTGAACACCAGGGGGCGGGGGGAGACCTTGACCGAGCCTCGGCTTTCTCTGATCACGATCATGAGGAGAGCTAGCAGGACAAAGGCCCACAACCAGTATGACTGCGAATGTCGATCAGTCAGCAATATAACCAAACCACCCGTGAAAGTGACACATAAGCAATGCGTCACAGCATCGAAAGGAGCAACGTCCCTTCCGCGCCTGGTCATTGGTAATGGTGCCAGCAAAATCAGGATGATGACGGATAACACGACGTTCAAGTAGAACAGAGTGGCCCAATCCACATGGCTGAGCAAAAGCCCCGCGCACAAAGGCGAAAGCGCCATAGCAATGCTGCCGAATCCTCCCCACCATCCGATCGCCTTCATCTTTTCGCGTGGGCTTTGGAAAATGTCATTCAACAGTGACAGGGAGCATGGGATCAGCAAAGACGCCCCGACTCCCTGCCCTGCGCGGGCCAGAAGCAGCAAAGAGAGGTCTTCGGACAAGGAAAACATGGTGGAGCCACCAGCGTAGAGCGCCACACCAACAAGGAGGGCGCGCTTGGAGTCGATGTGGTCGCAGAGTGATCCCGCCAAAATCAAGCACGAGGCCAAGGCGACGTTATACATGCTGACGAGGTGTCGTAGATTTGTACCGCTTAAAGCCAGGTCGCGTTCAATAGCACCTAACGAGATGCTGATTAACCCTGGATCCATGAGCACCAGGCCGTAAGCCAGTGAGCAAGCGATAAGGGCCGGAATCTGGTGATCAGAGCGCATCAATCATCCTTTTACGTTGCGCCTGCTAACCTGAGCGCCATTCCTTGCAATTCTTCTATTGAGTCTTGAAGCTTATCGCCGCCGATAGTGGAATTATTTATCAACTCATCGAGCATCGCCACAATAGCCTTTGCCGCAAAACGGGCATCTTGGACAGCAAAAATTTGCTTGGCTTGCCCAACAGCTAAGACTTCCCATAGCCGGGTTATTTTCTGATCTCGGAGTTCATTGAGCGTCGAGCGAGCATCGCCGCCCAAGAGATGACCTTCTCGCCGGAACAGCATATGGTGCAGCCTATACCGCAGCCCACACCGCACATACGATTCTACGTAACTTGAGATAGCCTCCGTCACAGACGTATTTCTTGTATTCGCAGCGCTAACCTCTTCTAATAGGCTAGTGGCTGCGTTCATGAATAGGCTGGCAAAAACCTGCTCCTTTCCCCCGCTCACCTTATGAATCGAACCCTGCTTGATATTGACAAGGTCTGCGATCTGGCGAAGGCTAACTGAGGCGTACCCAAATTCCAGGAACAGTGACAGTGCTGCTTGCAATACCTCACTCTTGCTGTCCGACTCGCGCTTAGGCTCGCTGCGATCTACCAAATAGTGAAGGTATGCCTTCGGAAGATAATGCATTCAAAGCTCCGCTCAAAAAAACGGGCTGCCCACGTTAACTAACATTAACGTAGGAGCCCCAAAACGAAGATAGAGACTAGCAGCGACAAGCAAAAGCCCGGTCTACATGCTGGTACATAAGACAGGTGAAAAGCCGCACACTAATGCGCCAGCGCAGCGGTGACACAAACTAACAATATCAATTAATATTTTTGCTAGTCAACCTCACCAATCACTATTTATCAGGCACTTTCGTACCGAGACAAATGTTTTTCATAACGTCCAACGAAGATAGTTGCCGGTATGCACACCGCCGCATACATCATCCCAGTCAACAACAGCACGGACATATATTCAAAGGTTGCAGAACCGATATCATTGGCCACACCAACAAGCTCCGGCAGCGCGATGGTGAAGCACAGTGACGTGGTTTGCAGGATCACCAGGGAAAAGCCGAGCAAGGGTGGGAGCGCAATCCTCAATCCTTGAGGCAGGATGATGATCCTCAATGCGTCCCAGCTACTGAGCCCCAGCGTCCGAGCCGCCTCTCTTTGTCCCTGAGGCACTGCCCCGAGTCCCCCGCGAATAATTTCGCTGGTGTACGAGCCGGTACTCCAGGCCAAAGCCAGAATTGAAGCGGTGAAAGAAGACAGGGTGAGCCCAGTCGTTGGCAATCCAAAATAGAAGAACTGCAGCAGAATCAGTACCGGCCCACCGCGTCCCACCTCGATGAAGATGAGCGCGAGCGCACGGTTAAGCCGCTTCTTCGACCCCACCCATAGCGCGAATAAGAGCCCCAGAGGAATGCCGATCAGAAGGCTGACAGCGGTGACCTGCAAGCTCAGCCAATAGCCATCCATCAACTGAGGGAACCACTCAATCCAGCGGTCAATGATCTCCATTACCGTTCAACCTTTGCACGAAGGTGGATATCAAGCTGTCGCGACAACAGAGCCATAACGACACTGACAGCGAAGTACAGTAGGCCAGCGATGGCGTACACACTCAGGCCTCGGAACGTTTCCTGTGAGATATGGTTTGCCACCTGGGCCAGCTCAGACACGCCGATCGTGGAAGCGATGGCGGTGTCTTTGAGCAAGCCAATGCAATAGGTACTCGCCGCTGGAACCGAGATCCTGACTACCTGCGGAACAATCACGTGGACGTATTTCTGCCAGGTGCTCAGACCCAGCACCTTGGTCGCTTCGTACTGCCCTTTCGGTACCGCACTCAAAGCCCCGCGATAGATTTCAGCCATGTTCGCGGAGGTGATCAGCGCCAGGCCGATGATCGCAGCCACGAACGGGCTCAGCTGAACCACGTACTGGCTGAATGCGAAGAAAATGAAGAACAGCCAGACAATTGGCGGAATTGAGCGCAGTGTCAGAATGAGCGCGATCGCGATGTTTCGGAGAATCTTGTGCTTTGAAATCCTCATGGCGCAGATCGGGATACCAAGGAGTGCTCCAACGACGAACGACCCGAACGTGAGAGCGATTGTCCAAGGTAAGGCGGCCAGCATCGCCGCCAATATTTGGCTCGTCTCCATCACCGATCCCTCACAGCGGTCAAGAACTGCTGCACGCGCGGATGCTGAGGATTGCGCATGACATCAGCGCTTCGTCCCTGCTCGATGATCCCGCCATCTGCCATCACGACCACGCGGTCAGAGACGTTCTCTGCAAATCGCATCTCATGGGTGACAACGATCATTGTCATCCCCTCATTGGCCAGTTCACGCATGACAGCAAGAACCTCCAGGCCTACCTCAGGATCGAGTGCAGAGGTCGGCTCGTCGAACAGCATGACTTCGGGATCCAAAGCCAGCGCTCGTGAAATCGCGATACGCTGCTGTTGGCCACCGGAGCACCGCGATGGGTACATATTGGCTTTGGAGGCCAGGCCCACACGAGTCAACAACTGCATGGAGCGCTCGTCGGCGTCCTTGGCGCTGCGCTTCAGGACGCGGCGCTGGGCCAGACTCACGTTCTCCAAAACGGTGAGGTGCGGGAAGAGATTGAAAGACTGGAAGACCATGCCGAGCTTGCGGTTCAGGAATGCCAGTTGCTGCTTCGTGGCCCCTTTGCTTGCATCGATCGTCTGTCCACCAATGCAAATGGTGCCTTCGGTTGGAGGCTCAAGCTGATTGATGCACCGCAAAAACGTACTCTTGCCTGAACCGCTTGGGCCGATGATGGCAACCACTTCGCCGGAAGCCATTGAGAAATCGACATTATTGAGGACACGAACGGAGCCAAAGGATTTACCCAGACCTTGAACAGTCAGGATTGGCGAGACGTTTTCTCGACGACTCACATCTTTTATCTGCGCGACTTTAGTCATTTTGTTCTCGATCTTATTAACTGAAATCTAAACGCCCAGCCTTAGCCGGCGTACAACACGGCAGCACTGTAAAAGTAAAATCTCTGTTCGATATTATAGCGCAGCTATTATTGTATCTTTGATGCGGGGCATACCTGCCCCGCGTGCTAACTAAAACTACTCAGCTGTCAACTTTTTATAAAGTTCAGGTCTGCGGTCTTTCAAGTGTCGAACTTCCCCGCGCTCCCGCGACAGTCGCAGGGTGACGAGATTGAGGTCTGCATGAATCAGCCCCTCCTCACCCTCGCTGAGGTCGGAGACCGCATAGGTGCCGTCCACCACATTCATCCGGTTGTCGATCGGGCACGCGATGAATGCCTCACCCGTTCCGCAAACCGGGTAGTCGTTTGGAATACCCAGATTGCCTACGAGTGGCGAGACGCAAACGAAAATCTGGTTTTCCAGGGCTCGGGCGTGTGCGCTGTACCAGCTGCGCCATGCACCGCGTTTTTCCGTCAGGGTCGGTACGAACAGGACTTCGATTCCTTCGGCGACCAATGCCTGGGTGAGCTCTGGGTATTGGACGTCGTAACATACGAACAGGCCGCATTTCACGCCATCGATCTCGAACGCCGACAGGGTTTCTCCGCCAGAGCTCTGAATGGCACGCTCGCCACGAGTCAGGTGGATTTTGTCCTGACGCAACTGAGAGCCATCCGGGCTGAAAACAAAGGCACTGTTGAGGCCCTTACCACCTTCTTCATGCCAGAAGGTGCCGCCGACCAGGTAGATATCGTGTTTCTTAGCCAAGCCAGACATCAAGCTCTGGAAGTCCGGAAGCATCGGACTGAAGACTTCGCGGTAGAAATCCGACACCTTTGCGTTATCGATTTCAGCAGCATTGGCATGAGTCCACAGCAAACCCATTGCCAGGAACTCGGGCAATACCAGCACGCGGCTGCCGGCCGCCTTGGCGTCTATGACGAAGCACTCAACGTGCTCCGCAAATTGTGCGAACTGCTGGTAGTGCTGGATGCGGAATACCGAAACAGATACTTTCAAACTCTCAGACATTTGCTTTCTCCTTCCACATCTTCAGCAGCACTTTCTTATCAATTTTCCCGGTATTCCCGAGCGGCATTTCTGCAAGCGCAATGAACTCACTTGGTACTTTGAATTCAGCCAGCATCAGACGGCAGTATTCAGCCAGGTCTTCTGGCTTGGGTTGAGCACCTTGCGCCGGCACAAAGTAGGCAACCGGCAGTTCGCCGAATTTCTGGTCTGGAACGCCGATGACAGAAGCCTGGACGACTTGAGGGTGAGACAGCAGCGCCTCCTCCACCTCAGCCGGGGCGATGTTGGCTCCGCCTTTGATGATGATGTCCTTGATCCGGCCAGTCAGGTAGTAGAAGCCTTGAGCATCGACATGCCCAAGGTCGCCGGTACGGAAGAAGCCATCGACAAAGGCCGCCGCGCTGACCTCAGGCGCTTTGTAATAACCCGAGGTGGTAGCAGGAGCGCGCACCAGGATTTCGCCCGTGACGCCTGGGCCAACCTCCTGGCCATCACCATCGACGATTTTGATCACAACGCATGGGCTTGCTTTGCCGATCGCGCCTGCAGGCACAGGAGCGTTATCCCCAGCAAATTTGCCAAAGACCGGGCGCACCTCAGTAAGGGCGTAGTAGTCCTGGATCTCGACACCGAACTTGCTCTTGAAGCGGATGCGCAGGTCGCTTGCCAGTGGAGCGCCCGCCGAGATCACAGCCCGCATGGAGGACAAGTCGAAGTCGAGTCCGTTCTGCTCTGCGTACTCCAACATCATGGAGAACATGGTCGGCACACCCTGGAATACGGTGACACCGTGCTCAACGAAGGCCTCAAGGGCCTCGCGCGGGTGGAAGCGACGCTGAATGATGGTCTCGCAGCCCGCTTGCAGCGCCATGGAGGCTGCGGTCGAAAGCCCGTAAAGGAAGCCCAGCGGAAGCGCGACCAGCAGTTTGTCACTTGGCGTGACATCCCACATATCAATCAGGGAAGCGTTGCCTGCCACTTCAGACGGCTGGCTGTAAAGCACCGCTTTAGGCACCCCAGTGGAACCAGAGGTGTAGATGATCAGAAAATCGCTCTTGATCGCCTCAGCCTGCTCAACTTTTTCAGTGATTGGCAGGATACTGCTGAAAAATTCACTGACTTCAATCAGCCTGCATGCAGTATCACCGACAGCCGTAACAGCACTCTCATACAGCTTATTGTCAGTGAACAGGAATCTTACATCTGCGTGCCCCAGAATGTAGCTAACTTCAGCTGCACTAAGCACCGCATTGATCGGAACAAATGTTCCGCCCAGCTTAGACATGGCGTAGTACAACACCATGATCTCAATATTGTTTTCACAATATACCGCAATGGTGGTATTTGCACTGACACCTGCATTCTTCAACAGGACAACAGCTCGGTCAATTTCGCGCGCCAACGCACTATAACTGAGCACTTTGTTATCAAACCGCAAAGCAACACTATCGCTTCGCTCAGTAGCGTGCTCTTCAACAAAACCTACGATCATCTTGCAAAACCTCAAAAATAGTACGTTAGCGAGCGGGCAAACCAGTTAGTTACTCTGGTTTGCAGTGCATCATAACTTTCCACTCGCCTTCTTGAACCGACTCGCCGCGCTGGTTCACCAGGGCCACCTGAAAGTTGACGATGCCGACACCTGGCTTCTTGGTTTCACGCTTGGAGCCGACCTTCTGGTTGACGTGGATGGTGTCGCCGATCTTGATCGGGCCACGCAGATCCCAGGTCATGCCGAGGAATGCAATTGCAGTGCCTTCCTTGATGCCCAGACGGCTTTCCAGACCAGTTGCGATCGCGAAACCAGCTGGGCCGTGCAGGATACGACCGCCGAACACGGTGTTCTTGGCGAACTCTTCATCGGTATGCACCGGGTTATGGTCACCGGTCAGCGCAGCGAACATCACAATGTCAGCTTCGGTGATGGTGCGACGCGGAGAGTTCCACTCTTGACCTTCATACAGCTCATCGAAGTACAGAGCGTTTTGGCCGATACCAGCTTCTTGTTTAACAGCAGCAGTCATGATTATCTCCAGCACTTATTTATTAATCAGGGGTACAGCATTGATCATGGTCGAGAACACAACATCTTCGAAGCTCTGCATGTACTCGATCAGTTCTTCCAACATCTTGATGCGTGGCCCGCGCCCGATAATTTCCGGATGGCAAGTCAGGGTGAACACACCGTTTTGAGCGCGTGCGGCATCAAACTCAGCAGCCCAATACTTGTAAACATCCGAAGGCAGGCGATTGCCGGTGTTCATAGGCTTCACGTTGAACTGGAAATATGGGTAGTCATCCAGCTCCCAGGCAACCGGGAATTCGACCACTGAACTTTCCGGGCCTTTGGTAAAGCCATCTTCAGTCAGCACATCACCGGTACGCGCATAGAACAGCTCGAAGTCGTTCGACATCATGCTGCTGTCGTAGCGGAGCTCGAACTCCTCCAGCAATGGGATGGTGTTCGGGCTCAAGTCCCACGCTGGGGAGCGATAACCCTGAGGACGAACGCCGGTGACCTCTTGCAGCACCTTGATGCTTTTGGCCAGGAGCTCACGCTCCTCGGCCAGTTCCAGGTTTACTGGAGACTCGTGCACGTACCCGTGGCACGCCACTTCGTGACCGTCCGTTACGACCTGCTTCACCAGGTCTGGATAGGAGGTTGCGGTATGAGCCGGCACGAAGAAGGTGGCAGGCACCCCACGACGCTTCAGGACATCCAGGAGCCTCGGCATACCCACATTGGCGCCATACTCACCTCGCGACAGCGGAGTGGGCGAAACCTGCTTGAAGGTGCTGAGCCAGATGGCCACACCGTCAAAATCGAAGGTCAAGCAGACGGTCGTGGTCATGCTGGCAGCCCCAGAGCGTCCACTTCGCTACCGTCGATGATGCGACGCGCGATGACGATCTTCTGAATATCGTTGGTACCTTCACCCACGATGTAGAGAGGCGCTTCGCGGTACAGGCGCTCTACCGGGAACTCGTTGATATAACCGTAACCACCATGGATACGCAGCGCGTCTTCACAGATTTCCTTGGCCGATTCGCTGGCCAGGAGCTTGGCCATACCCGACAGCATGTCCGCCCG
>RCUS01000729.1_pt1 | contig 20170 bp, 10 predicted proteins | sample 2166221 | NCBI WGS metagenome assembly RCUS01 (sample SAMN09932758, study PRJNA488358) | compost metagenome | isolation source: compost soil in cyclohexanecarboxylic | place: Germany: Experimental Botanical Garden | reverse complement strand
AGGTATGGCAGCAGCGCTGACGTCTCAACGCCCTGACTTCGGGGCCAACTATCTACAACAATACACCTTTCCGCTCAACACCACGCCAGATCAATACGCTACGCTGCATGCCCAGCTGGTAAAGATTATGGATGCACTGGTACCGAACTGGCTGTATACCCAACGCGGTAGCACCACCACCGTCGTCGGTGACACTACAGTCGTCACACCCCGCATGGTTACTAACCTTGCCGTGATTGAACGGGCTAGTGTCGATGCTAAAGTCATCCTAGCGTCACAACCAGCGACGATGGCCGCATGTCTGGCTGCTCCTAACTTCCCTAAGGTGGATCTAATCCAACTGGCGAAGAAGATCTACCCATTGATCGGCATCGTTAGCTAACGGCATAAAACCCCTCCCCATCGAGGGAGGGGCTTATGTCGCTTACCAGCCCATGAAACGAGGGCGGTGTGCTTTGGCTTCACGTTTGATGCGGTTCCAGCCGAGCTCTTTGATCAGACCCTCGTAGTCAGCAGAGTTGTCTTCCAGGCCAAGGCCACGGTTGCGCTTCTGCTCACGGGCCAGACCATGGAGGATCTCTGGAGTGACTTCAAGGGTGTTCTCGAAATCTTCCAGCGATGGGGCTTGGTATTTGTTGGCGACGTAGATACCACCTTCACCAACGAAGTCGTGTGTAACGACCTCACGGGTGTACTTGATCTGCGACATCATGTCATCGACAGTAATCGAACGCACAGAGAAGTAGGTGGCTTGGGCTGGGTTCTTCAGGGACTCTTCGACGAACTTGCCGTAAGGACCGAAAGGACGTACCCAGGCAATGACCAGCGTGATCGGACGACCATGCTCATCTTTACTTGGGACCAGCTCGTAATCACGAATGTGGTGACTCCAGCGATCTGGGTTCACCTGACGGATGCGGGACATGTAAGCTTGGTCCGACATGCCTTGAGCGCGCTCTGGGTGTTTGAACTCACCATAGAGGACGCCTTTCTTCACTTGGCGCATCAGCTGAGAGTTCGGGGCAAACATCGCAATCCCGGACTTCTCATCGTACAGATAGCCGCCGCTGTTGTAAGCGTTGTAGGCACCTACCGGACATGGGTAGTAGCCTTGGGCGTCTGGTTTCAGAATGCCTTGCTTTTGAGTGCCGGCGAGCATGGTCGAACCAATGCGCACCGATTGACGCAGCGCTGCTTGTTGCATAGAGACCTCAGGTTCTCAAGAGCTCCTCGATACCCTCGACGCGATCACTTGGGTTCACCAAGGCCGAGACAATACTGTCAGCGGTATAAGCACCAATCAGTTTCGATGTGGTGTCCGAGGTGTTCCAGATCACGTTCCGGAAAGGAATGCTCACAGGCGGGTTGGTCTCGACATCGCTATGCTTGTTGTAGATGTGGCGGTAAAGGCGAGTCATGTCACTTGGGTCACGACAAGTCGTGGAGGTGATCAAACTCAGAATCGCGCGGTTACCCAAGAAGATCCCCGCAAACTCTTCCGCCGTTTCGAACATGTTAGCTTTGTCGAAATAATTGAAGTACCAGGGGATATTACCCTTGTCTATGTGTTCACTGTACACGTAGTAAGACAGGGTGTCGTTCTTCACCGGTTCGGTATTCGCGACGACGGTGTCACCAGGTTCGAAATGGAAATCGTAATACGTCACGCCATTGATAACCACCTTCTCTGTGGAAGATGGCACAATGCGGAACATCGCAATGGTGCGAACAACACCATAGCGATTGCCCATGAGAATTCCGTAGAAACCGAGAATGAAGATCTCAGTTCCTATACTGGCCAAATGCACAGACGCGTAGCGTTCAGGCACGAGGATACGACAAGCAGTGTCGGTGAGGACACTGCCGTCGTTTTGCTCATGGAGGTGTTTCTTGATGAAGTCAGGGTCACGGACCATCTGCATCAGAAATTACCTCTGGTTGGGTAAGGGTTACGGCTGAGCTTCGTTCGGCAGCTCTTCTTCTTCAGGCTCTACTGGTGCTTCGCCCGAAGCTGGGAGTTCTGCTTCTGGTTGCTCTGGTTCGAAACCAGCGGACTGGCCATCATCCGGCAACTCGCTCGAATCAGTACCTTGCTCACCGGCTGCAGGTTCGAAGTCATCGGCTACAGTGCTGTCGCCTTCAGCTGGGGTAACTGGGTTACCTTCAGCATCGAGCTCACCCTCAGCTTGCGCTGCGGCCACTTCGTCAGTTTCAACAGGTGCTTGGATCTCACCGAGGTCTTCGGCAATTTCAGCATTGTCGTTGTCGATCTTGACGTTGGCCACGCCTTCATCTTCCAGTGCCACGGCATTCGGGTCCACTTCAGGAGTGTACTGAACGGTGATCATCTGGTCGGCCAGGTAAGTGGCAACCAGTTCGATGGTCGCTTCGATCGCGAGTTCACGACCCGAGGCACCTGGGTGCACTTTGGCGTAACGATCCATGGCGCGCATGAAGCCGAAGTACAGGCGCTGGTTCGGGTAGTAGATACGGCAAACCAGACCGGCGAACAGCAGGTACGGCTTTTCGTATTCTTCGTCATCGATAGCGCGCAGCTCGTTATCGAGCAGCTCGGCCGCTACGCCGGTGTCGATCTGAGGCAGACCTTCTACGGCAGGAGTGGTGTTGTTGAGGAACACAGCCACTACGTCACGACGACGATTACGCAGACCGTTGTCCAAGCACGCCTGACGCAGTACTGGGTAGTACTTGGTCCACTGAGCAACCAGTTCATCAGCCACTGGGTTGATCTGTGCGACGTTCTTGAGGTTCGGTTGATGCACAGCTACCGAGAGCAGTGCTTGCACGTCACCACCGGCTTGCAGCCAGCCGTTGTACACGTCACCGTTTACCAGCACTGCAACAGTACCGGTGCGCATGGCGTCTTTGCCGTCGGTGTTCAACACCAAGCGCTGGTTCTTGGCATCTTGTGCACGGTACTGATACGCTTGCAGCAGTTTGCTACCGATCAGCTCATGCAGGTTACCCAGCACCAGTTCCCATTGTTGCAGGTCCACGGACTCAGCGGTGACTTCCTGCGGGGCTTCACGCAGAGCACCAGTCAGGCAGTAAGCCAACAGTAGCTCATCGATCTGCAGAGGCCAGCTGGCTGGAGACATCCACGAGGCACTGGAGAAGTCGAACTCACGGGACGTGCCGTAGAGTTTGGCCCAGACCGCGAGGATACGTTCAGCACCCATCTCCAGCAGCCACTCGACTACTTGAGACGATTCCAGGTGTGGGTTGTTCTCGGCGACCAGCGTTACGATGGCCTCAGCGGACAAGCCGTTCAGAATGAAGGTGCGATAGTTCGGTTGAGCAACGACCTGCGCGTACTTGCTGGCGATGTGGTTAACCAGCGCTGGCTCGCTGTGGACGCCATGGTACTTGAAGGCATTGACGGAAACGTTCGGTTGGAACGAACCGCTTTGACGGGCGACGTATTGTTGCACCAGACCATCGATGGTCGGCACGATCACGTTGCGGGCGGTGTAGACCATGGTGTTAACGGCGTTGCTCAGGCTACCGACTTGATCGTCGATGGCTTGGGCATCAGCACCAACGATCACTTCGTTGGCATCAGCAATCTGATCTTCGGATTCCATGGCCACGCGCACGCTGAACGCGAGTAGGTTTGGACGCACTGGGTTTTGCAGGGACTGAGCGACTTCAGTAGCAGGGGCAAACGCAGACTTGAAGGCGACCATGCGGCCGCCCTCTGTCAACGATCGCGCTACCGGAGAGATGCTACGAACGGAAGCAGCGATGGACATTTAGGAACTCCTTAAACGCCGAGTTTTTTGGCCAGACGGGCGGTCAGTGCTTCGCGGATATCGCTATCCTCGAAAACCTTACCATTCAGGGTTGCAGAAACTTCCTCGGTACCCAGGCAGTTCCGGATTACTTCAGTGCCCAACTGCACCGCAGCGGCGAGCGCTTGGGTGTTCACCGCATGGGCGACGTTAGGGCTTACGTTTTGCTCTTGCATCAGCAGTTCCTCTGTAAACGGCAGCAACGTGTTTGGACAACCGCGACATGATCAGGTTAGTCGAGGCAATCAGTTTAGGCGATAGCACCATCCGCTCTTCTACGGAAGAGTTGGCGAACTTCAGATCCAGCGGCTCACCTGACTCCAGATAGTTTTCACCACTGAAGACACCAGAGATGATTGTTTTCATCTGGTTAGCAACTACACCTTTGTCACCCATCCCCGCCGACACATCGTGGTCGATGTAGATACGGATCGCGACGTTATCAGGATCGATTGGCTCCCCTTTAATGCGGAAGCTGAAATCTACCTCACCAGTGAAGGCAGGTTCACCCATGGCAGCGGCGAATTCTTTACGCTCTTTGTCGCCCTGCTTCGCTAAGCGTTGCATGGATGGCGACATGTCCTCGAAGTCTCCGTGATAGAAGATCTCGATTTTGGACACCGTACCGACCACGCGAGCACGTGGGGCCTTAGCCTCCACACGACGCAGTGTATCTAGCGCGGCATTGTCGAAGAGCGGGTTGTTCGCCAGTTCAGGGTCTTCGATCGTACATAGAATTGTCTCCAAGTCTACGTGATCGCCTACTTTGACTAGGTCGTTGATGTTTTGGCCGAACTCCGCAATGATGTTACGGATCTCAGTTGACTGTGTGTTGAACTTGGTAGCGATGCGATCAGAAATCTCGCAGCCGTCTTCCAGCGTGGTGATCTTCTCAATGAATGCCACGGTGCAAAGCACCCCAGCTTTCCAAGACACTTGATCCGTGTTGTAGCGATCACGGGAGAAGAACTTGCTGTTGTACGACAGGGTGGCGCCTTCTTTAAAGGCTTGGCCAACCTTCAGGTCAGTAGTCAACGTGTGTGGATAGGTGTGACCAGCCGCTGTACCGTGACGCAATCCGAGTGGGAATATTTCAATCGTCCCGTCAGTGTAGCGTACTTGGATCGAGTACTTGGTGATGGCTTCCACCACACCGTCTTGATCAGCCGTCGAAGCGAAGATCGAGGTGGTGCATTGACCGATGGTTTGTTCGCCACCAGTACGCAGTGGAGTGACCTCGTAACCATCAGCGAAGATACCCTGTTGATGTTGTACACTCACAAAGCCGATACGCTTCATGTCATCGTGTTCAACACACGGGGACAATAGAGCAGTCGACGAGAGGCGCTTAGCTGGACCGTCTTCTGGAGCCTTAGGTTTGGTCGTACCACGCAGGTCGATAATGTTGGCATCTTGGGTCAGGTAAGCCATTACGCCTACTTCACCGGAGTCCACTGTAGCTTCGGACACCGTGCCTTCATCGTCAGGATGGAATACCCGCGTACGTTCCACCATCGATACACTGGAGCGACCACCATCACCACGATAGGTGAAGCCTTCCTGCTCACGCAAGTTAGCCAATGGGTTGGACTCTTCGACGATACCGTTGGATGGGTCTTGGACCAACTTCTGCCACACCGCGTACGGGTTCATCTCAACGCCGATCTCACCAGCCGAAGCACGGTTGTTGAACGACTTCACCGCTTTGGACAGTTCGCCGTAGATCACACCAGCGAAACGTTCGTAGCCACGGTAACGCATGAACTTCGGATCGGTCTCTTTCGGACAGAAGTCCGTCATCAACAGTTCGACTGCACGCACCAGCAGTTTACTGAACTCAATCGGCTCACCCATCTGAATCAACAAGCCTTCAGTGATCGGGTCAACCCACGCTGTCTTCAGCGCATCCAGTTCACGCAGGTAACGCACACCCAGACCGGCTTCTTCCAAGAGACGGTAGTAAACGTCTTTCTTGTCGAAGTCCCACACCGAGAATTTCTTCAGAGTGCGGTGATAACGGTTCAAGCCATTCAGGATCAGTGTCGCACGGTTGTCTTGTTTGGAGACCACGATCACTTCGTCTTGGAACACCAAGCGATAGGTATCAGGGTCGTGTGTCAGGGACTCACCACGAGGGTGACGGCTGTGTTCTACACCTAGCTCTTTGAGCAACGCAGACAAACCGAAGTAGTAGGCCAACGTCAACCCAACTGGGATAACCTTGTTCTGTACAGTCATCTCGGCTACTTCATCAGGAGCCTTAGCCATGTCCAGACCAATCAGGTCAGCGATGTTACCGATGGCTTCTTGGCCTTCGGGGAGGTTGAGGTAGAATACGTTGTTGGTATCAACGCAGACAGCTTTACCTTGGTAAGTACCGACGACTACTTGGCCGCCGGTCTCTTCCAGTTTGGTATCGATATCGAGGGCCATGAAATGTGCATGACGGTTCTCGAAGTCGAAGAAGAAGCTGTACTCACCGGATTTGAATTCGGTGATCTCTTTAGATAGCAGGGAGTAGATACGTGGCAAGTGTGCTTCAGGAGCAAACACGTTACCCAAACGCATCTCACTGACGATGGTCGAATTGGTATCCAGCGATGCTGCTTTAAGCTGGGCCAACAACCAACGCTCGAAGTCATCGGTACGACGCTTAGAGCGATCGACGAAGATCTTGTTGAAGTAGGAAGTCAGAGCGACACGGAAGTCGTTCACCTTACGGATCGGCAAGTCAGCACGCTGCCACTTCGTACGGTAGATAACCCCGTTCGACATGAAGCGACCATCTTTGTCTACAACCGGGATACGGAAGCGGACTGTGGTTTGACGACCACGGATTGGCTTGATGGTTACCGAGTGGATTTCGTAGTGGTTCATGGCATCACGCACCACTTCCACTTTGTAGTCCTTAACGGCGACACCTTGTTTCTGAATCGCGATGACCGCGTTCAGGATGTCTTTACGCATCAGCTTGGTGACGTATGCCTTGGTCGTACGCTTGAGCTTAGCGTTCAACATGGACTTGTCGATGATGGTCGACTTGTCCGGGAAGGTCTTGTTCGGCGGCAGCTGAGTGTCTTCCGGCTCGATCTTCATGGCGTCTTCGATCGTCTTACCCGAGTTAAACGGGTCAGGCAGATCTTTAAAGCTCAACGCGTCCTCGATCGCACGGTTCATCGAGCGTGGGGTAATCACACCGGTACTCGACATCTCGTAAGCTTTCAGTGCGATAGGCGCAACGTTCGGGTCGGCCAACAACTGATCAGCAAACGAACCCGGAGCATCGTCGGTGCCGTCATCGGTGATATCAGCCATGGTCGAACCTACCGGATCGTCCAAGTCATCATCGTCACCCGTGAGGGAGTCCAAGATCGCACTACTGGCCAATGGTGAACCCACTGGTGCCGCTGGCGGCTCAAACGTATCGACATCCAGACCCGAGAACAGATCCAAGCCATCTGGTTCTTCACCCGGTGTAGAACCTACGAGTTCGCTGGCGTCTTCGTCATCGTCGGCTTGGGTATCCGCAGGACCGGTGGAATCCGTAACGATCTTCTCTTTGATGCTGGTCTTAGCCACAGGCAGTGGTTTATCGTCCAGATTCAAGAATAGGCCTTCAGTGTCCTCGGACAGTTCAGTGCCTTCGAGCATGAACTTGTTGACACCCTGTAGGAGGCGCACAAAGCGCACCTGCAGGTCGGCAGGGGTCAGACCCTTGCTACCCTTCACGTCAGCATCTTTACGCCAGCTATCGAGCACACCGAGGTTCAGCGTGAAGAAGTGCGTACGCAGACGGAACAGCAAGTTGATGTACGGCAACGACTCTACCGGTAGCTTAGACAGGCTGGACTTATCACGGTCCTCACCCAACCACAGGTAGATGTCATGCGCTGCCAAGTGCGATACGGTAGGAAACAATTCGAGGTTCGTCTGACTGATACCGTTGGTCAACGCATCCCACTTCGAACGCATCGGGACGGTATTTGGAATCTCAAACTCGATGTACTGGTTCCACTTGAAACGTTCGTGACACTTGGCCACGTGGTTCCAGAAGGTTACCGCGTTGTTGCTCCAGCGGTAGAAGGTCGCCTTATACGAAGCGACGTACTTCCACAGTGGGTTGAGCATGTTGTAGTTGACCACCAGCATGTTCTTGTTGGCGATCGTCAACGCTTCATCTTTACGCAGTGGACGGAACACGCGATTGACACGACGGAAATCAGATTCCAGTGTGTTAGCGTTCACCACTGTACGACGCGGGTTACCCAAGGCCGCATCCAGCGTTTTGATGTGTTCGATGAACAGGCGAGCGCCTTCGGTATTGAACACACGATCCTGCGGGCTAGGACCTACAACAGCGCCGTTGTCCCGCATGTAGTGATAGATCGTGTCGAGAGGCAAGACCAGCTTGCCCATCGGGGCCATACGGGGCGTCAGCAGCTGGGTTTGCTGCCGGAGTCCGTAGAGCAGATAAAACTTTGACTGTTTAAAGCGCATGGGTCACCCGAGGTCTAGGTTTGCCGGTGATATACAGGAGAGTCATGTTGACGGTGTGAATATCGATACCGAAGGACATGCCGCCACCCGCTTGGATATACGCACGACGCTTGGTGAAGTAACGCTTCGCTTCAGCAATCGCTTCGTCCGAGTAGGTTGCGTTGTAACTCATGGTGTCACCGTCGAAGTCAGCGCCTTTCGCTGTCAGTCGAGCCGGTGGGATACTGGTCGAGTCGTGGTACTGTGGCAGAGCATTACCCAACAGACGGGGGAACTCTTTAGCGATGATCGATTCATCACGCTGCCAGTTGTGATCGAGGCCATAACGCAGTTCACCAGGCACGGTGGTCTTCACGTATTGCATCACAGGCGAGGAGCTGTTGAAGTTCTCTACCGGGTAACGCGTTACGAAAGCTGCGGTGTTTTCCCACATATCCAAACAGGCGAGGTAGATCATCTCGACGTAGGAGATCGGACGGACCCACTTGTGGTCGAGCTCTGGTGGGAGATCAGTCAAGTCACGGAAGACCTTGAAGACACCTTTGTCGTCGACGTAGATCAGTGCTACGTAGTGACCTTCGACTTCCACAGGACGGTGACGCTTGGCGATAACCGCCAGCTCGTTGACTACACCTTCCAGACCTTCTTCCGTAGACCAACGGTCCATGGTTTCGTTGGTGCAATCGACCCATTCCAGCTTGAGGGTTTCTTTGTTGATCAACTGGATACTGTTCGACGCCGTACTGAAGATAGACTCCAGTAGGTTGACACGCAGGTTGTAGATCGTCTTCGGTAGCGACGCACAAGCTGCCTGATACAGACCCACCACCGCATCGTTGAACTTCGGACGGTTCGGTGCATCGAGATCGACTGCAGTTACGTCCAGCGAGGAGATCACGTTACGTGTGCCGTTGAAGACTTTCCGCGAGGCCCACTTGGCTTGGATCATGCCACCCTTGCCCTTGATCAGGGTTTCGAGGTGTTCGTAGATCTGCACCACAGTCATCTGCGTGGCATAACGAGTCCGGTCATAAATCGACAGGTCATCACTTGGGCTGATGCGCTCAGGGAAGTTACGCCCTTGGATGATGCAACGCTGGTACATGTCGTTGATTTCACCGACAGTCACCCGACCGGCTGCGTCGACTTCTACGTCACGCAAACCTGCAGGCAGTACCAACAGCTTGCTGTACATCGCATTCTTGCGGTAGCGCTCGATCAGCTCGATCTGGACGTTACGAGTAGAGCTATCACCCTTCTCGAAGCGCATGTCATGCCAATGGTTCATGAAGAAGGTGTAACCAGTCTGGCCATCTACTTCACTGGCACGTTCAAACGTACCTTTGGCTTGACTGAAGATGGCGTACTCTTTGCCCGCCATGATGTCGATATAAAAGCTACGCATCTTCGTCAGGACTCGGAAGATGATAGGGTGCAACACAGGTAGCCGCAGATCGATGTGACCAAAGGTCATGTCACGGCGAGGGTCACCGACACGACCAAAGATCGAAGTCGAGAACAGACCTTCCTCATCGAAACTACCACCGGGACCGTCCATGATACCCAGACTCTTGACCTGCGGAACCAGCTTAAGCTGATCTGCCGTAGGAATCAAAAGGCTGATGTTCAAGGGTAGCATTTTCTTCTTCACACAGAACACCCCTCGGGCAAGACAACAATATGATTGATTTCACTGTACCGGAGACCTTAAATGGCCGGCAAAAAGAAACTAGGTAACCAGGGCCCGATGTTGTTGGGCGGGCTCGATCTCGACGATGTCGATAGTCTGCTTGATGATGGCTCTAGCCAGTCGACTGCTAAGCGTACTCCGAAAGAGTCTATTCGCAAGTTTGCGACAGCCACCAAATCCTCACTGCGTGACCGGGTCAATGCCAAGTCCGTACTCGCTTCCTTTATACGTACCGCTCTGCCGGATGGCTACACTCGCTTGCTCGGTCTTTACGACGAAACAGCGGCGGGTATCCAGTCGGTTGTCGATGGTGTTGAGGAAACCGAATTCGCTGCGCTGGAGAAACTGGCAGAGCGCTTCGAAGACCAACTGCCTAAACTTAAAGGCAAACTGCCCGATGCCGTTTATGAGCGCATCAAGGCCAAGCTGGACGACAAGAAGGACGACTACAAACTTCGTCGTCAGATCGGCGATGCACAAGCCGCCCGTAAGAAAGGCGACTATGACGAGAAAGGTGAAGACCTGTCCGTCAGTGCGATGCTGGACCAGATGCAGCTCGCCGAAGCGCAGCTGGATATGGATAAAGCTTCCAGTGATGTCGAACACAATAAATTAGATTACGATGTTAAGCGGGACGGCATTCGTGCACGTCTGGACAAAACTCGTTTCGATGTGCTCAACCGTCACCTCGGTATGATCGCTGATTCTACTCAGCGTAGCACCGCCTATAACGACAGCGTCACTTATCAGTTCCAGAAGAAATCTCTCGAACTGCAAATGCGCAGCTATCTAGCTCAACGTAGCCTGATCAAGCTGACCAACGAGACTCTGACACTGCACAAGCAAGCGTATACCGCTCTCGTGCATAACACTGGCTTGCCAGAGTTCATGAAGTCTTCGAACGCTGAACGCACCAAGTTCTACGTTACCGAACAGATGCGCAACCCGTTCCAGAACCTAGTGGCGAAAACCGCTAGTGATGCAGCGGCGAACTTCCTCCCGACACTGTTCAACAACATCGGTACGAAAACTGCCGGTACGGTGCGTGGTGCTGCGAACGTAGGTCAGGGTGGTCTGGGGATGATGCTCAAATCCCTGATGCAGAACCCTGAAGAATCAGCCGGTGGTCTGGCTGGTGATCAACTCGCCTCGATCCTACACTCTTCTATTATTCCTTCGATCGCACGTCGTGTGCGGCCGGGTATGAAGACTGCTTCTGACAAACTGACTGGTGGTGCGGATAGCCGTATTGCTTATGTCCTCGACAACATGGCTGCACTGTCGCAAGACTTTGCAAACGATGCCAAGAACTCGACCGGCATGAAAGGTCAGCTGCAGAAAATGGTGAAGGCTTTTGCCCCTCAGTTCCGGGTCAATGACCTGGCCAAAACGGGTACTTATCAAACCATTAACCAAGCCGCGCAGTTTAACCAAATGACGCAGCGGTCTATCGTGGAGATCATTCCGGGTTATCTGGCCCGAATCCTCCAAGAAACCCGCATGATTCGTACAGGGGATGACACGATCGGTCGTGAAGTCTTTGACATCACCCGTGGGCAATTCACCCAAGAGCGGAAGTCTCAGGACAACCTCGCTAAACGTATCGTGGGTCTCGGTGCTCGTCGTTCGGTGAAGTGGTCGGTTAACAGTACGGTTGACAAGTTTACTGAAGAAGGTGGAGCGCTGTCGCCTGAGGCTAAGCATGCACTGGAAGAGCGTCTGTTGCGTGATGCAATGGAAGGTAAGCACTTCGATCCAGTGGCATATGTACGGCCAGACGGTTATGCCCCAGGGACTGACCCTGCAGTGTTGAACGAACTGAGTAGCTTCTTTAAGACCCAGTTCAAGTTTGGTGAGGATGGGAAACTATCCAAGTCGGCTGACAACTACGCCAAGCGTCAGGACTTCTCGACCTCCTTTAACGAACTGCGTGATACCGTGCGTAACCCGATCGCTGAGATCGAACGTGTTCTGGGTTCGGGTAATACCACTCAGTTGCGGGATCTGGGCATCGTTCACACGGTTGAAGGTGAAGACCGTATCAACTACGCGGTACTGCGTGACCTGTATCGTGACCTCGGTGATCCGAATGCAAGCGGTGAGCCACCGCCTGTACCGTCGCCTACTGGACCAATGCTATCGAAGCTGCGTAAGCGCTTGCGTGATGGCAATGACCAGATCAAAGCACGTGCTGGTAAAGTACGGGCTCGTCTGGGCGGTATCCGTGACCGGGCTAAGGGTGCTATGGAGGATGCACCAGGGGCGTCTGACATCGCTGATGCCATGTCGTCGAAAGCTGCGGTAGTGCAACAACATGCCGCTGCTGCCGCTAGCCAAGTTACCGACCTGATGATTGCTGGCCGTGCAGGTGTGGTGATCAAGGCTGATGAAATCCTCAGTGGGGAACTGATCGATGCGACTACGCAGAAGGTCATCTCCAAAGTAGAAGACATCAAAGGTGAAGTCATTGACATCACTGGCCGGGTACGTCTGACTCGGGCTGAAGTGGCTCAAGGTCTGGTCAACGGGGAAGGCCGTCGTTTCGATCTGCTCAAGCATCTGCCTAACCGTATCCCACCGAACGTACTGTCGATGATCAACCAAGGTCGTCATTCCATCGGCAACCTGATCACTCAAGAAAACGGGGCAATGTCTCGGGTTAAGGATCTGTACCTTGAGGGTGCTAATGATCCAGTGATTAAGGCGGCTGGCCTGCGAGCTGGTGAATACATCGACGTGGCAACCAAGAAGGTTTTGGAAACCATCGATGACATCAGTGGTGCGGTGGTACGCAAAGACCGTCCAGATGAAGTCCTGTTCACAACTGAGGAAGCGGCTGAGCGTCTGGTGGATAACACCGGTAAGCGTTTCAAGTCGAGCAAGATCCTCAAGTATCTGGCGTGGGCTACAGGTAAGAGTCTCAACATTACTGGTGGGTTGCTTTCGATCGGTCTGGCGGTTGCTCGTAAGACTGCGATGTTCATTGCTAAGAAGGTGACTGGGCTCGATGCCTACCTACCGCCTGGCCGTGAACCAATCCTGACTACATCCAAACTCAAACGCGGTGAGTACTACAACGAAGATGGTTCGGTGATCAAGTCGTTTGATGATCTCCGTGACGGTGTGTACTCGGCAGACGGGAACCTGCTGGTTGATCCAGAAGACATTCCTAACCTGATTAACCGTGATGGTACTAAGCACACTGCGGCTAAACGTCGTAGCGCTATTCGTAAGCTGGGCAAGAAGATTGCTGGCTTGCCGATGCGTGCGGCTAAAGGTCTGGGTAAGATGTGGTGGAAAGGCACCAAGTCTTACTATAAAGGCATGGGTCGGATGATCGCCAACAAGTTTGGTAAATCCAAAGCGAATGCCGAAGCCTACAACGATAACTTCATCACACCAACCGATAGCCTGCTCGGGCAGATGATCAACTTGCTGGATCGTCGTCTCCCTAAGGAAGATGCTAAAGAAGGCAGCTGGCAACAGAAGCTCGCCGAATCTGAAGCAGCCGTTAAAGCCAAGAAGGAAGGCAAGCAACTCGCCAAACCTAAGAAGAAAGAGGGCGGTGGTTTGTTGGCTGGTTTGGCCAAGATGCTCGGTGGGAAGAAGGGCGACGAGGAAGATGATGGCAATGACGTCAACATTGACTTCGGTGGTGGTAACGACAAAGGTGGTGACGAGGGTGGCGAAGACGGCAAGAAACGCAAGGCTCGTAAGAAGCCTCGCGGCCGTATGGGACGCATGTGGGACAAAGCCAAAGATAGCCGTGTAGGTAAAGGCATCGGTCGTATTGGTGGTTCCACAGCGGTTCGTAGTCTGGCTGGTAATGGTGCTCGGATGTTGGGTAGCACCGGCTTGGCTGCTGCGGCTTCTGCATTGGGTATCGACATCGCTGCGCTCACCAGTGGTGCTTCGGCATTAATGGGTGGTGTATCGCTCAGTGGTGTTGGTGGTGCTATCGGTACTGGTGCTGCTGCCTTGGGTGGTGGTCTGGCTACTGCTGGTACTGCGATCCTCGGTGTCTTGGCCTCACCTGTTGTACTCGGGGCTTTGGCCGTGGGTGCTGCTGCAGGTGCGGGTTACTGGTTGTGGAACCGGTCAAGCAAAGTAAGCGGAGACTTCCGTGAACTGCGTTTGATGCAGTACGGTATCGACTCCACCGGCGACAAGCTGAAGGTCCTCGAACTCGAAGCCTACTTGGAGACCTTCTCTGAGAAAGGTGCTGAACCACGGTTGAACATCAAAGGCACTGATCCGGTCAAGGTCTTTGAGATTCTGGGCATCGATGCTGATGACCATGAAGCAATCGTGCGGATGGCCCGTTGGCTCGAACTGCGCTTTAAGCCAGTGTTCTTCACTTGGCTGCGCGCCATGCACCAGCTCACCCCTACCGGTGTAGCTATCAACGAACTCGACGACAAACTGCCTGACGAAGCGAAGTATGACTTCTTCAACATCGTGAAGACGGTGCCACCAGGAGTCTACACTCAGTTGATCAATCCGTTGGATGAAGATCCAATTGAGATTACTCCTGAGGACATCAACGCCAAAGTCACCGAACTGATCGACGAATGGAAAGACAAAGCTAAGGCTAAAGACGAACAGAAGACTGGCGACACCACAGGTGCTGCAGCAATCGTACCACCGGGTGGTAAACCGGAGGAGAAGAAAGCTGCAGATGGTGCTGACAAACCTAAAGATGCTGAGAAGTCTAGTGCGTGGGATAGCATTAAGGCTGGCGCTAAAGGAATGCTGGGTGCCATACCGGGTGTAGCAGCTATCGGCGGGCTGATCTCTGCTGTTAAAGAGGATTGGTTCGGTAAGCTGTTCAGTGGTGCTTCGACAGTGGCCAAGATTGTAGCGACTCCGGCTTTGCTGGGTGGCATGGTACTGAAGTCTGCGGTGTCTATGGTCGGTGTGTTCAAGGCCGACAAGCTCACTACGCTGCAAGCAGTGCGTGTACGTGCCTACGGGCGCATGCAGTTGGATGAGAAGTCCATTAGCGCTCTGTTTGAGTCTGAAGCCGAACTCTACAAACAAGTGCGTTACGATACTGAGGGTCAGGCTTATTACGATGGCAACCTCGATCAACTCATCGGCACCATGGCTAACATCTTCGGTGTGGATGTAACAGACGCAACCAGTCGCAAGGCTCAAGAGTTTACCGCTTGGATCCTGCAGCGTTTCATTCCAACAGGTCTTGCCTACTTTGCTGCGGTTAAGCAACGTGGTAATGCGATTACCCCAAGCCGGGTTGAAACGGCTTTGGATGATGACGCTAAGCTGTCAGTAGCGAATGCATTGATGACCGCTTCCTACGAGATGAATGGCGAAAACATTTCCGTCTGGAAAGCCAACACATTCTTTAACAACGGAACGTCTGGTCTGGATGCACTCAAGGCTGCGGCCGAGAAAGAGCTAGCCGTTCTCAAAGAAGCAGCAGCGAAAGCCAAACTCGCCTCCCCAGGTACTTCGGTTAAGGAGCAAGAGAACCAGGAGAAATCCCAGGCTCGAACGACTGCTGAAAAGATCATGGATGGCGTATCCAGCTTTGGCAATAGCCTGAAGGAGAAGTTCTCCAGTTTCGCCGATGGCGTTAAGGAGTCCTTCGGGGGTGCGGTCAACAGCGTGAAGGACTTCTTGGGTCTCGGCCCAGGTGGTGACAACGCTCAAAAGCCAGCGCCGTCTGCCTATAACACCGCGTACACCCCAGGTGGCACGTTGGAGCAAAAGGGCAGTACCTACACGTCATTCGCTGAGGGTAACGGTGGTGCATGGAACACCATCCCGCTGCCAAAGTCGAACAAGTCGCGTGAAGCAGCTATGGAGACCCTGCGTGCCATTCAGGCCATGACTGGGGTTGACGCGGAACTGCTCGCTACATTTGCTTCGATGGAATCCAACTTTGACTACACGGTGAAAGCCGGGACGTCTTCGGCTACAGGTTGGTTCCAGTTCATCGACAAGACTTGGGACGGCATGCTTAAAGACCATGCTTCCAAATACGGTATCCCTCCAGACAACAAGGACCGCTACTTGCGGAAGGACCCACGGATCAACGGTCTGATGGGTGCTGAGTTCCTGAAGGGTAACTACAAGATTCTGGCTAAGGCGTTGGGGCGTGCACCGACCGATACCGACCTGTACTTTGCTCACTTCTTGGGCCCAGTAACAGCCGCTGGTTTCTTGAAGCGTGATCGGAATGCTATCGCAGCAAGCTTCTATCCAGATCAAGCTGGTGCTAACCGGAGCATCTTCTACAAATCAACTGGTCAACCACGCACTATCGGTGAAGTCTACGAGATCTTCGATGGCAAGGTACGCAAACACCGTAAAGGTGGGAGCAGTACTGATGTGGGTAAAGCTACAACCGCAGTGGATCCTCAGAAGGCAGCTGACGAGCAGGCCAAGGCGGTACAAGCAGGCGCGGACATCAAACCTCCGGCCGATCCAGTTACAGGTGAAGTAGGGACAAACCCGACAGGTGGTAACCCTAACGACAGCCTGACCATGACTGCAGACAAAACAGCAGCACCAATGCGGATGGGTGATCCATCGCAAGCCGGTGGAGGTGGTGGTACTGCACCTACAGCGGGGACTAGTCCTACGGTTGGTTCTGGGCAACAAATGCCAGAGCGTCAAGCGGCCTTGGACGATGCGATGCAGAAAGCCGCTGCTGGTGATAAAGCGCGTGCAGCAGAGAACCAAGAGAAGCAGGCCCTGTCGGCTTCCTCGGTTAACTTCCTGCAAGAACAGTTGACGACTCAGCAAGAAATGCGCGATCTGTTGAAAACCATTGCTGCCAAGATGGGTTCTCCAGTAGCTGCAGCACCGGCCCCAGCGCCGGCGCCTAGCAGCAAATCGGGTAATGATATGGGTAATCAACAAGCGCAAGCTGGACGGCACCCGGGCAATGCCCCAACGCCGATCTCCTTCTCGCGATAAGCATAAGCCCTCCCCGCTTGGGGAGGGTTCTTTTTCGTCCAGAGGTTTGCTATGGCCGCAATCGATCGTGGTAGCATCTGGCTACGCCACGCGTTTCTTATTCCGACTGACAGCAGTGCGCTGTCGTATGGTAGTGGTACTAAGCGCCGTCATGCCACATCGGCTGCGTTCAAGTTCACCAACACCTCGCTCGGTGGCAACTACGCCATCAACAACCCACCGCAGTTCACTCGCTTCTGCGACATCCGCCATCCAGGTCGGGGTCGTACTAAGGAGCAGGCGAAGTTCGGCATGGGTCGCTACTACAGTGAGGCGATCGATGATACCAAGGACGTGATTCACGTAACCCTGGGTGTTCCTCGTTTCTCCAGCTGGTCCTCGTTCTTCACAAACTTCTATGACCGACACGCTGCGCTATTGGCCAACACTGGCCGTGGTACTGACGTGTGGTTTGAGTTGGGCAACATCGGTGGGCACCTAGTGACCTTACCGTTCCAACCGATCATCATTGGTGTGACGGGTGCTGCTCGGGTAATGAACTTCTTGGCGAAGTCTCAACCTTCGAAGTGGTTCTACTTCAAACCAACAATGCACACGTATTGGTCAGCGGTTAACACCATCGCCAACGAATTTGCCATCGGCCTAGGGTTGATCCCGCGAGTCTTGGGTGGTACTCAGAAGGAACTGGAAGATCCTGGCTATGCGGTAACCGATGCAGACCGTGCTCGCTTTAACCAGATGTTCCCTGACCTGTTCCGTAAAGACGGTTCGATTGACGTGATGTCTTTGTCGCTCCGTACACAGCGGATCTCCAACGCATCGCAAGATTCGTTCCGTAAGATCAACGAACAAGCCAACAGTGTTAAAGCATTGCGGGCTGAAGTTGAGAAGTATGCAGCTGAACAACCGAAGGATCCAAACCCTGGGATCGATGCTCGTACCTTCTTCTTGGATTACATCAAGGAGGAGAAACCGAAAGGTGGGGATCTGACCGCAAACGAGAGTTTCTCTTCGTGGTCTGAGCTGTCGGGCGTGTACAGCATGATCCGTGCTGCGCAGAACGATGGTAACCAGTTCGTAACGTTCCGGGTTAACCACACGGGTACGGTATCGGAATCCTTCAGTAACCAGACTGAACAAGTCGGTGTAGCGTCACAGCTGAACACCAAGGTTAAGGAAGGTCGTGCTGCCAGTTACGACTTCATGGGTGGTAACATCACTGACGTTATCGGTTCGGCATTCCAAGGCATCAAGTCTGTTGCTGCGGGTGTGCTTAACTCGGTGAACGCCTCGGGTGTTGCAGTACTGACCGGTGCTGCGTTTGTTGACGTACCTGAGATGTGGTCTGGTTCGACAGCTAACCTACCTACAGCGGAATTCACGATCCCATTGCCGTGCGCTTACGGTAACGTGATGTCGCGCTTTATCAACATGTATATTCCAATCGCCATGATCCTGCCGATGGGCTTGCCTCTGTCTGCTGGTCGTTCTGCGTATACCTCGCCGTATATCTGTCAGGTCTTCCAGAAAGGCCGTGTACAGAAGCAGCTGTGTATCGTGGACAACATTACCATTACTCGTGGTACTGGTAACGTCGGTTGGAACGCCGAGAAACACATGCTCGGTGCTGAAGTAACCATTTCTTTCAAGGATCTGTCGCAAATCATGCACATCCCTATCAAGGGTGGTTTTGCTGACGGCAGTTGGTTGGATACAGCTGTGAAGGGTACCACTGTCTTGGCTGCTGAGACTTTGGGTGGGGATAAACTGGAAGCTGTAGCCCACATGGCAACTAACAGTGCCGTATGGGACGAACAGAGTCTGTTTCAAGATTACGTTGCATCTCTGACATCGCAGTCATTCGCAGACACGTACTTTGTTGGTAACAGGCTAAATCTGAATTTGACGCGCGCTATGCAAGACTTCACCAACTGGCGTAGCCCGTCAAACTTCCTGTCGTGGGCACTCGACGGGGATGTAGCGAGGTCGCTCTCTGCATTTGCACAATCTACCGATCGTCTTTAATGGGGATGTAAACATGAAACAGGTTCTGCTGAAGTTCTTTCTACGACAGGTCTTGTCCTTCGTACTGGCTGACCGTGGTAAGGTCAAGTTGGCCGTAGGCTTGGCTGAAGCCAGCTACGACGAAGGCGATAAGCCATTCACCCGCCGTGGTCGCGTGTATCGCTTCCTCAAAGAGCAAGCACCAGCCGGTACTGAGAAGTACCTGCTCGATGCTGGCACCGAAGCTGCTCAAGCTTTGGATGCGCTGTCGCGCAAATAAAAACCCAGTGAGCCGAAGGTATGGGGAAACCTGTACCTTCAGCTTTTATGTCCTTAAGGGGAATTACTACATGAAAGAAGCATTGGAGTGGTTGGAAGAAAACGGTAAGGGGCCAACTCTGGTTAACCCTAAGACCTTGACGTGGGAACGTGGGCCGATTAACCCTGAGTCGGGTGCACCTAACACCTACGTGATCTCGGGCTTTGATCTGTCGAACAACCCAGAAGCCCAAGACGGGCTAACGTCAGAACTCACCATCTATTTCCAGAATGGGGTAATGCCCGCGGTCGGTGCCAACGGCGTCACACCACAAATCCTACTGGAGCTGATGATCGATCGTTTCGAACATTACCAGCGAGGCGAGTTGGCGTGTGAAGAAAATGACCTCGCAATACAAGGTATGCGTGATGCAGTAACAGCGATTAAAAACCGTCAAGCTGCTCGTGCTGAACGCGGTGTGTTGAACACCATGCAGAAATGAGTGCCTACGAAGCCGCGGTCATCCATGGCTTTAAAGGTGACTACTACGAGTGGTATCGAATCGTTACACAACGATAACCTTGGATTCAAAAGAATCTTAGGTCTATATCACGGACATGGTAATCGGTAGAATACCTAGCTGTGCTCTTGCTGTGGGAACAAACCTAAACTTTATCCCGCACAGACGAAGCCCGGCGATCGACTCCAGAATCAAGGCCTAGTGTCTGATCTTCTTCACAGCGAGAAATCCGCTGGGTGTCTTACCGACCAACACTGAGGTACCGCAATGGATCCGCTACTCAATCAGCTAATCAACTCTAACAGTCGTAGGTTCGCTTGGGCCAACCGCTTGAACCCCGTCCTTGGAGAAGATGCTTTAGGTTTCGTACTCGACGTACTCCCTTACTGGGTACGTTGTGAACAACCTGCAGTCGGCGAACTGATGGCTGGTAACATTGCGAT
>RCUS01000728.1_pt1 | contig 20177 bp, 16 predicted proteins | sample 2166221 | NCBI WGS metagenome assembly RCUS01 (sample SAMN09932758, study PRJNA488358) | compost metagenome | isolation source: compost soil in cyclohexanecarboxylic | place: Germany: Experimental Botanical Garden | reverse complement strand
TCTAGGAGGTGCACAGCATGCCATTAACGCCGCTCGATATACATAACAAGGAGTTTGCCCGGCGGCTCCGAGGTTATGATGAAGACGAGGTCAATGAGTTTCTTGATCAGGTTATCAAGGACTACGAGAGTGTCATCCGGGAGAACAAGGAGCTGAACAACCAGCTTCTGGCGCTCCAGGAGCGGCTTGACCATTTCACGAACATCGAGGATACTTTGTCGAAGACGATTATCGTAGCCCAGGAGGCTGCCGATGAAGTGAAGAACAACGCCAAGAAGGAAAGCCAGCTGATCATCAAGGAAGCGGAGAAGAACGCGGACCGGATTATCAACGAGGCGCTGTCCAAATCGCGCAAAATTGCGATTGAGACCGAAGAGCTGCGCAAGCAGGCTTCGATCTACCGCACCCGGTTCCGGACGCTTGTGGAAGCGCAGCTGGAGCTGCTGTCCCAGGATGATTGGGACGCGCTGGAGAGCCGCGAGGTCAAAGAAGAGGTATTTTAAGGGGAGTTCCTAACCGGGATTCGCCATGAACTTTATATGCAGCATGCGGCAGCGCAGCCGTATGTTATCGGTCATACAGCATATGCCGATCGTTCCCATGAAGGGGACGGTCGGCTTTTTCGCGTTAATTGTGTTAATTAAGCGGATTTCGATCAGAGAGGGGGAGGAACAGGACAAGGATGGGACATCGCAATGGGAAGCCCGATTCAATCATAAACAGCGTCGGTCGGGGTGAAGACCGGAGTAAAACCGGGAAGACGCAGCACTCTGGGGAATCATCGCAGACACCCCATGATGAAGCGTTCAAAAAGCTGCTGCAGACTTTTTTCGCAGAATTTCTCGAACTGTTTCTGCCAGAACTCGCCTGCCAGTTGGATCACGGTCACACCCGTTTTTTGCAACAGGAACTGCTTGTTGATATTGTGGGCCAGGAAGCGCGGCAACTGGATTTGCTGCTTGAAACCCGGATTCGCGAGGGCGCCGCCTTTGTGCTGGTGCACCTGGAACCTCAATCCTACCGGGACGATACCTTTCATGAGCGGATGTTCATCTATTTCAGCCGTTTGTTCGAAAGGCATCGCAACGAGTATAGACTGATGATTCCGATTGCGGTTTTCACGATGGATGACGAGCGGGAGGAGCGGGACACTCTCGTTATGAAATTGCCTGAACATGATATTTTGCGGTTTCGATTTCTGCAGGTTAAGCTGAGGCGGAACAATTGGCGGGATTTTATCAACTCCGATAACCCGGTAGCTGCTGCGCTGCTGGGGAAGATGAGATATACTAAGAAGGAAGCAAGGGAACTGCGGACGGCTTATTTGCGTATGCTGCTCCGGCTCCGCAGAGAATTGGACGATGCCAGGCTGGCCCTTATTATGTCGATTGCGGATTTGTACTACGATCCCTCGCAGGAGGAAGACGAAGCCATTGTCCGCGAGCTGCGTGAGCTGGGCGAAGAAGAGGAGGCGAGAGAAATCATGGAATTGATGCCGGCTTGGAAACGCTGGGGGTATGAGGAAGGTATTGAACAAGGCATTGAGCAAGGAATCGAACAAGGAATAGAACAGGGGATCGAGCAAGGTGTTGAGCAGGGCCGGTTGATGGAAAAAGAAAAGGTGGCCCGGAACCTGATTTCACTCGGGCTCGACACCCCGACAATCGTCAAAGCAACAGGGCTGGATTCCCAGCAGATTGAAGCGATGCGCCAAAAGACAAAATAATTACGGTATCGCCCGCCTGTTGACATTTAACGTCAAAGAAGCTATAACTATAACATATCTGAAACGTATCATATGAATTCGATGACGGGACAAGTACGCCATGGCTGTGATCCCCAGAGAGTCGGCATCCTGCTGCAAGCCGATGTTCATCCCATGCCGGAATATCCTCCCCAAGAAGCGAGTCCGAAGCGGATTTTTCCTCCGTGCGTAAGGCAAGCCGTCAACCGGACGTTACACCGGACCCGCGTGACTTGCGCGGGAGCTGAGATCGCGATTGTCTCGGGCCGTTAAGGCAGAGTCAGCGCGGAATTAGGGTGGTATCGCGAGCGTCGCCTCGCCCCTTAGGGGGCGGGGCGTTATTTGTGTTTGCCGGTGGTCATCCCCCTAAATCCCCCTTTGTAAGGGGGACCCCAAGGGCTGCGCCCTCTGGACACCCGCAATTTTTGGTTGTTGAGCAGGGTTCGGTGCGTTTGGGGGAGGGGGTTGGTGCAGGGAGCGGCCCTTCTCGCGCATTCCCCTAGCGGGGATTGCGCTCGGGGCCTTTCATGCGCTGTCCGTCAGCGCGCGTTCCTCCCCGCGCGCCTGTGGCCCCTCGCGAGGCTGCCCCTGACGGGGAGCGCGGCTCGGGTGCCAAAGGCACCCCCCGGTGCGCGCGCCTCTGCCCCGCGCGCAATTGGCCCCTCGCGAGGCTGCCCCTGACGGGGAGCGCGGCTCGGGTGCCACAGTAGAGCGGCCGCTTGCGGCAAGCGGGCCTACCGCCAACGTAACTCAACCCCCGCCTCTGCCCCGGATATCGACAAACTTTCCGGGTGTCCAGAGGGCGGAGCCCTTGGAGTCCCCCTTGGCAAGGGGGATTGAGGGGGATCGATTTTATTAAGGAGCTGAACCCAACATGCAAAAAGTAGATATCAAAGAAAAAGCGCGGGACCGTGACGTCCGCATCTTGAAGAAATGGAACGAGGAGAATACGTTCCGCAGATCGATTGATAACCGCGAAGGCAAGCCGAACTATGTCTTCTACGAAGGCCCGCCGACCGCTAACGGCGCGCCGCATATCGGGCATGTGCTGGGCCGCGTAATCAAGGACTTCATCGGCCGCTATCAGACGATGAAGGGCTACCGCGTCGTCCGCAAAGCGGGCTGGGATACGCACGGCCTGCCGGTCGAGCTCGGCGTTGAGAAGCAGCTTGGCATCTCCGGCAAGCAGGAGATCGAAGCTTATGGCGTGGAGAAATTCATCAAGAAGTGTAAAGACAGCGTCTTTAACTACGAGAAGCAGTGGCGCGAATTTACGGAAGCGATCGGGTACTGGACCGATCTCGACAACCCTTATGTGACGCTGAACAACACCTACATCGAGAGCGTATGGAACATCCTGGCGACGGTTCATGACAAGGGCCTGCTGTATCGCGGACACCGCGTCAGCCCGTACTGCCCAAGCTGCCAGACGACGCTGAGCTCGCATGAAGTGGCGCAAGGCTATAAGACGGTCAAGGATCTCAGCGCCACGGCCAAATTCAAGCTTGATGACAGCGGCGAATACGTGCTGGCCTGGACGACGACGCCTTGGACGCTGCCGGCGCATATGGCGCTTGCGGTTAATCCGGACATGGATTATGTGCGCGTTGAGCAGGAAGACGGCGTATACATCATGGCCAAGAATCTGGTCGAAGAAGTTGCCAAGGGCGACCACAAGGTGCTGTCCGAGCTGAAAGGCTCCGAACTGGTCGGCAAAACATACCAGCCGCCGTTCAGCTATATCAAGGCTGAGCGCAGCAACGTCATCGTCGGCGCTTCGTTTGTAACGGATGCGAGCGGTACCGGTATTGTTCACATGGCACCGGCACACGGCGAGGATGACTACAAAGCCTGCCGCGAGAACGGCATCAGCTTTGTGAACGTAGTTGACGCCTCTGGCAAATACACGGATACGGTGACGGATTTTGCCGGACGCTTCGTGAAGGACTGCGACCTCGACATCGTCAAGGCGCTTTCGGAGAAAGGGCTGCTCTACGGCAAGGAAAAATACGAGCACAGCTATCCGTTCTGCTGGCGCTGCGATACTCCGCTGCTGTATTACGCAACGGACAGCTGGTTTATTGCCACAACGGCCATCAAGGATCAGCTGATCGCCAACAACAATGGCGTAGACTGGTATCCGGGACATGTACGCGAAGGCCGTTTCGGCAAGTTCCTTGACGAGCTTGTGGACTGGAACATCAGCCGCAACCGTTACTGGGGCACTCCGCTGAACGTCTGGGTCTGCCAGGAGACGGGCAAGGAATTCGCGCCGCATAGCATTGCGCAGCTGAGAGAAATGGCAATCGGCGATGTGCCTGAGGACATCGAGCTGCATAAGCCATATGTGGATGAAATCAAGCTGCGCAGCCCGTTCAAGGAAGGCGCGGAAATGGTCCGCACATCCGAAGTGATCGACGTCTGGTTCGACAGCGGCTCGATGCCGTTCGCGCAGAGCCATTATCCGTTCGAGAACGAGGATAAGCTGGAGGATCAGTATCCGGCGGATATGATCTGCGAAGGCATCGACCAGACGCGCGGCTGGTTCTACAGCCTGCTGGCTGTGTCCACGCTGTTCAAGGGCAAGGCGCCTTACAAAGCGGTTATCGCAACCGGCCACATTCTCGACGAGAACGGCCAGAAGATGTCCAAATCCAAGGGCAACGTCATCAACCCGTGGGATATCATGAATGAGTATGGCACCGACGCCTTCCGGTGGGCGATTCTGTCGGACAGCGCGCCGTGGAACAACAAGCGCTTCTCCCGCGGCCTTGTTGGAGAGAGCAAATCCAAGGTCGTTGACACACTGGTTAACACCCATTCGTTCCTGACTCTGTATGCCGGCATTGACGGCTACGATCCGGCCCAGCATCCGTTCAAGCTCTCGTCCCACAAGCTGGACCGCTGGATTCTGTCCCGTCTGAACAGCCTGATTCTGGTTGTGGACAAAGGACTTGCGATCAATGACTTCGTCAACTCGTCCAAGGCAATCGAGAACTTTATTGACGAGCTGAGCAATTGGTACATCCGTCGTTCACGCGACCGGTTCTGGGGCAGCGGGCTGGGCGAAGAGAAGCTGGACGCTTACCGCACGCTGACTCATGTCCTGCTGACGACAGCGAAGATTGTGGCGCCGTTCATGCCGATGCTGGCCGAGGATATCTTCGTCAACCTGGGCGGAGGCGAGAGCGTGCATCTGGCCGACTATCCGGCCGCCGACGAGAGTCTGATCGATACGGAACTGGAGCGGAATATGGAGAGCGCCCGTAATATCGTCGAGCTGGCACGCAACGTACGGAACGAGACGGGAATCAAGACCCGCCAACCGCTGTCCGAGCTCATCGTTTCGATTGACCAGAGCTTCAGCGTCGCGGATTACGAGGAGATCATCAAGGACGAAATCAACGTCAAGAACATCGTGCTGGAGACGAGCGACAGCGGATTTGTCGATTTCACACTCAAGCTGAATTTGAAGGTCGCCGGTAAAAAATACGGCAAAAACGTCGGCTTCATCCAGGGCTTCCTGAAGTCTATGGAGAGCGACGCAACCCGTGAGGCGGTTCAAAACGGCCAACTGGCGCTCACTTCGCCGGAAGGCGAGGAACTGACGATCACTGCGGAAGAGCTGCTGATCGACAAGCAGGCCAAGCCGGGCTTCGCTTCCGCTTCCGGCTACGGCATCACCGTTGCACTGAATACGGAAATCACGCCTGAGCTTGAGCAGGAAGGCTGGGTCCGCGAAGTGATCCGCGCGGTGCAGGATTACCGCAAACGGCTCGATCTGCCGATCGACAAGCGCGTAGCGCTGTCGCTTAATGTGGACGCCGAGCTGAAAGAGGCGGTTACCGCTTTTGAAAATGTCCTGAGAGATAATGTTCTGGTGACAACTGTCAATTTCATCGACGATTTGGTGCCGGAGACGGTGGATATCGGCGGCAAAACAATCGGCATTCTGATCGGATAAAGGCGGCGAATGACCTGTCCCCAAAGCGCATATACTAGGGAAGAAAGGTTCGCAGACGTATAACTTGCGGGTGAGCGATTGAAAGCTTCTACCCGTAAAGTGACGAGTCCCGGGGGAAGGAGGGCACTCCTTCCCCCGGGCTCGTCTTACGTTGCGGCGCTAAAGGGACGGAGGCAGGAGTCATGAGGAAGCCGAACGGCCAGGAGCCTGGCCGATATCCAAGGTCCGAACAGGACAAAGGAATGAATATGCCGCCCGTGAGGCAGCCCGATCTCCCGGACCCGGAGAAGCTGGATGCGGTATACCGGTTCGCCACAGGCTGGGCGCAGCGCATGGAGAAATCGCGGGTCATGGAATATACGGAGCTGCTGTATTCCCCTTGGCGGCTGATCTGGCTGAACTTGCTCTCGGGAGTTGCGCGGGGGGTTGGAATCGCGATCGGGTTCACCTTTTTCGCGGCAACCATTATCTATGTTCTGCAGGTGCTGGGGGCGCTCAATCTGCCGATCATCGGGGATTATATCGCAGACATCGTGCGCATTGTGCAGCATCAGCTTCAACTGAATACGTACTGACAGGGAGCAGCCGCATGGCTACTCCCTCTGATTTTTGCCGCCATATGGATCGAGGAGGAAGTCACCTTCTCCACTGTCCAAATAGCGCTTATATTGCGGACCGCCGATGACGGTTACTTCGGTTCCGGTAATATCGGTGGCGATGAAGTTTTCCCAGGGCTCCACCCAGCCGTCCGGATCATCCGCTTCAATCTCCATGTTATTGTACGAGTCGATGTTGCTGCTCTCAGCCATTGCCGGGGAGTTGGAGCTGCCGTAGCTTTCAACGATCTGCCAGGCGTCCTCGCCGTCGAAGCCGCTGTATTCATGCTCATCCATGCTGCTTCTTCCAAAGGGCGGAGCCAGAAATTCCTCTTCCACCGGCCGGGTATGCGGCTTCTCCTGTCTTGGACTATGCTCCTTCAGGTATTTGGCGGTGGGGAGGGCGTTAAGCCGTTCATATGGAATGGGCTTGCCGGTCGCGGCGCAAATGCCGTAGGTTCCGTCTTCCATGGACTTAAGCGCTTCGTCAATCGCGGCCAGCTCCAGCTCCTCGCGCTCCTGGATAGAGATATCCATGGAACGATGATAGAGGTCGGTGGCGGCATCCGCCGGGTGATTATCGATTTCGGTTAAATCGCCGCTCATATCGCGCATGGACTCCTCCAGACCGTGGTTGTCAAGGTTATGCAGTCTGGAACGGATATCCTCCCGCTGCGCGATCAGCCGGCTGCGTAATTCCGATAGCTGCTCGGGGGTCAGGTGATTCATGGGACCATCTCTCCTTTCCGTCTCGGACGAACGCCGCTGCGAGCGGCCTTGTCTTCTTCGTTTAGGGTAGCCGTTTGACGCTTATTTTACTAAATCAACATTTTCATGCCCTTCCCAAAATAACCTGACAGACAGGCCCAATGGACGGGTTCTCAAGGCCTGTGCTACAATATATAAGCCGCAATATGCATTTGAATCGGCTTTAAAAGGGACAATTAGAACGGAGTGACGAGCTGAAGTGATCTATTATCTGATCGCGCTGATTATGTTTCTGCTTGACCAGGGAACCAAGTATTTGATTTCCACCCGCCTTGCAATCAATGAACAAATTCCGGTGATCGGGAACTTTTTTGTCATTACCTCGCACCGCAACCGCGGCGCCGCGTTCAGCATCCTGCAAAACCAGCGGTGGTTCCTCGTTGTGGTTACGATTGTCGTATTAGCAGGTATCGTATGGTATATGAACAAGTTGAAAAATACGCGGCGCCTGCTGTCCACAGGGCTTGGACTTGTGCTCGGAGGAGCAGTTGGCAATTTTCTCGATCGGGCGCTGACAGGCGAGGTTGTCGACTTCCTGATGTTCAACTTCGGCAGCTATACGTTCCCGATCTTTAATGTCGCGGATTCCTGCATTGTAATCGGGGTTGCCCTGATTATTCTGGACTCTCTGCTTGATATGCGGGGCAGCCAGACGGAAGTCGTTGAAGTGAAGGAAACAAGCGATCCGCAGGGAAAGGAATGAAGCACTTTGGTTAAGGACGACCGCAATGAGCGGATGGAGGACGAGGCTTCGGAATCGGGTGCCGTCGTCTGGACCGTTCAGGAGGAATACGCCCGCGAACGCATCGACAAATATATTACCGAGTCCTGGGAGGAGGAAATCTCCCGGTCTCAGGTGCAGCAGTGGATTGAAGGCGGGTATGTGACGGTTGGAGGGCGTCCGGTCAAAGCCAACTACAAACTCGCGGCCGGAGATGAAATCTCCGTTACCGTTCCGGAGCCTGCCACGTCGGAGCTGATACCGGAAGCGATCGAGCTTGACGTTGCCTATGAGGATTCGGATATGATCGTCATTAACAAACCGCGCGGAATGGTTGTGCATCCAGCTGCGGGCCATCCCTCTGGCACTCTGGTCAATGCCTTGATGTATCATTGCAAGGACTTGTCGGGAATCAATGGCGAGATCAGGCCGGGGATCGTGCACCGGATCGACAAGGATACGTCGGGCCTCATCATGGCGGCGAAGAATGATGCCAGCCACAATTCGCTGGCGGCGCAGCTGAAAGCCCATAGCGTGACCCGCCAATATTTGGCGGTTGTACAGGGCAATATGGCACATGATCAGGGAACGGTTGACGCGCCGATCGGCCGGGACCCTCATGACCGCAAGCTGTACACGGTTACGGAGAAGAACAGCAAGCGGGCGGTTACCCATTTTACGGTAGTGGAAAGGTTCGGTGATTGTACGCTGCTGCAGATTCAACTGGAGACCGGAAGAACGCATCAGATTCGCGTGCATATGAAGTTCATCGGCCATCCGCTGGTGGGGGACCCGGTGTACGGGCGAAGCAAAGGCGTCCACATGGAAGGCGGACAGGCTCTGCATGCCGCAGTGCTGGGATTTGTGCATCCATCTTCGGGTGAATATCTGGAGTTCTCCGCTCCGCTGCCGGAGGATATGGAGGATCTGTTGGCCCGTCTGCGGAGCAGATAAGTACAAATGAACAGCCGATTTGTCCATTCTATTGACGCCGGGTTTGCGGCATAGTTGATGTACAGGGTTTAAAAGGAAGGCGGTCTGCGTCAGACGCGGACTCATCTATATTAAAGGACCAGGAGTGAGGACGTTCTCATGAGTATCGAACAATATCAGAACACGTATATTCAGAACAGCTTTGCCGACCGGATCGGCGGGGCGAACTACGGCAAGGACACCAACATCTATAAATTCGAGAAGATCAAGCGCGCCAAGGCTTCGGCGAAGAAGGATTTTCCGGATATCGAACTGATCGATATGGGTGTAGGTGAACCGGATGAGATGGCGGATGCAGGTATTGTCGCCAAGCTTGCGGAAGAAGCGGCCAAAGAAGAGAACCGTGGATACGCAGACAACGGGATTGCTGAGTTCAAGGAAGCGGCCGCCAAATATCTGAAAGAAGTCTTTAATGTAGACGGAATCAATCCGGAGACGGAAGTGCTGCACTCCATCGGTTCCAAGCCGGCTCTGGCGATGCTGCCGTCCGCATTTATCAATCCGGGCGACATTACGATCATGACGATTCCGGGATACCCGGTACTGGGCACACATACGAAATATTTGGGCGGCCAGGTGTATACGGTCGAGCTCAAGAAAGAGAACAACTTCCTCCCGGACCTTAGCTCCATTCCGGAAGAGATCGCCAACAAGGCGAAGCTGATCTACCTGAACTATCCGAACAATCCGACGGGCGCAAGCGCGACTCCGGAATTTTTTGCCGAAGTGGTGGCGTGGGCTAAGAAGTATAACGTTGTCGTTATTCATGACGCTCCGTATGCCGCATTGACCTATGACGGTCTGAAGCCGCTCAGCTTCTTGTCCGTTCCGGGTGCGAAGGATGTGGGCGTGGAGCTGCACTCCTTGTCCAAATCGTACAACATGACGGGCTGGAGAATCGGGTTCGTTGCCGGCAACCCGCTGATCGTGAAGGCGTTCGGCGACGTGAAGGACAACAACGACTCCGGTCAGTTTATCGCGATCCAGAAGGCGGCCGCTTACGGTCTGGCTCATCCGGAGATTACCGAAGCGATTGCAGCCAAGTATTCCCGCCGCCACAACCTGCTGGTTGATGCGCTGAACAGCCTGGGCTTCAAGGCTGAGAAGCCGAAGGGCTCCTTCTTCCTGTATGTAGAAGCTCCTAAGGGCGTCAAGAACGGCCGCCGCTTCGAATCCGGCGAAGATTTCTCCCAATATCTGATCCGCGAGAAGCTGATCTCCACGGTGCCGTGGGATGATGCCGGCGCGTTCGTGCGCTTCTCCGTTACCTTCATCGCCAAGGGTGAAGAAGAGGAGCTGCGGGTTATTTCCGAAATCAAACGCCGCCTGAGCGACGTTGAGTTTGAATTCTAAGATTAATATGACAAGGCGCCTTAAGTCCTTTGGACTTGGGCGCTTTTCTTTTCCCCCCACAAAACTCCTTCCCAATTAATGATAATCTCCAGGTATATTTTGGACCTACGGGTAAATATCTCAATATGAAAACGGCATGCATGTAAAATTCCTTGTGGGTTAACCTAATTTTGAACATATTCGAGGGTAATAGTTGACATGTCCCGTTCGCTCTGTCATAATCGTAACGATAAATGAATAGCGCCTTTAAATCAGTCCCGTGAGGCTGGCAAGGTTACGTGAATCGAGGTTCGCGGTTTTATTGAAGGAATCCGTCTGTCTGTACGGAGTTCTTTTGCTGCGCACCCACCATCACTCTACATTCGCGGATTTCACTCCTTGCCCGGTTCGGGCAAGGAGTTTTTTGATTTCCGGGTACATTGGGGACGGGCGCTGAAGTCCTGGAGGCTGGCTAAGCATGATAACCGAGAAGAACGTCATTATGGATGAAACGGCGATCCGCAGAGCGCTGTCGCGCATTGCTCACGAAATCCTGGAGAAGAACAAAGGGATCGAGGACTGTGTGCTGATCGGCATCCGCACCCGGGGCGTCTATCTGGCCCGGCGGATCGCGGACCGGATCAAGGAGATCGAAGGAGCCGATGTACCCTGCGGCGAGCTCGACGTCACGCCTTATCGCGACGACCTTGAGAAGACCGGCAGCGGAGGAAGCGCCGATGGCCGCGAGGAGCCTGGCAGTCTGCTGATCCCTCCGGGAGTCTTCGGCACCAGGGATAAGAAGATTATCCTGTTCGACGACGTCCTCTACACGGGGCGGACAATCCGGGCTGCGATGGATGCTCTGATGGACTGCGGACGGCCGCGGATGATCCAACTTGCGGTTCTGGCTGACCGTGGACACCGCGAAGTGCCGATTCGTCCGGATTATGTGGGCAAGAACGTACCGACCTCAAAGCATGAATCGATTGAAGTGGCGCTTAAGGAAGTTGACGGCATTGACGAAGTGCACATCATTTCGAATTGGGAGGCAAAATAACATGATGACAGCGACCACAGTGAAGGAGCGCAGTCTGCTGGGTCTGAAGGGCTTGGACCGGAGCGAGATAACGGCGATTTTGGACAGGGCATCCTACTGGGACAAGCAGACGGAGAAATTGAATCCGGTGCTGGCCTCGAAATTTGTATCCAACATGTTCTTTGAGAACAGCACGAGAACCCGGTTCTCGTTCGAGATGGCAGAGAAGCGCCTGGGCGCCCAGGTACTGAACTTCGCAGCAGCCGCATCAAGCGTCGAGAAGGGCGAATCGATCTACGACACAGTCCGCACCCTGGAATCGATGGGCATCGATGCCGGCATCGTCCGCCTCAAACCGACCGGTGTGCTGCAGCAGCTCTCCGAGAAGGTATCCATTCCGCTGATCAATGCGGGGGACGGCAACAACGAGCATCCTACACAGGCGCTGCTGGACATGTTCACCATGATCAAAACCTTCGGCGAGATCAAGGGACTGACGGTCTCCATTATCGGAGACATTATGCATAGCCGGGTAGCGAGATCGAATCTGTGGGGGCTGACCGAGATGGGAGCCAAGGTTCAATTCTGCGCGCCCGATAACATGAAGGCGCCGGAGCTTGCGGAGCATGCGCCGTACGTCACGATGGACGAGGCGCTGAAAGCGGACGTCGTCATGATGCTTCGCGTGCAGTTGGAACGTCACGCGGGCGGTATGATCAAATCGGCTGAGGATTACCGGACGCATTTCGGACTGACGGAGGAACGGGCAGCGCGTCTCGGAAGCGGAACGGTGATTATGCACCCGGCTCCGGTTAACCGGAACGTGGAAATCGACGACGCAGTCGTCGAGAGCGCCAAATCGCTGATCTTCCCGCAGATGTCCAACGGCGTTCCGGTACGGATGGCGGTTATCGAGCGGGCGATCCGGTAGGGAAGTTCATAAGGGTTAATAATTATACACATAAATGAATTTTTATTATATAATAACGAAAGAGCCCGGATGAATCCGTCGCGGGCGACAAAGGAGAAGCATGAACGTGATTATCAAAAATGCCAGCGTGTTGAATGCAGAGGGCGGCCTTGAGCGCAAGGCTGTCGTGATCGAGAACGGGACCATCTCCTCCATTGTGGATGACAACGAAGCGGTACAGGGCGGCGAAGTGATCGACGCGGGCGGCAAGCTGCTCATCCCTGGACTGATCGATATGCACGTCCATCTTCGCGAGCCGGGCTTTGAGCATAAGGAGACGATCGAGACCGGCAGCCGCTCTGCGGCGAAGGGCGGCTACACGACGATCGCCTGCATGCCGAACACCAAACCGGTAACGGACTCTCCGGAAATCGTCACATTCATCAAGGACAAGGCACGCGAGGCCGGACTGGTCAAGGTTCTGCCTTATGCCGCGATCACGAAGGAACAAAAGGGCGGGGAGCTGACGGATTTCGCGGCGCTGAAAGCAGCCGGAGCCATCGGCTTTACCGATGACGGAGTAGGCGTACAGACTGCGCAGACGATGAAGGACGCCATGGCCCTTGCGGCCGGAATGAATATGCCGGTTATCGCGCACTGCGAGGACAACTCGCTGGTGGTTGGAGCGCCGGTCGCCGAAGGCAGCTTCGCCCGCAAGCACGGACTCAAGGGCATTCCGAATGAATCGGAAGCCATTCACGTCGGACGGGATATTTTGCTGGCCGAGGCGACGGGCGTGCATTACCATGTCTGCCATGTGAGCACCGAGCAATCGATCCGATTGATCCGGCAGGCTAAGCAAATCGGCATCAATGTAACCTCAGAGGTATGCCCGCATCATCTCCTGCTGTCGGAAGAGGACATTCCGGGTCTTGACGCCAACTGGAAAATGAACCCGCCGCTGCGTTCCCGCCGCGATGTGGAGGCGTGCATCGAGGCGCTTCTGGACGGAACGATCGACATTATCGTCACCGACCATGCGCCGCACAGCGCCGAGGAGAAAGCCAAGGGCATGCAGCTCGCTCCGTTCGGCATCGTTGGCTTCGAGACCGCCTTCCCGCTGATGTACACGAAATTCGTGGCAACGGGCCAAATGAGCCTGGCGCTGCTGGTGCAGCGGATGACGGCTGATCCGGCGCGGGTATTCGCCCTGAACGCCGGCGAGTTGAAGCCGGGTGCTCCTGCGGACTTGACACTGATCGATCTGGATGCGGAAAAGGAAGTCGATCCGGAGAGCTTCGCCAGCAAAGGACGCAACACGCCGTTCACCGGCTGGAAGCTCAAGGGCTGGCCGGTTATGACCGTGAATGACGGCCGGATCGTATGGAGTGAAGAGGCTGTAGCCGGTCTTAAGGATTAAGCCGGACTGAAGCAAGGCTTAGGAGAATGCTCTGGGCACAACCCCGGGCGCCCCATTATGCGATAAATACATTCACGCTGCCTTATCCGGCACACTGGATGAAGGAATATCGAGGAAGAGCCTCGATTTGCTGAGCCAAGTTCGAGGGCTTCCATAATTACTGAATGAAGAGGAGTGGGATGAAGAATGCAGGCTAGATTGCTGCTTCAGGACGGAACGCTTTTTACCGGCACCGCATTCGGCGCTGAGGGCGAGAAGACCGGCGAGGTCGTTTTTAATACAGGGATTACAGGCTACCAGGAGGTGCTGTCCGATCCTTCGTACTGCGGACAGATCGTGACGATGACCTATCCGCTGATCGGGAACTATGGCATTACGCGTGACGATTTCGAATCCGTGCGCCCATTCGTTCACGGCTTCGTTGTGCGCCGTCATGAGAGTGTGCCGAGCAACTGGCGCGCTGAATACAGCGTCGACGATCTGCTGAAAGAGTATGGCATTCCGGGCATCAGCGACATTGACACCCGGATGCTGACCCGGATCATCCGCCATTACGGCACGATGAAAGCGATCATCACCACTTCGAACAAGCCGGTTCAAGAGCTTATGGAAATGATGAACGATACGACGATTGCCGAGCTTCGCAACCAGGTGGCCCGCACTTCGACGGCGAGCGCCTACAGCAGCCCGGGCACGAAGGAAAAGATCGTGCTGGTCGACTACGGCGCCAAGACAGGAATTCTGCGCGAGCTCAATAACCGCGGCTGCGACGTGATCGTGGTTCCCCACAATGTAACGGCTGACGAAATCCGCCGGATCAATCCGGACGGCATTCTGCTGTCGAACGGTCCCGGGGACCCCAAAGATGTGCCTTACGCCGCCAAGACGATTGCCGAGCTGCTCGGCAACTATCCGATCTTCGGCATCTGCCTGGGCCATCAGCTGTTCGCCCTGGCTTGCGGCGCCGATACCGAGAAGCTGAAATTCGGACATCGCGGCGGCAACCATCCCGTGAAGGAGCTGGAAAGCGGACGCTGCTACATCACATCCCAGAACCATGGCTACACCGTTAATGAAGAGTCCGTTAAGAGCACGGAGCTTGAAATTACACATATCAACAACAACGACAAGACGATCGAAGGTCTGAAGCACAAGCGGTTCCCTGCCTTCTCGGTGCAGTATCATCCGGAAGCAGCGCCTGGACCGCATGACAGCGGCTATCTGTTCGACCGGTTCCTAGAAATGATTGCACAGCACAAAAAGAACACTCCAGCCGTGTCCCGTCAGGCGCAGCTTGCGGCGAATGCCCGGAACTCGGCCCCTACAACGAAACCGCAGCTTGAAGCCGTGAAAGGAGCCTATTAATCGAATGCCTAAGAACGATAAGCTTAAGAAAATTCTCGTGATCGGCTCTGGTCCGATCGTTATCGGCCAGGCGGCCGAATTCGACTACGCCGGAACTCAGGCCTGCCAGGCGCTGAAGGAAGAAGGCGTAGAGGTTATCCTGATTAACAGCAACCCTGCGACCATCATGACCGACACCAACATGGCGGACAAAGTCTACATCGAGCCGATCACGCTCGACTTTGTGACCGGCATCATCCGCCAGGAGCGTCCGGATGGACTGCTGCCGACCCTCGGGGGACAAACAGGCCTCAACATGGCCGTTGAGCTAGCGCGCGCCGGCGTGCTGGAGCAGGAGAACGTCAAGCTGCTGGGCACCCAGCTTCATTCCATCGAGAAGGCCGAGGACCGCGACCTGTTCCGCGAACTGATGCGCGAGCTGGAGCAGCCGGTGCCGGAGAGCACGATTGTGACGACGCTGGAAGAAGCGCTGGACTTCGCCGGAGAAATCGGCTACCCGGTTATCGTTCGTCCGGCCTACACGCTGGGCGGAACGGGCGGCGGCATTTGTGCGGACGAAGACGAGCTGCGCGAGACGGTTAAAGCCGGTATTCGCTACAGCCCGATCGGCCAGTGTCTGATCGAGAAGAGCATCGCCGGCATGAAAGAAGTCGAATATGAAGTCATGCGTGATGCGAACGATAACTGCATCGTGGTCTGCAACATGGAGAACTTCGATCCGGTCGGCGTGCATACGGGCGATAGTATCGTCGTGGCTCCGAGCCAGACGCTGTCCGACCGCGAGTATCAGATGCTGCGCAGCGCTTCCCTGAAGATCATCCGCGCTCTGAACATCGAAGGCGGCTGCAATGTGCAGTTCGCGCTCGATCCGCAGAGCTACCAATACTATGTTATCGAAGTAAATCCCCGTGTCAGCCGCTCCTCGGCGCTGGCCTCCAAAGCGACCGGCTATCCGATCGCCAAGATGGCGGCCAAGATCGCGCTCGGCTACACGCTGGATGAAATCGTCAACCCGGTAACGGGTCAGACCTATGCCTGCTTCGAACCGACGCTGGATTATATCGTCAGCAAAATTCCGCGCTGGCCGTTCGACAAGTTCATCTACGCCAACCGCAAGCTCGGCACACAGATGAAAGCAACCGGCGAGGTTATGGCGATCGGCCGTACATTCGAGGAATCGATCCACAAGGCGATCCGTTCGCTTGAAATCGGCGTTCACCGCTTCAACCTGCCAGGCGCCGAGCAATTGGACGATGAGGTGCTGAAGACCCGGCTAGCGAAGCCAGACGATGAGCGTCTGTTCCTGATCGCCGAAGCGTTCCGCCGCGGCTACCAGCTGCAGGAAATTCAGGATATTACCCAGGTCGACTGGTGGTTCCTGGACAAAATCGAAGGCATTATCGCCTTCGAGGACCGCATCCGCGAAGAAGAAAGCCTGACGCCGGAGACGCTGTATCAGGCGAAGCGCCGCGGCTTCACGGACCGCTCGATCGCTGAATTGCGGGCGGAAGGCCAGCCGGGAGGCAGTCAGACGAAGGAAGCTGAAGTGCGTGAATTCCGCCTCAGCCAGGGGCTGAAGCCGGTCTACAAGATGGTAGATACCTGCGCGGCCGAATTTGAAGCTACGACGCCTTATTACTACTCGACCTACGAAACCGAGAACGAAGTGCTGGCTTCAGACAAGCAAAAGGTAATTGTGCTCGGCTCCGGCCCGATCCGTATCGGCCAGGGCATCGAGTTCGACTACTCCACCGTACATGCGGTCTGGGCGATCCAGAAAGCGGGCTATGAAGCGGTCATCATCAACAATAACCCGGAGACCGTATCGACGGACTTCAATACTTCCGACCGCCTGTATTTCGAGCCGCTCTTCTTCGAGGATGTCATGAACGTCATCGAGCAGGAGAAGCCGATCGGCGTTATCGTTCAGTTCGGCGGACAGACGGCGATCAATCTCGCAGCTCCGCTTAGCGCAGCCGGCGTGAAGATTCTCGGCACAAGTCTGGAGAGCATCGACGAAGCGGAAGACCGCAAGCGGTTCGAAGCGCTGCTGTCCCGCCTTCATATCGCCCAGCCGAAAGGCAGCACGGTAACGACAGTGGACGAAGCGGTAGGCACAGCCCAGTCGCTCGGTTATCCGGTGCTGGTACGTCCTTCGTACGTGCTCGGCGGTCGGGCGATGGAGATCGTCTACTCCGACACTGAACTGCTGAGCTATATGAAAGAAGCGGTCAAGGTTAATCCGGAGCATCCGGTTCTGATCGACCGCTACATGCTGGGCAAGGAAGTCGAAGTCGACGCAATCTGCGACGGCGAGACCGTAGTCATTCCGGGCATTATGGAGCATGTGGAACGCGCGGGCGTCCACTCGGGCGACTCCATCGCGGTATATCCACCTCAGCATCTGGAGGTTGGGCTTCAACGGAAGATTGTAGACATCACCGTGAAGATCGCGAAGGAGCTCAAGACGGTCGGGCTTGTGAATATCCAGTTCGTCATCTACAAAGGCGAAGTGTATGTCATCGAAGTTAATCCGCGCTCCTCGCGCACCGTACCGTTCCTGAGCAAGGTAACGGGCATCCCGATGGCCCACCTGGCGACCCAGGTTATTCTTGGCGGCAAGCTGAAGGACGAGGGTTATTCGGAAGGACTGTGGCCGGAGAGCGACTACGTATCCGTCAAGGTGCCGGTATTCTCCTTCGCGAAGCTGCGCAGAGTAGAACCGACGCTCGGACCGGAAATGAAATCGACCGGCGAGGTTATGGGACGCGATAGACTGTATGCCAAGGCACTGTATAAGGGCCTCATCGGGGCGGGCATGAAGATCCCGACAACGGGCTCGATCATCGTTACCGTCGCCGACAAAGACAAGGAAGTTGCCGTAGATCTGATGAAGGGCTTCCACCGTCTGGGCTACAAAATCATCGCAACCGGCGGCACGGCGCTGGCGCTGGAGCAGGCTGGCCTGAACGTGATGAACGTCAACAAGATCGGCGAAGGCGAGCCGACGATCATCGATCTCATCCGCGGCGGCCAGGCGAACTTTGTCTTCAACACGCTGACCAAGGGCAAGACGCCGGAGCGCGACGGGTTCCGCATCCGCCGCGAGGCGGTAGAGAACGGCATCGTCTGCATGACATCGCTCGATACCGTAACGGCGCTGCTGCGCATGCTGGAGACGATCAACTTCTCCTCGCAATCGATGCCGGCTTTCGTTGGGCAATAAGCCGCTTGTAACGGAAACTTGATAATCATACACCGATCAACAGGGACGGTTTGCGGGCATCGCAGACCGTTCCGCTGTGCCCGGACCTTTTGCGGGTGCACGTAATGTTATCAGTAAAGGAGCATGGAGATGACCGGAGAGAAGGATACCGCTTCGAGCGCCCCGGCGCATGAACGGAGCAGTGCTAAGGACACGCAGTGGGAGGAGATGGCCGGCCGGCTGATGATTCCGCTGGATTACCCGGATGCGTCGCAGGCGCGGGAGATGATCGGGAAGCTGAGAGGCATTCCATGCTACATGAAGGTTGGCATGCAGCTGTTCTATGCGGCTGGACCGGATTTCGTACGCGAACTGAAGGATAACGGCTATTCCGTCTTCCTGGATGTGAAAATGCATGATATTCCGAACACCGTCAAGGGCGGAGCGCAGAGTGTGACGGCGCTCGGCGTCGACATGTTCAATGTACATGCAGCCGGTGGCTCAGCCATGATGAAGGCGGCTCTGGAGGGCGTTGAGCTCGCCATCGCGCAGAACCCGGCGCTGAAGCGGCCGCTGGTCATCGCCGTGACCCAACTGACGAGCACCAGCCAGTCCGTGATGAACGGCGAGATCGGCATCCCGGGCGAAGTGCCGGATACCGTAGTGCGCTACGCGCAGCTGGCCGCCGCAGCGGGGCTGGACGGCGTGGTGGCTTCACCGCAGGAGGCTGCGGCTATATCTGCCGCGTGCGGCAGCGGCTTCCGCACCGTTACACCAGGCATTCGCCCTTCCGGCTCGTCGCTTGATGACCAGAGCCGGGTTATGACGCCGGGACAGGCCATCCGGCAAGGCAGCCATTTTCTCGTCATCGGCCGGCCGATAACCGCTGCACCTGATCCGCGCCAAGCCGCGGAGAATATTATTAAGGAGATGATCCTCGCATGAGCCCATTATTGAACCGAAGCGAACAAATTGCATCCTATCTGCTGAAGATTGAAGCGGTGGCGCTGCGTCCGCAGCAGCCTTTTACCTGGACATCCGGCATCAAGTCTCCCATTTACTGCGATAACCGCCTTACGCTCTCCTACCCTGAAATCCGGAGCTACATCGCCGACGCATTCGCAGAGCTGATCGCCACGCAATATCCCGGCACCGAGGTGATCGCCGGAACGGCGACAGCGGGCATCCCGCATGCCGCCTGGGTGGCCGATAAGCTGAACCTGCCAATGGCGTACATCCGCGATAAGGCGAAGGGACACGGCAAGCAGAACCAGATTGAAGGCATCATCTCTCCGGGACAGAAAGTTGTCGTGATCGAGGATCTGATTTCGACAGGCGGCAGCTCGCTGAAGGCTGCGGAGGCCGTCAAGGAAGCCGGAGCCGATCCGGTCGCTGTTCTCGCCATCTTCAGCTACCAGTTGGACCGGGCGGAGAAGGCGTTCCAGGAAGCAGGCATTCCGCTGCAGAGCTTGTCCGACTATGGTACCCTGATCGACGTTGCGCTGGGCCAGGGAAAAATCGCCTCCACCGACGTGGAACTGCTCCAGTCGTGGAGAAAAGATCCGTCTTCGTTCGGCGTCTAAACCATTACATCATTCCAGTCTATCCTGCTTCAAAGCAACAGCCCATCGCCTCTCGGCGTGGGCTGTTGGTGCTGTGTATTGCGCTTTTGCATAAAGACGTGATTCAGGGGCATCCTATACCTGCAGCAGTCGAGACCTTTCATAAAGGAGACATCCTGATGAACTGGATTTACTTCGCCAAGCTCTTCCGGACCCGGTTTCAGGCCGGATGCCTGGCCAAACGGCTGGAGCAGGATGGCTGGATTTACGGCTACCATGATCCCAGTTATGTAGAGATTTACCGCTCCCGCAAAGGTAAGTACGGAGTTCGATTTCTTCCATAATCCATTTAACACTTGACTAATGGCCCTGCTATCCTGTATATTAATTATTGTCGCTGTTTGAATGTTGATCACTGACGCGGGGTGGAGCAGCCCGGTAGCTCGTCGGGCTCATAACCCGAAGGCCGCAGGTTCAAATCCTGCCCCCGCAATCCAAGCTTCCCCGGGCCCTTAGCTCAGTTGGTTAGAGCGGTCGGCTCATAACCGATTGGTCACAGGT
>RCUS01000726.1_pt1 | contig 20187 bp, 18 predicted proteins | sample 2166221 | NCBI WGS metagenome assembly RCUS01 (sample SAMN09932758, study PRJNA488358) | compost metagenome | isolation source: compost soil in cyclohexanecarboxylic | place: Germany: Experimental Botanical Garden | reverse complement strand
TCGGTCATGTGCAGCAACGGGAAGTTGCTCAGTTCCTGCGGGTTTTTCAGGCCGCTCAAAGCGTTGATCAAGCGCGGGCTGCACACCGGGAAGAAGCGCAGTGCAACGATTTCTTCAACAATCATTTCCGGCCAGTCACCAATCCCGTAAGCGATGAACAGGTCGGCGCCGGGGTTGTTGACGTCATCCGGCGTGCGCGGCGAGATCAGCTGCAATTGCACCTGCGGGTATTGCCGCAAGAACGCGCCGATGTGGTGACACAACCAATAAGTAGCAAACCCCGGTGCGCAACTGACGCACAGCCGTCCGGAGATTTCCTGATCGTCGATCAGCTGCCCGGCATCGAGCAGGTTCAACAGAATCCCGTGCACCTCCCGCGCATATCGCTCGCCCTGATAGGTCAGGCCGATCCCTCGGCCAATGCGCTCGGTCAGAGCAAAGCCCACGCATTCCTCAAGCTTGCTGATCTGGTGACTGATGGCGCTGCGGGTCAGGTTCAGTTCACGGGCCGCAACCGACACGCTGCCTGTGCGGGCAACCGCGTCCAGCGCGCGAAGGGCGGTCATCGAAGGAAAACGCATAAATCATCCCGTTGGAAATATGAAAGCAAGGGCCAGTGCAAAACCTGTAGCAGCTGGCGAAGCCTGCGTTCGGCTGCGCAGCAGTCGTGAAGTCAGCGTTCGCGCACTGTCAGACAGACCTCGCAAGGAGGTTTTACGACTGCTACGCAGCCGAACGCAGGCTTCGCCAGCTGCTACAGGTGTCTTGGCTGAATTTTCCTATGGTGACGTAAATCGAACAGTCAGGCCAAAAAAAATCGATTGTTGTATCGGTTGGTTCAACAATACTAGTCCCACTTGTCACTGGGTCAGTCAGGCCCGTCATCAAAGAGGTGCTGCATGATCCGTTGTGCCCAGGCGCTCGTTCAGTTGCTGGAAGGCTATGGCGTTGAAACCGTCTTCGGCATTCCCGGCGTGCACACCGTCGAGCTGTATCGCGGCTTGCACGGCAGCCGCCTGAAGCACATCAGCCCACGCCACGAACAGGGCGCCGGGTTCATGGCCGACGGTTATGCCCGCGCCAGTGGCAAACCGGGTGTGTGTTTCATCATCACCGGTCCCGGTATGACCAACATCATCACCGCCATGGGCCAGGCCTACGCCGACTCTGTGCCGATGCTGGTGATCTCCACCTGCAACCGTCGCGAGCACTTGCGTCTGGGTCATGGTCACCTGCATGAACTGCCTGATCAGCGCGCGTTGGTCGCCGGTGTCTGCGCCTTCAGCCATACGTTGCAGCACCCATCGCAGTTGCCGGAAGTGCTGGCGCGGGCCTTTGCCCTGTTTGGCTGCACGCGGCCACGGCCAGTGCACATCGAGATTCCGCTGGATGTGCTGGAGATGTCTGCCGAGGGGCTGGACTTGCGTCCTCGCGCGCTGCCGGCAGCGCCGGCCCCGGCACCGGAGTCCATCGACGCCGCTGTCGATCTGATCAAGTGCGCACAGCGTCCATTGATCCTGGCCGGTGGCGGTGCACGCCGGGCCGCTGAAGCGCTGACCGCGCTCGCCGAACGTCTGCATGCCCCCGTGGCGCTGACCACCAATGCCCGAGGATTGCTGGCGCCGGAACATCCGTTGTTGCTCGACGGCGTGCAGTCCTCGGCCCATGGTCGCGAACTGATCGCCGAGGCCGACGTGGTGCTGGCGGTCGGCACTGAGCTGGGAGAAACCGACTACGACTTTTTCGGCCTTGGTCCTTTGCAGTTCAAGGCACCGCTGATTCGCCTGGACATCGATCCCATGCAAATACTCGGCGTACAAGCGGCCACCGTCGGCTTGCTTGGCGATGCCGAACAGGGATTGCTTTTGTTGCTGGATCGACTGCCACAACGCCAGGCCGATCCAGCCTGGGCCGATGAACGAGTGAGCAAGGTCAACGCTGTCGAACACGCCGGCTGGAACGCAAAGCAAAGCCGCATGCAAGCCTTGCTCGATACCGTGCGCGATCACTTGGCAGAGCCGTTGATCGTCGGCGACTCGACCCAACCGGTGTATCAGGGCGCCCTCGGTTACCGCGCGCCAACCCCCAATAGCTGGTTCAACGCCGGCAGCGGCTACGGCACCCTCGGCTACGGTTTGCCCGCCGCCATCGGCGCCAAACTCGCTCAACCCTCGCGCCCGGTGGTGGCGTTGGTCGGCGACGGTGGCTTGCAGTTTTCCAGCGCCGAACTGATCGCGGCCAAAGAGGCCGGCGTCGGCGTGATCCTGCTGCTGTGGAACAACAGCAGCTACGCGGAAATCCGCGACTACATGAATGCCAAAGCGGTGCCGTTGCTGGGCGTGGACATCCTCACGCCGGACTTCGCCGCCCTCGCACAAAGCTGCCACGTCAGCCATCACCGGGTGAGCAACCTGCACGGCTTGCGCGAGCTGCTGGGGCAACTCGACAACATCAACGAACCGGTCATGGTCGAGGTCGACGCCGCGACATTCCTGGCTGACTAAAACAACAACAATTTTTTCAGGTCCCCGACTCGCATAACGAACGGTGGACCTTTCAATCTCACTGAACTTGAAGGTGGCTTACATGGCTGAGTCCGATAACTTTTCCTCTACCCATTCCGCGCAGGGGACCTACGCCGATCTGATCCTCGCCAACGGTCGTATCTACACCCAGGACCCTGCCAACCCATGGGCCGAAGCGGTGGCGATTCGCGATGGCAAGTTGATCGGTGTCGCCGGGCTCAGCCAGATTGAAATGTTCAAGGGGCCGAACACCCGTGTGCATGACCTGCAAGGCGCGTTCTGCATGCCGGGCCTGCACGACATGCACACGCACCCCGACCTCGCGCTGGCGCCGCGCTACGCCGATGACCTCGATGTCGGCATCGAAGACCCGACCCCGGAGCAACTGCGCGAAAGCATCCTCGCCTATGCCGACAGTCATCCCGGCGACGGCTGGATCTACGGTCAGTACTGGGTGCGCTACACCTTCCGCGAAGCCGGCCTGACTCCGGGCCGCGCCTGGCTCGACAGCGTGATGCCGGACCGTCCGGTGGCGCTGCTCGACCGCATGTGGGGCACCATGATGGTCAACTCCAAGGCACTGGAACTGGCCGGCATCGATGGCAACACCTCCGATCCGCGCAATGGCTACTTCGAGCGTGACGAGCTGACCGGCGAACCCACCGGCCTGATGATCGACGGCGCCTACGCGATGATCCACGCCGCGATGCCGCCGACCCCGGTCAGTGTGCTGCGTCGCGCCTATCGTGATGGCGTGCATTTCCAGAGCTCGCGCGGTGTCACGGCGAGCAAATACGTGCACGTCTGCGAACAACGTTTGCAAGCCCTCAAGGAACTCGACGACAGCGGCGAACTGACCGTGCGCATCGAGGCTGCGATCAGTTGGCAGGACGATATTTTTCCTGTGCGTCGCCGCTGGGAACTGCTGGCCGGCGAACGTCACTACTACCGCAGCGCGCGCCTGAGCGCCAACGCGGTGAAGTTCCACTTCGACGGCACCGTGGAGCCGAAGTCTTCGTACCTGCTGACCCCGTGGCCGCAGGAGTCGAGCTGGCGCGGCAAGCTCAACCTGACCCCGGAACACATCACCGACATGGTGGTGGACATGGACCGCAAGGGCATCCGCGTGATCGCCCACTGCACCGGCGACGGCGCGTCAGACGTGTTCCTCGATGCCGTGGCCGAGGCCCGTCGTCGCAACGGTTTCAGCGGCGTGCGCCACCAGTGCGCCCACAGCACCTTGTTGCATCCGGGCAACTTGCCGCGCTTCAAGGAGCTGAATGTCATCGCCGAATTCTCGCCGGCGGCGTGGTATCCGACGCCGTTCGCCAGCGGTGCACGTTCCGGTTACGGCCAGGAACGCCTCAAGCGCATCTACGATTTCAAAGGCGTACTCGCCGCAGGCGGCACGGCGGTAATGGGCACCGACTGGCCGGTGGCGTCCATCGACCCGTGGCTGGCGCTGGAAACCATGATCACCCGGCAGAACCCGTGGAACGACGACCCGGCCTGCTTCGGCGACCCGATCAGCCTCGAACAGGCGCTGACCGTGATCACCAGCAACGGCGCCGTGGCCATGGGCCTGGAACACAGCACCGGCAGCCTGCAAGTGGGCAAGGCGGCGGACCTGATCGTCATCGACCGCGACCTGTTCGCCGAACCGGCGCGCAACTACATCCACAAGACTCAGGTGCTGCTGACTTTAGTTGAAGGGCAACTGGTTTACGACCGCCATTCGACGCTGGCCGATATCGGGCTCAAAGCCGTGTGGCAGGGCGAACCACCGGTGCTGGAGGGCAAGGCAGAATGACTTCCCAACGCATCGCCGTGACTGTCGTTTCGGGCTTCCTCGGCGCCGGTAAAACCACCTTGCTCAACCGCATGGTGCGCCGTGCCGAAGGCAGTCGGCTGGCGGTGATCGTCAACGACTTCGGCGAGCTGAACATCGATGCGGCCATCGTTTCCGAAGTGACGGATGCCGTGTACAGCCTGCAAAACGGCTGCATCTGCTGCACCGTGCAGGAAGATCTGCTGGCGCAGCTCGGCAGCCTGGCGCAATTGGAACCGCGCCTGGAACGCATCGTCATCGAGTGCAGCGGCGTGTCCGATCCGCAGCGCATCGTGCAGACCCTGGCTTATCCACAGCTGCGCAGTCAGATGCAACTGGACATGGTCATCACCGTGGTCGATGCCACCCGTCATCTGCAACTCGATGGCGAGTACGCACGACTGGCGCGGGCGCAGGTGGCTGCCGCCGACTTGCTGCTGTTGAACAAGACCGATCTGGTCGACGAGGCCCAGTTGCAGGCGTTGCGCGAGGCATTGGGCCTCAGGACGCGCGTGCATGAAAGCGTGCAGGCGCAACTGCCGGATGCGCTGTGGCTCGACACCGATCTGGAGCTTGAGCCGCGCAAAGTGAAACCGCTGACGCGGGTGTCCGATGGCGATCACGGCGAGATGTTCAGCAGTTGGTTGTGGCAGAGCGACGCGGCGCTCGATGCTGACGGTTTGCGCGGCTGGTTACAGGCGTTGCCGAGTGATGTGTTTAGGGTCAAGGGACTGGTGAAGCTGGTGCAGGGCAACAAGGCGCATTGGCTGCAACACGTCGGCACGCGCAGTCAATTTCTGCCGGCCACCGATGAAGGCCAGGCAACTGCCACGCGTCTGGTGTTCATCGCCCGACGCGGGTTCGATGGCTGGGAAGCGCTGGGTCAAGGGCTTGAGGCCTGCACCGTGAAGGTGAGCGTATGAGCCCGACCGAACAACGTCTGCGCGAAGAACTCGCCGCCTGCTATCGGCTGGTGGCGCATTTCCGTATGACCGACTTGATCTTCACTCACATCTCGGTGCGTATTCCGGGGCCGGAGCATCATTTTCTGATCAACCCTTATGGGCTGATGTTTGATGAAGTCACGGCGTCGAATCTGGTGAAAATCGACCTCAATGGCCATGCCGTGGAACCGTCGCCGTATCCGGTGAACCCGGCCGGTTTCGTGATTCACAGTGCAATCCACGGCGCCCGTGAAGACGCGCAATGCGTATTGCACACCCACACCCGATCCGGCTGCGCGGTCGCTGCGTTGAAGTGCGGGTTATTGCCGGTGAACCAGATTTCCATGGAGTTTTACGGCCGCGTGGCTTACCACGATTATGAGGGCGTGGCGCTGGACATGAGCGAGCAGCAACGGCTGGTGGCGGACATCGGCGACATGCCGGTGTTGATGCTGCGCAACCATGGCTTGCTGACGGTGGGCGAGACGGTGGGACAGGCGTTCATGCGCATGTATTACCTGGAAAAGGCCTGCGACATTCAGTTGGCGGCCATGGCGGCGGGTGAATTGGTGCTGCCATCAGACGAGGTTTGTGCGCATACCGAGCGCCAGTTCAATGATCCGGGGCGGGTGCTGGAGGAGGGTGAGCTTGCTGATCCGGATGCTATGGAACTGGCTTGGGCGGCGTTGTTGAGATTGTTGGATAGGGTGGCTCCGGATTATCGAAACTGATCCAAATCCTCCGTTGTTTGAACTGGCCTCATCGCTGGCAAGCCAGCTCCCACAGTGTTTTAGGTTGTCCGCAGATCTTGCGTATACCTATTAACCCTGTGGGAGCTGGCTTGCCAGCGATGAGGCCCGGTCTGGCGCCACAATTTCAGGCCTGCCGCGGTGTATTCAGGTTCATCGACCGCACCGCCAACGTCGACGCCGTCTCTTCATCAACCGGCAATGAAAACCTGAACGTCGCGCCACGCCCCGGCACATCGATCAACTGAATCTCAAGCCCATGCAATTGCAGGATGCGATGCACAATCCGCAATCCCAACCCGCCATCGCGCCGCGCACCACCGATGTTGAACGGCCGCAAGAACAACCCTTCACGCAATTCCGGGGCAATCCCCGGTCCTGTATCGCTGACGGTCACTTCGATAAACGACCCTTGCGGGCGCAAGCCAAGTTCGACTTCTCCACCCTGTGGCGTATGGCGCAAAGCGTTGTCGAACAGGTTGGTCAGCACCCGCTCGATCAAACCCAGATCGGCGCAGGCCGCTGAAACGTTTGGCGCGAACGTGGCCTTCAGTTCGACCTGACGCGCTTCCGCGGTGAGTTCGAATTTCTGGAAGATGTCCTGAGCCAGATCGGTCAGGGAAAAGCGTTCCAGCACCGGTTGCACAAACCCATGCTCCAGCCGCACCAGTTCCAGCAGCGATTGCGCGAGGCCACCGACCTTGCGGCTCTGATCCAGTGCAATGCCCAGATAGCGGCGGCGATCGGCAGGCGACAGCGTGGCGTCCTTGAGTGACAGGGTTTCCAGATAACCGTGCAATGAAGCCAGCGGCGTGCGCAAGTCGTGGGAGATGTTCGCCACCAGTTCACGGCGCTCCTGATCCTGGCGGGTCAACGAACGCCATTGCTCGCCGAGGCGCGCCTGCATCTGCCGGAACGTGGCGTCGAGGATGGCGATTTCGTCGTGGCTGGCGGTTTTTTCCGGGGTGAGGGGCAGGGCCGGGGTCACCGGGACGCCGTCGATGTCGAACTGGCTGACGGTTTCGGTCAAGCGGCGCAACGGCCGGGTGATCAGGGCAAATGCGGTGAGACCGGCAATCAGGCACAGCAACGCCACCAGCCCGATGGACAACAGCGCGGTGTTGAGCGCTGCACTGGTCGCACCGCGTTCGGCCAGGCGGTCGTGGTCTTCACCGAGCAACACCACGTAGAGATAACCGGCCGGCTTGCCGTCGACCTTCAGCGGCGCAGCACTGAACACCTTGCGCGCATCGACGCTGCGCGGGTCGTCGCCGAGAATCGGCAGGGCATCGCCCCGCAACAGGCGCTGGATCGGCGCCAGGTCGATCCGCTCACGACGGATCCGGCCTTCGGGCGCGGCGCTGCCGACAATCTTGCCCTCGGTGTCCAGCAGGTACACCTCGACGCTCGGGTTGACCTGCATCAGCTTGCTGAACAGGTCACGCACGGCATTGGGCATCAGGCCCTGTGTGTCCATCAGCACCGTGTCACTGGCGATGTGCTGCGCCAGGTCCCGGGACAAGCCTTGCACCACTTCCTGCTCATGCATCTGGTTGGAGCGCACCTGCATCCACGCCGACGTGCCGCAGCACACCAGCAGCAGCACGGCGAACACCAGGGACAGGCGTTGCGTCAGGGTCAGCCTCATGGCCGTGGTTCCTCCCCGGTGGCGAATTTGTAGCCGCGCCCCCAGACCGTGAGGATGCGCACCGGTTGCGCCGGGTCGGCCTCGATCTTGGCGCGCAGGCGGTTGATGTGGGTGTTGACCGTGTGCTCGTAGCCTTCGTGGCTGTAGCCCCACACGGCATTGAGCAGGTCCATGCGCGAAAACACCTTGCCGGGCTGGCGGGCGAAGAAATACAGCAAGTCGAACTCCCGGGGCGTGAGGTCCAGGCGCCGTCCGTCGAGGGACACTTCGCGGGTGATCGGGTCGATGGCCAGGCCGTCGGTGAGCAGGCTGCCGGCGTCCATCTTCAGGTTGCGCGCCATGGCATCGACCCGGCGCAGCAACGCCTTGACCCGGGCCACCAGTTCAAGCATGGAAAAGGGCTTGGCCAGATAGTCGTCGGCACCCAGTTCCAGGCCGAGAATCCGGTGCACTTCGCTGGAGCGCGCGCTGGTGATGATGATCGGCGTGTAGCGCGCCATGGCCCGGGCGCGGCGGCAGATTTCCAGGCCATCGACGCCGGGCAGCATCAGGTCGAGGATCAAGGCGTCCCAGTTGCCTTGCTGCAACAGGCGCATGCCTTCAGTGCCATCGGCACTGTGCACCACCTCGAACTGCTCATCTCGCAGATGCAGGCAGATCAGGTCGGCGATGTGCATGTCGTCCTCGACCACGAGGACGCGTTTGGTCTGTTCCATCCTGCTCATCCTTCGGCGCAATGGGGCCATTGTGCGGGTTTTTCACAGCCCGAGTTATCACGAATTGTTTAACTTCCCGTGAGGATTTGGCGATCACCCCAAGCCTAGGCTGTGTTCCATGAAACACCCTGGATTTTTGGAGGCACGCATGTTTTCACGACGGCAATTTCTTGTAGCAAGCGGCGGGCTGGGGGTTGCAGCCCTGGCGATCGGCCTGTTGCCGAAGTTTTCCACAGGCTCGGCATTGATCAGCGAGGCCGACGCAGCGGAGATGTTCGAAGTGACCCACAGTGACAGCGAATGGCATGCAATCCTCAGCGACGAGCAGTACGAAATCCTCCGCGAGGAAGGCACCGAGCGCGCCTACAGCAGCCCGCTGAACAACGAACACCGCGACGGCACGTTCGCCTGCGCCGGTTGCGACCTGCCGCTGTTCTCCTCGGCGACCAAGTTCGACAGCCGCACCGGTTGGCCGAGTTTCTGGGCACCGCTGGAAAAGGCTTTGGCCACCCGTCAGGACCGCACCTTCGGCATGGTCCGCGAAGAAGTGCACTGCCGGCGCTGCGGCGGGCATTTGGGCCATGTCTTCGATGACGGCCCGAAACCCACCGGCCTGCGCTACTGCATGAACGGGTTGTCGATGAAGTTCGAGCCCAAGACCGCCTGATCCATTTCACTCACTTTTTTGCAGGTAAACGCCATGTGGCTCCTGATCCTCGCCTATCTCGGTGGTGTGCTGACGATTGTCAGCCCGTGCATTCTGCCGGTGCTGCCGTTTGTCTTTGCCCGCACCGGGCAGCCGTTCATGAAGAGTGGTTTACCGCTGCTGACGGGGATGGCGCTGACGTTCGCGCTGGTCGCCACGCTGGCGGCGGTGGGCGGCGGTTGGGTGGTGCAGCTCAATCAGTACGGGCGCTGGCTGGCGCTGGTGTTCGTCGCGCTGTTCGGTCTGACACTGATGCTGCCGCAACTGGCCGAGCGCCTGACCCGGCCGTTGGTTGCGGCGGGCAGTCGTTTGTCGGAAGCGGCGGGTGCCGATGCGCGGCCGCGTCCCGGTGCTTCGTTCCTGATCGGCGTAGCCACGGGCTTGCTGTGGGCGCCATGTGCCGGACCGATTCTCGGGTTGCTGCTGACCGGTGCGGCGCTGCAAGGAGCAAGCATTCAAACCACCTTGTTGCTGCTGGCGTATGCCGCCGGTGCGGCGACGTCCCTGGCGTTGGCGTTGCTGCTGGGCGGTAAAGTCTTCACCGCGATGAAGCGTTCGATCGGCGCTGGTGAGTGGGTGCGTCGAGGCTTGGGTGCGGCGATGCTGGCCGGTGTGGCGGCGATTGCACTGGGGCTGGATACCGGGATTCTGGCGCGGGTTTCGACGGCTTCCACCGGCGGCATCGAGCAAGTGCTGGTGGAACAACTGGCCGGTAAATCTCCGCGTAACAGCGAGGCGTTGATGGCGCAAGATCCTGCCGCCGAAGGCGCAATGCAAGTGGCTGATAATTCCACGGGCACCCTGCCGGTCGAAGGCAACCTGCCGCCGTTGGACGGCGCCGTGCAGTGGCTCAATTCGCCACCGCTCGATGCCCAGGCGTTGAAGGGCAAGGTCGTGCTGGTGGATTTCTGGACCTACTCCTGCATCAACTGCCTGCGCTCGCTGCCCTATGTCAAAGCCTGGGCGGAAAAATATCGCGATCAAGGCCTTGTGGTGATCGGCGTGCACGCACCGGAGTTCGCCTTCGAGCGCGACATCAAGAACGTCACCAAAGCCATGAAGGAGCTGGGCATCAACTACCCGGTGGCCATCGACAACGAATTCAAGATCTGGCGCGCCTTCAACAACGAATACTGGCCGGCGCACTATTTCGCCGACGCCCAGGGTCGCATCCGGTATCACCATTTTGGCGAAGGCGCGTACGACGAATCAGAGCGGGTCATCCAGCAACTGCTGCGTGAAGCCGGTGCCGCCAAAGTCTCGGACGGGCTGATCAATGCCAAGGCCGACGGCGTGCAAATGGCGCCGGACAGCAACGAAGTGCAATCACCGGAAACCTATGTCGGCTACCAGCGTGCCGAGCATTTCGTGCCGGAAACTGCATTGGTGCCTGACAAGGTCGCCGCCTACAACCCGCCTGCACAACTGGCGCTCAACGACTGGAGCCTGGGCGGCCAATGGCACGTCGGCTCGGAACGCGCCACCGCCAGCGCTGCGGACAGTCGCATCGTCTACCGCTTCCATGCCCGGGATTTGCATCTGGTGCTCGGCCCCGGCGCCGATGGCAAACCGGTGCGCTTCAAGGTGCTGATCGACGGCAAGACCCCGGGCGCTGACCACGGCATGGACGTGGCCCCCGATGGCAGCGGCACCGTGACTGACCAGCGTTTGTATCAATTGGTGCGGCAGAACGGCGGCGTGACTGACCGAACCTTCAGCATCGAGTTTCTTGATCCGGGCGCATCCGCCTACGCCTTTACCTTCGGCTGATTGCCCTTCAAATATTCAGGAGTCCAAATCATGAAAACCCTGTTCACCTGGCGTCGTACGTTGTTGGGGCTGGCTGCTGCCGGTGTCATCAGCCAATGCTCGGCGTTCTCCTTCGGAAGTGCAGAAGAGGCAGTCGTGATTCCGCCGCCGACGCTCGACGAAATCACCCAAGCCCACAGCGAAACCGCAGTCTTTGCCGGCGGTTGCTTCTGGGGCGTCCAAGGGGTGTTTCAACACGTCAAAGGCGTGAAAGATGCCGTCTCCGGTTATGCCGGTGGCGCGGCCAATACGGCGCAGTACGAGCGTGTCAGCAACGGCAATACCGGCCATGCCGAATCGGTCGAAGTGACGTTCGACCCGACTCAGGTCAGCTACGGCACCTTGCTGCAAATCTACTTTTCCGTGGCGCACAACCCGACCGAACTCAACCGTCAGGGGCCGGACACCGGCACGCAATATCGCTCGGCGATTTTCACCAAAAACGCGGACCAGCAAAAAGTCGCCGAGGCCTACATTGCCCAGCTCGACGCCGCCAAATCGTTCAGCAAACCGATCGTGACCAAACTGGAAAGCTACAACGGGTTCTACCCGGCTGAAGAGGAACATCAGGATTTTCTGACCGAACATCCGACCTATCCGTACATCGTGATCAACGATCTGCCAAAAGTGGCACAGCTCAAGCAGCTGTACCCGGATCGCTATCAGGACAAACCGGTGCTGGTGAAGGACGGGATCTAAGGATTTATCCCGAGATCACATTCTTGCCGGCGATTTTCGAGCGATACAGTGCCTGATCGGCTCGCGCCATCAGGCCGGTCTGTTGCTCTTCATCAAAACGCTGGACCACGCCGAAACTCATGGTCACGTGGAAGTCGCCCACGGGCAGCAATTCAGAAAGGCCATGACGGATTTTTTCGGCGAGAGTCCGGGCTTCGGCCAACGAAGTGTTGGGCAGCGTCATGATGAATTCATCGCCGCCCCAACGGGCCAGCAGGTCGCCTTCACGCACGAAGCGTTTGACGCTCTCGACCACCTGCACCAGCGCGGCATCGCCCAAGGCATGGCCGTAGTGATCGTTGATGGTCTTGAAGTCGTCGATGTCCATGGCGATCAGCGACAGTGGCTCGCGAAACCGCTGGGCGCGTTCGCAGGCCTGGGGCAGCACCTGTTCCAGGCGATAGCGATTGGCGATGGCGGTCAGGGTATCGGTTTGTGCCAGTTTGCGGTTTTCTTCGAGTTGCAGCTGCAACTGCTGATTGACTCGGGATAACTCCTGAGTGCGCTCTTCGATTAACGCTTCCAGGGAATGATTGCGCCGTTCGAGTTCTTCGAACAGGCGTCGTTTGTCTTCAATGCTGCGGTGTGCGCCGATCATCCGTGCCACTGAACCGTCGGCATTGCGCGCCAGGATGTGGCCGCGATCTTCGATCCACAGGTAATTGCCGTCCTGCATGCGACAGCGGTACTCGGCCTGATAGCCGGGAGCGCGCTGGCTCAGGTAGTCGTCAAACAGGGCCATTACTCGTGGGTAATCGTCGGGGTGGATGACGTTCTCCCAGGTCAGCACATTGTTGTCCAGGGAGTGCGGCGTATAGCCGAGCATCTCGTACCAGCGCGCCGTGCGGTAGACGAAACCGGTGTTGGCGTTCCAGTCCCAGATGCCGTCGCTGACCAGTTCCAGGATGGTGTGCAGCATGTCGTCATTCATGTCAGCCGCGTTGAACTTCAACGGCTCGATATTCGATGCCTCACCCATCTGTGCTCTCCCTGTCACTGAATCATCAGCCCGCAGATTAGTGCATGGCGCATTCCGCCTGCTAGTGCTTGCCCCACTTCTGCACGGCGAAGTCGACGAAACGACGCAATTTCGGCAGGCGGTAGCGATCCTGAGCGTAAACCAGGTGCATCGGCCGGCTGGGCGGGCAGAAATCGGGCATCAATGCCAACAGTTTTCCGTCCCGCAGATCCTGTTCGACCAGCGCATCGGGCATCATCACGATGCCCATGCCGGTCAGCGCCGCTTGATGCAGCCCGGCCGAGCTGTTGATCAGCATCGGCCCGCTGACCCCCACGCTGACTTCGCCGTCAGGTCCGGCCAGCCGCCACTCCTTTTGCACCGATTGCCAGTCATCCCCGGCCGGATAGGCGAAGGACAGACAGTCGTGGTGCCGCAGATCTTCAGGTGTTTGCGGTGTGCCGCGACGGGCCAGATATTCAGGGGATGCGCACATGGTCAGGGTGTAGTCGATCAGCGGGCGGGCGATCAGGTTGGAGGGCTCCAGCGCCCCGAGGCGAAACGCTACATCGAGGCCGTTTTCCAGCAGATCCGGGCGTCGGTTGGTCAGTACCACGTCAAGTTTCACCCGCGGGTTTTGCCGGCTGAACTCACTCAGTGCCGGGGCCAGGCGCTCGGTCCCGAAGGTCAGGGGCGCGGTGATGCGCAAGGTGCCGCTCGGTTCGTCCAGAGCCTGCTCGGCCAGTCGCTCGGAATCGGCCACCAACCCCAGCACTTCCAGGCAGCGCTGGTAATACGCGGCGCCGAACTCGGTCAGCCGCTGGCGCCGCGTCGTGCGGTTGAGCAGGCGCACACCCAGCCGTTGCTCCAGGGCCTTGAGGTGATTGCCGACCATGGTCGTGGACATTTCACACTGCAAGGCGGCGGCGGTCATGCTGCCGGTCTCCACCACTTTCACGTAGACGGTCATTGCCTGGAACAGATCCATTATCAAGCCCAGCTTTTAAATGATTGAAGTTTTACAGCATTTATCCAGCATCGGTGGCTAACCATACTGCAAAAACACCGACCCTTGCTGGAGCTTGATGTCATGACCGCCGCCTGCCTGATGAGCACTTACCAACCCCTGGCCTTGAGTTTCAACAAGGGCCTGGGCACTCGCCTGTGGGATCAGGCCGGTCGCGAATACCTGGATGCGGTCGCCGGTGTGGCGGTGACCAATGTCGGCCACTCCCACCCGAAAATCGTTGCCGCCATCACTGAGCAGGCCGGGTTACTGCTGCACACGTCGAACCTCTACAGCATCGACTGGCAACAGCGGCTGGCGCAGAAACTGACGCGGCTGGCGGGCATGGACCGGGCGTTTTTCAACAACTCCGGGGCCGAAGCCAACGAAACCGCACTGAAAATCGCCCGGCTGCATGGCTGGCACAAGGGCATCGAGCAGCCGCTGGTGGTGGTCATGGAGAACGCGTTCCATGGCCGCACCCTCGGCACCTTGTCGGCCAGCGATGGCCCGGCGGTGCGCCTGGGTTTCAACAAGCTGCCGGGGGATTTCGTCAAAGTGCCGTTCGGCGACCTCGGCGCGCTGGACAAGGTGCAACAGGCCTTTGGCTCGCGGATCGTGGCGATCCTGATGGAGCCGATCCAGGGCGAAAGCGGCGTGCAACTGGCGCCGCCGGGCTATCTCAAGGCCGTGCGCGAACTGTGCAACCGGCGCTCATGGCTGTTGATGCTCGATGAAATCCAGACCGGCATCGGCCGCACCGGCCAGTGGTTCGCGTTCCAGCACGAAGGCATCGTCCCGGACGTCATGACCCTGGCCAAAGGCCTGGGCAACGGCGTGCCCATCGGCGCCTGCCTGGCCCGAGGCAAAGCCGCCGAACTCTTCACCCCCGGCAGCCACGGCAGCACCTTCGGCGGCAACCCGCTGGCCTGCCGGGTCGGCTGCACCGTGCTGGATATTGTCGAAGAACAAGGCCTGTTGGAAAACGCCCGGTTTCAGGGCGAGCGGTTGCTGGAAAGATTGCGCATGGAATTGGCTGACAATTCAAATGTGCTGGCGATACGCGGACAGGGCCTGATGATCGGCATCGAACTCAAACAACCGATCCGCGACCTGAGCCTGATCGCCGCCCGGGATCATGGGTTACTGATCAATGTCACGCGGGGGCAGATCATTCGGCTGCTGCCGCCACTGACGATTGATGAGCGGGAGGTGGGGATGATTGTCAGGGGATTGAGTCGGGCGATTTCTCAGTAGTGGTATCTGCACAGTACGACACGCACCTCACCGTTCTCGATTGAGTAAACCAATCGATGTTCAGCCGTAATTCGTCGTGACCAACAGCCGCTCAGATTGTGTTTGAGCGGCTCTGGTTTTCCCAGACCGCTAAATGGCTCTCGCTGGATGGCCTTGATCAGCAGGTTGATTCGTTTGAGCCCGGCCTTATCGTTTTGCTGGAACCAGAGATAGTCATCCCAGCCTTCAGGAGTGAACTCGATTTTCATTCTTCGATAAGTTGCCTGGCTTTGGTTTTTCCGGCGCGCAGGTTGCCGAGGGACTTGATCAAACGTTCGGCATTGGCAGGGGAACGGAGCAGGTAGGCGGTCTCTTCCAGAGCGTTGTATTCCGCCAGCGACATCATCACCACTGGCTCACCTTTTTGGCGGGTGACCAGCAGTGGGGTGCGGTCTTCATTGACGCGATCCATGGTTTCAGCCAAGTGCGCGCGGGCGGTGGTGTAATTGATGGTGTGCATGCTGTAATCCTCGCTCAATGCAAGGAACGTACAGAAATGGGTACAGGTTGACAAGGCGATACCTCTGAATGGTCGTTGTGCAATTGGCGCATCAACGTTTGTTCTGAGTATCGTCTAAACCCCTTCGGGACGTTTCCGTGAACGATGTAGTCCTTATCTGATAAAGCATTGTGTAGATCAATTAATCGGCGAATCGCATTGCATGGACGAAGTCTGCGATTCCAACCCGGTCCAGCAACTGAACCTTGGAGCCGGTAAACCCTTCAAACAACCGCCGATGCGCCGCAAAGCCACTCGACCCATCACGCGTTCGATAGCTACCGGCCCACTCCAGCAACGAAATCAATCGCTCGTCGTCCTTGGTTTCCCGCTGACGAATATTGGCGACGCAAACCTCATCTTCAACGCTTAGCCAGACCAGCGCTGTCGCCCTGTGGATAACTTCGCTGACGATCCAGCCGTAAACTCCTTCGATCACCCAACTGGGTTCATCGGCCGCGATCCGCGCCATGCCCAGGGCCTCGGCGCGGGGGCGGGAAATGCTGTGTTCGTCGGATAGCCAGTGAATCCGGTCGAGATCGGTCCAGGGTACTTGCAGTTGTTCGGCCAGCCTTTGCGCCAGCCAGCTCTTGCCGGAGCCGGAGTTGCCGATGATCAGGGTTCGGGTGAGGTCCATATCGAGTTGCCTCTGCCTGTGTGCCCGACGCGGATAACTGTGGGAGCGAGCTTGCTCGCGATAGCAATCTAACAGTCACTCTAGCGGTGTCTGTCATGCCCTCATCGCGAGCAAGCTCGCTCCCACAGGTTTTTGCGGTCACTCGTCGATTTCAGGAGGGACCATTCGCGTCTTCGGCGAGCCATTCGAGTTGTGCTGAAAGATATCCTGCGGCTGTCCTTTCTCATTGAAAAACACCTGGCCAATCCCCGCCGAATTCCACAACCGCTCACCCGCTTCAGCATGCTCCGGAACATGCGGCACGATGCGCATGCGCCGACGTTTGGTCAGCCAGTTCAGCGGCGAGCGTGGCGAATAGAGCCAGCGGTTGAGGCGGTCGAACCATTCCAGCAGCGCTGGCGGGAATTCGTTCTTGATGCCGCTGCTGGTGATCTGCCAGATGCGCGGCCCGGCCTTGCGGTGGCGGATCAGCACTTCGTAGACGAAGGAATAGTGCACATCGCCCGACAGCACCACGTAGTTACCCGGCGTGCGCGAGTGGCGGAAAATGTTCAGGATCACCTGCGCCGCGCCGCGATGGGCCATCCAGTTTTCCGCGTCCACCAGCAGTGGATAACCGCACCAGCTGAATACCCGCTGCACGGTTTCAATCAGTTTGACGCCGAAGATCGGTGCCGGTGAAACGATGATTGCGCTCGGGTGGTCCAGCAGTTCCTGTTGCAGTTCGCTCAGGGCTTCCCAGTCGAGCAAACCGGAAGGCTGCTTGAGGTTCATTTCGCTGCGCCAGCGTCGGGTGCGGGTGTCGATCACCACCATGGCCGGGGTGGTCGGCAGCACGTAATGCCAGTGCTGAAACTTCAGCAGATCACTGATCAAGTCATCCTGAACCGTGCTGTCGAGGTGAAGGTCGCGTGCACTGTCGCTCAAGGCTCCGGACTTTTCCAGCAGGGTAGCGAACGCATCCGGGTTGTTGCCCCAGCCCTGGCACAACATGTACGCCAGCAGCGCGTTGCCGATGATGCGCCGGGAGAACGGATGGCCGTAGGCCGTTTCCTCCCATTGCGCGGAAAGATTCCAGTCATCGGTAATGTCGTGATCGTCGAAAATCATCAGCGTCGGCACGTGCGCCAGCGCTCGCGCGACGTTGCCGAGACCGGCCTTGAAACCGTCGATGCGCGTCTGCTCCAGCGCATAACGCTCACGTCGTTCCTTGATCAGCTTTGGCGGTTTTGGCGCGATCAGCGTCCAGGGCGTTGGCGACCAGACCAGCAAGTACATCGCCATGACTTCGGCAAACGTCACCAAGTGATTGTCGGCGCTGCTGCTAGTGAAAATCGGCTTGCGCGCCCCGCCGAAGAAGCGATCACGCAGGGTTTCGTTGCTTTTCAATGCCGGCAGCAAATCGGCTCGGTGGTAGTAGCAGGCGGCGTGGCCGTACAGCGCGGCACTGTCGGTGACCACTGCGCCTTCAAGGTGTTCTTCGAACAGGCCCAGACGTTCGATCAAGGCATGAATCGCCCGCAGAGTCGGCCCGGCTACGTCATCGGCATACACCTGATCGCCGCTCATCATCAGCAGCGCCGGGCGATCCTTGGCTTGGTGTTCTTGCGCCAACAAGTTATCCACACACAGCAAACCGTCGGTCGCCGGGTGATGAGGCTTGCGGCAGGAACCGTGCAGCAGTTGATCGATGCGTGAGCGCAGGACGAAATTCGGGCAACCCGCCTCGCCATACAGCAGATGCGGCGCCCAATCGGCGATGCCCATGCCATCGATCAGCAAGTCGTAATCGATCCGGGTATCCGAGGGCAGGGCAACATCCAGTTGCACATCAATCAAGTGCACAAACGCATGGCTGCCCACCGCAATGACCGTGCACTGCCGTTCATCAAGGCGAATGTCGGCGAGATCCTGCAAGCGCAACGTCAGCTCCAGTGCCCGAGATCCCACCAGCCACATCACCAGCCGCGTTGGCTCCAGGCGCCGCAGCAGCGGGCCGGCCAATACCGGTGGCAGGGAAGGGTGATCGTCGGGCAGTGGCAGCGTTGCGGACATCCGGGTTCTAGACTCTTGGGGCGCAGAGGCGGGGGATGATAGCGCAGGTGACGACGAGACAGGCTAATGTGAGCCCGCCACGCCGTTTCAATCAGGCATCGATCAGAAGTGAGGTCACATGAACAAAATCATCCTGCCAGCACTGGCCATTTTCCTGCTGGCCCAGTCCCCGGCCCATGCCATCAACGACAAGTACCGTAAGCAACTGGAGAAGTCCGGGTGCACCCAGGTGAGTGAGTTACAGGGCTGTGATATCCACAAGACCAAGGCCGAAAACGCCAAGGCAGGCTTCACCAACCCGGCAGCACCTGCCGCTGGCGAAAAAACCAAAGCGCCGAGCACTGACACAAAAGAAGGAGCCGCCCCGCCTGTCACCAAATGAAAAGCCATTGTCGTCTGATGAGAAGCGTCCCGACAGGCCTCGTCCTACAGTCCAATCAGCGCAATTCGATGCAACACGCCCATATTGCAGATTGGAGAATAAGAAAAAATGGCCAAAGCCGTACGCTTCTACGAAACCGGTGGTCCCGAAGTTCTACGTTATGAGGACGTCGAAGTCGGCGAGCCCGGCCCCGGCCAGGTCCGTCTGCGTCATGTGGCGGTCGGCCTGAACTATGCCGACACCTACTTCCGCAATGGCACCTACCCGATCCCGATGCCCAACGGCATGGGCGTCGAAGCCTCCGGCGTGGTCCAGGCCATCGGCGAAGGCGTGACCAACGTCCAGGTGGGGGATCGCGTCACGTACACCGGTTTTCTCAACACCCTCGGCGCCTACAGCACCGAACGCCTGATCCCGGCCGCGCCGCTGATCAAGCTGCCGGAAACCATCAGCTTCGAAACCGCTGCCGCCATGACCATGCGCGGCCTGACGTCTTCGTACCTGATGCGCCGCATCTACGACTTCAAGGCTGGCGACAGCATCCTGCTGCATGCCGCCGCTGGCGGTGTCGGCCTGATCGTTTCGCAATGGGCCAAGCTGCTGGGCCTGAACGTGATCGGCACGGTATCGACCGAGCAAAAGGCTGAAATCGCCCGGGCTCACGGTTGCGACCACACGATCAACTACAGCCATGAAGACGTCGCCGCACGCGTTCGCGAATTGACCGACGGCGTGGGCGTCAACGTGGTGTTCGACAGCGTTGGCAAGAACACCTTCATGGGTTCGCTGGATTCGTTGAAACCCCGTGGCCTGATGGTCTGCGTGGGTACCGCATCCGGACCGATCCCGGCGTTCGACCCGGTGATGCTGGCGATGAAAGGTTCGCTGTACCTGACCCGTCCGGCGCTGGCCAACTACATCAGCGACCCGGCGGAAAAAGCCGAGCTGGCTGGCGAGTTGTTTGACCACGTTGGCAGCGGCCGCATCAAGATCGAGATCAACCAGCACTACGCCTTGCAGGATGCGGTGCAGGCCCATCGCGACCTTGAGTCACGCAAGACCACCGGCTCGTCGATCTTCGTCATTTAAGGAGCTGCCAGCCATGAAAGTCGAACAATTGACCTGCAGCATTGGCGCCGAACTGATTGGCGTCAATCTCGCCGACGCCGTGCATGACGATGGCCTGTTTGCCGAGATTCGTGCCCAGTTGCTCAAGCATCGCGTGGTGTTCCTGCGCGATCAGGACATCACCCGCGCCGAACACGTGGCCTTCGCCCGGCGCTTCGGCGAACTGGAAGATCATCCGGTAGCCGGTAGCGATCCGGAGCATCCGGGGCTGGTGCAAATCTTCAAGCGTCCGGACCAGCCGATGGACCGCTATGAAAACGCCTGGCACACCGATGCCACCTGGCGCGAAGCCCCGCCGATGGGCTGCGTGCTGCGTTGCGTGGAGTGCCCGCCGGTGGGCGGCGACACCATGTGGGCCAACATGGTCCAGGCCTACGCGAACCTGCCCGAAGACGTGAAGCTGAAGATCGCCGACCTGCGCGCTCGCCACAGTATCGAAGCGAGTTTTGGTGCGGCCATGCCGATTGAAAAACGCCTGGCGCTCAAGGCGATGTACCCGGACGCCGAGCACCCGGTGGTGCGCACCCATCCGGAAACCGGCGAGAAGGTGCTGTTCGTCAACG
>RCUS01000723.1_pt1 | contig 20231 bp, 17 predicted proteins | sample 2166221 | NCBI WGS metagenome assembly RCUS01 (sample SAMN09932758, study PRJNA488358) | compost metagenome | isolation source: compost soil in cyclohexanecarboxylic | place: Germany: Experimental Botanical Garden | reverse complement strand
GGAACCGCTGCGACAAAAAGGGACCTAAACTGCGAATTCAGACCACAAGGGAGTGAGCGCAGTATGAGCCGTATCGAAACTGACAGCCTGGGCCAGGTCGAAGTTCCTGAGCAAGCCTATTGGGGTGCCCAGACGCAACGCTCGCTGATCAACTTCGCCATCGGCAAGGAACGCATGCCCCTGGCCGTTTTGCATGCCCTGGCGATGATCAAAAAAGCCGCCGCACGCGTCAACAACCGCAACGGCGACCTGCCGGCCGACATCGCCCGGCTGATCGAGCAGGCTGCCGATGAAGTGCTCGACGGCCAGCTCGATGACCAGTTTCCACTCGTCGTCTGGCAAACTGGCAGCGGCACCCAGAGCAATATGAATGTCAATGAAGTGATTGCCGGGCGCGCCAACGAGCTGGCTGGCAAGGGCCGTGGCGGCAAGGTTCCGGTACACCCAAACGACCATGTCAATCGCTCGCAAAGCTCCAACGATTGCTTCCCCACCGCCATGCACATCGCTGCCGCCCAGGCCGTCCAGCACCAGCTGTTACCGGCAATCACCGAGCTGTCGTCGGGGCTCGCAGAATTGGCGGCGCGTCACCAGCACCTGGTCAAGACCGGCCGCACGCACATGATGGACGCCACGCCGATCACCTTCGGCCAGGAAATCTCAGCCTATGTCGCGCAACTGGATTACGCCCAGCGGGCGATCCGCAGCGCCCTGCCGGCCGTGTGTGAACTGGCCCAGGGCGGCACGGCCGTCGGCACCGGGCTGAACGCCCCGCACGGTTTTGCCGAAGCCATTGCTGCCGAACTTGCCGCCCTCTCCGGCCTGCCCTTCGTCACCGCGCCGAACAAGTTTGCCGCCCTCGCCGGGCATGAACCGCTGACTACGCTGGCAGGCGGCCTGAAGACCTTGGCCGTGGCGCTGATGAAACTGGCCAACGACCTGCGCCTGCTGAGCTCCGGCCCCCGCGCCGGGCTTGCCGAAGTGCGCCTGCCCGCCAACGAGCCTGGCAGTTCGATCATGCCCGGCAAGGTCAACCCGACCCAGTGCGAGGCGCTGTCGATGTTGGCCTGCCAGGTGCTGGGTAACGACACGGCCATCGGCTTTGCCGCTAGCCAAGGCCACCTGCAGCTGAACGTGTTCAAGCCAGTGATCATTCACAACCTGTTGCAGTCAATCGAGCTGCTGGCAGACGGTTGTCGCAACTTCCAGCAGCACTGCGTCGCGGGTATCGAACCGGATACCGAACAGATGGCGGCGCACCTGGAACGCGGATTGATGCTGGTCACTGCACTCAATCCGCACATCGGCTACGACAAGGCGGCGGAAATTGCCAAGAAGGCCTACAGCGAAGGCAGAACCTTGCGCGAAGCAGCCTTGACCCTGGGTTACCTGAGCAATCAGCAGTTCGACGAGTGGGTACGCCCACAAGACATGCTTGAACCTGGCAAGAAAGGCTGAGCTTACCGGGCCAGGCGTAGACGCCTGGCCCGCCAGCCGGCCATCAGCGATGGGCCCAGCGCGGTGAGCGCCGAGCCCAGCACCACCACCAGTGCACCGATGTAGCCCAACGAGTTGATTTGCTCAGCCTGTACAAAGTCAGGCCAGAACCAGGCTGCCAAGGCGACGGCGACAAAGGTCACCAGTGGGGTCAGCGCCAGGGTAGCGCTGACCTTGGACGCCTCCCAGTGCGCCAGCGCCTCGGCGAAGGCGCCATAGGCCACCAGGGTATTGAGGCAGCAGGCAAGCAACAACCACCCTTGCAACGGGCTTAGTTGCAGGGCTTCAAGCGGATGCACCCACGGTGTCAGGAGCATCGCGCAGCACAGGTAGATGACCATCATCACCTGCATCGAATTCCACACCGTCAACAGCTGCTTCTGGCTCAGGGCGTAGAACACCCAGATGGTGGTGGCCAGAATGATCGTTAGCACACCAGTGGTGTAAACGCTCAGGGAGGTCAACAGCTCTTCCAGACGCTGATTGAAGAACAGGCCAAAGCCCATCAACAGGATGAGCAGACCTACGCCTTGCCCGAAACTGAAGCGCTCCTTGAACAGGAACACGCTGGCCACCAGCAACAGTACCGGACCAAGCTGCACCACCAATTGCGCGGTGCCCGGGCTGAGCAGGTTCAGGCCCATCAGGTACAGCACATAGTTGCCGACCAACCCGCAGGTGGCCAACGCCACCAGGCCCCAACCCTTGCGGCCCAGACCGTTGAACCTCGGCAAGCGCTTGCTTGCGGCCAGCCAGGCAAACAACAGGCCGCCTGACACCAACAGACGAAACCAGGTGACGGTGATCGGGTCCATCACCTGCAGCACCTGTTTGAGCTTGATCGGCAGAATGCCCCAGAGCAAGGCGGTCAGTAATGACAGCGACAGACCGTAGACCCAGCGTCCGGAAGAAATATGCATAACAGCCTCAATAGCCCTGTGGTGGGGGGAGACTGAATTCTACGGGCTGGGCATGGGGGGCCGACAGGTACAATTGCGGAAAAGAATTCAGTACTTCATTCCCTGGGTTCCTGCGAGCCGAACGTATGACTTGACTGCCCCCTCGTTGCCGCTGCCGCTAGGCTGCGATCGGGCGTGAAACGGCCGCAAACCTGACCACCGCGATTCGACAGGCCCAACGAGGTGAGCGAGTTGCGACTGCTCTGCAGTCGATCGCAGCCTCGTACCTCGGCAGCGGCTACAGCAAGTGCTGCTGCCTTGGCCTACTTCTTGTCTTTCTTGAACGCCGCCTCCAGCGCGTTGTTGATAGTGCGCAGAACCTTGACCCGGGCCCAGCGCTTGTCGTTGGCCTCGACCAGGGTCCAAGGCGCAATTTCGGAACTGGTGCGGTCGACCATGTCGCCCACTGCTTCAGCGTACTGGCCCCACTTTTCACGGTTACGCCAGTCTTCTTCGGTGATCTTGAAGCGCTTGAACGGAATCTGTTCACGCTCCTGGAAACGCTCCAACTGCGTCTGCTCATCAATCGACAGCCAGAACTTGACCAGCACCACGCCAGCATCGACCAACTGTTCCTCAAAATCGTTGATCTCGCCGTAGGCGCGCATCCAGTCGGCCTGACTGCAAAAGCCCTCGACCCGCTCGACCAGTACCCGGCCATACCAGGAACGGTCAAAAACGGTGAACTTGCCGCGGGCCGGAATGTGCCGCCAGAACCGCCACAAGTACGGTTGAGCACGTTCTTCCTCGGTGGGTGCGGCAATGGGCACGATACGGTACTGGCGCGGGTCCAGTGCGTCGGCCACGCGACGGATTGCCCCCCCCTTGCCCGCCGCATCGTTGCCTTCGAACACAGCAATCAGTGCATGGCGGCGCATGCGCTTGTCGCGCAACAGGCCAGCCAGACGCGCCTGTTCGGTGATCAGTTGCTCCTGATAGTCACTTTTGCTCAGGCTCAATGTCAGGTCCAGGCTATCAACCAGACTGCGCTCGTCGATGCTCCTGCCCAACGGCGCAATATTGGTGTGATGCAGTGGCGCATGCTGGGCCTTCAGTGCCGCCTGCAACCCTTCCAGCAAAATGCGCCCGACCGCCAGGCTGCGATAGTGCGGGTCGACGCCTTCGATCACGTGCCAAGGGGCATAGTCACGACTGGTCTGGCGCAGCACGCGCTCGCCGAAGCGCACAAAACGGTCATAGGTTTCTTCCTGCTGCCAGTCCAGTGGGCTGATGCGCCAGCTGTGCAACGGATCGTCCTTGAGGGCCTTGAGCCGGGCTTTCATCTGTTTCTTGGACAGGTGGAACCAGAATTTGAAGATCAACGCGCCTTCATCGCAGAGCATCTCTTCCAGGCGTTCGGCGCCGCGGATGGCCTGGTCGAGTACGGCGTCCTTGAATTGGCCATGGACCCGACCCTGAAGCATCTGGCTGTACCAGTTGCCAAAAAACACGCCCATTCGCCCTTTGGCCGGCAGTGCCCGCCAGTAGCGCCAGGCCGGTGGCCGGGCAAGCTCCTCATCGGTCTGCTGGTCGAAGGTGCGCACTTCGATCAAGCGCGGGTCCATCCACTCGTTGAGCAGTTTTACCGTCTCGCCCTTGCCCGCGCCTTCAATGCCGTTGATCAGCACAATCACTGGAAAACGCGCCTGTTGCTTAAGTTCGTACTGCGCCTCAAGCAAGGCTTCACGTAGCGCCGGCACCTCGGCGTCGTAAGCGTCTTTGTCGATGGCGTGACCAATTTCAGCGGATTCGAACATACCAGGCTCCCTACATGGATAAGCAAGACTAGCGGATCCGGGTAGACTTTGTCCGGGTAAGCTAAAATGCCGCTCTAGACATGCCTGAGCCGACCATGACCGAAGTTACCCACTACGCCCAGATCGACTGGGACGACCAGGGCCGCCCCCACTCACGCCAGTTCGATGACATTTACTTCTCCAAGGATCAAAGCCTGGAAGAGACCCGTCATGTGTTCATTGAGCAGAACAATCTACGCCAGCGTTTCAGTGCGATGGCCCCCGGCCAGTGCTTGGTGATTGGTGAAACCGGCTTTGGCACAGGGCTGAACTTCTTCTGTGCCTGGCAACTGTTCAGCGCCTGTGCCAGCGCCGAATCGCGCCTGCATTTCATCAGTGTGGAAAAGTACCCGCTCAGCCACGATGACCTGACCCGCGCCCTGGCCCTGTGGCCAGAGCTGGCGCCTTTCAGTAGCCAACTGCTGGCGCAATACGTGGCAGTGCATGACGGCTTCCAGACGTTCGTTTTCGATCAGGGCCGGGTACGCCTGACGCTGATCATCGGCGATGTGCTGGAGCAGTTGCCACAGCTCGATGCTCAGGTCGATGCCTGGTTCCTCGACGGTTTTGCCCCGGCCAAGAACCCACAGATGTGGACCCCGGAACTGTTCACCGAGGTCGGGCGGCTGTCGGCCGCCAATGCGACTCTAGGTACCTTCACCAGCACCGGCTGGGTGCGCCGCGGGCTGATCGCTGTGGGCTTCGAGATGAAGCGCATTCCTGGTATCGGCAAGAAGTGGGAGATCCTGCGTGGCGCCTTCCAAGGTCGGCCCGCTGAGCTTGCGTTGCCATCGCCCGTCCCTTGGTTCGCCCGCCCCGCTACCCTGCCCGGCCCGCGCCAGGCCCTGGTCATCGGCGCGGGGTTGGCCGGTTGCGCCACGGCGGCGAGCCTGGCGGCGCGCGGCTGGCAGGTGCAGGTGCTGGAACGCCATGCGACGCCAGCGGCGGAAGCGTCGGGGAACCCGCAAGGGGTGCTCTACCTAAAGCTTTCTGCTCATGGCACCGCCTTGTCACGCTTGATCCTCAGTGGTTTCGGCTACACCCGCCGCTTGCTTGAGGCGCTGCAACGTGGGCGCGACTGGGATGGCTGTGGGGTCTTGCAACTGGCCTTCGATGCCAAGGAGGACCAACGCCAGACGCTGCTGGCCGAAGCCTTCAACCCACAGTTGTTGCAACGCCTGAACCGTGAGCAAGCCGAGTCCGTAGCTGGGGTAAGCCTGGCCAGCGGCGGTCTGTACTATCCCGAAGGGGGCTGGGTCCATCCACCGGCCTTGTGCCAGGCACAACTGCAGCACCCCAACATCACCTTGCGGACCCACCATCAGGTGCTGGAGCTGCGCAAGGTCGACGGCCTTTGGCAGGCCTGGGAAAGCGACAAGCTGCTGGCTAGCGCACCGCTGGTGGTACTGGCCACTGCCGCCGAGATTCAGCGCTTCGAGCCCTGCGCGAACCTGCCGCTCAAGCGTATTCGCGGTCAGGTCACCCGCCTGCCCGCCACGGCGCAAAGCCAGGCCTTGGACTGCGTGGTGTGCGCCGAAGGATATGTCGCGCCGCCGCGTGAGGGCGAACATACCCTGGGTGCCAGCTTCGACTTTCACAACATCGACCTCACCCCGACGGCCGGCGAACACATCGGCAACCTGGCCCTGCTTGAAGAAATTTCCAGCGACCTGGCCGAGCGCCTGAACGCCCACCAGATTGATCCGCACACCTTGCAGGGCCGCGCCGCCTTCCGCTGTACCAGCCCTGATTACCTGCCGATCGTCGGCCCGCTGGCCGACTGCCAGGCATTCGCGCAGTGCTATGCGGTGCTGGCCAAGGATGCCCGGCAACTACCAGACACTCCCTGCCCTTGGCTCGAAGGCCTGTACATCAACAGCGGGCATGGATCGCGCGGGCTGATTACCGCCCCCTTGTCCGGTGAATTGATCGCCGCCTGGACCGACAACGCTCCCTTGCCGCTACCACGAAGTGTCGCTGAGGCCTGCCACCCGAATCGCTTCATGCTGCGCGAGTTGATACGCGGCAAGGGCAAGCGGAGTTAACTGCTTATAACCGATCGATCTAAAACTCTCACGATCCGCACCGGTCAGTTTCCTTGTGCCTGTGTATTGGCACCTTCCCCAACGGCAAAACCGGTAAGGACTTATGTGCGGATTAGCTGGAGAGTTTCGTTTCACCCCTGTAGACCACCCATCACGACCGGCAGACCTCGCCGCAGTCGAGCGAATAACCCATCACCTGGCACCTCGCGGCCCCGATGCCTGGGGCTTTCATAGCCAGGGCCCGATTGCCCTGGGCCATCGTCGGCTGAAAATCATGGACCTGTCCGATGGCTCGGCGCAGCCAATGGTCGACAATCAGTTGGGCCTGTCCCTGGCCTTCAACGGCGCCATCTACAACTTCCCGGAACTGCGCCGTGAGCTGGAAAGCCTGGGCTACGCCTTCTATTCCGAGGGCGACACGGAAGTGCTGCTCAAGGGCTACCACGCCTGGGGCGCCGAGCTGCTACCGCGCCTGAACGGCATGTTCGCCTTGGCGATCTGGGAGCGTGACAGTCAACAGCTGTTTCTCGCCCGCGACCGCCTGGGCGTCAAACCGCTGTACTTGTCGCGCAACGGCGAGCGCTTACGCTTCGCCTCAAGCCTGCCGGCTCTGCTGCAAGGTGGCGACATCAACCCGATGCTCGACCCGGTAGCCCTCAACCACTACCTGAATTTTCACGCTGTGGTGCCCGCACCGCGTACGTTGCTGGCCAATGTCGAGAAGCTGCCTCCGGCCACCTGGATGCGTGTCGATGCTCAGGGCCGGGTTGAACAACAGGTCTGGTGGCAGCTGCATTACGGGCCGCGCTCCGATGAACACGACCTGAGCCTGGAAGACTGGCGTGACCGGGTCCTGGAGAGCACCCGCGAGGCCGTGGCGATCCGCCAACGAGCCGCGGTGGATGTCGGCGTGCTGCTCTCCGGTGGGGTTGATTCGAGCCTGCTCGTCGGCCTCTTGCGCGAAGTCGGTGTCGAGGATCTGTCGACCTTCTCCATTGGCTTCGAGGATGCCGGTGGCGAACGCGGTGATGAGTTCCAGTATTCCGATCTGATCGCTCGCCACTACGGCACCCAACATCACCAACTGCGTATTGACGAACGAGAGATCATCGAGCAACTGCCAGCAGCGTTCCGCGCCATGAGCGAACCGATGGTCAGCCACGACTGCATCGCGTTCTACCTGTTGTCCCGCGAAGTGGCCAAGCACTGCAAAGTGGTGCAAAGCGGCCAAGGCGCTGACGAGTTGTTCGCCGGTTATCACTGGTACCCGCAGGTAGACGGTGCGCAGAACCCTTATGGCGCCTACCGCGATGCCTTCTTCGACCGCAGTTATGACGACTACGCCGCCACCGTCCAGCAGCCATGGCGACTCGATCACGACGCCGCCGGCGACTTTGTCCGCCAGCACTTTGCCCAACCAGGTGCGAGCGCGGCGGTGGACAAGGCGCTGCGCCTGGACAGCACGGTGATGCTGGTCGACGACCCGGTCAAACGGGTCGACAACATGACCATGGCCTGGGGCCTGGAAGCACGCACGCCGTTTCTCGACTACCGCCTGGTGGAGCTGTCGGCGCGTATTCCGGGGCGTTTCAAGCTGCCCGACGGCGGCAAACAGGTGCTCAAGGAAGCGGCGCGTCTGGTCATCCCCAGTGAAGTCATCGACCGCAAGAAAGGTTACTTCCCGGTGCCTGGCCTCAAACACCTGCAAGGGGCAACGCTGGACTGGGTGCGCGAACTGCTGCTGGACCCCAGCCAGGATCGCGGCTTGTTCGAACCGGCGGCACTGGACCGCCTGCTCAGTGATCCCCATGGCCAGCTGACACCGCTGCGCGGCTCGAAACTCTGGCAACTGGCAGCCTTGAACCTGTGGCTCAGCGAACAAGGAATCTGACCGATGAAAGCCCACGCATCACCTTATGGGCAGCGACTGGTTCGCGGCCAGGTACCGTCCTACGAGCGCTTGCAAGCGCAACTGGCCGGCGACGGTAGCGAGCCTCACGACCAGCCGCGTTCTTTGCATTGCGGCTGGGGGCGCTTGCTGATCGGCCACACCTACCCAGATCCGGCAAGCCTGGCCAATGCCCTGCAAGACGAACGACCCGGCGAGCGTGACATCGCCCTGTATGTCGCGGCACCGCAGCAAGTGCTGGCCCAGGCGCCACAGCAGCTGTTCCTCGACCCCTCCGACACCCTGCGCCTGTGGTTCAGCGACTACCGCCCGGCGCAGCGGGTGTTTCGTGGCTTTCGTATCCGTCGCGCGCAGAGTGACAGCGACTGGCAGGCGATCAATACCTTGTACCTGGCCCGAGGCATGTTGCCCATCGACCCGGCGCTGCTGACCCCGCGCCACCTCGGTGGCCCGGTGTACTGGCTGGCCGAAGACGAAGACAGTGGCGCGGTGATTGGCACTGTCATGGGCCTGAATCATCACAAGGCCTTTTCCGACCCCGAGCATGGCAGCAGCCTCTGGTGCCTGGCGGTAGACCCACACTGTACCCGGCCAGGGGTCGGCGAAGTGCTGGTGCGGCACTTGATCGAGCACTTCATGAGCCGCGGCCTTAGCTGCCTGGACCTGTCGGTGTTGCACGACAATCGCCAGGCTAAACGCCTGTATGCCAAGCTCGGTTTTCGCACCCTGCCGACCTTCGCGATCAAGCGCAAGAACGGCATCAACCAACCACTGTTCCTGGGGCCTGGGCCTGAAGCCGGGCTCAACCCCTACGCCCGGATCATCGTCGAAGAGGCTTACCGGCGTGGCATCGATGTACAGGTCGATGACGCCGAGAGCGGGCTGTTCACTTTAAGCCTGGGCGGACGGCGGGTGCGTTGCCGCGAATCTCTCAGTGATCTGACCAGCGCCGTGAGCATGACCCTATGCCAGGACAAAAGCCTGACCCACAACGTACTGAAGAACGCCGGGCTGCAACTGCCGGCGCAGCAATTGGCCGGCAATGCCGACGATAACCTGGCGTTTCTCGAAGACCACGGCGCAGTCGTGGTCAAGCCGCTGAATGGCGAGCAGGGTCAAGGGGTGGCGGTGAACCTGACCAGCCTTGAAGCGATCAGCCAGGCCGTGGACAACGCTCGGCGCTTCGACAGCCGAGTGCTGCTGGAAAGTTTCCATGAGGGCCTGGACTTGCGCATCGTGGTCATCGGCTTTGAGGTCGTCGCGGCCGCCATTCGCCACCCGGCGCAGATCGTCGGTGACGGCCAGCACGCCGTTGGTGCCTTGATTGAAGCGCAAAGCCGCCGACGCCAGGCCGCTACCGACGGCGAAAGCCGCATCCCGCTGGATGAGGAAACCCAGCGCACCCTGCACGGTGCTGGCGTCGATTACGACAGCGTACTACCTGCGGGCCAGCGCCTGACTGTACGGCGCACCGCCAATCTGCACACCGGTGGATGCCTGGAGGACGTCACTGAGCGCCTGCACCCGCAGTTGGTTGATGCCGCTGTGCGCGCCGCCCGCGCTCTCGATATTCCCGTGGTCGGCCTCGATCTGATGGTCAAGGCCGCCGATCAGCCCGAGCACGTGTTCATTGAGGCCAATGAGCGCGTCGGCCTGGCCAACCACGAACCGCAACCCACTGCCGAACGCTTCGTCGACCTGCTGTTCCCACACAGCAAACTGACGCCATGAGCACAGGAGGCCGCATGCCCGAACAATGCCCGGAACCCGATCTCAATTATCTGCAGAAAGTCTTGCTGGAGATGCTCGCCATTCCCAGCCCTACCGGTTTTACCGACACCATCGTGCGCTATGTCGCCGAACGCCTGGAAGAGCTAGGCATCCCCTTCGAACTGACTCGTCGCGGCACCATCCGCGCCACCCTCAAAGGACGCAAGAGCTCACCGGACCGCGCCGTCTCGGCCCACCTGGATACCATCGGCGCCAGCGTGCGGGCGATTCAGGACAACGGCCGGCTGTCGCTGGCGCCGGTAGGTTGCTGGTCCAGCCGCTTCGCCGAAGGCAGCCGAGTCAGTGTTTTCACCGATAACGGCGTGCTGCGTGGCAGCGTCCTACCGTTGATGGCCAGCGGGCACGCCTACAACACCGCCATTGACCAGATGCCAGTGAGCTGGGAACACATTGAACTGCGTCTGGATGCCTACTGCGCAACCCGTGCCGATTGCCAATCACTGGGCATCGATATCGGTGACTTCGTCGCCTTCGACCCTCTGCCGGAGTTCACCGAAAGCGGTCACATCAGTGCCCGTCACCTGGATGACAAAGCCGGTGTGGCGGCGCTGCTGGCATCACTCAAAGCCGTGGTCGACAGCGGCGCCCAGCCATTGATTGACTGCCACCCGCTGTTCACCATCACCGAAGAAACCGGCTCTGGCGCTGCTGCCGCCCTGCCCTGGGATGTCAGCGAGTTTGTCGGCATCGACATCGCCCCGGTCGCGCCTGGGCAACACTCCAGCGAGCATGCCGTCAGCGTGGCCATGCAAGACTCGGCCGGCCCTTACGACTATCACCTGTCGCGCCATCTGCTGAAGCTGGCCCGTGACAACGAACTGCCGGCGCGCCGCGATGTGTTTCGCTACTACTTCAGCGACGCCCACTCGGCGATCACCGCCGGTCACGACATCCGCACCGCGCTGCTGGCCTTTGGTTGCGATGCCACCCACGGTTATGAACGAACCCATATCGACAGCCTGGCAGCCCTGAGCCGCCTGCTCACCGCCTACTTGCTCAGCCCGCCGGTGTTTGCCAGCGACTCCCACGCTACGGGCAGTTCGCTGGAAAGCTTCAGCCATCAGCTTGAACACGACGCGCAGATGGAAACCGAAACCCGTGTGCCCGCGGTCGACAGCCTGGTCGGCAACAAGCACTAGCGCCTACACAGCCAGGACAGGTTTCGCGTAGCATGGCGGTACCTTTTCGCCAGACCTGTCCTGTTCATGCTGATTCCCTACGACCAACTGGAAGCCGAAACCCTCACCCGCCTGATCGAGGACTTCGTCACCCGCGACGGTACCGACAACGGCGACGACACCCCGCTGGAAACCCGCGTACTACGCGTACGCCAAGCCCTGGCCAAGCAGCAGGCGTTCATCCTCTTTGACCTTGAAAGCCAGCAATGTCAGCTGCTGGCCAAGCACGACGTGCCCAAAGAACTGTTCGACTGATCACTCCGTCCCCTTGCCCGCCAGCTCGGCAATACGCCGATAGATTTCTGCTCGATGCACCTCGATTTCGCGCGGTGCGCTGATACCGAAGCGCACCACATTGCCCTCTACCGAGAGCACCTTGACCTTGATGTGCTCATCAATGGCGATCACCTCACCGACTTCGCGGCCGATCACTAACATGCTCCGATCCTCCCCAATACTGAGAGTTCGGAGACTGCACGGGGTGTCAGAGCGCTTCAATACTCAGCCAATCAAATAGACCGATCCCACTTCTACCGACGAATTTGCCTACAGATTTTCGCTTTTTATGCACTCTGCAGGCGTGGTCCCAGCACAATGATGCTGGCCCCCAGCACACACAGCAAGGCGCCGATCCAGTCGCTGCCCAATGGCCGCGCGCGTTCGATCACAGCCAGCCACAGCAATGACGTGACGATATAGATACCACCATAGGCGGCATAGGCGCGTCCGGCGTAGGCGGCCTCGACGCGGGTGAGGATCAATGCGAACAGGGTCAGGCTGAGCAACGCCGGGGCAATCCACCAGCCGCTCTTGCCTAGCCGCAGCCACATGTAAAAGGCATAGCAACCGGCGATCTCGAAGACCGCCGCGAGGAAAAACCACAGGTAATTGATCACACCAGCCATCCCGGTCCAGTTATAAAGGGCCTAGGTTAACCGATTGGATGTATACCGAACCTGTGGAAGCTGGCCTTGCCAGCGATGCAAACACCGCGCTAGCGCTGGCACCACGCCGCCCCCATCGCCAGCAAGACTGACTCCCCCTCTGCATCGTCTAGGAAGCCGGTTTGGCTTTGGCGCGCATTTTCTCCGCCATCGTCGCCATCTCGTCGTAGATCATCTGTGGATTGCGCTGCTTGAGTTGCCAGGCGTTACGCCCCAGTTCATGCGGCAGGATCAGGAACTGACCCTCTGCGACCTGCTCGAAAATGTACTCGGCAATATCGGCAGCACTGATCGGCGAGCTTTCCAACAGCTTGCCCACCTGAGCCTTCATCGCCGGGGTCGGGCCGCGGAACGAGTCGAGCAAGTTGGTCTGAAAGAACGAGGGGCAGACCACATGCACCGCGACTTCCTGCTGGCGTAACTCGATCAGTAGGCTCTCCGACAGTGCCAAAACGCCAGCCTTGGCCACGTTGTAGTTACTCATTGCCGGCCCCTGCATCAACGCCGCCATTGAGGCGATGTTGATGATCCGGCCTTTACTGCGTTCAAGCATCGGCAGGAAGGCCTTGCAACCCTTGACCACACCCATCAGGTTGATCGACAGCTGCCACTCCCAGTCTTCCAGCGACAGTTCAGAGAAGAAGCCGCCCGAGGCCACCCCGGCGTTATTGACGATGACATCGATACCGCCAAACTTCTCTTCGCAGGCCTGGGCCAGTGCGGTGAGCTGACTGTAGTCGCGCACGTCGCAGCGTTGCACAAAGCCTTGGCCACCCGCCTCTTTGACCAGTGCCAGGGTGTCCTTCAGGCCCGCCTCATTGACATCCGCCAACGCCAGTTGCCAGCCCTCGCGTGCCCAGCGCAGCGCGATCTCGCGGCCCAGCCCGGAGCCTGCGCCAGTAATCATCATGCGGTTTTGCATAGCCGGATGCCTTATACGGTTCTGGAAAGTTAGCGCCAGTGTAGCGAAGGCATGTGCCGTACCCACCCTGTATCAGGATGCTGAATAGCCCAGGCAAACAGTGGTGAAACCGGTTTATTAAACTTTTCGTCGAGAACAGGAGTCGGAATTAACAGGCGGACATGATTCACGTGGCCGAACAGCAGGATTTAACCGAAACGCCTACCCCTCAAGCCAAACAAGGATACTGCCATGGGCACCATACTCATCATCATTCTGATACTGCTGTTGATTGGTGGCTTACCTGTCTTCCCGCACTCCAGAAGTTGGGGCTATGGCCCGTCCGGTGTCATCGGTGTGGTGCTGGTGGTCCTGCTCGTGCTGCTTTTGCTCGGCATGATATGACCCAGGCGCTACCTGTAGGAGCCCGCTTACGCAGTCTTCTACAGGTAGCGCCACTCAAAAAGCGATCGGGTTATATCAACAGGTTGCGCCGTGCCAGATCAGCAAGATCGATCAGAGACTTGACCCTGAGTTTCTCGATCAAGCGCATCTTGTAGGTACTGATGGTCTTGTTGCTCAGCAGCATGGCTTCGCCGATTGCCTTGTTGCTCAAGCCACGAGCCAGCTGCTGCAGTATCAACACCTCACGGTCGCTCAAGCGGGCAATGCACTGTGCTTCGGTGGCCCGCAAATCCTGCTGATTGATCGAACTGAGCACCACCTCGGGGAAATAGGTATACCCGGACAACACCGCCCTGACAGCCTTGCTCAGTGCTCGCAAACCGTCGGTTTTTGACACATACCCGGCCGCGCCAGCCTGCATGCAGCGCAGGGAAAAGTAATCCGGCAACTGGGAGGTCAGCACCAGCACTTTGGCCGGCCGCTCCATGGCCCTGATGCGCATCATCACCTCCAGACCGTCCAGCCCCGGCATGGTGATATCCAGGATGACGATATCAGGTGACAGCTCGCGAGCATGACGCACGGCATCCACACCATTGTCCGCCTGGCCCGCAATTTCGATACGGTCCTGACGCAACAGCATGCAGACACTGGATCGAATGAAGGGGTGATCATCTACCACTAACGCTCTATACATGGTCCTTCCTCACTGGAAATTCGGCGTCCTACAACTCTGCATCGAATACCACTGTCACCTGACCTGTGTAGGTACTGCCGGGGTGGGCGAGCATGCTGCCGACGTCGTCACGTGCTACCTCGAAGTGCAGTTGGCCTGCTCGGTTAAGGGTGGGTGTCGCGGCCTCAAATTGCAGGGCTGCGGACCGACCAGTAGGCAATGCCAGTCGGTTGACCGTCGCCCCCCGGTGTTCAACGCCCGCCGGCAGGGTCAGTGCGATCGTCACAGGCACTTGATCGCTGTCGTCGTTACGGATACCACAGCGGTCGCCGTCCTCGTACTGACACTGTTTGTAGACCTTGAAGGGCCCGGTCGACCAGAGTCGAAACGGCAAGTCTCGGTAAAGTCGCCCAGGCCGGCGCCCACCGGTCAACCAAGCATTCCAACCGCCTTGAGGCTCCAGTACGGCGCGGTCCGAGCCCGGCGGGAACTCGAAAATGAACGCGTGCTGAACGTCGAGTACAAAGTTGACAGTCAAACTGCCCCCGCTGAGTTCGGTGACGTCGTTGCCAAAATCAAAGTCGCCCCCAGGGCCGATGCTGTAGGTCTGGCTGCCGCGGTAAGTACCAGCCTTTAACCGGTAAGGCGGCGGAATGTCCATGGCATAAGCAACACTGGTTTCCAGAACGGTGGCGACTTCGACCCGCCCAACCGGCGCATTTTTGCCGTTGGCCCAGCATGCAACCGGTGATTGTGGGATACCTATGTCCCACAGATAAGTGACGATAGCGGGCCGGAACTGAGAAGTGCTCCCGACAAAACGGCAACCACTGCTGAGAACAGGCTGGTAAAGCGGGTGGTGATTCAGACTTGATGCCAGCACTTTCTGGCTGACTGCCGTCCACTCAAAAGTCATGCGCCGCGGCTCGCCGGTCTGCTCATGAAAAACATCGACCTCCCTGCGCCCTGGCAGCTGCAGGAAGAACTCATCCCGCGAGTCGACCGCACCTTTAGTGGTCTTCTTGGAATAAGTGATGGGCAGGTTCACCGTCATTCTGTTTCTACAGGTAGCTGGCCAGCCCTGGCAAAGCCCGCCTGGCGGGGTTGTGTTCTCGAAGCGTCCCGAGCCACCACCGCGGTACTGCGCCGAAATCGTAACTTCCAAAGCCCCTGCTACAGGTGCCCCCCCTAACAGCACAAGGCCCAGCAGCAACCAGAAGCGTCGCCGTAGCGGCTGAGTCAACCCGCGAGCGCTCATCCCTTGAGCACCATAAGCTGATGGTTTTCCCCTTCATGCAGCTCGAACTGATGCACCTTGTCCGACTCACCGTCGAACTGCCGACTGCGCCCCGGTAGCAAGTGGTGTTTAGTGGCCGGTTCGCAAGCCTGGTTCGGGGTCGAACATTGGCGAAAATGGTCGAGCACTACGGTAGTGTTACCCTCGTTGACAACAGTCAGTTGACCGCCCTGACGACGCACCGGCGTTTGGAAACGCACCTGACCAGGGCGCACGAACAACAGCGAGCCGTAGCCGGCCAAGAGATTGACGCCCGCCTTGAGCTGCTCGCGATACCGTTCAGCATCCTGCGCATCGACAGCAAAACCATCGCTACTTTCCGGCAACACCGGAATGAAGCGTAGGCGGAAGTAGCGTTCGCGATCCCGTGTACCGCGATACAGCACGCGCACAGCCTGTGTGCCTTGGGCCGGCACAATCAAGCGAGCCGGACTGGCCACTACCCCTCGTTGCGCTAGGGGTAAGCCGTCGGTGGCGACTTCGCGCGCGACACCCTGGTCGTCATAGACCAGCTCGGCGACGCTGACCTTGACGAAAGCGGTCGTGTCACCGTTGTTGCGTACGCGTTTGAGCAGCGTGCTCTTACCGCTGTCGAGATAATCGTACAGCGCGCCAACATTCAGTTCCGGCGCGGCCTGCGCAGAATGCGCCAACAACAGCAGAAGTAACACAATAGGTCCATGGATATTCATCTTGTCAGTCTCCGTATGCGCGCATCGAGAGTATTACCGTGACGGGTGCCACCATCACGGCGACCCCAGCAGGATTTCTCCCAAAAAAAATTCAGAAATTTCCCATTAAGAGGTCACTCACGTTGAGCATCAGCCCTTATCCAGGGCGGCAGCAGTGCCTGCTGTGCGCGCCAGACTGGCCGGGGTGCACCGCTGATCACCGGCCAGTAGCACATCCCCCTCGCGCTCAAGGCGCTTGAGGTCGAAATTGAGCAGGCAGGCAGGCGAACCGCCCTGGCGGACTTCCAAGGTAGGCGTCGACTCACTCATTTCCACGGCGAAAAAGCCATCGGCCTCGGTGACACTGCGGCTCGCATGGTTGATCACCTGGGCGCCACGCATCGGCTGACCATGAGCATCAAACAGCTGCCCGAGTACCGTCACCGTGCGCAATACGCGCAGTCGGCGGTACTCAATGCCACCTCTGTTGAGGTGATAGTCGAAACTGGAGGGCTGAATCACCGCCGCGACGGTATCGCTGCCTTCGAAATCAAACTGCACGTTGCCGGCTTTGTAGGCGGTTACCGGGATCAGATTGCGTCCAGGGTGCAAGCTGGCAGTATTGCCTTGCGGATCATCGGCATGCAGCTTGAGGTCCGCGATGTCGCTCTCCACGTCTACGATCAGCCCCGCTTCATGGGGTAAATACTGGCCGCTTAGGGCGGCCTTACCGGCCCCCACGGCAAGCACGCTCTCCAGGTTCAGGCCCGCATTGAACTCGCCGTTGTAGGAGGAGCGCTGGAAATAAGCATCACCATGCATCACCTCGTTCTCAAACAGGCTCTCCCCCCCGACTCCGGCGCCGTAGCGGTCAGCCGTCGCATTCACTCCAAGCGTGCGCACTGCCCCCAAATCGACGTCCTGCTGGTAGGCCAGTGAAGCGTTCAGATCGCGCCCGCCATCGCGCGACGTGCGGGTGCCGAAGCTGGCTGCAACACGCCGTCCGCCGCTGCCCAAGCTCATGCTCAAATTGAGGTTGATACCACGGCTGCGCGCCTCGTCGGTGCCTGCGGTCCCCGGTCGATCAAACACTGACAGCCGCCAGTTGGCGTCAGAACCGAGCAGTCGACCGTAATACGACCATCCCAAATCGACGCCCGCACCATCGCTGGCACCGCTGCTATGGGACAGGCGCAGGGTGACACTATTGCGCGGGTCGAGGCGGTGGTTGAGGGATAATGACGACTGGCTGACCGACTGTTCAAAAGGCCCTTGCCGGTAGGTACGCGGCCGCTCGAGAAAGGAACGACTGTGGCTGGCCACCAACGAACCTCTGTCATAGCTATGGATGGCCTGAACGTCGTAACCGGTGCCCTGCCCCTGACTTTGGAACAGATTGCCGTAGAGTTTGAAACGTTCACGCACATCCCAATCCAGCGAAGTACCGTATTGCATCGCCTCATCGATACGCTGCGTCGACAGACCAAGTATCGCCCGCGGATGCAGCATGTAGTTGGCCATCACACCAGCACTGAGGGTGTCTTCATGGTTACTGTCCCAGTTATTCAACAGGCTGCTCTGCTGGCCAAGGAACAGGTTGTAGCGCCAGGGTTTGTCGGTGCTGCGCCAGTTGGAGGGTTTGTAGATAAACGCCTGGTGGGTCGAGGACACCTGGCCGTCCTCGACCAGACGGATCTCCACCTCATAAATACCACCTGGCAACACTCGGGTATCAAGCGTCTGCAAGCCCGGCTGGACCGGTTGACTGTTAATCAGTACTCCATTGCGGTAGACCTCCGCCACGGCCGGCCGGTCGGGGGTGACATAAATGGGCGTGGTACTTGGCGCACCGTTGTCGATCGCCAGGCTGTCGCTGCTACCGAACATCACGCCCAGGGTTGTGTCCGGGCTGCTGCCAAACAGGCGTGGCTGGCGAGTAAGTCCTTGAGCAGCAGGGGTGAAGTAGCCCAGGCGAAAGAAATGACTGTCAATCAGCCGTTCGCCATACAGTTGCTCAAGGTGATAGCGCGTTGACTGTGTGCTGTCGCTGCCCCGGTCTAGCTGGCCATCAGCCAAGGCCGTCCAATTACCCAGACTGCTTTGCCCTTGCAGACCATAGCGGCCACTGGAACCGTGATCGCCGCCGACCACGTTGAGCTGATTACGCAGCAGCAGCCCGTAACTGCCCTGTTCCGGCAAGCGGTGGTAGCGCTCGCCTTGCTCTGCGGACTCGGCCCGTTCGGTCAGCAGCGACAATTGTGAGTTGACCACGCTGTAGTGCACAGCGCGCAGACCGTCCGGACAAGCCTGGCGACAATCACCCAAGGGGTGACCGGCAGCCAGGCGCTCCTGCCAGCGCCGACGCACACTCGCCGGTTCAAGGCTTTCCTGAGTCTCGGTGAACGCGAGCAACTGCACACGCTCATCACGGCTGAGCACGACCATGGCATCGCCCAAATAACGACCATCGAGGTCGACACGCACGGCCAGTGGCACGTCGAAGAAGTGCTCTTCGAACTCCCGCGGCAAACCCTGAACCTGGCCCCGGCTACCCAGCACGCTGGACGCCGTCGAAGTGACCGGGACCAACAACAGGCAGGCGCACAGCCAGCTGATCGAAACGAAGAAGGTATGAGTAGTTGGCATGGTGTCGCTTACAGGCAATACCCGCCCTTGCCCACGGATCAACACCGCAGGGCAGGACAGGTAACAACGGATGAGTGAAAGGCTGGGCGACGCCTGTCAGGGAGCGGCGGTCTCGAACATCATGCTTACCAGCCCCTGATAGTTGCCCGGCTCATAGCCACCGGCACCCGCTGCCTGAGCGGCGACTTCAAAACCGATAACAGCGCCAGGGGCAGCCTGAGCGGCGCTGACAACTTCGGCAGTGGTAGTGGTTAGCACGGTGTCAGCCACCTTGACGTCCAGGCCGATACTGTCACTACCGCTGGCGACGACCGCAGGTGAAAGCAGGTAAGCGGAAATCGGGCCGATGGTGCTCTTGACCTGAAGCTGCTTACGGATCGGTTGTAGCTCGCTGCGGAACGAGTTCCAGGCCATTTCCTGCGGATCATTCATCCAGTTGCCGCCCACAGGTTCGACGTAGAAAGCATCGGTGGGTACCTGGGCGGTGATTTGAACCTGCTTCTCGATAGGATCGACGGCATAAGCCGAGCCGACGCTGAGCAGAGCCAGAGGGAGGGCAAGTAGCATACGTTTCACGAATCAATCTCCTTATAGGGTGAACGCTGAACGACGTTGCGTCGTCAACAAGGAGAATTATTCGTAAGTGACTACCCCCAAAAAATAGTACCGTTCCGACCAAACTTAGGAAATTTCCCAACGACCTCAAAGTGCCATTAGCGCAAAAGACAACGCCCCGGCTAGCGGGGCGTTGTCTGGTTACAGCTGGGTCAATCAGTGCGAAACCGCACCTGAAGCCCCCAGACCGGTTTGCGAGCGAACAAACTGCGGGAAGAACAGTGCACGTTCTTCATCAGCCGCCTTGGACTTGTCGGTGATCGAGAAGAACCAGATCCCGACAAAGGCGATGAGCATCGAGAACAGCGCTGGGTACTCGTACGGGTAGATGGCTTTCTCGTGACCGAGGATCTGCACCCAGATGGTCGGGCCAAGAATCATCAGCGCCACCGCACTGACCAGGCCCATCCAGCCACCAATCATGGCGCCACGGGTGGTCAGCTTCTTCCAGTACATCGAGAGCAGCAGTACCGGGAAGTTGCAGCTGGCCGCGATGGAGAACGCCAGGCCGACCATGAAGGCGATGTTCTGGCTTTCGAAGAGGATCCCCAGGCCGATAGCCAATACCGCGAGGGCGATGGTGGTGATCTTCGAGACGCGGATTTCATCCTTCTCGTTGGCCTTGCCTTTCTTGATCACGCTGGCGTACAGGTCGTGAGACACCGCCGAAGCACCAGCCAGGGTCAGGCCAGCCACTACCGCCAGGATGGTCGCGAACGCCACCGCCGAGATGAAGCCCAGGAACACACTGCCACCCACGGCGTTAGCCAGGTGCACTGCAGCCATGTTGTTACCACCAATCAGGGCGCCGGCAGCGTCCTTGAAGTCTGGGTTGGTGCTGACCAACAGGATCGCGCCAAAGCCGATGATGAAGGTCAGGATGTAGAAGTAGCCGATGAAG
>RCUS01000722.1_pt1 | contig 20238 bp, 28 predicted proteins | sample 2166221 | NCBI WGS metagenome assembly RCUS01 (sample SAMN09932758, study PRJNA488358) | compost metagenome | isolation source: compost soil in cyclohexanecarboxylic | place: Germany: Experimental Botanical Garden | reverse complement strand
TGCCAGCAGCCAGCGCCGCTCGGAGAAGTCGTTCGTCAGCGCGACGGCAACGCCGGCCGCGCAGTTGGGCACGCGCTCGGCCGAACGGAAGCCGTTCAAGGCCGTGCCGGCGATGGTGGCGCGTAGGCCCCAGTCGTCATGCTCGGCGAGCTCGTAGACAGCGAGGGCGGCACAGATGCGCGGGCTACTGATGACCAGGTCGGCCGGGACCGTGACGTCGCCATCGGTGGCCGCCGCACTGACTTGCGTGGGCTCGGGATGACCGGTGGCGGCGCAGCCGCCCAGGATGAGCAGCAGTGAGGCGAAGCGGACGCGTGCGGTTGCCATGAACCTGATCTCCAGCCCCTTCCCGGATGGGCGTGTCGCGGGGTACGGAGTGCAATCTACGGAATACCGTTACGCGTTGTCAACGGAATACCGTAGTTTCCGATTTCAATTAGGTGAATAAATTCAGCTTCGGCTTTCCGGCAAAGAAAAACCCCGCCGGAGCAGGGTTGGGGGAGGGGCGCGCGGGCGGGCTGACTAGATGCTCATCGCCCCGACGCTAGCTTGCGAGCCATTGAGTCTCTTCCGAAGAATTTCGCTTTGCTCAAGCGTGCTGGAGATGCTGTACGCGCGGTGGAGGATGGTTGCGACAGTTGCTGCGATCTTGTCCGCATCATCGCGGCCCTCGGCTGCCGGAAGCACCTGCAGGGCCAACGCATAGAGCTCCTGGATGCGAGTGATTTTTTCAGCCTGATGGAGGGTGTAGCTATTGGCGAAGAGGTCGGAAGCCCGCTCATCGAATGCGGTGCGCAGCTCGACATAGCTCATGCTGATACCTGCGGAAGGCGAGGGCACCATCGTTTCGTTGTTCAAGCAGGAAGAACATCGGCGCTACCTGTGATTACGTGTAGGGGAACCCCTACAAAGAACCCCGCCGGAGCGGGGTGGAGGGGTGTTTGCCGAGGGTCACGCTGCAACAGGTAGGTTAGTTGGCACGTTTTTCAATTTGTCACCGAAGAACATGACCTCCGAACCGATGTAGCGACTGTGAGCGGTGTAGCGCAGGCCGTAGCCCATGCCCTGGGAAGGGGCGTACATGGCGCGAATTTCGGGAGCATCGTCGTAGGACACAATCCAAGGGCGCGGGAAGTTGGGCGACTGCAGCTGCCGGGCAATAGCCAAGTGATCGTCATGCTCGTAGAAATTACGGTACAGACCCTGACCCTTGATGTAGTACGGGGGGTCAAGATAGATCAGCGAGCGCTCTGGCAAGAAGTCCGCGCAACGCGCGAGCAGGGCCAGGGCGTCTTCTCCGTAAACATGGATGTGCTTGGAATACTCACCAATCTTGGCGATGCGCGCGGCCAACGCATCGCGCATGTAACGCGCGTCAAGCTTGTACTCTCCAGCCTGCGCCTTGCCGCCGATAACGCCGGCTTTGAGGATGCCCGAGCGATTCGTGCGGTTCATGAACAAGGTGGCGAAGCCACGCCCGACAAGATCCGTCTCGGTGCTTCCAAAAAGAACAGAGCGCCAGTGGTGCCAAGCCTCCATCGTGACGGGCTCGGACTCGACCATCTGGATCAGTGTGCTGGTGTGCCGGGTGGCCGCTATCCAGAAATCACGAATTGCCGGGTCAGCATCATTGATGTGGACATCACTGGCGATCCCGTCGAAAAGCAAAATCAGGGCCACGCCGGCTCCGCCGGCATATGGCTCTAGGTAGTGACCACCGCTGAGGTCGTTGGCACGCATGATCTCTGCGACGTAGGGCGCAAAGCGCCCCTTGCCGCCGGGGTAGCGTAAAGGCGTGTAGAGCTTGTTGGAGTACATTTCGCAGGACTCTAGCCGTTCTCGCTACTGTTGGCCAGCCTTGAGATGCGACGCTTCTCTTTGGCAGCCGCCTTGACTGCCTCGTCCAAGGCCGCCAAATAGGACGTTATCTTGATCTCGTTGTATTCGGCCCATTGCTCAATAAGCTTCAGATTTTGTAGCTGCGCAATCCGTTCAGACCACCAAGATTTAGCGCTTTTTCGATCCATCGTAATGTGAATGCTCGGGTCGCCGACAAACAGCTCTCGCATGTTGTCTGTCGACATATCTCTAATTTTTGGAGAGTTCCAGAGATTCTCATAGCCATCTTCGTTCTCAATGATCTCTCGGATAAACTGAATCATTGTTCGCTCTGGGGAAAGCCCGTTGCCGATCGAATCGCTGCCTCCCGGTAAGAAAACGGCATTCGGTGGCGTGTTGTTCGTCTGCTTTCCGTCGGCATCAATAACGATCAACACGGACTTGAAGTAGGGGTCCTTAGATGGAAGTTTTTCGAGACTTGAGCACCCAACACCCAGTGGCATAGCTACGATCTTGACTCCATACTGAGCGCCAAGGGTCTGGAGGTGTTCTTTTGGCGTGACTCGCTCAAACATTTCCTTGGCTTCATCGTCTTCGAAATACACCTGCAAAACAGGCGGTGCTTGCTCAAGCTGGGGTGGTACCAAATCCATGTCGTTCAAAATGGCCTGTAGGCTGAATGCAGGATCGTGGCGCGGCTTGGCGGTGTTGCGAAGATATAGAACCGTATCCTTACCCTTAGACTTCCTTCGAAACGGTCCGTCGGGATGGATTGCCTTGATTAGACCGGGGGAATGTGTTGTCGCAACAACTTGAAGTGACAGCTCGTCCGCGACTCTCTGAAGTGCTCCTGCCAGCTTCTTGAGAGCGTGGGGGTGGAAGCCGGCATCAAGCTCGTCGATGATCAAAAGGCCGCCGCGGTAGTTTGACTTCTGCTGCCGTTTTAGGCGGTGAAAGGATGCTAGTGCAGTAGCTATCGCGCCCAAACTATCTTGGCCGAGAGATACGGATTTGATATCATGCGCGTACTTTGGATGGGATGAGATTTTGGTTGTCAACTTCACCCGATTAGCGGCCACTGTCCCGCTGATGGCGTTGGAGCCAGGAATGATCTCGTTCACCAAACTGGCGAGGAAATCTTGATCCGCTTTTTCCCATTTAACCGGTGGAATGTTTTGAATGCGGCTTTCAGGGGACTCGCCTACCGGCAACATCCTTGCCATACCCAGGAAGAGTGTGGGCAGCGGGAACTTGGCATCTGGCCCAAAGGAAATGCCATCTTGGGAGAACGCGGCGTGAGGGTCTGTGCGCGAAACGATTCGAGCGCGTAGACTCGCCCCTCGCCGCGTCAAAGAACAAACCTTCTGGACTAGGGTATTTCCAACCGCATAGGTGGTAACTGGCTCGTTTAACGTGCCATTCTTTTTCTTGGCTTCTACTTCGGATTGATAATCAACATAAACAATTTCGCTTACGTTGGCTTCGAAGAACTTTCCGAAATAGCTCTTGAAAGGATTGGTCTTGGTCAAGCCAGAAGTGCTAGCAAGCATTCCCAGTATTGTGGACTTTCCAACGCCGTTGTGGCCGCTTAGAAGAGTAATTCTTGGTGCGAACTCCAGGGAGATATCCTGGAGCTTTCGAAAAGCTGGTTGCTCAAATCGCAATGATTTGAGGGAAATTCGAGTAATTTTCGAGTCTTTCGTTGAGTTCTCTGCTGACACTGTGACCCCCCCCTGTTCGTCCTTAAATCAATCCGCCCAACCGCCAATCCAGTGGACACGGCCAATGACCGTGATCGGGTGCTTCTTTGAGTCCATGGCCTTCGGCTTCTTCCAGCTGTGGTCGCCGGCCGGGTTGTCGCTAGCGAAGTAGATGCTGGAGTCCAGCACCATGGCGCGCTTGACGTAGTACTCGGGGTTGGCCGAGCCGTTGACCTGGATGACGTACAGCGCGCCGTCCACGACGCGGGTGTCGCTGGAGTCGAACAGGATGGCGTTGCCGTCCCTGATCGCAGGCTCCATGGAGTCGCCCTTGCCGTAGTAGACGTGCAGGGTCTTGTTCTCGGCGCTGCCCAGGATGCCGCGCCGGCGGAGGCTGGTCTTCTTGAACTTCAGGCTGTGAGTCTCGGCGTACTCGACCGCCTCGGAGCCGGCGGCACCTAGGCCGACCGCCTGGGCGTAGCCGACAACGTCGGTGTAGTCCGAATCACCAGCACTCGTAGCGCTGACGGCTTCTTTCACTCCCTTGCCGGTCTCGATCCACTCCGGACGCAGGCCAAGTCTCGCGGCGATCTTGTGAAGAGCCGTCGTGGATTTGGATAAGCCCAGCTCAAGATCCGAAAGGGTGGTCGCTGCGATTCCGGCGAATCGCGCAAGCTCGGCACGGGATACCCCCTGTGCTTCGCGCTCGCTTCTGATCCGGGTGCCAATGTTGTTCATGTTCACATTTGAACGGAACTCCGTAACGGAATGCCGTTGACTACTAACTACGGAATACCGTAACGTGGCGGGCATGGACAAATCCTGGGCAAGCATCATTGGGGAGCTTCAATCGGCTGGCATGACCTATGTCCAGATCGGCGAAGCGATTGGTTCGGCTGGATCGACGGTTGGAGATCTGGCTTCAGGTCGATCTCAGTCCCCTCGCGCAGCTAGCGCCCTGGCGCTCCTTCGGCTTCACGCCACTCGCTGCTCGGTTTCCGGTGCGGAAACTCGGCGGGCACAGGTGGAGCAGGTCGCCGTCCAGATCGATACCCGCATGAGCAAACACGCGCTGCGCGCTCGGCTGGGCATGAGCAGCGACAAGCAGCTGGCGAAGGTGCTGCAGCTGCCGGTGGAGCAGGTTGAAGGCTGGGAGGAAGAGCGCGCGCTGCCGGCGGTGCCGGAAGTGCTGCGTCTGTTGGGCGTTCAGCCCGAAGCCGCGCCAGTTGAGCAAGCGCCGGCCGACCCGGAAGCGGGCCGGATCGTTCCGGTGGAGGTGGCATGAGCGTTGGATTGAAATCAGAAGCCCATGCTGTATCGCTCGCCGGTGTCGACTCGCAGGTCGCAGACGTGGCATCGGATGAAGACAGATCCCATGCTCTCGTGCTTTTGCAAGATGACCTTCTTTCCAGTGTCGAAACACGGCTGGCAGATGTAGTGCACCGGCTCCGTGCTTCCTGGCTCGCTGGCCCCGCCTTGCTGTGGGGCGAGATTCACCCGGTAGGCAAAACCGCCAGTAGTTACCTCGACCAGCGAGTAGCGACCACGCTCCGCGAGGGCTTCCTCCAGTTTTCGCAGCTTCTCTGCGGTCTCGAACTTCTCGCGCTGCAGATCGAACAGGGCACCGTTCTGGGCGAGCAGAGCTGTTTGGGCGCTGAGCAGCGCCTCGTTGAGCTTCGAAAGCTCCGCAGCAGCCTGATTGAAATCTCTGACGTCGATCGCAGCCGACAGACCTTTCCGGATCAGATCGATAGCGGTGAAGGCTGTGCCGATTGATGCCAAGTCCATGTCGCCCTCCTTGCGGGCTGTTCGTGTGGAAGCCGCAGCCTACCGCAAGGAGGACGGCACCAACTTGGCCTACATGCAGCGCGCTCGTACTCGAAGGCCCCATGCCGCAGAGCGGCCACACGCAAGCCGAACCCATGTCCCCTGGAGAACTCCAATGAATGAACTGACCCCCGAGCAATTGCGGGAACACCACCTCGGCCGCATCCGCAATTACGCCGAGGAAAGGGGAATCGATGGTGAGGCGATTGCGACGATCTTTGAAACAGGTATTGCAGCTGCAGGCCGCCTTCGCCCAGAGCTTCTTGGGACCGCTTTGCCCTCGGAAGGGGAGGTGGCCTGAGATGCGCGGTTTGCCCCGAATGTGGAACCCGCGCATCTGGCTGCGGGATTGGCTCAACAAGCGCACCCCTGCAGAGCAAGTGGCCAGCGACACGCTGCTGCTGTCCGCACTCAACGAAGGGGTGCGGAGGGGCCTCGCAAATGCGCAGCGAAAAGTTGAACGAGCTGCGAATCCCAAGCCGCCGCTCCAGGAGCCGCGAGGCGACGAATGACATCTGCCCGAAGCATGTTGGCGTCGATTCCGGGCTGCTCGCAGATCGCGTCCAGCACTGCGCCGAGCAAGGCAATCAAGGCTCCGCCTTGCTCTCCAACTATTTCGCCTATGCGAATCGCAACGTTGTCTTCCATGTCGCCCTCTTTGTGGGTTTTGGCTGTTCGTGTGGAAACAGCAGCCTACTGCGGGGAGGGCGACGCCCATTTGGCTTGCGCGGAACCTGCCCGCACTCGATGGCCGCATGCCAGCGAGCATCACCAACGCGTCGGGTTGCACTCGCGTATGCGGACGAATCCGAAATTGCCCGGACGCAGCACTGACGCGTGTCATTCCCACGCTTTCGCCAGTTCGGCCGACGATTCCGAAACACCTTTGCAGGCCTGTCTGTTCCATGCGGCCAGCGTGCATCTACTCCCGAGGCGCGTAAATGAACCAGCAATCTCAACCCCAGTACCGTGAGCCGCGTGCTGCGGTGATCTTCCGGCACACCACGGCCTGCATTCGCAACAGCCAACACACTGACGCGAGCTTTGCTCAGCTCGTTGCGGAGACCTACATGGACATGGTGGCGCCGGGCGAGCGGGTAGTGGATTTCCACACGGGCACAAGCGCGGAGCAGGTTGAGAAGGCATTGCGTGCGAATGCTCAGCTGATTTCTCGCTTCCGCGTGGGCACAGTGAAGCTGCCGGTGGACATTGAAGAAGCATGGGTGGCGGCATTGCCGTCGCCGTGGGGCGAGGAGTGCGCCCGCGAGCTGGCGCAGCGTTACGGATTCATGGGCGCCCGGCTGCCTGAGCTGGAACCGCATGCCGGGATGCTCAATGCATCGCAGATGTCCATCGAGTTTGGCGAAAGCCTGGGCGCACTTGCGGTCGTCATGGCTGACGGTGCCATCGATGCCCGCGATGTGCCGGCGCTGCGCGAGGCACGGCACCAGCTCAATGACCTGCGCGCCGAACTGGAGACGATGTCCGCAACCGTTGATGGACACCTGGAGCGATTCGCCGTTGCTCCGGCGCTTGTCGCCAAAGCCGGGGCTCGCTGATGTCTGCGGCATACAACCGAGGCATGAAGTTTGGCCTAGCGCGCTGCACCGATCAGGAGCTGCGCGATGAGTTGGATAAGCGCGCCCGCGCGCTGGGCAAGCCGCCGCATCAGTGGGACGAGAAGCGCACTGAGTATCTGAAGCGACTGATAGCAGAGTTCCAGGCGGCGCTTGATGGGGCCCAAGAGGACCGCATTCCGGGCGGTTCTGCGTACGCCCGCCGCAGATCGCTCCGGGAAAAGATCAAGAAGTACGAGGCCTGGCTGGTGCTGGCCGAGGCCGACGAGAAGAAAGCAGGGGAGGCGCGCAAGCGCCCCTGATCGAATCCTGCACCCGGCGCGAGCCGGCGTGCTGAAGCAGTAGGAGTCATGGCATGCGGTACCCAATAGCAAACACCCCGAGCACGACAGAGCAGCCGTATAGGCGGGGCATCCAATGAGTGCGCGGATATCCGGCATGGTGTTTGAGCGCTACCCGGCCGGCGGTGGCGAACGACTGCTGGCGTTGGCCCTGGCTGACTGCGCCGACCACGACGGCACCAACATCTATCCCAGCATCGAGACGCTGGCCGCGATGACGTTCCAGAGTGAACGCGCTGTGCAGTACCAGCTGCGCCGGATGGAAAAGTCGGGCTGGCTGATCCTAGTGAATGCAGGCAGGGGCGGGCGGTCGTCCAATCGGAACGGCGTGAATTACACGCGCCGGTACCGGATCAGTCCCGAATGGATAAACGGTGCAAATTTTGCACCCTTTCAAAAGGGTGCAGATGACGACACGAAAGGGTGCAAAACAGAGCAGGAAAGGGTGCAAAACGACGCACTAAAGGGTGCAAATCAGCGCACGAAAGGGTGCAAAGCTTTTGCACCCAACATAGAAGCAACTAAAAGCAACCAAGAGCACCCCACACCGCGTGTGTGCGAAACGCCGGGCATGACCGAGGCGGACATCGAGCGCGAGGTGTCACCGCTGGGTGCGTTGCCGGATGGGCTGGACCGCGAAGTGCTCGCGCAGTTCGTTCGCCATCGTCGCGTGCTGAATCGAACGCTGTCCGTGCAGGGCTGGCTGCAGATCCTGCCGACGCTGCAATCGCTCGCTGCCGCCGGCGGCGACGCAGCCAATCAATCCCTCCGCGAAGCGATGGCCGCTGGCTTGTCGCTGCCCGTCATCCCGAAGCCAGGAGCTACCGACCATGGAAATCATTCACAGGGTTCTGCCGCTGGAGTCTCCCAGCTCCGAGCCGAGTATGAGCAGCGTCACGGCAGTGGCAATGCTGGCGGCACAGGCCCAGCGCGACGAGCGCAGTCGCCCGGCGGCGTCATCGATGGGGAGTTCGCCCTTGTCCGCTGAGCCGATCAGCCCGCGCGCCATCGATGCGCTGTGGAACCTGTGGGAGCGGATGGAGGCGATGTTTCCGGGAAAGTGGAAGCGCGACAACGGCTTGGCCCCAGCCACCGCCGCAGGTCCTCTCACGATTGCCGGCGAAACCTGGGCCTTGGCGTTGAAAGGGCTGATGCCGCGCCAGCTGGGGGAGGGCATGGCTGCGTGCATGCGCATGGGCTTGGAGTGGCCGCCCAACCCATCGAAGTTTCGCGCGCTGTGCTTGGGCCTGCCGTCGTTGGCGCAGGTGGAGCAGGAACTGCGCCCCGGGCAAAATCGTAGCCCGCTCGCGGTGCTGGTGCGCTCGTTGATGGATCTGCATGCGTTCAACGTAGCAGACGGCTATCAGCAATCCTGGATGATCGCCGCGGCGTACAGCCAAGCGTTGCAGCATGTCTCTGCCGGCGGCGCGTTGCCGGCGGCAGTGGCGGCGCTGGTGCACGAGAAGCCGATGGCCCCAACGGTGTCCGACCGCGAGACCGCAGCAGCTGCCATGGCGCGCGCTGCGCAGGACCTGGGTTTCGATTGATGGCAATGCAGTACTCCACCGGCAAGCCCACGGCAGTTGAGGCCAAGCGCATCGAAGCCGCGAAGGTTGGGCCATGCATGGCATGCCTATCGCTGGTCGTGGCCGGCCTGTTGAGCGGCCTGAAGGTCGTTTACGGCTGCGACTACAACCACGCCAAGAGCGGGAACCGACGTCGCGGCCACCTGTTCGGGTATGCGCTGTGCGTTTGGCATCACCGCCGGCACCCGCAGGAGGGCAAGACCCTTGCGCAAACCCGTGAGATCTACGGGCCGAGCCTGATGGATGGCAGCCGGGTGTTTCACGAGACCTACGGCAGCGACGACGAATTGATCGACCAACAGACCCAAGTGAATGAACTGAGGAGAGCGGCATGACCGACGTGCGCGAACTGCTGGCAAGGCTGAACCCGACAACCGTCCGAATGGAGGTCGGCACTGGAGGTGGGGTGGATGCGCTGACCAACATTGATATCGCAGGTGCGCTGGGGATGGTGCCGGCCGGCCTGGGGCGCGATCTGCTCGAACTTCTCCACGGACCTGATCCGAGTAACGCCGACATCGTTCGCGTTTTCGAGGGAGTCACGAGGCTGGCAATGGAGGAACGGAACCGTCGCTCCAAAGCCCATATTGATGCACGCACGATCTGGGGAATAGCAGAATGTATGGCGAAATTTCACCGGGGCAGTGATGAAGCAACCCTCCGGAACGTCGGAATCTTAAAGGCGCGCGCAGCTGTAGCTCGCGACCAACAGCTGCCGGAACGGCTAGACGAACGCATGCCTCATATCGCCGCTGTTGTCATCGGCTTTATGAAAGGGGAGCGCTTGAGCAACCGCGAGCGGGCATCAGCTTTGGGCGTGAGCGAGTCGGCCTATCGCCAAGTGTGGGCCGCCGTGGTTGACTGGCTCTTAGTCGAGATGCGAGACGCAGAACAATCAGCGGCGCGACAACTCTCGAAAACACTGCGTTAGGATAGCTCGTAGATCGAAATGGCGACGCCGAGGCTTACCTCGGCGTCGTCCCTGGGCGCCGTTCCATGCTGAATCATGTGTTAAGTATTGGCCGCCTTTCAGATACTTCGTGGGGGCGAAGATGGTTGTGGCGGAGAACAGTTTCAGGTTCAGATGTGATTGATTTCAGGAAGAACTCCTGAAGCCCAGTCGTAATCAATAATGCGGTCTCCAGAGAAGACCCCGGATCTGCTCCAGTGATTCCTGGTCGAAAGTAGATAGTCTAGGACAAAAGAGTCCCAAAACTCCTCGATAGATTCGATGTTCTCGTTGAACGCCATGCCGCCGAGAGTTACAAGTCGATCGCAGAGGAAGTCGGCAACCTTCGCATACCAGTCTGCCTTCAATGCGTCAGTGGTTTCCGACGTAAAGTCAGTGCCGCCTTCATGAAAAACCTCGCAGCGGTATTTGTACATTGCTTCGATTGTTGTCCTCCACTTCCTTGATTGCGGGTTGTTGTTGGCTGCTAGAAAATCTCGCAGGCTTTCGCTTTCGCGGATCTTTTTTGAGTAATAAGAGCTGGGCGCTCCGACGAGAATTGGAAGACGCTTTCCTGCGCCAGGGCCGTCTTTTTCTCCTGAAGGGAGCATTGATTCCAATCCAATCCAGGAGAAGGCTAGTCTGTGCGAGACGTTGGCAGTTTGTTGCGCTTCCCTGTCCCAAGACATGCAGTTATTCAAGGCCTTTCCTAGTGGCGATAGCTTGCCCAGTAGATTGGCGTGAAGAAATTTGTCCCAGAGGCACGTCGGCGGCGCAAACATCAGTCCGGGGCCATGGGCGGGCTCTCTCGATTGCAACGGCAGCCACTTCCCATTCTCGAAGAAGGCGCCAACTGCCTTTCCATCTCTGCGATGCCAATTGATGAGTCTCGCTCGCGCCATGACGGTCTTCTTGTTGAAGACTGAGAGAGCAAGGTCGGCGCATTGAAGTCCGATTCTTATTCCGTTGTCTGACACATCCTTCATAGGTATCAGAAGTACTTTGATTTTCCCAAGCGTCAGGTGCGAGTGATCAGAGATGCCAAAGCTTCGAAAAGATTCCTCTATCGCTGTGAACAGCTCAGACGTGCCCGAATTGGGTTTCTCCGGATCTTGAAAAAGATACACGTCAGGCCCCAGGCCAAGACCTACGGGCGGCGTGGCGAGTATGCCTTTGACTGCAAATGCAACCCACTTGTCGCATTTTCCCATGTCAATCATCATCAATTTGCTTCGCACTTTAGCTTTTGGACTGCGCAATCTAAAGGTTGATTGCAGGCATTGCTAGTTGTGTCGATTGGAGAACCAGTACTGCCGTTCTTTGTATTGACGACGTTGAGTGCACACGATGTCCGTGGCTGTCCAATTGTCCACGTGGTGGTATTGCGTCGCGCCAGTCGGGACGGTTTCTGCGCCGATAATGGGACGGCAGGTATCGTCTTGATTGCGCCGCAATTAATGGTGCGCAGGTGATACATGCGCACTTTTTGCCGTACATTCCTAACATCACGCGACGAAAGCCCGGCACAAGCCGGGCTTTTTCATTTCAACCCGATCACCTCCGCGCCGAAATCCCCTCCGCTCGCCGTGAGGCGATTGGGGCCGGTGCCGTGCGCTAGCGCGCCAGGCCTGCCATGACTGGCCTGTGCACCAGACAGCGGTGGTGATCGGACCTTCTACGCCCGTCCACCCTCGCCGGAACAACTATTGAACTCAGTCCAGCCGGGCTGCGGTGACGGGCGCATATGCCAAGAGGATCAGCCACATGAGCACGAAGCCGGCGCCGCGTGGCGTCCGCAACAAAAATCCGGGGAATATCGACCGCACCGCGACGGTATGGCGGGGAGAAGATCGCAGCCCCGAGGCACTGCGCAGTGAGCCGCGCTTCTGCGTGTTCGAGACGCCGCAAGCGGGTTTTCGCGCGCTGGCCAAGACGCTGCTGACGTACCAGAACAAGCATGGCCTACGGACGGTGCGCGAGATCATCAATCGCTGGGCGCCGCCGGTGGAGAACAACACCGAGGCGTACATCACCGAGGTGGCGCGAGAGGTCGGCGTGGGCAGTCGCGAGATCGTCAGCCTCAACAAGCAAGTGCCGCTGCTGCGCCTGGTGACTGCCATTGCACGGCACGAGAACGGCGGCCTGTTCTGGGATGCGGCAGTGATCGAGGCTGGCGTTCGCCAGGCATTGGCATGACCCCGGACATGATTCCCAAAAGCTTGGGTGAGTTCGCATTGTTGTTGGTTGCATCCGTGGCCGGCTGGTTCTCCGGCAGGGCTGGACGCAAGCGTGACGCGCAGGCAGTGACTACGGAGTCGCGCCTCTACGAAACCGTCCGGTTGGAGTTGGAGCGGCTGACCGTGAAGGTGGAGAAGCTGGAACAGCGCAGCGGCCGCATGTTGAACCACATCTATCGGCTTGAGGGATTGATGCGCGCGAGCGGGCTTACGCCGCCGCTGTTCGATCCTGACGCTGAAAGTGTCGAGGCCCGGAAATGACGCATACCAAGATCATTGGGTTGCTTTGGGGCTTGAGCCTGCTGGCTTCGTTCATAGCGGGCTGGGCTTGGCGGGGCGACCGGGCCGAACTGGCCCAGAGCCAGACCACGGCCAAGCAGCTCACCGGCCAGGTACAGGCAGAGCAGGACGCCCGCGCGCTGGAACAAATCAAAGGCCAGGAGCTGGCCAAGATAGGAGCGAAGCATGAGGAAGACCGGGAAGCGGCCGAGGCCGTCCCTGCTGCTGTTGTTGCTGACCTGCGTGCTGGCAACCTCCAGCTGCGCCGACAGTGGGCAGCGTGTGAAACCAACCGTGTGTCCGAGTCCGCAGCCGGCATCGCCGAACGTGATGCGCTCGCCGAACTACGAGCAAAGGATCAGGGCGATCTTGTTCGAATCGGGCGAGACGCCGACGACCAGGTTAGAGCCTGCCAAGCCATCGTGAGGGCAGATCGGACCTATTGATCCGTTCTCTTTCGCTCATCCTTCAGGAACTCAATCATGCCCTTCTGCGGGTCGATGCCCTTCCTGCAATTCTCCACAGCCGCTGCAGCCGTATTTGCGGCTGCTTGAGAGGAGTAGTCCGCCTTGTATGCGTCCTCTATGCAGTTTAGCGATTGCTTGGCCAACTTGGTTGAGAACCATAGGTACCCGTAGTAGCTGGTGGGCACGCAGAAAACTGCTCCAATAATGGCAAGCGAGATGCGGTATTTGAAGGGATGTTCCATCTACCCATCAGCGGCCCGGTAGGTTTTTTCTTAATAGGCAACTGGCGGAAGGTGATGAATGCGACGCCGACTTGATGAGGTTGCTGCAGCTCGATGAGCTGGGGCGCCGCGTAGCGCTATAGAGTAACTAGTGCCGGCGGAGGCGAAGCAGCAGTAGATGCTGGAGGTTGGTAAGTAAAGCCAGCCCTCTTAGTAAGGGCTGGCTGCAGTGCTTATGGGGCCTGACAAGCCTCGGCACGACAGTTCTCGTAGTTCTGGTAGCACTGCGCCTCAGTCATCACGCCATTGGTAAGGCATCGATTGAGGCTCACCTCACACATGGAGCACGGAGTGACCTGTGCCGTGGCAAGGCCAGATGCAGCAACAAGCAGGAACAGCACGGTCTTCAAGGTCTTCTTGATCATCACGTCAGTCCTTTGTTTGCCCGGGAACGGGCAGGGCAGACGCTACACATAGCCAAGCGGCCATTCAACTTGCATCGCCGCAATCGGTGAGAGCGAGAGATTCGACGTGAGCGGGAAGAGAGAGTTAGAGCGATGAGACGTGGAAAGAGCGGCGGTCAATTGGCATTGGGCCGCCTAAAAACTGGCCAGATGAACAAGACGGAGACCGCGTACGGTGACAGGCTGCGCGCGCTGGAACATACGGGCGAGATACTCTGGCACAAGTTTGAGGGGATCAAGCTGCGGCTTGCCGACAACACGTTTTACACGCCGGACTTCGCTGTACTCGCCGCCGATGGCGTGATGGAGTTGCACGAGGTCAAAGGGTTCTGGCAGGACGATGCCAGGGCGAAGATCAAGATTGCTGCCGCGCTGTACCCATTCCGATTCCTCGCTGTGCGAGTGAAGGCCAAGAAGGACGGCGGCGGTTGGAGCGTGGAGGAGTTCTGATGCCGATGAGACCAAGCCAGCATCGCGCAGCAGGGTGGAAGCCATACAAGGAGGACGCCCGGAAGGTGAAGCGGCGTCAAGCCAAGCGGGCACTGCCGACCAACTCCACGCGCTGGCGGAGACTTCGGGCTGCGCAGCTCGCCGTCGAACCCTTGTGTCGTTCGTGTGGGGCGGCAGGCCGGGTGTGTGCGGCTACCGATGTGGATCATGTCGACGGAGACGACAGCAACAACGCTTCGGAGAACCTGCAGTCGCTCTGCCACAGCTGTCATAGCGCGAAGACGGTGCGAGAGAACGGCGGGTTCGGTCGGGAGGCTGTCGAGCCATGGACGCGGGCCGCGAGGCGGGAGCTGGGAAATATCCCACCCAAGGGGGAGGGGGAGGGTCAAAGTTGAGGCCGTCTCCCTTCCGACACGCGCCCCCCGCCTTTCTCGCGTTTCCGCAGAATTCAAATTTCAGGAGTCGGGCATGGCGCGGCATCGGCAGCCAAGAGAGTTGGCCGAGCTGAAGGGCGCGACCAAGAAGGACCCGCAGCGCTACACGAAGGAACCGCCGAAGTCCGGCAAGCCGCTGGGCAAGCCGCCCGCTCACCTTGAGCCGCATGTGGTTGAGGTTTGGAAGGAGTTGGAAAAATGCGCTCTACCGGGCGTACTGACTGCCTCTGACCGTTTCATCATGGAAGTGGCCAGCTCCCTGCTGGCTGAGTTCCGTGCAGATAGCGCTGAGTTCAAGGCCGCCAAGTATTCCCATCTGATCGGCTGCCTTGCCCGGTTGGGTCTGACGCCGACAGATCGCCAGAAGCTGGGAACCGAGAAGCCCCGGGAGGGCAATCCTTTCGACGAGTTCTGATGCATGACGCCGACCGAATCCGCGAAGAGCTACGCGCGCGGCGTCGTGGCCGGCAAGATTCCTGCAGGTCGGTACGTTGTGCTTGCGTGCCGGCGGTTCCTTGATGACCTGAAGCGCAGCGGCCCGGACTGGCCATTCAAGTACGACGCGGTGAAAGCGGACCGCGCAATCAAGTTCATGGAGTTGATGCCCCACACCAAGGGCAAGTGGGCGTCCAAGAAGCAGCGCCTGGTGTTCGAGGGGTGGCAGCACTTCATTGAGTGCAACATCTTCGGCTGGGTACGCAAGCGCTCCGGCTTGCGCCGCTTTCGTGAGGTGTACGAGGAGGAGCCGCGCAAGAACGGCAAGTCCTTGCGGCTGGCGGCACGGGGGCTTTATCTGTTTGCAGCTGATGGCGAGGCGGGAGCCGAGGTTTACTCGGGAGCTACCAGCGAGAAGCAGGCACTGGAGGTGTACCGGCCGGCCTGGCAGATGGTTCAGAGGATGCCGGCGCTACGCGCGCGCTTCGGAATCGAGCAGTCAGGCAACCCGAAGAATCCGGGGCCGATGTTCGTTATGGAGGACATGTCCAAGTTTGAGCCGATGATCGGGAAACCCGGTGATGGTTCAAGCCCGCATGCGGCCCTGGTCGATGAGTATCACGAGCACGACACCGACCACATGGTCGATGCGATGCAGACGGGCATGGGCGCACGCGAGCAGCCCTTGCTTTGCATCATCACCACGGCCGGCACCAACCTTGGTGGGCCGTGCTACGAGAAGCGCCGGGACGTCATCCGCATCCTCGAAGGCGAGGTCGTGGATGAGACGATTTTCGGGATCATCTACGGCATTGATGAGGGCGACCGGTGGGACGACCCCGCAAGCCTGCGCAAGGCGAACCCGAACTACGGGGTCTCGGTATTTGAAGAATTTCTGCTGGCGCAGTTGGAGCAAGCGAAGCGCTCGGCAAGCAAGCAATCTGCGTTTCGCACCAAGCACCTGAACGACTGGGTGGGCGCCAAGCTGGCATGGATGAACATGCTGGCCTGGCAGCGGCAGAAGCGGTCGTTTGAGACTGAAGACTTCGCCGGTTGCCCGTGCTGGATCGGGGTGGACCTGGCGTCGAAGCTGGACGTTGCCGCCGTCGTCTTGCTGTTCGAGAAGGCTGGCAGCTACTACGCCATCCCACGCTTCTACGTTCCAGAGTCAGCGGTCGAGGAAAGCGAGCGCTATCAGCGCTATGTCCTTGAAGGGGTGATGGTCTCCACGCCCGGCAACATGACCGACTATGCCTTCATCGAGGAAGAGCTGAAGGAGCTGGCCGCGCAAGGCATTGATGTGCGGGACATCGCTTTCGATCCTGCGCAGGCGGCGTACTTGATGACCCGCCTGGAGCAGGAAGGCCTGCCCGTGGTGGAGATGGCGCAGTCGGTGCGGAACTTATCCGAGCCGATGAAAGAGGTTGAAGCGCTGACTCTGGCCGGACGGCTGTGGCACGACGGCAACAGCGCGATGAGCTGGATGGTGGGCAACGTGGTCGCCCGCGTAGATGCGAAGGAACACGTCTATCCGCGCAAGGAGCAGGCCGACAACAAGATCGACGGCGCCGTGGCGCTGATCGTGGCAATGGGCAGAGCAATGCAAATGCAGGAATCAGGGCAAATCCAACAGGGCTTTGTGGTGATGGAATGATGTTCGGATTATTCAAAAACGAAGCACGCCAAGATCAACGCGCTCGCATAGAGCCGACTATGGGAAACCTTGTCGAGGGTGAGACCGTCTCCTCTTCCAGCCTGCGCATGCTGGAGATATTCGGTAGCCCGGCTACGGCTTCTGGAGCCGTGGTAAATCCGGGGACGGCTATGCGCGTGTCAGCCGTGTTTGCGAGTGTGAGCCTGATTGCTGGCGCCATCGCTCAGCTGCCGCTGCCGATATTCGAGCGCGTGGACGAAAGCCGCGTTCGGGCCAACCATGACTATTGGTGGTTGTTGAATGAGCAGTTTGCCCCGGCCTGGCCAAGCGGCGCGAGCTGGGAATTTCTGGTAGGGCAGATGCTTCTGCGCGGTGATGGCCTGGCGTACATCACGCGGAACCGGGCCGGCGCCGCCACTGGCTTCATTCCTTGGCCGCGCGACCGCGTGATGATCCTCGAGCAGCCCAAGAGTAGCCCGCGCGAGCCTCGACGGCTGCAGTACTCGTTTTACGACGATGAGGGGTACTTCACTGTTGATCAGGACGACGTTCTGCACTTCCCCGGCTTCGGCTTCAACGGGGTCCATGGTCTTTCCGTGATCCAGTGGGGCGCGCGCAATGGCATCGGTATCGCCATCCAGGGCGATGAGCATGCGGGCAAGTTCTTCTCCGAAGGTGGGAAGCCCGAGGTCGCGATCACCACGCCCAAGGAAATGGGTGTCGCCGCGCAGGATGCATTTCGCGATGCGTGGGTGAAGAAATACGGCGGCATGCAGGGAAACCGACGCATCCCATTGATCCTAACGGAAGGGTTGGACGTCAAAGAGCTAACCATGTCAGCGGTGGATCAGCAGCTGTTGGAATCGCGCCAATGGCAGGTGATCGATATCGCCAGAGCATTCGGGGTTCCACCCCACATGATCGGCGAGACGACAAAGGCCACCAGCTTCGGCACTGGAATAGAGAGCCTGGGCATCGGCTTCGTGAAGTACACGTTGGGCCCGCACCTGCGCCGCATCAAGGACGAGCTGAACCGAAAATTGTTCAAAACGCCACGCTACTTCGTTGAGCACAACGTAGACGGTTTCATGGCCGGCGATTCAAAGACTCAAGGCGAATACTTCGGCAAGGCGCTCGGCGGCCCCGGCGCGCAGGGCTGGATGACCGTCAACGAGGTGCGCCGCCTCAAGAACCTGCCTCCCATTGCTGGCGGCGACGTGCTGTACCGACCGAAAGACCCGGCGCCGGCCAAGCAGCCGCCCGACGACAACGAAGGAAATCCAGATGCCGATCCCGAAGCTGCTCCAGCTGGCGAAGAATAACGCCGGCAAGTCCAAGCCCGTCCGCGCCGAGTCGGATGGCAGAGAAGCCACCATCTACCTGCATGGCGTCATCGGTGGGTGGTGGGGTGACATCGACGAAACGATGTTCGCCCAGGCCATGGCCGGTATCGACGCCGACGTGATCCATCTGCGGATTGACTCTCCGGGCGGTGATGTGTTCGCCGCGCGCTCGATGATGACCGCTATTTCCCAGCACCGGGCGACGGTCATTGCCCATGTCGATGGGCTGGCGGCCTCGGCCGCAACCGGCATCTGCATGGCGTGCGACGAGGTGGAGATCACCCAGGGCGCCGGCTTCATGATCCACAACGCCTGGACCATCGCCATCGGCAACAAGGCGGACATGGCGAAGACCGCCAATCTGCTCGGGAAGATCGACACCGGCCTGGCCGGCGACTACACCCGGCGCACGGGCAAAGACGAGGCGGAGATCGTCCAGTGGATGGACGGGGAAACGTGGTTCACCGCCGACGAGGCGAAGGAGCACGGCTTCGCTGACCGCGTGTTAGAGGTCGTCAGCAAGAAGAAGGCCGCGAACAAGTGGGACTTGTCGGCCTACAGCAACACCCCGGCCGCGCTCCTGCGCCCCGAGAACACTGCGGATGATGGCGAGGCCATCACCGCCCACCAAAGTGCCCTGTCGCGCCGCTTGGCGCTTCTGGAGCGCCCCCCAGCGTAAGCGCCTCCCGCTTCCCACACCCCCGACCGCCGAAAGGCGGTTTTTTTATTGCCAAGAGGATCGACAACTATGCCTTTCAACATCCAGGCCGAGCGGGAGCGCCGCACCCAGCTGGCGAAGGACACCCGCAACCTGCTGGACACCAGCACCGGCAATGGCAACACCTGGACCGCCGAGGACCAGAAGAAGTACGACGACAACGTGGCCGATATCGAGCGCATCGATGCGGCCATCGAACGTCACCAGAAGGTGATGGACCTGACGGCCGACGAAGTGCTGCGTGAGCAGGGCATGCGCGAGCACGGCCCGGAGGCCAACGGAGGCAAGGGCAAGACGGACGAGCAGCGCTTGTTCGATAAGTGGGCGCGCGGCGGCGACAAGGCGCTGAGCGCCGAGGAATGGAAGCAGGTCAATGCGGCAATGTCCGGCAACCCGGCAGTCAACCCGGAGCAGGGCGGCTACACCGTCCCGACCACCCTGGCAGAACAGATCCTGGACGCGCTCAAGGCCTACGGCGGCATGCGCCAGGTGGCCGATGTGTTCCGCACTGCCGGTGGTGAGCCGATGCAGTACCCGACCAGCGACGGCACGTCGGAAGAGGGCGAGATCGTCGCCGAAAACCAATCGGCGACCGATGCGGATGCGTCCTTCGGGACCAAGGGGCTGCAGGTCTACAAGTACAGCTCCAAGGTGGTGACCGTGCCGTGGGAGCTGCTGCAGGACAGCACCGCCGATATCGCCGGCTTCGTCGAGAAGCGCCTGCAGACCCGTCTGGGCCGCGTCACCAACCGTCACTACACCGTCGGTAGCGGCGTGGGCCAGCCGATGGGCGCATTCACCGCGTCGGCTGCGGGGAAGATCGGCGCCGTCTCGGCGCTGCCGATCATCACCTACGATGACCTGGTGGACCTGGAGCACAGCGTCGATCCGGCGTATCGCCAGCTGGCCAAGTGGATGTTCCACGACGACATGCTGAAGCTGATCCGCAAGGTGAAGGACGACCAGGGCCGCCCGATCTTCGTTCCCGGCTACGAGCAGGGCAATCCGGGTGGCGCGCCGGATCGTCTGCTGAACCGCGATATCCAGATCAACCAGCACGCCCCGGTTCCGGCCGCTGGTGCCGCTTCCATCGCGTTCGGTGATTTCAGCTACTACAAGATCCGCGACGTGATGGATATCCAGATGTTCCGCTTCAACGACTCGGCCTATGTGAAGAAGGGCCAAGTCGGTTTCCTGGCGTGGATGCGTACCGGCGGCAACCTGATCGATGTCGGCGGCGCGGTGAAGACCTTCCAGCACGGCGCCGCAGCCTAACCGTCCCGGCCCATCAACTACGCGGTGCCCCGGCAACAGGGCACCGCCGTGGAGCACGACATGGCAAAAAAAAATAGTAGCAAGGCTCCGTCGGCACCCGCCGACAAGGTGGAAGATGGTCCGGCGCCTGCGTCCAATGCCTCCGACGCAACCGCGGGCAAAACGCAGTCCGAACCGCCCGCGACGGACCAGGCCGACCCAGCGCCTGCCGGCGATGGAGCGCCGGCACCCGCCGACAGCGAGGGCGCCGAGGGCGCGCCGCCCGGCGACGATGGTGACGACGACGACGACGCCACGCCGTCCGAGCTGGCGGAGGCTGGGGAAACCGTCTCGGCGCTGGTGCTGAGCAACAACCACCTGGGCAAAGTTGGCCAGGTGATCCAGGTCAATGCGGCTCATGCTGAGGCGTTGCGCCTCGGCGGGCTGATCGATACGCACCCGG
>RCUS01000717.1_pt1 | contig 20359 bp, 17 predicted proteins | sample 2166221 | NCBI WGS metagenome assembly RCUS01 (sample SAMN09932758, study PRJNA488358) | compost metagenome | isolation source: compost soil in cyclohexanecarboxylic | place: Germany: Experimental Botanical Garden | reverse complement strand
ATAGGCTCCATGCAATTGACTCGGCGCTAAGGCTTAGGGGCTGATCATAGCGCAGGGGGCATGGGCTGTTTGGTGATTATGTGCTGTGTGTGCGCTTGGCAGCAGTGCCTTGGAGCAGGCTTGTGCTGCGAATAGGTCGTAAGCGCCCATCGAAGTGGTGTGCTGTACCGGCCCTTTCGCAGCACAAGGCTGCTCATGCGCAAGGCAGGGGGTCAACTACCCGCGGGTGCATCATTGACCACCTTGAAGCGCAGCACGCCAATCACTTGCCCATCCTCGGTCAGCACCCTCACCTGCCACTTGCCTACCGGGTTGGGTGGGAAGTTCTGCTTGTGGGTCCAGGCCCGATAGCCTTCCTTGCGCCCGCCGTGGATGTCCAGGGCAATGCGGTCGACCTCTTGGCCGTCCTTTTGCCACACGTGGTAGATCCGCTCGTTCAGGCCGCGTGGCGCGTTGATGGCGGTGTAGGCATACAGGCCACTGCTGCGTATGCGGCTGGCGGCAATTTCGTCCAGCGAGTCGCCCGGTTGGCGGTTCATTACTTCGGTACTCACCGCCACCTCGGTCATCCATAGGGTTGCCGGCGGTACCCAGGAGCGCAGCAGCCAGCCACCGGCACCGACCGACAGGGTAACCAGCACCAGTGCCACGGCGCGGCGCCAGTTGTTGATCGGGAAGCTGCTGGCCAGGCTGGGGAATGACAGGGCCATGGCCGCGATCAGGGCCAGCTTGAAGCTTTGTGCGGTGGTCAGGTGCAGGATGATCGGTAGCGCGGTCAGCAGAGCGGCAAACAACGTCAGGGTATGCAGCGCCAGGAACAGCCAGCGCCGTGGTGCCAGCCACTTGTAGTACAGCGGGTCGGTGATCGAAACCAGGCCGGCGGCGCCGAGCAAGCCGGTGAAGACCAGCTGACCGCTGTTCCAGGTGGTGGTGATGAAAAAGAACGGCAGCACGAAGAACAGCGTTTCCTGGTGGATCATCTGCGTTGCATAGCGCAGCAGCGGCTGAGGGATCTCGCGGTTGAACGTGCGCGCGAACAGCCCGGTGAGGGTGTTCTCCAGCATCAGCCAGACCCAGCTGACCAGCATGAGCACGGCGACCCAGCTGGCCAGGCCAGCCTGGCGGTCGACCAGGATGAAGCTGCCGATACCGGAGAGGAAACCGCCGAGCGCAATGATGCCGGGGTAGCGCTTGAGGAGTTCGATGACGCGCTGGACGATATGGGGGATTTGGGGCATTGGGGGCTACAACGGAAAAGTGAGGTGGCTGTGCCAGCCTCTTCGCGGGCAAGCCTGCGAAAGGGTCGGTACTGGCAAAAGGATACCGCCGATTTACCGCTGCCGTGTAGCACCACTGGGCCGTTCAGGCCCATGCCGCCGCCAGCGCAACAGCCCCGCCGCCAGGCACAGCCCCACAAGCAAGGCCATCAGCCCGTAAAGCTCGTCATAGCCAAGCAACGGCTTTTCGATGCGCACATAGCCATCTTCCTTGAGCAGATCCTTCAGTGCCTCGTTGGCCTGTTCCAGGCTGACCTGGCGCAGCTTGCGCACCGGGCTGGCAAAGCGCCCGTCGGTATAGTCGTTCAGCGCCCCCCAGTAGTAGTCGGCCAAGGCGCTGTTGCCTTGGGTACTCCAGCTTTCCTTGGCGATGCTGGCTTCCTTGATGCGGGCGAAGGTGTCCGGGTCCAGGCCTTCCTTGCGCAGGTGGTCGAACAGGGCCTGCATCACCTTGACAGCCTTGTCGATGTCATCGCGCTCAAGGTCCGCATTGAGGCTGAGCAGGCCGGTGTCGCCAAAGCTTTCACGTTGCACGGAGGGGCCGTAGGACAGCCCGTTGCGCAGACGTAGCTGGTCGTACAGCGCCCAGTCCAGGTAGCGCGAAAGCAGGTCGAGGGTGGCTTGATGGTCGTTGTCCAGCACCGGCTCGATGAACAGCCAGTGCAATTTGACGCTATCACCCAGCCAGCCGCGGGTCAGGTTGCGACGCTGTTCGGCCTGTTGGCTGATGCTTTCAAGGTTGCGGCGCTCTTCGGGTTCAGTGGCGGGCAGTTCGCCGAACGACCGCTCCAGATAAGCCGGAAGCAGGCGATCGAGGCCTCCGACCATGATCAGGGTCATGTTGTTGGCCGCGTACCAGCGGTCACGCAACGCCTGAACTTGCTCCAAGGTCATGTCGTCGAGGTTGGAGCGCTCCGGGCATTTCAGACCCAGCTCGGTGGCCAGCTGGTCGTTGGCGGGGTGGCCGATATCCTGGCGGTCGAGCCAGCGCTGCAGGTGGCCATAGTGGCCGCCATCCTCGCGCTCTATGATGCGCTTGGCGGTGGCCAAGGCCTTGGCGTCGATGGTGGTATCGCGGATGACTGCCAACAGCAGGTCGAGGACCTTGCGCTGGTTGCGCGCCGGGGCCTCGATGACAAAGGTGGTGTCGGCACTGCTGGTATAGGCGTTCCACTCGCCGCCGAGCGCTTGCAGGCGCTCTTCCAGCCCGCCTTCGCCTGTTTCGTCGATGCCACTGAACAACAGGTGCTCAAGCAGGTGTGGCAGCTCTTTCTGCTCGCAGTCGAAATCATCCAGGCCCACGCCGACCACTAGACGAATCGCCACATGGTCACGTTCGTAGCCGTTTTTCAGGATGACCTGCAGACCATTAGGCAACAGGTAGCCTTCAACCCGCGAGCGGTCGAGGGCGAACGAGGGCAGGCTGCAGATCAGCAGGCAAACGAACATCAGGCAACGCATGGGCGAGCTTGGGTCCTCAGGTAGGCGAAATCACGGCAGACGGGCTTCGTCCGGCACGCTGTCGAGCATCAGCCCGCCCGTGTCCGAGCCGCCCAGTACCACATAGGCACTGCTGCAGAACAAAGAGTTCAACCGCTTCATGTCGGCGATCAGCTCCAAGTGTAGCGAACTGGTCTCGATACTTTGCACTACCTTGCGCTGCAAGCGGCTGACATGGGCGTGGGCAAGGCGCCGTTCCTGGGCGCGAAAACGGCGTTTTTCCCGCAGCAGCAAGCGGGCGCTTTCCGGGTCGGCACTGAGGAACACCGAGAGGCCCAGGCGCAGGTTGGCCAGCAATTGCTCCTGCAGGCCGGTCAGCTCTTCCAGGCCTACCTGGGAAAATTCCCGACGCTGGCTGGTTTTCTGCTGCTGAACCTTGCGCAGCATGCGTTCGATCAGGTCACAGGCGAGTTTGAGGTTAATTGCCAGCTCGATGATTTCGGCCCAACGGCGGTTGTCCTGTTCGCTGAGGTCTTCCCGTGACATCTGCGCCAGGTACAGCTTGATTGCGCTGTACAGGGCTTCGGCGTCTTCGCCCAAGGCGCGAACTTGCTGTGGCAACGCGGTCTGGGTGCCACGCAGGGCTCCAAGCATCGCTTCGAGCAGGCTGTCGACGATATCCCCCAGGCGCAGCGTTTCGCGGGCGGCGTTGGCCAGCGCCAGGCTGGGCGTTTCCAGGGCCGAGGCATCAAGGTGACGGGGGCGGACCTGACCATTGCCGGTTTCCCGTTCAGGCAGCAGGACGTTGCACAGCCGACCCATCGGTTTGACCGTGGGCAGCATGATCAGACAGCGCAGCGTGTTGTAGAGCAGGTGAAAGCCGATGACCAGCTCCTGAGGGCTGAAACTCAGCGAGTCCATCCATGCCACCAGCGGGTGCAGCACAGGGATGATCAGCACCAGGCCGATCAGCTTGTACAGCAGGCTGCCCAAGGCCACCCGACGCCCGGCGGCGTTCTGCATGCTGGTACTGATGAAGGCCAGCAGCCCGCTGCCGATGTTGGCGCCGACCACCAGCCCGATGGCTACCGGCAAGCTGATCAGTTCGGCGCCGGCCAGTGTCGCTGTGAGCAGAACGGCGGCCAGGCTGGAATAGGAAATCATGGCGAACATTGCCCCGACCAGAGCGTCGAGCATGATGTCGCCGGTCAGTGAGGCAAACAGCACTTTCACGCCCTGGGCATGGGTGATCGGCGCAGCTGCCTGCACGATAAGCTCAAGTGCCAGGATGATCAGGCCAAGCCCGATGCCTACTCGGCCCAGTTGGCCGGCCCGTGTCTGCTTGCGCGAAAGAAAGAAGATCACGCCAAGGAAGATCAGCAGCGGCGACAGCCAGGACAGGTCGAAGGTCAGTACCCGGGCCATCAGTGCGGTGCCCACGTCGGCACCCAGCATGATCGCCAAGGCCGGGGTCATGGCCATCAGGCCTTGGCCGACGAAAGAGGTGACCAGCATGGCCGTGGCGTTACTGCTTTGAACCATGGCCGTGACCAGAATACCGGCGATGAATGCCAGCGGGCGCTTGTCCATGTTCTGGCTGATGATGCGTCGCAGGTTCGAGCCGAATACCCGAAGGATGCCGGTACGCACAATGTGGGTACCCCAGACCAGAAGCGTCACGGCCGAGAGCAGGTTGAGCAGGGTCAGCATGGCGAAGGCCCCCTGTTGCATAGGCCCATCGGGCCAAGAAAAGAAACGTGAGCGTTTGAAGAATTTTCGGTGCTCACTCAAAGCTTTAGCTGTTTTGCCAAGCTGTCGCCAGCTTCGCATGGCAGTCATTTATTTGAAACAGATCTTGAAACGAATGACGGCCTGTCGGGGCTGCTTCGCGGGCAAGCCTCCACAGTGACAACGCGCAGGAAAAAACGCACAGAAAAAAGGCATGAAAAAGGGCCCTGCGAAGGGCCCTTGTTGTGTAGCACTTCCTTGGCCTTATTGACCCGGAATGTCCTTGCGCAGTTTCACCGGTTCATGATCTTTGCCTTCCTTGCGGGCCATGGCGGTGCGCATGCGTATGTTGATGGCTTCCACCCCCAGCGAGAAGGCCATGGCGAAGTAGACATAGCCCTTCGGCACATGCACATCGAACGCTTCAGCGATCAGTACAGTACCGACCACGATCAGGAACGACAGCGCGAGCATCTTCAGCGACGGGTGCTTGTCGATGAAATTGCTGATGGCGCCGGCGCACAGCATCATCACCAGCACGGCCACGACGATGGCGGCGATCATCACCGGTACGTGGGAAACCATGCCCACAGCGGTGATCACCGAGTCCAGCGAGAACACGATGTCGATGATGGCGATCTGGATGATGGTGTAGAAGAACTTGCCACCCGCGCCTTTCGGCTCGTCCGGGTTCTCGTCCTCGCCTTCCAGGCCGTGGTAGATCTCTTGCGAGCTTTTCCACAGCAGGAACAGGCCACCGAAGAACAGGATCAGGTCACGCCCGGAGATGCCTTGGCCGAACACCACGAACAGGTCGGCGGTAAGGCGCATGACCCAGGTGATCGACAGCAGCAGCATGATACGGGTGACCATGGCCAGGGCCAGGCCGAAGATCCGGGTGCGCGGCTGCATGTGCTTGGGCATGCGGCTGACCAGAATCGAGATCATGATGATGTTGTCGATACCGAGGACGATCTCAAGCGCGGTAAGGGTGAAAAAGGCAACCCAGATTTCCGGGCTGGTCAGCCATTCCATGTATTTTCCTTCGAGCGGTAATGGCAACGCGCCCCGGTCAGGGCGCGTCGCGTACGTGATACGGATGTATTAAAGACTACTGAACAGCGGGAAAATCCCCATCAGCAGTGCGCCGAGCATTATGCACAGGCATACCAGCACTGCCCACTTGAGTGTGAAACGCTGATGATCGCCGAACTCGATACCGGCCAGGGCCACCAGCAGGTAGGTGGAGGGTACCAGCGGGCTGAGCAGGTGTACCGGCTGCCCGACGATCGACGCACGGGCCATTTCCACCGGGGTGATGCCATAGTGGCTAGCGGCCTCGGCCAGCACCGGCAGCACGCCGTAGTAGAACGCGTCGTTGGACATGAAGAAGGTGAACGGCATGCTCACGATCGCGGTGATTACGGCCAAGTATGGGCCCAGCGCCTCGGGGATGACCGCCAGCAGGCTCTTGGACATGGCGTCGACCATGCCGGTGCCGGACAGGATGCCGGTGAAGATGCCGGCGGCGAAGATCAGCCCGGTTACGGCCAGCACGCTGCCGGCGTGGGCGGCGATGCGGTCCTTCTGCTGTTGCAGGCACGGGTAGTTGACGATCATGGCGATACTGAAGGCAATCATGAACAGCACTGGCAGCGGCAGCACGCCGGCGATCAACGCGACCATCAGGGCGGCGGTCAGGGCACCGTTGAAGTACAGCAGCTTGGGCCGGCGTGCGTCCGGGTACTGCGAGACGGTGATTTCGCTGTGGTCGATGTCGTCGGTAGGCAGATGCAGTTCGCCCAGGCGGGCACGTTCACGCTTGCCATACATGTAGGCAATGGCCAGGATCGCCAGCACACCGAACAGCATGGCCGGGATCATCGGCACAAAAATGTCTGACGGGTCTACGTGCAGGGCGCTGGCAGCACGCGCGGTCGGCCCACCCCATGGGGTCATGTTCATTACGCCGCCGGCGAGGATGATCAGGCCGGCCATGATCCGCGGGCTCATGCCCAGGCGGCTGTACATCGGCAGCATGGCGGCGCAGCAGATCATGTAGGTGGTGGCACCGTCACCGTCGAGCGAGACCACCAGGGCCAGTGCAGCGGTGCCGACCGAGACTTTCAGCGGATCGCCCTTGACCAGTTTGAGGATCTTGCGAACGGCCGGGTCGAACAGGCCGGAATCGATCATCAGGGCGAAATAGAGGATGGCGAACATCAGCATCACGCCGGTAGGTGCGAGCTTGCTGATGCCCTCTAGCATCATGGGGCCGATCTTGGCGGAAAAACCACCGAACAGGGCGAACAGGATCGGTACCAGAATCAGCGCGATCAAGGCCGAAAGGCGCTTGGTCATGATCAGGTACATGAACGTGATGACCATGGCAAAGCCGAGGAAGGTCAGCATGGCAATACTCCAGGCGTGGCGCGGCGAAAGGACAGTCGATTCGGGCGTATCAGCGCGTAGGGCGCTGTGCGGGGAGCATGCGGAGGGGGACTACGAAAAGGCGGGCACAGGAATACATCAGAATCACCATTGTTGTTGTTGATTGGGCCGGGCGCGGTATTGACCGGGTGCCCTGGCTGACCGGTCTTGTGCCGGTAGTGGGCGCTATCCTAAAAGGGCAAGCTTTCAGCCAGCTTTCGCTGAAGCAAAGGTGACGAGAGGTAGGTGATGCCGGATGTAACCGAAGGTGGCTGCCATTGTGGTGCCCTGCGTTATCGGCTGGAGGGCAACCTGACGGACATTGCCCACTGTCATTGTTCGATCTGCAGGCGGGTCAGCGGTGGACTGGTGGTCACCTGGCTTACCCTGCCCCGTTCTGGGTTCCAGTGGTTAACGGGCGAGCCGAACTGCTATGTGGCGCCTGCCAGTTGCAGCCGTTACTTCTGTGGGCAGTGTGGGGCGCATGTGGCGCTGGTGACCACGCATAGCCCGCAGACGATTGATGTGACGGTGGCGACGCTGGATCACCCTGAGCGGGTACGAGCCAACCGGCATATCTGGGTGGGCAGCCGGTTGCCCTGGTTGCATCTGGATGAGGATTTGCCCTCGGAAGATGAGGAGCGCCTGTAGGCGCGGGCTTGCCCGCGAAAGGGCCAGCCCGTCATCCATCACAACTGCAGGCCACCAGCAGCCTTGTGCAACGCCCGCAAGTGCTCGCCGATCTGCTTCACGTTGGCCTCGACCGCTGCAATTTCCTTGGCTCGCGACGGTTCCAGCAGCGCCCTCACCTCTTTGTCCAGGCTGGTGCTCAAGCGCAACAGCTGTGCCTGCCGCTCTCTGCTCACCTGCTCCAGGTGCTTGCGCTCTTCTGGCTGCGGCAGCCCGTAGCCTTTGGAATCGAGCAACTCTGCCGGGCGGCTGAGAAAGCCGCTGTTGGCAAGCATTTGCTTGAGCGTGGCATCGGCTTTGTTGATGCTGCCATCCTTCAAGGCTGCGGCATTCAGGTAACGCTGCTTGACCTCGTCCTGGGCCAGCAGAAGCTGCCGGCGCAGGCTGGCCTGCTCAAGCAGAAGCAGCGCCGCGCTGGTGCGCAGGTCAGCCTTGGTGAACCAGCTACGGCGCTGCTCGGCATTGAGGGCCAGCCAGTCTTCAACCAGAGCTTGCTTGATTGGCAACTGTTTTCTCAGCACTTCGAACATGGCCTGGTACCGGTCGCGGTAAGAATCGAAGCGGTAGCCCAGGCGTAACGCTTCGCGCGGGTTATCAAGCACGCTGGTATCTGCCAGCCCCCTGCCCTTGAGCACGGCCAGCAAACCGTTGGGCATGATGCTGTCCAGGTCGTTGAGGCGTGGATTGGCGGTGCCGCTGCGCAGCAGCTTCAACGACTCCACTGCACAGTTGTTGGACAGGAACCAGTAGTTGCCGTCATAACTCCAGTGCATCTCGGCGGCCTGGCGCACCAGGTTCTCGATTTCGTCGCGGTTGAGCTTCAAGGGCACCGAGGCCAGGCTGCGCAGCTCGGTCTTGGTGTATTCGTCGATCACCTGGCCCAGCGGAAGCACGAATAGCCGCGACGGGTAGTTGCCGACCAGGCCGTCCCAGCTGGACAGTTGCACGTCGTTGACGAAGGCGCGGTACGACAGCACCAGGCTTTGATCGAGGTCCAGGCGGCAGTCTGGCCCGCGTGGGCGGCCCGGCTTGCAGATCACCAGGCGCAGCATGCTGTGCCCCCAGCGGCTGACCAGGTTCTGATTGGCTTCAGCCAGCAGATAGTCCACTTCGTAGACCCGCTCTGGGTCGATTTCACCTAGCGGCTGGCGGGCGAAGTCGCTGCCGGCATTGATGAATGGCAGGCCCTTGGCACAGGTGTCCTGTTGGGGTGCCCAGCCGAAGTGTTCGCGAAGGTACTGATACAGCGCCGGGCGACGGCAGCTGTAGCTTGGGTCGAGGAGGAAATACTCCATGTTGACCGCGATGTATTCCTTGGGGCTGCTCAACTCATAGCTGTCGGGGCTGCGCACGAATTGGCCATTTTGCTGTTCGCGCTCGCCTCGTCGGCCCACGTACTGCTGCCACCCGGCCAGGTCGAGCAGGCGTGGGTCGTCGCTCAGGGTGAAGCGGCGCTCGGCCTGGCCGCGGCATTCTTCCGGCAGGCCGACCTTGCCCAGCGTGCCTTGCTGGCGCTTGCAGCGTGCAATCAGCGAATTCTCGACGCTGGGCCACAAGCGGGCACGGTCGTAGAGATGGGTGAGCTCGTGCAGCACGGTGGCCAGCAGCTCTTCACGCACCGTGCCATGTGGGCGGTCGGTGCGCTCATTGGCGGCGCTGCCATCGGTGAGGCTGGGCAGCAAGCGGCGGTTGAGCTCGAGGGTGGATATCAGTGATGCCTGCCCATAGGCGTCGGCAGGCATGTTGTCGCTCCAGCTGACCCGCACTCGACGGTCCAGCTGTTGCTTGAAGCGCGGTGGCAGCTTGCCCATGGCCTCGTCGAGCAGGGCTTGGGAGGCTTGTGTTTGTTGTGGGTCGAGGCCGGACGCCTGCAGCTCAAGCTGCAGGTCGGCCAAGGCGGGCGTGCCGAGCAGCGTCAGGGCGCAGCCGAGCAGCCAGGCACGCACGCGCTTCACAGTGCGAGTATGGCTTCAGCCAATACCTGGTCGCTGGCGCCTCGCGCTTCCGGTACGCGCTCGCGCAGGGTATTGAAGGCTGCCTCAAGTTGGACGCCGCGGATGTCACCGTTGCTGGCGACAAAGCTTGCAGCGTCGTCGTGGGCTTCGCGCACCACTTTGGAGTCGCGGATCGATGTGGTGGTGTCTGAGGTGAAGTCGATCGAACGGCCAAAGGCACGCACGATGATGTTGCTGGTGGCCACCAGGGTCTGTGCCTGGGCCAGGTCGGCCAGCAGCAGCATGCCGAGGGTAGCGGCAATCAGCGGTTTACGCATGGAGCATCTCCGAAAAATACAGGGAGTCAGATGTAGTTATTGGACGAGAATTGCCTGCGCCAGTTCCAGATCGCCGACGGCGTGCCGTGCGCAATTGTGGCGTAATGATTCAAGGGCGGCTTCCAGGCGTGCACCACGGATCAGGCCGTCGCTGGCAACGAATGCGGCGGCATCGTCGCGGGCCTGTCTGACCAGTTTGCGGTCGAAGGGTGCGGCTGTGACCTGGCTGGTGACATAGCCGGTGATGACCAGGCTTTGTGTGGTCGTGTCCATGGCATGGGCGCTGGCCATGCCTGCGGCGGCGAACAGCAACGGCAACAGATAACGCATGAGCTTTCTTGAAGGCTGGAAAAATGAACGGCGAAGCCTACCTCAGGTGCGAGGGCCGAAGCCAACGCACCTGTTGTGCATGGCGCGTATCAGAGTGCCAGGATGGCCTGGGCCAGCTGTGCATCGCTGGCTTGCAGGGCCGGCATGTTCGAACGGATGTGTACAAAGGCGCTTTCCAGTCGGGCGCCGCGGATAGCGCCCTGGGTGCCGACGAAGCTGGCTGCGTCATCGCGGGCTGCCTGGACGATCTTGTCGTCACGGAACGAAGAACTCACGTCGGATGTGGCGTCGGTGGAGGCAGCAACGGCGCCCACTACCGCGTCGGTGGTGACAACGAAACTGGTGGCATTGGCAGTGCCAGCCAGGCCAAGCAGCAGGGCGGCGCCAAGCAGGTGTTTACGGGACATGATCGTGGACTCCTGGGGTAGGGTCAGGTTGGTTCTGCTTTATCGGACGTTTGCAGGATCGTCACGGTACGTTTCAACAACGGGTTCCAGCAGACGGTTATGCCAAGCGTATCACGCAGTGCTGCGTAGGGATGATAACGAGTGCTACGCCAGGCAACTGTTAAGGTGTTTTTTTGTATCTGTAAAACTGTACTGGTCGTGATCTCAAGTGCTCTACAGCGCATCTCTCGGGCAATAAAAAACCCGCTGCAGTTACCTGCAACGGGTTTGGGGAATTCACGGTGCCGGCCGAAGCCGGCAAGCCGGGAGCTTAGCGCCAGAAAGGCTTGCTCAGCTCTTCGTAACGCTGCGACTCGCTGATACCGGCGTCGGCCAGCAGGCGGGCGTCCAGGCGAGCCAGTTGACGGCGGCTGGCCATGCGGCGCTGCCACAGCAGCAAGGTGGACAGAGCGCGCAGCGGCAGCGAAGCGTTGGATTGTTGGGCGTTGCTTTCAAAAACCAGACCGGAACTGAGGGTACGTTCCATGATGCTTCATCCTTCCGCTTATGGCGGCATTAGGTAGTGATTTAACTGATGCCAATGATCCTCCTCTGTCGTCCATAACAGTAGATACAGTTCAGTTGAAAGACGATGGCTCAGTTAACTGTGTAACCCTACTGTTGCACTCGAAATAGGCGCAACTGTACTGGTCCGCACTTATTTAGTGCGTTTTGATTCGAAGAAGGGGATTTGTCAGTCAGGAAGGTCTGAAATAACCAGTACAGTAGTACAGATTATGCTGCTAGTAGAGGGGTGGCGTAGTGATAGAAGGGTTTGACTGTTATGCCCATTCGCGGGCAAGCCCGCGAACAGGCCGGAACAGCGGAGGCAGGGCCGCCGTTCCGTACCACATCGGGATTAGCTAGCCAGCATGCGCCCGGTTTCTTCCAGGTTTTCGTGCCAGCTCAGGGCTTCACGCAGGATGTGCGGGGTATGGCCGCCACGCTGGCAGGCGCGGTCGAAGTAGTCGTTCAGCGCAGCGCGGTAGTCTGGGTGAACACAGTTGTCGATAATTGCTCGCGCCCGTTCGCGCGGCGCCAGGCCACGCAGGTCCGCCAGGCCCTGCTCGGTGACCAGGATGTCCACGTCGTGCTCGGTGTGGTCGACATGGCTGACCATTGGCACCACGCTGGAAATCGCCCCGCCTTTGGCAATCGACTTGGTGACGAACACCGCCAGGTGGGCGTTACGGGCGAAGTCGCCGGAGCCACCGATGCCGTTCATCATCCTGGTACCACAGACGTGGGTGGAGTTGACGTTGCCGTAGATATCGAACTCCAGTGCGGTGTTGATACCGATGATGCCCAGGCGACGTACCACTTCCGGGTGGTTGGAGATTTCCTGCGGGCGTAGCACCAGCTTGTCCTTGTAGCGTTCCAGGTTGCCGAACACATCGGCATTGCGGCGCGTCGACAGGGTGATCGAGCTGCCCGATGCGAAGCTAAGCTTGCCGGCGTCGATCAGGTCGAAGGTGGAGTCCTGCAGCACTTCGGAGTACATGGTCAGGTCTTCGAACGGCGACTCGATCAGGCCGCACATCACCGCGTTGGCAATGCTGCCAATGCCGGCTTGCAGCGGGCCGAGCTTGTTGGTCATACGGCCTGCATCCACTTCCTTCTTGAGGAAGTTGATCAGGTGGTCGGCGATGCCCTGTGTTTCATCATCTGGCGGCAGCACAGTGGACGGCGAGTCTGGCTGGTCGCTGATGACGATACCGACGATCTTGGCCGGGTCGATCGGGATCGCGGTGCTGCCGATACGGTCGTCTACCTTGACCAGCGGGATTGGCGTGCGAGTCGGGCGGTAGGTTGGGATATAGATGTCGTGCAGGCCTTCGAGGTTGGTGTTGTGCGAGAGGTTGATCTCGACAATCACCTGCTTGGCGAAGATCGCGAAGCTGGCCGAGTTGCCCACCGAGGTGGTTGGCACGATGTGGCCTTGCTCGGTGATGGCCACGGCTTCGATGACCGCGATGTCCGGCAGCTTCAGCTGCTGGTTGCGCAGTTGCTCGACGGTTTCCGACAGGTGCTGGTCGATGAACATCACCTGGCCGTCGTTGATGGCCTTGCGCAGGGTGCTGTCGACCTGGAACGGCATGCGGCGAGCCAGCACGCCGGCCTCGGTCAGTTGCTTGTCCAGGTCGTTGCCCAGGCTGGCGCCGGTCATCAGGCTGATTTTCAGTGGCGACTGCTTGGCACGTTCGGCCAGTGCATGTGGTACGGCCTTGGCTTCGCCGGCGCGGGTGAAACCGCTCATGCCGACGGTCATGCCGTCCTCGATCAGGCCAGCGGCATCAGCCGCACTCATTACCTTGCTGTGCAGGGAGGACAAGCGGATACGATCACGGTACATGGATTGTTATCTCGGGCTACTGAAACTACTGCAGCGCAGTCTAGAGATTTCGCCCATTGCCGTCCCACGACCATGGTCGTATGAGAAGCCTTGTATTTGAGCCGTTGATCCGGATCAATAAAAGAAAAGCCCCGGCAGATTCTGACCGGGGCTTCCTTTATATCAGCTGGTTTGCAGCGGCTGGTGTCACTCCACCGCCTTGACCATGTCCTCGATGACCTTCTTGGCGTCACCGAACACCATCATGGTCTTGTCCAGATAGAACAGTTCGTTGTCCAGGCCGGCATAGCCGCTGGCCATCGAGCGTTTGTTGACGATGATGGTCTTGGCCTTGAACGCTTCGAGGATCGGCATGCCGGCGATTGGCGACTTGGGATCGTTCTTCGCCGCCGGGTTGACCACGTCGTTGGCGCCCAGCACCAGCACCACGTCGGCCTGGCCGAACTCGGAGTTGATGTCGTCCATCTCGAACACCTGGTCGTATGGCACTTCGGCTTCGGCCAGCAGTACGTTCATGTGCCCGGGCATGCGCCCCGCCACCGGGTGGATCGCGTACTTCACGGTCACGCCGTTGTGGGTCAGCTTCTCGGTCAGCTCTTTCAGTGCGTGTTGTGCGCGGGCCACCGCCAGGCCGTAGCCCGGAACGATGATCACGCTGTCGGCATTGCTGAGCAGGAAGGTGGCATCGTCAGCCGAGCCGGACTTCACCGGCCGCTGTTCTTGCGAACCTTGCGCCGCGCCAGTGTCGGTATCGCCACCGAAGCCGCCAAGGATGACGTTGAAGAACGAGCGGTTCATCGCCTTGCACATGATGTACGAGAGGATGGCACCGGACGAACCTACCAGGGAACCGGCGATGATCAGCATCGAGTTGTTCAGCGAGAAGCCGATGCCGGCCGCTGCCCACCCCGAGTAGCTGTTGAGCATCGACACCACCACTGGCATGTCGGCGCCGCCGATCGGAATAATGATCAGCACACCCATGATGAAGGCCAGGACCAGCATCAGGGTGAAGGCACTGTAGTGGCCAGTGAAAGTGAACAGCAGGCCAAGGGCGATGGTGGTCAGGCCAAGGATCAGGTTCAGTTTGTGCTGGCCAGCGAACTGTACCGGTGCGCCTTGGAAGAGGCGGAACTTGTACTTGCCCGACAATTTGCCAAAGGCGATCACCGAACCGGAGAAGGTAATGGCACCGATGGCAGCACCGAGGAACAGCTCCAGGCGGTTGCCGGTGGGGATCGGATCGCTGATGGCAGCCACAATGCCCATCGACTGTGGCTCCAGCACGGCGGCGATGGCAATGAACACCGCGGCCAGGCCGATCATGCTGTGCATGAAAGCGACCAGTTCGGGCATCTTGGTCATTTCGACGCGCTTGGCCATGATCGAACCGGCGGTGCCACCGACCAGCAGGCCGACGATGACATAGCCGATACCGGCAGTGGCAAGTTCAGCCCCAAGCTTATAAATGAGGCCGACCGTCGTGAGGATGGCGAGCCCCATGCCGATCATGCCGAACAGATTGCCGCGCCGCGAGGTAGTCGGGTGCGACAGGCCCTTGAGCGCCTGGATGAAGCACACCGAGGCGACGAGGTAGAGGAGCGTTACCAGATTCATGCTCATGCTTACTTCTTCGCCTCGTTCTTGGTTTTCTTCTTGAACATTTCAAGCATGCGGCGGGTGACCAGGAAGCCACCGAACACGTTGACTGCGGCAAGGGCCACGGCCAGGGTGCCCATCAGCTTGCCGGCCGGGGTCACGGTCAGGGCCGCGGCCAGCATGGCGCCGACGATGACGATTGCCGAGATGGCATTGGTGACCGCCATCAGTGGGGTGTGCAGCGCCGGGGTGACGTTCCACACCACGTGGTAGCCCACATAGATGGCCAGCACGAAAATGATCAGGTTGTAGATGCCGTGGGAAATCAGCATGTCTTCCATTGTCGTGCTCCTTAGCCGTTCTTGCGGACGACCTGACCATCACGGCACATCAGGCAGGCCGCGACGATGTCGTCTTCGAGGTTGATGACCAGCGCGCCGTCCTTGTCGAACAGCAGCTTCATGAAGTCCAGCAGGTTGCGTGCATACAGTGCCGAGGCATCGGCACTCACCTGGGCCGGCAGGTTGGTCGGGCCGACGATGGTCACGCCGTTCTCCTGCACCACTTGATCTGCGACGGTCAGCGGGCAGTTGCCGCCTTGGGCTGCAGCCAGGTCGATGACCACCGAGCCAGGCTTCATCTGCGCCACGGTTTCGGCGCTTAGCAGGGTCGGCGCCTTGCGCCCGGGGATCAGCGCGGTGGTGATGACGATATCGGCCTGCTTGGCACGCTCGTGCACCGCCTGGGCCTGGCGCTGCATCCAACTGGCCGGCATTGGTCGGGCATAGCCGCCAACGCCTTCGGCGCACTCTCGCTCCTCGTCGGTCTCGTAGGGTACGTCGATGAATTTTGCACCCAATGATTCGATCTGCTCTTTCACCGCCGGGCGAACGTCGGATGCTTCGATCACCGCACCCAGGCGCTTGGCGGTGGCGATAGCCTGCAAGCCGGCAACGCCAGCGCCCAGTACCAGGACGCGTGCGGCCTTAACGGTACCGGCAGCGGTCATCAGCATTGGCATGAAGCGTGGGTAGTGATGGGCTGCCAGCAACACGGCCTTGTAGCCGGCGATGTTGGCCTGCGACGACAGCACGTCCAGGCTCTGCGCCCGCGAGGTGCGCGGCGCGGCTTCCAGGGCGAAAGCGGTGATGCCGCGTTCGGCCATCTTGCCGATCAGTTCACCGTTGAAGGGGTTGAGCATGCCCACCAGAAGGCTGCCGCTGTTGATCAGGGCCAGTTCCTGGTCGTTGGGGGCGACAACTTTGAGTACCAATTGGGCGCCGTAGGCATCGGCGGCGCTTCCAAGGGAAGCACCCACGGCTTCATAGGCACTGTCCGGAATGGCGGCGTTGAGCCCTGCCCCCCGTTGAACGGTGACCTGATGGCCCTGGCCAATCAGTTTCTTGATGGTTTCGGGGGTCGCAGCGACCCTTGTCTCACCGGTCTGCGTCTCGAGAGGAACACCAATGTGCACGACTATTTCTCCTGCGGTGACCTTTTGTCTTTGTAGAAGCCAGCACACTTCGGATGGTGTGCTGGGGCGGCTGTGGAGCGCCAACCCGCCGGATCCCGGGCGGGGCGAAGCATTTTGCAGACGAACCCGAAGGCCTTCAACCGGTTCTGAAGCGAAACGAAGTCAAAACTACAAGTCACCCTGTGACCGCTTGTCGCAGCAATAGGGTTGCAGCCCCTCAAACATGCGCCATTGGCAGATTAGGAGAAAAAATCAAAAAAAAAGCGGCCAATTCGCTTACGACTAGTTGGATGTCGCAAAATAACCCGCAAAGCCGCGTACTGAGCACGGTTAAAGGGTGTTTTTATGCTTGCGTTACAGTTTGCGAATATGCGACATATACATATATCTGTAGGTGTTTAAAATAATTGACTACAGAGTCAATTTGTCGCGCTTGCCCCTGATCTATTCAGGTAGGCCTGAGCCTGGCTTACCAGCCAGTCGCGAAAGGCGCGTAGCGACGCCGACTCCACCTTGCGCTCTGGAATCATCAGATAGTAGGCCTTGTCGCTACTCAGGGCATGCCTGTTAGCGACCACCAGCCTTCCCTCCTCCAACTCCCGCTGGATCAGGAACGGTGGTATCAGGGCAATGCCCATGTCGTGCATGGCCGCCTGGGCGAGCATCGAGAATAGTTCATAGCGCGGGCCTGTCATGTCGCGCTCCACATTCATGCCCACACTGCCGAACCATTGCCGCCAGGCATACGGGCGCGTGCTCTGCTGCAGCAGTGGTAGCTGCGCGATGTGGCGTGCCTCGAGCATGCCCTGGCCGTTCAGCAGTGCCGGGCTGCACACGGGTACTGGGTTTTCACCCATCAGTTGGTGCGACTGGGTGCCTGACCAGTCCGCATCACCAAAATAGATGGCGGCATCGAAGGTAGTGTCGGCGAACAGGAATGGCCGGGTGCGGTTGGTGAGGTTGACTGTGACCTCCGGGTGGCGCTGCTGGAAGTCCTTGAGCCGTGGTAGCAGCCATTGAGTGCCAAACGTCGGCACTACCGCCAGCTCGATCACATTGGCGCCTTGCTGGCGCATGACCGACAAGGTATCGCGCTCCACGGCGTCCAGTTGGGCCGCCACCTGGCGACTGTAGGACAGGCCGGCTTCGGTCAGCCTTACGCCGCGGCGCGAGCGACGGAACAGTTCCACATTAAGGAAGGCTTCCAGGCCACCGATCTGCCGACAGACGGCACCCTGGGTCAGCGCGAGTTCCTGGGCAGCCTTGGTAAAGCTCTCGTTACGGGCTGCCGCCTCGAAGCAAATCAGGGCGGCGGTACTGGGGATCTTACGGCGCATGTACGTCAACCTCACTTGTAAGGCTGTCAATAAGGCGTTTTCCCGATTTACGGAGTGACAAAATATCACTAATTGGTGCGCAATCCTCGTTTGTCCCGGCGGCCGATCAGGCCTAGGCTCAAAGGCACAAGAAACTGACCCCTATTTCGAGGATTCGCTCATGGCCGGTAAAGCAAGCTTCAACTGGATCGACCCGTTGCTGCTGGATCAGCAGCTCACTGAAGAAGAGCGCATGGTGCGTGACAGCGCTTATCAGTTCGCCCAGGACAAGCTGGCCCCGCGTGTGCTCGAGGCCTTCCGTCACGAGCAGACCGACCCCGCGATCTTCCGCGAGATGGGTGAAGTCGGCCTGTTGGGTGCAACCATCCCCGAGCAATTCGGTGGCAGCGGCCTGAACTATGTGTGCTACGGCCTTATTGCTCGCGAAGTGGAACGTATCGACTCAGGTTACCGCTCGATGATGAGTGTGCAGTCGTCGCTGGTGATGGTGCCGATCAACGAATTTGGCACCGAAGCTCAAAAGCAGAAGTACCTCCCCAAGTTGGCCAGTGGCGAGTGGATCGGTTGCTTCGGTCTGACCGAGCCTAACCATGGCTCCGATCCTGGTTCGATGATTACGCGCGCGAGGAAGGTCGACGGTGGCTACCGGCTGACCGGCAGTAAAATGTGGATCACCAACAGTCCCATCGCCGATGTGTTCGTGGTGTGGGCCAAGGATGATGCGGGCGATATTCGTGGCTTCGTACTGGAAAAAGGCTGGCAAGGCCTCAGTGCCCCGGCAATCCATGGCAAGGTTGGCCTGCGCGCGTCGATCACTGGTGAAATCGTCATGGACAATGTGTTCGTGCCAGAAGAGAACATCTTCCCGGACGTGCGTGGCCTCAAGGGCCCGTTCACCTGTCTGAACTCGGCTCGCTATGGTATTTCGTGGGGTGCGCTGGGTGCCGCTGAAGCCTGCTGGCACACCGCTCGCCAATACACTCTGGATCGTCAGCAGTTTGGTCGTCCACTGGCCGCCAACCAGTTGATTCAGAAGAAGCTGGCCGACATGCAGACCGAAATCACCCTGGCGCTGCAGGGCTGCCTGCGTCTGGGGCGCATGAAGGATGAAGGGACGGCTGCGGTGGAAATCACCTCCATCATGAAGCGCAATTCCTGCGGCAAGGCGCTGGATATCGCCCGTATGGCGCGTGACATGCTGGGCGGCAACGGCATCTCCGACGAGTTTGGTGTGGCCCGCCACCTGGTTAACCTGGAGGTGGTCAACACCTATGAAGGTACCCACGACGTGCATGCACTTATCCTGGGGCGTGCGCAGACTGGTATCCAGGCGTTCTATTAATAAGGAGCAAGCCATGGGCGCGCTATCACATCTGCGGGTGCTAGACCTTTCGCGCGTGTTGGCCGGCCCGTGGTCTGGTCAGATTCTGGCTGACCTTGGCGCCGACGTGATCAAGGTCGAGCGCCCAGGCAGTGGCGACGATACCCGCTCATGGGGGCCGCCTTTCCTCAAGGATGTCGAAGGTGAGGACACCAGTGAGGCGGCCTATTACCTGTCGGCCAACCGCAACAAGCGCTCGGTGACCATCGACTTTACCCAGCCGGAGGGGCAGCGGCTGGTGCGTGAACTGGCGGCGAAGTGCGATATCGTCATAGAGAACTTCAAGGTAGGTGGGCTGGCTGCCTATGGCCTGGACTACCAGAGCCTGAAGGCGATAAACCCGCAGCTCATCTATTGCTCCATTACCGGCTTCGGTCAGACCGGGCCCTATGCCAAGCGCGCTGGCTATGACTTCATGATCCAGGGGTTGGGTGGGCTGATGAGCCTGACTGGTCGTCCGGAGGGTGAAGAGGGCGCCGGGCCGGTCAAGGTGGGGGTGGCGCTTACCGACATTCTGACCGGGTTGTATTCCACGGTCGCCATGCTGGCTGCCCTCGCCCACCGGGATCAGGCCGGGGTCGGTCAGCATGTCGACATGGCATTGCTCGATGTGCAGGTGGCCTGCCTGGCGAACCAGGCAATGAACTACCTGACCACGGGCACCCCTCCTCGTCGGCTGGGTAATGCGCATCCTAATATAGTCCCTTACCAGGACTTTCCGACGGCAGATGGCGATTTCATTCTTACCGTCGGTAATGACAGCCAGTTCCGTAAATTCGCTGAGGTGGCCGGGCACCCGCAATGGGCGGAGGACCCTCGGTTCGTTACCAATAAGCTGCGGGTGGCCAACCGGGCTGAGCTGATACCACTAATTCGCCAGGCTACGGTGTTCAAGACCACAGCTGAGTGGGTGGCCCAGTTGGAGGCTGCAGGAGTGCCATGTGGGCCTATCAATAACCTGGCGCAGATGTTCCAGGACCCCCAGGTGCTGGCGCGCGGGTTGGCGTTGAATATCCCGCATCCATTGGCGGGTAGTGTGCCGCAAGTTGCGAGCCCGATACGGTTGTCGGAGACGCCAGTGGAGTATCGCCGGGCGCCACCACTGCTGGGCGAGCATACCGAAGTGGTGCTGGGGGAAGTGTTGGGGCTGGATGCCGGCGAGGTACAGCGTCTGCGTGGTTCTGGTGTGCTCTAGATGAAAAGCGGGGAGGCCGTCAGGCCTCCCCGCTTTGTTTTTCTGCGCTATCAAAGATTATTGAAATTAAAGGTTGACGCGCTTTCGAATCCCCTTATAATGCGCCCCACTTCCAGCGACATCGGAACGAAAAACTCCTTGAGATTCAAAGAGTTAAGTAGTTAAGACGAAAGCTGGAAGGGCTACGATCGAATGATCGAAAGCGGTTAAAATGGTGGTTGACAGCGCTTCCAAGTGCTGTATGATTCGCCTCCCGCTACGAGAGATCGCAGCGAGCCAAGTGTTTGAAGCTAAACGAGTTTCTCGCAAAAAACTTCAAAATAAACGCTTGACAGGCTCTGAGGAAAGCGTAGAATGCGCGCCTCGGTTGAGACGAAAAGCTCTTAACCAAACGCTCTTTAACAAAT
>RCUS01000716.1_pt1 | contig 20368 bp, 24 predicted proteins | sample 2166221 | NCBI WGS metagenome assembly RCUS01 (sample SAMN09932758, study PRJNA488358) | compost metagenome | isolation source: compost soil in cyclohexanecarboxylic | place: Germany: Experimental Botanical Garden | reverse complement strand
ACAGCGGCCAGGTGCTGGTGCCCGACGCCATGCTGGGCAAGGTGCGCATGCTGCTGGCCTCGAAAGGCGTGACGGCGCAGCTGCCGGCCGGCCTGGAGCTGATGGACAAGAACGACCCGCTGGGCGTGTCCCAGTTCGTGCAGGACGTGCGCTTCCGCCGTGGCCTGGAAGGCGAGCTGGCGCAAAGCATCATGACGATGGACGCGATCGCTTCGGCCCGCGTCCATTTGTCGATTGCCAAGTCGACGTCGTTTGTTGCCAGCGATGGCGACAAATCCTCGGCCTCGGTGGTCGTGGCCCTGAAGCCGGGCCGCACCCTGGCGCCGGAACAGATCGCCGCCGTCATCAACATGGTGGCCGGCAGCGTGGCCAGCCTGGCGCCAACGCGCGTGAGCCTGGTCGACCAGGGCGGCAACCTGCTGTCCGCGCATGTCGACCTGACGGATGGCTTCGACGCCTCGGCGGCAGGCAACGAAGGCGCCAAGCGCTTCCAGGATGAGATCCGCCACAACGTCATGGGCCTGCTGGGTCCGGTCATCGGCGAAGACAACTTCAAGCTCAGCGTGACGGCCGCCGTGAACAACGACCGCGTCGACGAAACGCTGGAAAAATACGGCGAAGCCCCGAAAGTGACGAGCGAAGCCATGCGTGAAGAGCAGGAACGCAACCGCACCGTGGCCGGCATTCCCGGCAGCCTGTCGAACCGTCCGCCCGCCGCCGCCGTGCCCGCACCGGCCGACGCCGCCGGCGCCGCGCCTGCCGATGGCGCACCGAAGCCATCGGACGATGGCACGGCCCGCAAGAACGCCACCACGCGCCAGTACGCCTATGACCGCAGCATCACGCAGATCAAGCGCAGCCGCGGCCGCCTGGAAAAACTCAGCGTCGCCGTCGTCCTCAACAGCGCCGCCGCACCGAATCCGAAAACCGGCTGGACTCCTGCCGAACTGGGCAATATTGAAAAAATGCTCAATAGCGGCCTGGGCATCAACGCCCAGCGCGGCGACAGCCTGAGCCTGACGGCCCTGCCCTTCCCCGCCAAGCCGCCTGTGGCGCAATGGTGGGAAGAGCGCGACACCGTTGTCGATTTCAGCAGCTGGCTGCTGTATGCGCTGGGTGCCGTGCTCGGCTACTTCCTGATCCTGCGCCCCCTGATGCGCCTGCTGACGGCGCGCCTGGCGCCGCCAACGCTCAAGCAGATCGATCCCGCCATGGCCCTGGCCGGCGGCAGCACGGCAGCGGCAAATGGCGTCACCGCCGCCGGCGCGCCGGCGCTGGGCGTGAATGGCTTGCCGGCCCTGGAAGGCGCAGCCGCCGCCACGGGCGCCAGCATGCCGGTCGTGCCGCTGCTGGAAAATTACGACCTGCCACCACCTGGCTCGGCCGTCGACGTGATGGTCGACCACCTGAAAGTGCTGGCAGAAAAAGAACCCGAGCGTGTCGCCGAAGTCGTCAAACAATGGATGCAGAAAAATGGCCGAACTCAACAACAATAATTTCCCTGACGACGCAGACATCGAGAGCGTCAGCCTGAACCCCGTGGAGCAGGCGGCCATCGTGCTGCTGAGCATAGGCGAAGAGCAGGCGGCCAATGTGCTACGCTGCCTGTCGCGCGAAGAGTTGCTGGAAGTCACGCAAGTGATGTCGCGCATGAGCGGCATCAAGGTCGAAGCCGTGAAAACGGCCATGCAAACCTTCTTCGACGACTACCGCCAGCAAAGCGGCGTGCACGGCGCTTCGCGCAGCTACCTGAAGCGCTCGCTGGACATGGCGCTGGGCAGCGATATCGCAAATAGCGTGCTGAACAACATTTACGGCGATGCCATCCGTCCGAAAATGGCGCGCCTGCAGTGGGCCTCGCCAAAATGGCTGGCCGAATACATCGTCAACGAACACGTGCAGATGCAAGCCGTGTTCCTGGCCTTTTTGCCGCCCGCGCTGGCCGGCCAGATCCTCGACGCCCTGCCCGTCGAAGGCCGCGACCTGGTCTTGCTGAACCTGGCGCGCCTGGACGAGATCGACCGCGACCTGCTGGTCGAGCTTGATGAACTGGTGGGCCGCTGCCTGGGCACGCTCGACACGCAAAGCACCAGCGTGGAAGGCATCCGCCAGGCCGCCGAGATCCTCAACCGCATGCCGGGCAACCGCGCCGCGCTGGTCGAACTGCTGCGCGCCCACGATCCGGAAGTGGTGTCGGAAATCGAACTGAGCATGTACGACTTCCTGATCCTCGCCACGCAGAGCGATGTCACGCTCACGCGCATCCTGGAAGACGTGCCGATGGAACAGTGGGCCATCGCCCTGAAGGGCGCGGAACCGTCGATCCGCGATGCCGTGCTGAAAACCATGCCGCGCCGCCAGGCCCAGAGCTTCGAAGACATGATGCGCCGTTCCGGCCCCGTGCCGCTGTCGCGCATCGAACAGACGCGCCAGGAAATCATGGCCACCGTCAAGGGCCTCGCCGATGCGGGCGAGATCGAAGTGCAACTGTTTGCCGAAGCGGTGATCGAATGAAGCACTTCCGCTCATACCGTTTTCCGCCGCTGTCGCAATTCATCGCCGCCGGCCAGCGTGCCGCCAGCGAAGACACGGATGGCCAATGGCAGGCGTCCGTCTCGGAAGGCTTCGAGCAGGGCCAGCGCGACGGCTATGAAGTGGGCCTGGTGCAAGGCCAGCAGGACGGCTACGACGCCGGGCGCAGCGATGGCATCGCGCATGGCCGCGAAGAAGGCCGCAATGAAACCCTGGTGGCGCTGGACCGTCTGGCGCGCCCTGTCGATGCGATCCTGCGCGACCTGAAAAAAGTACGCGCCGACTACCGCGCAGCGCAGCGCAAGGAAGTGGTCGACCTGGTGGCCAAGGTGGCGCGCCAGGTGATCCGCGCCGAACTGGCGCTGCAGCCCGTGCAATTGCTGGCCCTGGTCGACGAAACCCTGGCCTCGATGCCGCCGACGCGCGAGGAAATCGACGTCTTCCTCAATCCGGAAGAATTGAAACGCATCAGCGAACTCGATCCGAAGCGCGCCAAGCGCTGGAACCTGATCGCCGACGCCCGCCTCGACGCGGGTGAATGCCGCATCAAGGCGGGCGACAATGAAGTCGATGCCGGCTGCCACCAGCGCCTGTCGGCCTGCATGGAACAAGTCAGCAGCCACCTGGCGCTGGCCGCCGAACACGCGGATCAGGGCGCGCCTGCATGATCGCCGACACGCTGCGCAATTTCGAGATCGGCGATATTCCGGTCGCGACACCCACCGGCCGCCTGGTCGGCGCTTCCGGCTTGCTGCTGGAAAGCGCCGGCTGCCGCCTGCACACGGGCCAGCGTTGTCAAATTGAAACTGTGAATGGCGAATGGCTGGACGCGCAAGTCGTCGGTTTCCGCGAAAAACTGTCCTACCTGATGCCCTTCAAGAAAGCCACGGGCCTGACCACGGGCGCGCGCGTGCTGCCCCTGCCCGACAAGGCCAGCCTGCAGATCGGCCCGTCGTGGCTGGGCCGCATGGTCAATGGCCTGGGCGAGCCGATCGACGACCTGGGCCGCCTCGGTGGCGAACACATCCTGGAAGTGACGCCACCGAAGGTCAATCCCCTCAAGAAACAACCGGTAGCCGAGCCGCTGGACGTGGGCGTACGCGCCATCAACAGCATGCTGACCCTGGGCAAGGGCCAGCGCGTGGGCCTGATGGCCGGTTCCGGCGTCGGCAAGAGCGTGCTGCTGGGCCTGATCACGCGCCAGACGGTGGCCGATGTGGTCGTCGTCGGCCTGATCGGTGAACGGGGCCGCGAAGTGCGCGAATTCGTCGAAAAGTCGCTGGGCGCCGAAGGCTTGAAAAAGGCCGTGCTGGTGATCGCGCCGGCCGATGAGTCGCCGCTGATGCGCATCATGGCCACCGAACTGTGCCATTCCATCGCCGCGCATTTCCGCGACCAGGGCAAGCACGTGCTGCTGCTGGTCGACTCGCTGACGCGCTACGCCATGGCCTTGCGCGAAGTGGCGCTGGCCCTGGGCGAGCCGCCGGCCACGCGCGGCTATCCGCCGTCCGTCTTCTCGAATCTGCCGCAACTGGTCGAGAGCGCCGGCAATGGCGCCCACGCCGAGGGCAGCATGAGCGCCATCTACACGGTGCTGGCCGAAGGCGATGACCAGCAAGACCCTGTCGTCGACACGGCGCGCGCGATTCTCGACGGCCACATCGTGCTCACGCGCGAACTGGCCGAACGGGGCCACTACCCCGCCATCGACATCGCCGCCTCGATCAGCCGCTGCATGGCGCAGGTGATCACGCCCGGACACATGCTGGCGGCGCGCGCGCTGAAAGCGTCGATGGCGCGCCATGCGCGCGTGCGCGACCTGATCCCCCTGGGCGCCTACGTGCCCGGCGCCGACCCCATCACCGACCGCGCCGTGCAATTGCACGGACCGATCGAGGCATTCCTGTGCCAGGGCACCAAGGAAGAGGCGCCGATGGCGCCTTGCATCGAACAACTTGAACAGATCATGGCCTAGGAGCATTTGTGAGCGACGCGCATACGATACGCAACCTGACCACCCTGGTCGGCCTGCGCAGCACCGAGGTGGAACGCCTGCAAGGCGAAATGGCGGCGCAGACGGCCGTGCGCGAGCGCTACCAGAAAAACCTGGAGCGCCTGACGGGGCTGTACACGGATAGCGGCCCCAGCGGCGCCCTGCCCCTGGCCCTGTCCGTCAATTGCGGCGACTTCAAGCAGGCCGTCATGCAGATGGCCGACCAGCACCGTACCGACTTGCACTTGCATGAAGCCACCATGGCCATTTCGCAGCGGGCCCTGAACACGGCCTGGGCCAAACGCGAAGTGCTGGACCAGGTGCTGACGCAAAAACAGAAGCGTGTTGCAAATGAGCAACAACGTACCGATGCCAAGCGCCAGGACGAGCTGGCAACGCAATTCTGGTTCCGCGGGCAGGTAAAATGAAACTTGTGTAAGTTTCTTTCAGGAAAACTTCACAAAACGGGAATGGGGGTCGCCTTGTACCGGTATATCCCTTTATTCAGGAGTCTGGCATGGCAAGCGTAATTACTTCACCGGTCTACGATCCGATCACCACCGCAAAAAATCTGGCCACCAAGGAAATTGCGGCGCAGCAGGCAGCATTGACGGCGAAAAATACGCTGGCCAACAACACCAGCACGGCGCTGAACAACCTGAAGTCGGCCATTTCGACTTTCCAGCTGGCGATGTCGTCGATGACCAGCAGCAAATCGGTGCTGAGCCAGTCGGCCACCTTCCCGGCCGCGGGCTTCGGTTCGGCCACCGCCGGCGTGAATGCCGCGCCCGGCACGTACACCTTCTTCGTCGAAAAACTGGCCACGGCCAGCCAGGTGTCGTATGGCGGCATAACGCCGGTCGACCCGGCTGACGGCACGGGCGTGCTGAAAGTGAAGATCGGCGATGGCGTGGGCGACAACACCCTCGACATCGACCTGGCGGCCGCCAACAAGGATGGCAACGCCAGCCTGACGCCGCAGGAAATCGCCGCTGCCATCAATAGCAACAGCAAGAACAACGGCCGTGTCACCGCCTCCATCGTGACCATCAACGGCACCGCGCAAATGGTCCTGACCTCGAATGTGACGGGTGTCGCCAACGCCGCCACGCTCGACGCCAGCGGCGTCACCAACGTCGCGCTGAAAGGCGCGCTGATCGCACCGGCCAACATCAAGGAAGTGGTGAAGGCCGACGACGCCATCGTCTGGCTGGGCGGCAAACCGGGTGGCACGGCCATCACGCAAGCGTCGAACACCTTCACCAACATCCAGGACGTGAAAGTGACCTTCACGCGCGCCATGTCGGCGGCCGAATCACCCGTCACGCTGACCGTGGCCACCGACAGCGCCGGCACCATCGCCAACGTGCAAACCTTCGTCGACGCCTACAACAAGCTGAAAAGCCTGCTGGACGGCCTGGCCAGCCCCGGCGATCCGGCCAAGGATGTGGCCGCCGGCATCTTCGCCCACGATTCGGGCCTGAACGCGCTGCGCACCAGCATGGGCAATGCCCTGCGCCTGAGCATCGGCGGCGATTCGCTGGTGTCGTACGGCATCACGGCACAGCGCGATGGCTCGATCAGCCTGAACAGCGCCAAGCTGACGGCCAAGCTGGCCACCAACCCGACGGGCCTGGACCAGTTGTTCGGCAACAACAGCCTGTCCGCGCCGGCCGGTGTGCTGGGAGGCCTGGACAAGGTCCTGGGCCAGTGGAGCAACATCACCAAGGGCCAGATCAAGCAGCGCCTGGAAGCGACCGATACCCTGCAGAAAAACCTGAACAAGAGCATGGACCGCCTGAATACGCAGTATGACAACTCGTACAAGCGCTACCTCGACCAATTTACGCGCCTGCAGATCCTGCAGGAACAGATGAACAAGAACGTCGACATGTTCGACGCCATGTTTGGCAACGACAAATCCTAAGGCGAGCGTGCCTGCCGCGCCGCCGCAAGTTTAGACAGTGAGAAATAGACATGTTAAACAATGAAGCTTACGGCAACTATCATGCAGTCAACCTGGATGCCCAGACCTCGCGCGCCTCGCCCGTGGAACTGGTGCTGGTCCTGACGGATGGCCTGCTGGAAGAACTGGCGCGCGCGCGCGGGCATATCGTGGGCAAGCGCTACGAACAGAAGGCGATCAGCCTGGATAAATGCACGCAGATCATCAACGGTTTGTCGAGCTCGCTCGATTTCGACAATGGCGGCGAGGTGGTGGTCAACCTGGCGCGCCTGTACGACTACTGCGTGGCGCGCCTGTACACGGCCGGCATCAAGCTTGATCCGAGCCTGATCGATGAAGTGACGACCTTGATGACCACCATCAAGCGCGGCTGGGTGGGTGTCCAGGCAAACAATGCCTAGGCGCCCCGCGCTGCAGCAGCTGAACCGTCAACTGGGCGCCGCCGTGGCGCGCTCGGACTGGGAAGCGCTGGAAAAACTCACGGCCAGCCTGGCGAAGAACATTCCCTTGCTGGCCGAACGCGGCGCCTGGAATGCGCTGGAACAAACAGAATTGTTGCAATTGCGCAAAATTCACGCGCAAGCGGTTAAAATTTGCTCTGAGGAAAAAGAACGCCTGGGTTTGCACCTGGGTGCATTACAGGCAAATAAGGAAGGTTGGGTCGCCTACGCCGCGCTCGGCGAATTCGACTCGGACGGGAATCAAGCATGATCATGAACTTCAATACAGCACCTGCCGCCCCTGCGGCGGCAATCACGGCAGCGCCTGCGGCGGCAGCGGCACCGGCACAACCGCCCCTGCTGCCCGGCGCGCCCGGCTATGGCGCGGCCGCGGCCCCCTCTGCCGTGGGATCCGCCCTGCCCCTGTTTGCACAGGTGCTCGACGTCGCCGTGGTCGGCACGCAGGACGCCGAACCCGCCGCACCTGCCAAGGAAGGCGACAGCGACACGCGCGCGACGGATGAACACACCGATGCCAGCCTGCCGGCCATGGCCGCGCCCGTCATCGGCGTGCCCGTGAACCTGCTGCCGCCCGTTGACGCGGCCGCCGCCGAAGTGCGCGCCGCCGCCCAGGCGTCGCAGCTGCAGACGCAAGGCCAGACTCAGGCGCAGGCCAACGTGGCGCAAGCCAATCCCGCACTCAATATCAGCCTGCACCCGGCCGCCGTCACCCTCACCGCCATGGCCACGCCACAGCCGGCGGGCCGCGATATGCGCGAGCCGGTAGCGGCCGCCAATCCCTTGCCTTCGGCCAAGGGTGGCACGGGCGCCCTCCCCGCCGCCGCCTTTGACAGCGTGCTGGCCCAGTCCGCCCCTGCCGCTACCACGGCAGCCGTCGCGGCAGGCGCAGCACCCGTCGCACGCGACGCTGAACGGGCTGCCACGCCAGCGGCGCCCAACCTGGGCTTGACGGCTGCGGTGGCGAATAGCGCCACGGCGGCGCCGGCCGGCGACACCATCAAACTCAACGGGCCGGCCCAGCAATGGCAGGAACCGCTGCGCGAAGCGCTGGGCGAACGCCTGCAGACGCAGATCGGGCGCAACAGCGAACACGCGACCATCCGCCTCGACCCGCCCATGCTGGGACGCATTGAAATTTCCATCCGCCACACGGCCGGCGCGCTGCAGGTGAACGTGACGGCATCGAACACGGAAGTGCTGCGCCAGCTGCAAGGCATCGGCGAGAACATGCGCAGCGACCTGGCGCAGCGCCAGTACACCGAGGTGGCCGTGAATATCAGCGCCACCCCGCGCAGCCCCGCCGCCCAGGCGTTTGCCGAAGGCGATGCGCGCGGCCAGCGTCAACCTGGCCGCCAGCACGATGAGGCTGAACCGGGCCGCGCCCTGTCGGACGGCGGCACTGCCGCTACCACTTACGCCATGCATGAGCGAGAGATGACCTGATGAATATGAAAATGAAAGTGATAGCCGGCTTCGTTGCCGTGGCCGTGCTGGCCGCCGGCGCGGCCGGTGGCGCCATGTGGTACCTGGCCAAGCCGGTTGCCGGCCACGCCGATGTCGCCGACGCGAAAGCCCCGCCGCCGCCCGCCACGGGCAAGAAGGCGCGCAAGTTCATCACGCTCGACAAGGTCATCGTGATGCTGCGCCGCGGCCCTGGCGAAGGCGAAACGCACTACCTGTCGGCCGACCTGGTGATCGCCACCACCGAGGAAAAGGAAAAGCTGACCAAGGACCACTTGCCGCTGATGCGTTCGATCGCCGTCAGCACCCTGTCGAGCTTTCCCATGGACAAGGCGCAGACCATGACCGTGGAACAGTACGCGGAACAGATCAACAAGGCCTTCAATGTCAGCTATGAACGCGAGCAGATGGAAAAGCCGTTCACGGAAGTCATGGTCGGCAAGCTGATCATTGAATAAACCGGCACCAACACGCCAGCCGACCCAGTGGGAGATCCCGTGGCCTATGTAGAGCAATACCAGGAAGCGTATGGCGCCGGCGAATATGCCGCCGCCGGCGCTTGCGCGGCCATGCTCAGCGTTGCTGAAGAGCAACAACATCTGGTGGCGTACGCGCCGTTGGTAAAACGCATCGTGCGCCAGCTCAATTCGCAGGTATCGGGCGCCATCGACCGCGACGACATGGAGCAGATTGGCCTGATGGGATTGCTCGAAGCGCTACGCCGCTATGGCGTGCCGGACCAGTCCTTCGGCAGCTATGCCAGCTTGCGCATCCGCGGCGCCATCCTCGATGAACTGCGGCGCCAGGACTGGCGTCCGCGCGCCGTGCGCCAGGAAAGCCACCGCCTGCGCGACAGCGTGCGCGCCCTCACCCGGCGCCTGGGGCGCGAGCCGCAGGACGCGGAAATCATGGCCGCGCTGAAGCTGACACCGGAAGCCTTCCAGGAGTACCAGCTGGCGGAAAACGCCGAGCTCATCGCCAGCTTTGACGAAGTGCTGCAGGAAAGCCTGGGGCAAGCGGACAGCGCACCGAGCCCGGAAGAGCAATTGATGGTGCGGCGCAGCCTGGAACAGGCCCTGCGCGCGCTGGACGAGCGCGAACAGCGCGTGATCCAGATGTATTACGAATTCGAACTGAGCTATAAAGAAATTGCCGCCGTGCTGGACCTGAGCGACGCCCGCGTCTGCCAGCTGAACAAGACGGCACTGGGCAAGATGAAAGCCATGCTGCAAGACGCATAAGTTTCAGCAATGTTTTAGCAATAGTTTCAGCAAAACCCATCAAATTGATGCAGCACAATGACGCAGAAAGGCAGTTGACATGGTAATTATCGGTATCTTAATCGTGATGGGGTGTGTATTCGGAGGCTTCGCCCTGATGGGCGGCACCGTCCACGCGATCTGGCAACCGGTGGAGTTGATCATCATCATCGGCGCCGCCGTCGGCGCCCTGGTGCTGGGCAACCCCAAGCATGTACTCGGTGAAATGCTGCACCAGATGCGCAAGATCGTCACGCACAAGAAGCAGGGTTCGGAATTCCAGCGCCAGTTGCTGCTGCTGATGTATGAACTGCTGCAAACGGCCGCCGGCGGCCTGAAGGCGCTGGACGCCCACGTCGAGGCACCGCGCGAAAGCGCCCTGTTCCAGCGCTATCCGCTGGTGCTGGAAGAACCGAAACTGCTGGCCTTCATCGTCGATAACTTCCGCCTGATGGCCATGGGCAAGATCAACGCGCACGAGCTCGAAGGCGTGCTGGAGCAGGAACTGGAAGCCATCCACGACGAATTGCTGCAACCGTCGAAGTCCTTGCACAAGATCGCCGAAGCCATGCCTGGCTTCGGTATTCTGGCCGCCGTTCTGGGCATCGTGATGGCCATGAATTCCGTGGCCGACGGCGCCGATGCGGCGGAAATTTCGGAAAAAGTGGGCGCCGCCATGGTCGGTACCTTCATCGGCATCTTCTTCTGCTACGGCGTGCTCGATCCGATGTGCAACATGATGAAACAGCTGGTCGGTGAAGAAGGCTCGACCATGGAATGCGTGAAAGTCGTGCTGGTCACGCACGTGGCGGGCAAACCGCCCCTGCTGGCCATCGATGCGGGCCGCCGCCTGGTGCAGCTGAACATCAAGCCGAGCTTCGCCCAGCTGGAAAGCTGGATCAATGCGCTGGAAGATGGCGGCGCGGAACAAGAGCAAGGCCAAGGCCGGGGAGGCCGCCGTGCTAAAGCCGCATGAGAAACATGAACAGGCCATCATCAAGCGTGCGGGACGCAAGCACGACGACGATGGCCATGGCGGCGCCTGGAAAGTAGCGTTCGCCGACTTTTGCCTGGCCCTGCTGTCGCTGTTCCTCGTGCTGTGGCTGATGGCCGCGCGCGAGCAGCAGGCCATGAAGGAAATCATGATGGATGCGTCGGCCGGCAGCCGCCAGGGCGAAGGCCAGGGCGTCATGCCGGAGCAGAAAGGCGGCCCCCGTGGCAGCCTGATCGAGCGCTTCCCCATGCCCCGCAAGGGCACGGGCGACACGCGCACGGAAGGCAAGCAGACACAGGATGGCAAGGCTGGCTCCGCCCCGCCGAACCAGACCAAGGTCAGCTACCAGTCGCCGGAAGACTTGCTGTCCCTGTCGCGCGCGCTCGACAAGCTCAGCGATGAAGCGGGACTGAAGAGCAACTTGCAGTCGGTGATCACGCCCTACGGCTTGCGCGTCATGCTGCACGATACGGACAAGCAGGGCATGTTCGTGCGCGGCAGCGCCGTGCCGACCGACCGCTTCCGCAAATTGCTGCGCCAGATGGGTCCCGTATTTGCCCAGATGGAGAACCAGATGCTGATCGTCGGCCACACGGATTCGCTGCAATACGCCAATAACGGCTATGAAGGCTATTCCAACTGGACCCTGTCGGCCAACCGCGCCATGTCGGCACGCGCGCAATTATTGATTGGCAGCATGAGTCCGGACAGCGTGCTGCAAGTGGTGGGCATGGCCGACCGCGCGCCGCTGGACGTGAAAAATGCCAGCGCCGGCATCAACCGCCGCATCGAACTGTTAATATTGACGCGTGGACAGGCAGACAGCATCGCCGCCATGTTCGGCATGGCCGGGCAAAAGGCGCAAGGCGAAGAGCTGCAAGTGGGTGAACCGGATGCGGGCACCCTGCAGCGCCTGCGTGACAAGCTGGGCTTGCCCGCGAAGAAAGAACGGGACGAGCATGCAAATTAAGGGCAAGGGACAACGTATGAAAATCTCCTCCGGCAATACCGGCGCCGCCGTGCGCAGCAGCGCCGTGGCGCCGGCCGAGGCGATCGCCGAGAACGCGGCGGCCGGCGCCGTGACGCCTGGCTCGGCCGCTGGCGAACAGATGCAGTCGGCCGTGCTGCAGCCGGCCATGGCCGCCCTGCGCGCCATGCCCGAGATCGACCACGAGCGGGTGGCCATGCTGCGCGATGCGCTGGCCAAGGGCGAACTGCCGTTCGACCCGTCGAAACTGGCGGGACTGATCCAGCGCTTCCACGGCGGTGAATCGTGACCGCGCCACGCAAGGGCATCACGCGCCAGGAAGCCGTGCGCCGCGTGCTGCAAGGCATGGCGGACGACAGCGTCGGCTACGCCGCCCTGAAAACTTTATTGGAAGAGCAATTCCAGGCCGCCCTGCGCCACCAGAGCGTGCAGCTGACGTCGCTGGCCGAGCCCGTGATCGCGGCTGTCGAACAGCTCGACGCGCGCCGCCGCCAGCGGGTCAGCCTCGTCACCGCCCTGCTGGGTCCGCAAGGCGATATGCCGCAATTGTTTGCACTGTTACAAGATGACGCGCGTGCCAGGGCGCAGCAGGACTGGGCGGCGCTCGAGCAGATGGTGCTGGAATGCAAGCGCCTGAATGCCCGCAACAGCGAATTTTTAACGGAACAATACAGCATCATGCAGCGCGTGCTGCATGGCGAGGAAGATACGTATGCGCCAGGCTGATTTCCTGTCCCCCCGCGCGACGGCGGCAACGCCGTCGACGGCCGCCACCAATGCCGTGCAGAGCAATATGCGCGCCACTTCCGCCAGTGCGGCGACCTCGGGCAGCGGCAGCTTCGGCAGCGTGTTCCAGCAGGTGCAGGGCGAAGTGGCCCGCTTCATCGAACAGGGCGGCGGCAGCGCCACCACCCTGAACCCGCAAGGGCGCGCCTATCTGGAGCAGAGCCAGCCCGTGAATGTGCTGGGCAGCATCAACCAGGGCGGCGAGATCGGCGAAGTGCAGCAGCAGTTCCTCGCCTCGATCAAGCCGTGGACGCAAGAAACGGGCGCGCGCCTGGGCGTGGCGCCGGAAATCGTCGCCGCCCACGCGGCGCTCGAATCGGGCTGGGGCCAGCGTCCGCTGCGCCAGGGCACGGGCGCGGACACGAATAATCTGTTCGGCATCAAGGCGGGCGGCAAATGGCAGGGCGAGGTGGCCAGCAATGTGACCACCGAATACGAGGCCGGCAGCGGCACGGCCCTGAAAAAGACGGAACGCTTCCGCAGCTACCCGGACCAGGGCAGCGCCTTCCGCGACTATGCGCAGGTATTGCTGGATAATCCACGCTACCGCGGCGCCCTGAACACGGGCAGCGACGCGCACGCCTTCGCGCAAGGCCTGGCGCGCGGCGGCTATGCCACCGACCCCAACTACGCCGCCAAGCTGACCCAGCTGGCGACGCGCCTGCAGCGCACGGCCGCCGCCGAGTAAGCGCCGCCCTTCGGCACATCAACGGCCGGCAAGTTCGGCCGGTTCCACCACCCCCGCACCGACCACCCTGGCACGTATCACCGTGCCGCTGGTGGCGTTGCGCACGCGGATCACTTCGCCCAGCGCGCCCGGATCCATCGCCTCGCCCGCCATGCTCACTTCCACCTGTTCCTTGCGCGCCACGATGCTGACCGCACTACCCCGCTTGATCAACACGGGCGAAGCCAGTTGCGCCTGGCGCAGCACTTCGCCGGCGCGCAAGCTGCGCCGGCTCGACAGGCCCACCACGCCGGGCAAGGAGGAAATACTGTCCGGCACCATCGTCACGTCGCGCCGCGCCAGCGTCACGTCGGCCGCCTGCAGCGGCGTATTGGCCGTCACGGGCGCGCTGGTGACGGCCACCTGGGCCGTGATGGTGCCGCGCGCCAGCATTTCATAACGCCAACCGTTGCTTCCAGGACACACTGCCACGAAGCGCATGCGCTGCGCCGAACGGCTGTCCGCCGGCTCGATTTCGACCCGCGCCGCACAGGCTGGCATGGGGCGCGTGCTTTTCACGACGGCCACTTGAAACTGCGGTTCCAGCAATCCAGCAGAGTCCGCTTGCTGCATCAATTGCTCTCGCGCCAACTGTTCCACACGCGAAAATATATTGTCGGCTGGCAATTCTGCGCGTCCTGCACTACTATATAGGCTGGTCAGTAAAAATAGGCCCGGAAGCAGTATTTGAGGATGTGGCACCTTGTTTCGGATCATCGTAATGCTGTTGAAATGAATCATTGCTAACCTTAATCAAAGATACTGAAGCGGCATGACCTTACCATGCGTCAACATGACCAGGCTGGGATTTTACCTCCGCACCACCTATTTTCTAGTCCGAACCGCAAAAAGCACGATCGAATTCAACACAAAGGATGACCATGGGGATCAATTTCAAGGACGCGCTGGGCGTGCACGCCGATGCACTCGCGCTGCGTGCCGACCGTACACGCGTGCTGGCAGCCAACATCGCCAATGAAAACACGCCCGGCTTCCAGGCCATGGACATGGATTTCGGCAGCGCCCTGCAGCAATTGCAGGACAACGAAGCCGGCCTGCTGTCGACCGATGACGATGCCAGCGCCCTGTACCGCGTACCCTACCACCCCAGCCGCGACGGCAACACCGTCGAAATCGGCGTCGAACAGGCGGCGTTCTCGCAGAATGCCACCGATTTCCAGACCAGCCTCAGTTTCGTCAACATGAAACTGCGCGGTCTGTCCAAGGCCATTTCCGGACAATAAGGAACAGCATGAGCTTCCAGGATATTTCCAAGATCGCCGGCTCGGCGATGGCGGCGCAAACCGTGCGCCTCAATACCATCGCCAGCAACCTGGCCAATGCCGATTCCGTCGCCGGGTCCGAAGGCGAGACCTACCGCGCGCGCAAACCCGTGTTTTCCGCCGTCATGGACGGCCCCGGCGCCAGTGGCGCGGGCGGCCGGGTGCAGGTGCTCGACGTGGTGCAAAGCGACGAGCCGCTGCGCAAGGTCTACGAACCGGGCCACCCGATGGCCAATGCCGATGGCATGGTGTTCTACCCCAACGTCAACCAGGTGGCCGAGATGACCGACATGATGTCGGCCTCGCGCGCCTTTGAAACGAATGTCGAAGTTCTGGGCCGCATCAAGTCGATGCAGCAGTCGCTCCTCAAATTAGGTGAAGCATAAGCCATGGAAACCAACCTCTTTACAAACAACAGCAGCGCTGGCAGCACTGGCAGCAATGCCGTCAAGTCGCAGAACAATGCCACGCAAGACATGTTCACCAAGCTGCTGGTGGCCCAGATCAAGAACCAGGACCCGCTCGCGCCGACCGATCCGAGCCAGTTCGTCAACCAGCTGACGCAGCAGGCGCAGACGGAAGCGATGCAGAACCTGTCGGCGCTGACCAGCGCCAATGCCAGCGTGCTGCAATCGATGCAGGTGCTGGCCCTGGGCGCGCAAGTGGGCTCCGAAGTGATGGTCAACAGTGAAACGGTGCAGCTCGACAAGAGCAAGGTCAGCGGCAGCATCGCGCTGGCGTCCGGCACCACCAAGACCACGGTGACCCTGAAAGGCATCGACGACAAGGAATACAAGATCGAACTGGGCGCGCAGTCGGCCGGCACGGTGCCGTTCAGCATCGACCCCGTCGCACTGGGCTTGCCTGCTGGCACCTACAGCATGGCAGTGACCACGAATGGCACTGAAAAGCCGACGGTCGACATCGCAGGCAAGCTCAACAGCGTGCGCCTGTCGTCCTCCGGCAGCATGATCCTGAGCGTGTCGAACCTGGGCGAAGTCAACCCTGGCGCGATCACCGGCTTCAACGGCAAGACGGCCTGATCCGGCCCTTGGTTCCCCAAACACACTAATCTCCTCCTTCACTAAAGGAAGTCAACATGAGTTTCGACATCGCCCTGTCCGGTATCCAGTCCATCAACCAACAGTTGAACAGCACCAGTAACAACATCGCCAACGCCGGCACCTACGGTTTCAAGAGCAGCCGCGCCAATTTCTCGGCGATGTATGCCGGTTCGCGCGCCACGGGTACGGAAATCGGTTCGATCACGCAAAGCATGTCGCTCAACGGCGGCGTGCTGAACACGGGCCGCGCGCTTGACGCGGCCATCGATGGCCGCGGCTACTTCGTCACGCGCGATGCACAGAACACCATGAACTACAGCCGCGTCGGCATTTTCTCGGCCAGCAGCGATGGCAAGCTGATCGATGCAAACGGCCGCCTGGTACAGGGCTACGCGTCGGTCAAGGGCAGCACCACCCTGGGCACCATGGGCGACATGCTGATTCCGACGGGCCAGATTCCCGCCGAAGCGTCGACCAAGCTGGCATATGCCGCCAACATGTCGTCCGAGTGGCCTATCAAGGCCGTGCCCTTCGACAAGACCAACGAGCTGAGCTACAACAGCGCCAAGTCCTCGATCATCTACGATTCGCTGGGCGCCAAGCACTCGCTGGGCCAGTACTTCGTCAAGACGGCAGCGGGCGTCGACGTGCACTACACCCTGGACAACGTCGATCTGACATTGCCAGGGCCGGCGCCGCTGGTGACGAACATGGCCTTCGACACCTCCGGCAAGCTGACAATGACCGCGCCGGTCACGCTGGCGCTGGGCACACCCACAGGCGCCGCCCCCCTGTCGATCGCCATCGACTACACGGGCACCACCCAGTTCGCTGGCGAATCCACCACATCGACCGACCGCGCCGACGGCTATGCCTCGGGCACCTACACGGGCGTGGAACTGGCCGATGACGGTTCCGTCGTGGCCAAGTACACCAACGGTCAGAAGCAAAGCATCGGCGTGATCGCCCTGGCCACCTTCCCTGACGAAGGCGCGCTGACGGCCGTCAACGACACCAGCTGGGTCGCCTCGACCACGTCCGGCACCGCCATCTATGACCGTCCGGGCGTCGGCATGGCCGGTAAACTGGTGACGAGCTCGCTGGAACAGTCGAACGTCGACATCACCTCCGAACTGGTGGGCCTGATGACGTCGCAGCGTAACTATCAGGCGAACTCGAAGGTCATCTCGACCGAGAACGCCATGCTGCAATCGCTGATGCAAGCGTTGTAATCGCCACCACGCAAGGGTAAAGCACAATGGATGCGCTGATTTATACCGCCATGAGCGGGGCCGACCGTGCCCTGCGGGCACAGCAGGTACACGCCAACAATCTGGCCAACATCGAGACGGGCGGCTTTCGCGCCAACCTGGAAGTCTCCACCGCCCAGCCGCTGCAAAACGGCTACGGCTACGACGACCGCCACATGACGCAGACGCAGTCGAGCGCCATCGGCACGCGTACGGGCGCCATCAAGGAAACGGGGCGCGAGCTCGACGTGGCCATCACCGGCCCCGGTTTTCTCGCGGTGCAATGGCAGAACGGCGAAGCCTACACGCGCGCCGGCGCCATGGATCTCGATGAAACGGGCGCGCTGACCATCAATGGTCGGCCCGTGCTCGGCGAAGGCGGTCCCATCACCATTCCAGAGCACACCAGCCTGTCGATCGGCGGCGATGGCACCATTTCCATCCAGGTTCCGGGCACGGCGCAGATGCAGACGGTCGACAAGCTCAAGCTGGTCAATGCGGAAGCGGGCGAACTGACCAAGAACGAAGCGGGCCTGATCGTGTCGCGCACGGGCGACGACTTGCAGGCCGATCCGGCGGTGCGCCTGCGCGACCGCCACCTGGAAGGCAGCAATGTTTCCGCCGTCGAGGAAATGGTCGCCACCATGAGCCTGAACCGCAGTTTCGAGATGCAGATGAAAATTTTCAAGGCCAGCGACTCCATGACGGAGTCCGGTAACCGCCTGCTGGGCGCCTGAGTCCGACGTCAATCTATTATTAGGAGCAAACCATGAATCCAGCAATGTGGATCAGCAAGACCGGCGTGCAGGCGCAAGATGCAAAACTGCAAGCCATCGCGAATAACCTGGCCAACGTCAATACGGTCGGCTTCAAGCGCGACCGCGTCGTGTTCGAAGACCTGTTTTACCAGGTCGAGCAGCAGCCGGGCACGCAGCGCGCCGACAACACCCTGTCGCCCTCCGGCGTACAGCTGGGTAACGGCACGCACATGGTCGGCACGCAAAAGGTGTTTACCACCGGCAGCCTGCAAACGACCAGCCGCGAATTCGACGTCGCCATCACCGGCAACGGCTTCCTGCAAGTGCTGCGCCCGAACGGCGAAGCGGCCTACACGCGCGCCGGCCAGCTGGGCATCAATGAAAACGGCGTGATGGTCAACGCCCAGGGCTTGCCACTGGTGCCGCAGATCACCGTGCCGAACAATGCCACGGCGATCACCATCGGCGAAAACGGCATGGTCACGGCCACCGTGCCGGGCAATGTTGCCGGTACCGAACTGGGCCAGCTGAACCTCTCGAGCTTTGTCAACCCGACCGGCTTGCTGGCACTCGGTGAAAACCTGTTCCAGGAAACGGCATCGAGCGGCACGCCAACGGAAGGCCGTCCCGGCGAAGGCGCCCTGGGCAAGCTCAAGCAATTTGCGCTGGAAGGCTCGAACGTCCAGGTGGTCGAAGAGATGGTCGACATGATCGCTGCCCAGCGCACCTATGAGATGAATACCAAGGTGCTGTCGGCCGCCGACAATATGCTGCAATACCTGGCGCAAGCGGCACGCTGATGAAGGCCGCATTGAAAGCCTCGGCGGCCCTGCTGCTGGTGCTGGCGGCCGGTTGTGCCAGCCGCCCGGCAGCGCCCCTGGCGCCCAGCTTTTCCGATACGCCGCTGCCGGTGGCGCCGCGCAGCACAGCGCGCGGCGGCGTCGCCGGCGGCGTCTTCAATCCCGACGCGGGCCTGGCCCTGACTTCCGACAGCCGCGCCTTCCGCGTCGGCGACGTGGTCACCGTGGCCCTGCAGGAAACCACCCAGGCCAGCAAAAAGGCGGGCACCTCGTTCAACAAGGGCTCGTCCGTCGGCGTGCAGGCGGCCAATATCCTCGGCAAGACCTTCCCCAAGACGGGCATCGACCTGTCTGCCGACCGCAACTTCGCCGGCGACTCGACCAGCACGCAGCAAAATGCGCTGTCCGGCGCCATCACGGTGATCGTGCAGGAAGTGCTGCCGAACGGCTTGCTGCGCGTGCAGGGCGAAAAGACCCTGACCCTGAACCAGGGCGAGGAATTCGTGCGCCTGCGCGGCTACCTGCGCTCGGCCGATATCGATTCGAACAACCAGGTGTCTTCCTTGCGCATCGCCAATGCGCAGATCGCCTATTCCGGCCAGGGCACTCTGGCCGAAGCCAACAAACCAGGCTGGCTGACGCGCTTCTTCGTCGGCCCGTGGATGCCGTTTTAAGGTGACATCATGAAATTTCGCTCCGCCCTGCCCCTGGCAGCCATGCTGGCCGCACTCTCCGGCTTTGCCCTGCCTGCCACCGCCGCGCAAGTGCTGCGCAACCTGGTCAGCATCGAGGGCGTGCGCGACAACCCGCTGGTTGGCTACGGCCTCGTCGTGGGCCTGAACGGCAGCGGCGACACCACCCAGGTGAAATTTTCCAGCCAGTCCGTGGTCAACATGCTCAAGCAGTTCGGCGTCAAGATGCCGGACGGCGCCGAATCGAAAAGCAAGAACGTGGCCACCGTGATGGTCAGCGCGGTGTTTCCGCCGGGCTACCGCCGCGGCCAGGCCATCGACGTTACCGTGTCCTCGCTGGGCGACGCGAAAAGCCTGCGCGGCGGCACCTTGCTGCTGACGCAGCTGCGCGCGGCCGACAATGAAACCTATGCGCTGGCGCAAGGCAATGTCGTCGTCGGCGGCTTGAACGCCACCGGCAAGAGCGGCTCGTCCGTCACCGTCAACACGCCCACTTCGGGCCGCATTCCCAACGGCGCGAATATCGAGCGCGAAATCCTCAGCGATTTCTCCACCAAGCCGACCGTCACCCTGAACTTGCGCCACCCGCACTTCGAGACGGCCATCAATATCGTCGAAGCCGTCAACCGCCGCTTCGGTGCCGTCGCCACCACCAGCGACGCCACCAGCGTGGAAGTGCTGGCGCCGGAAAACCCGACCCAGCGCGTGGCCTTCATGGCCAAGCTCGAAGCCCTGAGCGTCGACGTGGGCACCGATACGCCGAAGGTGGTCTTCAATTCGCGCACGGGCACCGTGGTCATCGCCGAAGGCTTGCGCGTCAAGGCGGCCGCCGTCACCCACGGCTCGCTGAAAGTCATCATTTCCGAAAGCTCGGCCGTCAGCCAGCCGGCGCCGTTCGGCCGTGGCCAGACCACCGTCACGCCGCAATCAAAAGTCTCCGTCGACCAGGGCAATGGCAATATGTTCAAATGGCCGGCCGGCGCCAAGCTGCAAGCCATCATCGACGTCGTCAACAGCCTGGGCGCCTCGCCCGACGATGTGATGGCCATTTTGCAGGCACTCGACCAGGCTGGCGCCATCGAAGGCGAACTGGTGGTGATCTAACGTGCCCGTCAAAAAGCCCAGGACTGCGTTGCACTGCCTCGTCGTACATTCGTACTGCCTTCGGCAATGCGCCTTGCCCTGAACATTTTGACGAACACTGAAAGCTGAATGGAAATGAATGTAAACGACAGCAGCGGCGCCCTGCCCTCGGCGCTGGAAGACAAATCCCCCGCGGCGGCCACGCCGGCCGACCCGCGCTATGCGGCCAAGGCCACCGAGGCGGCCGTCAAGTTCGAAGCCTTCTTCATCT
>RCUS01000715.1_pt1 | contig 20391 bp, 34 predicted proteins | sample 2166221 | NCBI WGS metagenome assembly RCUS01 (sample SAMN09932758, study PRJNA488358) | compost metagenome | isolation source: compost soil in cyclohexanecarboxylic | place: Germany: Experimental Botanical Garden | reverse complement strand
TGCAGTTCTCAACGCGATGCTCTTTGACGATGCCCTTGCAGCCCTTTCGGGCGCAGGTTTCGCCTTTGCAGTATCCAAACTCGCTCATGGCTTCACCCGGGCGGTGAGCATGGCGTCGGCGTACTCATAGGCCATGCTGGCTGTATGGGCCGGGTCGCTGTTCGAGTGGTAGCTGCCGCTGGCTTCGTCGCCAGTCCAGGACAGCAAGCCCTGCAAGGCCTTCGTGGCGAAGTAATCACGCAGGCTCATGCCCGGGTAAGCGCTGAAGGTGTGTGGCTTGACTTCTTCGCCGTTAAAACCCTTGATAGCTGCGTTGCCGCTGTTGTTTATCTGCGTTGGAAAGGCAGGGCCGCCAGTTTCTTTGCTCATCGTGTGAACCTCGGTAGCCAACCGCATTGGTCGGATGCCAGGCGCAGTGACCAAACTGGGCGTGAAAAGCCAGCCTGGCACCCGCCAATGCGGTCGAATTGAAGGGAATGGTGCAGGCGGTGAGCGCTACCTCACATGCATCTGGTCTGGCCGGGTAGGCCCCGGATTCGCCTGCGTGTACGTCGATTAATGTTTACTGCGGTGAGCCTTAAGTTGCAGAAGGCTCACGATGATGAGCTTTAAATCGATGAAAACTGCATCGGTGATCCACATTCCGGGGCAAACCGGGTGACCGGACGCCTCACCAGAGGGCGAGACGCTATCCAGGCTCACAATTCGCGGCGATCAACTCGCGTTCAATGTGGATCACCGATGCAGCCTGCGATGGGGAGCAGGGCATCGGGCCGTCTTTCCGGCTGTCAAGGGATTTACTGTGCGGTGCGAATCTCTGTGCGAGGCACCCAAGCGTCATGCGCCTTGACCATGCAGCCAACGAACGCTGCGTAGCGCACGGAGCGTTCAGTCTGGTAGCCGTACCAGGCACAGGAGGCGCGGCCGAGAACGCTGTTTGCCGCAATCAGCAGCAGGATGAACGCTGCAACCGCCAGGATTGCTGAGATCGCTGGGTTTGCTCGCATCCAGGCTTTCACAGGTAGTCCTTGAGGCGCAGGCTCAGCTTCGCTGCTGCGCGCTCCAGCACTGCAACTTCTTCTGGCTCAATCTCGCCGTCAGCCTCGGCGATGGTCAGCATGAAGTTGATTACCGTTTCTGCGTCGGTAGGGGTGTGCGCCAGATCGGCCAGCTCGCGCTCGGCGTTCATGCGGATAATGCGGGCGCCGCCCTCGTTGAAGTCGGCCTTGGCCTTGTCGATCAAGTTGCCCAACTCAGCACCAAAGCCCTGCAGCTTGGGCTCGTTGCGCAGCAGGCGGTCGATCTTGTCCAGCTCAGCCGGCTCAATTTCGCCATCAGCGGCAGCAACGTAGAAGCAGCCGTACACCACAGCCTGGAGCAGGTCGCGGTTTTCCAGCTTGCCCAGGGCGGCCCGCGCTTCGCGGCCTTTACCAAAAATCTTTTTCAGTCCGAACATGGTGAATCCTCGTTTGGGTGTTGCGGTTGATTTCCCAATGCAGACTGTCGCCAATCTGCATCAGTGAAATTCATCTTTTCGGGGGATCTTGAATCCCGACAGCCAACCGCGATGTAGCCATGCAATGGCATCCCACCCGTCAGCACTCTTTGATCTAGGGCCATCTACGCTGCTGGCCACGGGGTGAGGCTTCCCCTGTACCGAACTTGAGGTGTTCGGCTCGCTACCTTGAATCTTGGCCGGTGTCGATCCGGCAAGGTGTGTCGCTAAAGAGCGGTGAGGCTTGAGGGCCTCCCGAGGGGCTCAGTGGCGTCTCGGTGAATCAAATATAAGCGTGCTTATCTGTGGTCGTCAATAAGCACGCTTATATATTTTTCTGTGGACGAAAAAAAACCCGCTGCGGGCGGGTCTCTTTTTCGAGAGAGGGAAGGGCTAAGCGTCCTCTAGAATCCTTTTGGCGAACGGCATAGCAGCTTCAGATTGATCAACTCCTCCATCTGCGAGCACGTATTCTACTCCGGCTCGATTAGCGGCGAATTCGAGCTCAGTGGAGTAGGCGCCAAATACATCCTCCTGGTGAGAATTCAGCTCTCTATCGGGTATCCAAAGGCCAAGCATAAGGTGGTCTTTGCCGTGCCCGATATCAATCTCACGAAGAGCCAAGAGTTGATTGATGCGCCTGTGGGCCGCGTCTCTCTGTTGAGAGCAAGAGGTCAGCGTTACATCAAGGGATGTCAAATTGATCGCCAGATGGGTGCCAACATACGAGATCGGGACCTTAGCACGACCACCATACAGAGCTACCTTAGGGTTAAATCGGATCTTCATCCCTTCCCGCGAGGCGAGCACGATCTGCTTTATTTTTTCTTGAAATCTGGTGAGCGATCGATCCGCAGGCTCGCTAACGCTAGCGCTGTCATTGGCTTTGGCGCTAAATATTGACGAGTGGATGAGGGCCGACTGCATGATGGCCTTCATCGTGGTGTTTTTTGTTGGGGTAATCCTTCCTGTGTATACCCCATCCATTTCTGGGCGCCAGGACCCCAGCTTACCGCCTGTCGATAAGTAAGCCTGAAGATCGGCATTCACGCTTCCGGCCAGGTTAAAGAGGTGCTTTCCGTACCTGCCGAAAACCTTTTCTAGAGGCTCGGGTGATAACGTTCCGATAACCCGTGGTGGAGATCCATCATCAGGGACGATTGCAACCCCAGAGGTGATCCTTTCACCCGAGAAGGTTATCGGTTCGAGATGGATCGCCATCCAGCGAGCGCCTGCCAGCTTCCGCGATGGCCGGCTGCTTAGGAATGTTTGGGCTGCATCAAAGACAGATGGCCCAGCTGGAGACGATTGCATAGCAGTGGCACCGTGTGATGAATTCGATCTCGCAGGAAATTGATGATGTCCTGCCTGTCCGTGGCTGGGTCAATTTTGGCGAAATAGCCTTTTTGGTCAAGATCCTCCAGGCAAAGAGATGCGCATTTGTTGACCAGGCCATGGGCCTTTTTGAGGATCCTATTCCTCACCGACTCGTCCCACTCTGAGACGCTGTTATCGACCAAAAGGTTTCTCACCTCAACACCAGGATCTTCCAGGCCCCAAAGATCCCAATAGGTCCCGGTAAGCGCTCGCCCATGATCAATCAGCCAAAATTCTTGCTTCCCAGGAGCGTAAATTATGTTCCCCTGGTGACGATCGTCATTGGCTATGAATTCGTCAAGCGCGATCGTGCCATCAAGATCAAACTGGCTGTGGACGGCTTTGGCGAATGCTTCTGTAGGATTTCGCATAGCCCTCTCGAGGCTATAGCTTCTGGTCCCTGCCTGTTGGCTGGCAAAGCAGACCATAGCCCCTCTTCCGGAGAATCCTGAATCGAAGCCATCTAGGTCGTCGGTATCAAGCAAAACGACAAACGGCCTCGGAATCTTCATTCCAAGGGCTCGTCCTACCTGAGCAGCTGTGAGCTCGGCGATGATTCGGCGAGGATCGAGGCTTAGCTTGACGTAACCAGTGACGGTCTCGCCCGCATCGTCCAGGAGCTCTGCCTTATATGTTTCACCATCACTGCCTTCGCCGATGCGTCCAAGGATCGTGGTGACGTCGGCGTATCCGATGGGTTCAAGGCTTATCTTTGTTGAGTTCTTCAAAGCGGGCCGCAATCCCTTCAAGTAAAACCAGGTCCGTCTCTTTAAGTCGCCCAGCGATAGCAGCCTTCTCAATTCTCTTGATGACCGCCAGGCTTCGAGGGGTAACTACCCCTTTAAGATTCTGGAGCGCTTTAAATGCTACTGATTCGAAGGCTTCATCAGCCCCCACGCTTCTGGCTGGTCCGTTAACTGCGCCTTCTGGCTCAGCCAAGGATTCACGCTCTATCCCCCCAGCACTCTCAAGAGCCTGCATTTTCTGCTCGTCGGTGTATGCACCAGTCATTGGCCCTATCTCATCCGACAGCCAGATCGAGTTCACGCCGCACACGTGCGCGATTTTTGAAAGGTGGGCGCTCTGGAGGTTCTTGCCCGTCTCAAGTTGAGAGATCACGGGCTGCTCCACGCCAACCTTCGTCGCCAGGGCGCGCTGGGTGAGCTTGGCGTGGCCGCGTGCTGCTTTTATGCGCTGGGCGAGGGTAGTCATGGGCATAAATCTATAAGTTCGCTTATGTGCTTGCAAATAAGCCTCCTTCTTCTTAAAGTATAAGCAGGCTTATCAGGAGGGCTCTCGTATGACCCCTATCGAACGGCTCGTCGAGTACTTCGGCGGCCAAACCAAAACAGCATTGGCCCTAGGTGTTTCCCAGGCTGCCGTTTCGTACTGGGTGTCAGGGATCCACTTCATGGGTGCTGAAAAGGCATTCAAGGCAGAAGAGCTAACTGGCGGATCTATAACCGCCCGGGAGCTCTGCGTAAGGCCGCCATCGAAATCAGCCGCTTAACCACTTTCAATCACAAAGGAACCAACCGTGTCGTACTTCGACCCCGACCACCTGCACAACAAGCCCACCAAGGTTCGCTTGGATGAGGCTGCCGACGATCTGCTGTCGGCGATGGCTCGCTTCAAGCGCACGCAGAAGGCTGTGCTCGCCAGGGAAATTCTGGAGCGCGGTCTCGACCAGATGATGCAAGAGCTTAACGCGAACACTGACGCGGCCTGAAGTGGCCGAGGAGGCCCTGTGCCAGAAAGCAAAGAGCTGGGAATCCAGCTCGACGGGAAGGGCAATTCAGATCTGGCGTATCTCGCCAGGCAGAAGGGCTTAACCCCTGAGCAACTGGCGGCACGAATCATCAATGAGGCTCTCGACCGAATGACGAGAACAGAGCCTGGCCGAAGCAATGTTCGGTCGTTTCGCAAGGGCTGATAAGCCCCTGAGGGACTCATGAGGAACTGCCGTTGAACACAGCAAAACCAAAACCGCAGACGCAAAAAAGCCGGTGGCTAGACCGGCTTCTTGTACTGCATTCGTAACGCTTGTGTGAGGTCATCATATATGCACCAGAGCATCCAAGGCAATACCGCGTACCCCGCGCCACGAAATTCGAGCTACGAAAATGTGGCGCGCACAATGTCACTCAGCCTTGGCGGGGTGAAGATCAAGCAGGACGCCGAAGGTCGGTATTGCCTGAACGACCTGCATAAGGCTGCCGGCAAGGAAAAGCGTCACGCCCCAGGCTACTGGCTTGCCATCCAGCAAACCGGCGAGCTGATAGCTGAACTGGAAACTACCGGAATTCCGGTAGTTACGATTGAGGGCAGAAACGGCGGAACCTTCGTGATGAAGGAGCTGGTTTATGCCTACGCCATGTGGGTGAGCGCTAAATTCCATCTCCAGGTCATCCGTACCTTCGACGCTGTCGTGGTCGGCCATATCGAGGTAGTGGAAGGGCGCCAGGCCCGCGAACGTGCACGCCTTGAAGCCCCGGCGCTTACCGACGCCATCAAGCATGGTCGCCTCTCCATCGGCAAGGACGTCAAGCACTACCACTTCAGCAACGAGTTCGACCTGATTAACCGCATCGCCCTGGGCATGCCCTCCAAGGCCTACCGCGTAGCGCATTGCATCAGTTCTGCCGACTCCATCCGCGATCACCTCACCCCGTGCGAGATCCGCTGCATCGAGCACCTGCAGCGCGTGAACGCCTCGCTGATCGATGTGGGCATGGGCTTCGAGTCGCGCAAGCAGAAGCTGAGCCAGATCTACATCCAGCGGCATAGCCGCGCTCTGCTCTCCGAAGTCAAGCGGCTGGAGTTCTGATCATGGCGAAGAGCACCTACCAGAAATTGATAGAACGCGCCGCCCTGACCGCGCTTGAGCTGCACCAGGTATCCAGCCAGAAGAAGGCGCTCAAGGCCGAGCTGAGCTCGATGTACGACACCTTCTTTGCTGCTCATGGGCGCCCCGAAGGCCGCTTCGATCCTGACAGCGACGCCTTCTTGCCGGTGATGAGCTTCACCGAACCCCAATTCCAGCGTGTGCAGGCAGCCAAGAAGGCCGAGTACAACGCCAAGCGCCGCCATGAGACGGCTATCCGCGCCCTGGCCGTTCACACAAAGGAGGTCGCGTGATGGCACGCTCTCGCAACATCAAGCCCGGCCTGTTCACGAACGAGCTCATTGCCGAGCTTCCGCCTTTCGACCGCCTGCTGTTCATCGGCTTGTGGTGTCTTGCTGATCGGGAAGGGCGCCTTGAGGATCGCCCCAAGCGCATAAAGATGGAACTGTTCCCATGTGACGACTACGACGTTGACGCAGGCCTATCCCGCCTGGCTGGAGCCGGATTCGTCAGTCGCTACCAGGTTGAGGGATTCTCGGTCATCGAGATCGACAACTTCCAAAAGCACCAGAATCCACACGGCTCTGAAAAAGACAGCGTTCTTCCCGACAAAGACGGCTATCTCACCGTTAACGAACGGAAGAAAAACGTTGTTTTACCCGGCAAGCAACGCAAGGTACACGTTAGAGCACAGGAGTTTAACGTTAACCCACCGTTAGAGCCTGTTAACCCTACGTCCAATAACGCCCTGATTCCTGATTCTCCGATTCCTGATTCACTGATTCCTGAAGAAGATCAACACAACACTCAACACGTGGTCGAGGAATTCGGCGTTGACCCAAAGTCCCCGACCGAGATGGACCTTGAGTGGAAGCCAGACGACAAGCTGCTGAAGGCCTACGCCAAGCGCATGGGCATCCCTGTAGGCCTGTTCACCGAGGAAGCAACCGCCGCCTTCGTCTGCCACTACTCGGCCTCGGGCCGCATCGAGACGCAAGCCGCGTGGGTGAGCCTGCTGGTGAAGTGGGTGAAGCGCGACGTGGCTACCGCAAGCAACGTTCGACCGTTCCCTGTGAAGCACCAGAGCAGCGAACCTGACTTCGACAGCACCGCCTGGGCAGAGAACCTGGTGGTGCGCACATGAAATCAGCAAACCAACTGATGGCTGCAATGGCCAACCGTCCGCCAGAGCTGCACGGCGGGCCCGTGGTGGTCTCGCTGGAGACCGCCGAGGTGGTCAACGACCTGTTCCGCCGCCTGCGCGGCATATTCCCGGCCTGGCGCCAAGCCTGGCCATCCACCGAGGCCCTGGCCGCTGCCAAGGAGGAGTGGATCAAGGAGTTCGCCGCCGAGGGCATCCGCACTGTCGAGCAGATCGAGTTCGGCATCGAGAAGTGCCGCAAGCTCAAGAAGCCCTTTGCGCCGAGCGTGGGCGAGTTCATCGCCATGTGCCAGCCGACGCCTGAGGACTTCGGCATGCCATCCCCAGCTGCGGCCTGGGTCGAGGCGCTGATGGGCGTGTATAGCCACGAGGGAGTGAAGATCGCCGCCGTGGCCACCGGCCTGTTCGACCTGCGCTCTGCCCAGCAGAACGACAAGGGTCTGCAGGCGCGCTTCGACCGTGCTTACGACATCGTGCTGCGCCGGGCGAAGGAAGGCCAGCCCCTGGACGGCAAGATTGCCACGGGCATCGGCCACGACAGCCAGAAGAGCCTGATCGAGCTGGCCGACGAGTACGCCAACCAGCGCCAGGCCCGGCTGCTGGACCTGCAGCAGATTCCATCCAGCGCCGCCGCGTGCCGTGCACACCTGCTGGCCAAGTTGAACATCAAGCGCGCCGGGCAGCCGGCCGGGGAGGGGGTGTGAGCCTGATGTCTACGTTCGAAAAGTTCACTGGCATGCAGGAATGGCCGCAAGAGCTGGCGCACCTCAAAGGGCGGAAGCTGCGGCGTAAGCGCGATGGAGGGATCTACCTTGTTCGCTACCCAAGTGGTCAGGACATCGGGCATAAGCCCGCTGCATACCTTGAGCCAGCCGGGTGCGACTGGGGTGCGCGCAGCCATTGGAAAACTTACGCGCGGATCCTCGCTGACTTTGAGGTGATGCCATGACCGAGTTCGCCATTCGCAGCAGCCAGGACCTCAACCGCCTGTACGGTGCCCTGCACGCCATCGACCTGACCAAGCCCAAGGTGGTGGTCATCAAGGATGAGAAACGCCCGGACGTCTGCAACCGGAAGATGTGGGCCATGCTCCGCGACGTCTCCCAGCAGGTCGAGTGGTACGGCCGCAAGCTCACCGATGATGATTGGAAGCATATTTTTAGCGCGGCAGTGCAGAAGCAGGACGCGGTGCCAGGCATCGACGGCGGCTTCGTCGTCCTGGGCGTCTCAACCCGCAAGCAGTCGCAGAAGTGGTTCAGCGACCTGTTCGAAGTGATGCACGCCTTCGGCGCCGAGCATGGCGTGCGCTGGACTGAGCCGGATCGGTGGGGAGGGCAGTACTGATGCTCGCCAAGGAGATCAAGCCGAAGAAATGCAAGGCGCCAGGTTGCGGCCAGCACTTCAAGCCGACCATGACCACGCAGAAGGTGTGCAGCATCGCCTGCGCCAGGGCCATGGCTAAAGACCCGAAGCTGCAGAAGATCGCGGCCAAGGCCATCACCAAGCAGGCCCGCCAGGACCTGCAGGAGCGCCGGGAGAAGCTGAAGACCCGCCGCGAGCACATGGCCGAGGCGCAGACCGCGTTCAACGCCTACATCCGCGAGCGCGACGCCGGCCTGCCGTGCATCAGCTGCGACTCGAACCCGAGCGACCACGACCTCATCACCGGCAGCCGCTGGGATGCCGGACATTACCGGTCGGTGGGCGCCTGCCCGGAACTGCGGTTTGAACCGCTCAACGTCCACCGGCAGTGCGTGAAGTGCAACCGGAACCTGTCCGGTAACGCGGTCGAGTACCGCATCCGCCTGGTGAAGCGCATCGGCGCCGACCAGGTTGAATGGCTCGAAGGGCCTCATAAGCCCCAGCGCCTGACCATCGAAGACCTGCAGGCCATCAAGGTCCTGTACAGGCAGAAGCTCAGAGACCTTCGGAGGGCTGCCGCATGACACCAGCATGGGGATTTCTGATTTTGGCCACCCTCATGGTGGTGGGCGGCGTATCGCTGTCCTGGGCTGGCGCAGTGCGCCGCAAGCGGTACTACGAAGAATTCATTTTGAGCAAGGCCAAGCGGGCAGGGGGTAAGCAATGATCTATCGAGACGTGATTTCCGCAGTAATTCGAGCGTTGGCGTCCGAGACGATCAACAGCGCTGGTGGCTGTGACTACACCCCCAAGGTGCAGGCCAGCAAGCTCAGGGGCGAGATCGTCGGAAAGGATGCGGCATTCCTCACCGACTGCTGGGTATTCGGAAGGCTGCATTCCTGCCTCCAGCCTAAGCACTGGCTGGCCCTGAATGCCCGCTACTCGACTCACATGGCCTCCAAGGTTGGGGCCATAGGCCGGATCGTTGCTCACGTTACCTCGCCGGCGCCGAGGCTGTTCCTAACCAAGGCGGTGACCGCGTGGGCCTACCCGCAGCTCGGGGGCGCTGAGCGACCGGTTTCGAAAAAGGTGACGCTCGAGGTTGACGAGGATGCCCCAGCTTGGCGAAAGGCCGCCGTCGCCAAAGCTCAGGAGGCCATCAACGCGAAGCTGAAGCAGCGGCAGGAAGCGCCGTGCGAAGGGGTGATCATCCTGCCTGCGCACAACTACGACATGAACACCTGGGATCTCGATGGAAACCCAGAGCGCACCCGCCGTGACTGGCGCCGCAAAATCTTCAAAGGGTTGGACAAGATGGTGGATGAAGCGCTGGTGGAGGCTGGCGAGATCCTGAGCAGCGAGGGGGTTTTATTCGATGACCAGGACGCCGCATAGACCGCTTGACATGACATGCCGCTTCGCCGAATATTCACCCATCCTGTCATTCCTGCGCTAGTTGAGGAGTGACACACAGAACCCGGCCCCCGCGCCGGGTTTTTTATTGCCCGAAATAGGCCCTCAGAATTTCCATAATTGCGCCGGTCTTTTTAATTACCCCGGTGGTCTGGTATTCCACCTTATGGCAACCTTAGGGCGCATACTCGCTTTAGCTCAGAATTTCTGAGTTAATGAGAGGTACTTATGTCTAGTGACATTGCCAAGCCAGATGGATCTCCGGGACTTGAATTGGAAGTCGGGTCAGGTACTGAAAAGCGTGAGGGGTTGGAAAAATCTAGCCCAGAGGATAGGGACGATTATATCGATCCCGACGCTACGCCTGAACTAGAACCTGAGTTTTCTGAGCGTCCAAAAGCTTCAAATTCGGAAAAGTTCAGTAGTCAGCAGGCCGGCTGGACTTATCCTGGGCGCCGTTGGTAGAAGCGCCCAACCAAGTACGGCTCTTTCGCCACATACGCTCCTCGAAGCTGATGATCCACTGGGCTACACCCCAGATGATGACGAGCTAGGCCTTGAGAAAGGTCCGGAGAGTGACCGTAGGCAGATGCGTACAAATGATGGATCACTCGCTGAGTAATTCATTTATCTGAGCTCGGATAATCGGGCTCATCAGAGGTTTATATGACAGATAAAACATCGCGCCAGGGGGAAAGAAGTTCTGGTGCAAATACATCTTCCCAAGGCTCAAGGGCGGAGGGAAGTAAGGGTGCCAACACCGAGCGGGCTTCAAAGGCAGAGCTCTACAGTCGGCACGACAAGGTTGCTGAGAAAGATGCTAAAAATGATCCGCGAAAGTCATGAAATAGAACATTTGAGCTGATTGACGCGCCCGATTGATTGGGATAGCGCTAATAATCACTAGCTAGCCGCCTTCGGGCGGTTTTTTTGTTCAGGTGAATTAGCTCCCCATCAGATCTACGGATGTACGCTTACCATCCTAAGCCTCGGAACCTCCGGGGCTTTTCGTTATGTGCTGCTCCGCACGCTTGCCCGGTCCCTGAATAGGGCCTCGCCGGGCCTTTTCTTCTAGGATCCACACATGGCCGAACCAGCAAGCACGACTGCCGGCGTCCTGCTGGTGAAGTACGGCGTGATCATTGGCGGCTTCGCAGGAGCGATCCTCTCGCTGACCTTCCTGCGCGGCCTTACCCGGGGCCAGGCGGTCGCCGCCTTCTTCACCGGTTTCGCTTCGGCAGTCTTCTGTACCCCGCTCGCCATCAGCTATTTCAGCCTCGGCACAAGCGGAGAAACCCAATACGGCGTGGCCTTTCTGATAGGCCTTCTGGCAATGAACATCATCCCGGTGCTGAAGTCGCTCGTGGGGTCGTTCGGAGCCAAAGGAGCTACCTGATGAGCTCGACTCTGATTTCAGTCCTGATAGGCGCCAATGCCTTCCTGAGCGTGCTGGTGGTGATCGCTGCTTGCGACTACCTGCGCCGCATCCGTCCCATGGATCACCCGCTGCTCGCCGTCGCGTTCTACCTGGTGGCCATTGGAGCGTTCGGCTCGTTCGTCCTGGCCATGAACGGCCATGTGCCCACCCTGTACGGCGTGATCCTAAAGTTGGGCATCGTGCTGTACGCGGTTGCCCGGCGCGGCCATGTATTCCAGCCAGGGTAGGGCGGCTCAGTCAGTCCGCAACAACGGGAACAGTTCCTCGGGATTGCGTGACGCGGCGTTCATTTTTTCGCATTCAGACGCGGCGTCCGACTTGTTGGTAGACCCGCGCTTAAGGCGCTCCTTCTCTTGATTGTCGTAGATATCGAAGCCGCCGGAAGTTGTGGCGGCGTAGAACCGGTTGCCGATGCGGAAGGATTCACCTTCTATAGGCACAGCCGGAACGATAACGAATCTTGGTTGCATGTGTCGGCCTCCCCAGGCAGAAGCCTAAGTATTAGTCCTGCAGGTGGAAGCAACAATATGACTCATCGAGACGATTCGATGGCGTGCCGTGTCACTAGCGCCAGTGGTTATCAGGTTCGCTAGAGCCAAATGGTTGACCCCTGCGCCACAAAATGAAGATGCGCCGTTTCGTGGCGCGACCACCAGAGGATCCACCATGGACAACCAGCACAAGAAGATCACCGGTTACCGCGACCTCACTCAGAGCGAGATCGACGGCATGAACTCAATCAAGGCACTGGAGGCCGATGCCGGCGAGCTGTTCAAGCAGATCGGCCAGATCGAAGGCGTGGATCAGCGCACCCTGGCCCTGGCCAAGACCAACCTGCAGCAGGGCTTCATGTGGTTCGTTCGCTCGATTGCCAAGCCGGCTGACCCGTTCGCCTGATTCACCTACCACCACACTCAGCCTGTGCGCAGGCCGGAGATATCCCATGAAGACCGAATACCAAGTTCGCCCGGTTACCCGATACATCGTGAGCCGCTATGCCTCCGACGCTGACAGCGCCTCATCCTCGATGGTTGGAGAGTTTCCCAGTGGCCAGCAGGCCGACCTGGTTGCTGATGCAATGGTGGCAAAGGATCAGGCCGATGGAATGGAGTCCAGTCGCTCCCGCCACGGGATGAGCCTGGGCGAGGTTATCTCTGGCCGACGTATTGGAGTCTGACCTATGCCTGCGCCATCCAGCTTCCATCGCCACTCTGACGGACGCGGACCTCGCCGGGTATTCGTCAACGGGGTAGAAGTAGAGCGCGCTATCTGGTGCGATACCGCTGCCGGGGTGTGCGTCTATGCGCCTTTGCCGATCAAGCCGAAGCGGCCAGCGCGCGAGGAGATCTACACCCGCAGGCTGCGCGGAGCCGTTACGGTTGTCCCGGCATGATGTACGAAATCCATTGCGCAAGATGCCAACGGGTCAAGATTGAGCCATTCAAGCCAGGCGATCACATCATGCTGTGCAGAGCGTGCGGCAATACGAAAAACTCTGATTCATGCCTGAGCGAGGCACCAAAGTCTGAAGGAATTCCCCATGGCGCTGACAGCAAAACAGCAGCGCTTTGTCGATGAATACCTGATCGACCTGAACGCCACGCAGGCCGCTATCCGTGCGGGCTACAGCAAGAAAACGGCACAAGTCCAGAGTGCTCGCCTGTTATCAAATGTTATGGTTTCTGCCGCGGTAGCCAAAGGCATGGAGTCACGCTCCACTCGTACCGGAATCACCCAGGACATGGTGCTGCGCGAGCTCGCCAAGATCGGCTTCAGCGACATCCGAAAGGTGGTCCGCTGGGGTGAGACGATGGTCCGCATGGTTGATGGCGAGGAAGAGTGCGCCGAAGACATGGTGCCGTATCACGGGCTTGCTCTGATCGATTCAACCGAGATCGACGATGACACGGCTGCCGCCATCGCTGAGGTTTCTCAGGGGCGCGACGGCCTTAAGGTAAAGCTGCACGACAAGAAGGGTGCCCTGGTCGATATCGGTCGCCACCTTGGGATGTTCAGTGCGCCAGGTCATGCCGAGCTTGATATTGAGCTCAAGCGTATAGAGATCGAGAACAAGCGCCTTGCCAGTCAGAAGCTGCGCCGAGAGCTTGAGCCGCCAAAAGAGGTTGAGGGCGAATTCGCCCAGGCCGAGTACACCTTGAGCCCAGACGAAGATGGCCCGACTACCCCGTACCTATGAGGCGCCGGTCAAGCTGACGCCCAAGCAGGCGAACATCTACGTGTGGGGATTCCAGCGTAATGCCCGCTTCCGCGATGCAGTGTGTGGTCGGCGATTCGGCAAGACCTTTCTTGGCAAGGCTGAGATGCGTCGCGCGGCCCGACTGGCTGCGGAGTGGGGTGTCAGCGTTGAGGATGAGATCTGGTACGCGGCCCCGACGCAGAAGCAGGCCCGCCGGGTGTTCTGGCGCCGACTGAAGCAGGCCATCCCACGAGAGTGGCGGGAGTGCAAGCCGAACGAGTCGGACATGCTGATCACGCTCAAGAGCGGTCACCTGATCCGCTGTGTGGGTCTGGAGAACTACGACGACCTGCGCGGCTCCGGCCTGTTCTTCGTCCTGGTGGATGAGTGGGCGGACTGCAAGTGGGCTGCCTGGGAAGAAGTCCTGCGTCCGATGCTTTCGACGTGCGAGTACGTGATACCTGGCGTCGGCAAGTGCAAGGGCGGCCACGCTCTACGCATCGGCACGCCTAAAGGCTTCAACCACTGTTTCGACACCTATCGCGACGGCCAGGCAGACGGCGAGCCAGACCACAAGAGCTGGCTCTACACCTCGCTGCAGGGCGGCAACGTCCCGGCCGAAGAGCTAGATGCGGCGCGCCGCAAGATGGACCCGCGCACGTTCCGGCAAGAGTACGAGGCCAGCTTCGAGAACTACGCAGGCGTCGTCTACTACACCTTCAGCCGCAGCGAGTGCCGCACCAGCGAGCGAATCAAGCCGGGCGAGGCCCTGCACATCGGCATGGACTTCAACGTCATGAAGATGGCCGCAGTGGTCTATGTTGTCCGCGACGGCCTGCCCTTGGCCCTGGATGAGTTCCACTCGGTGCGAGACACGCCGGAGATGATCGAGAAGATCAAGGCCAGGTTCCCCGGCCACGGCATTGCGGTCTATCCCGACGCCAGTGGCCAGAACACAAGCAGCAAGAACGCCAGCGAATCCGACCTTTCCTTGCTGCGCAAGGCTGGATTCACGGTGATCGTGGATACCCATAACCCGAGCGTCAAAGACCGGGTGAACTCGGTCAATGCCATGCTGATGAACAGCTACGGCGAGCGCCGGCTGAAGGTCAATACCGACCAGTGCCCGCAGCTAACCCTGTGTCTTGAGCGTCAGACCTACGACAAGCACGGCGACCCGGACAAAGACCCCAAGAAGGGTCACGACCACATGAACGACGCCGCCGGCTACTTCATCGCCAAGCGATTCCCGATCAACGTGGAAATGACCACAAGCCAATCCCTGAGAATGTGAACATGAGCGATAACCCGAGCATCACGCTGCCCGCTGTCGACGCGATGCGCGCCTACTGGGCCGTGATCTCGCCGCTGATGGGCGGGACGATGGCGATGCGCGCTGCGGGCAAGTCCCTGCTGCCGCAGTATCCAGCCGAAGACGACGAGGCCTACAAGGAGCGCCTGCGTCTCTCGACCCTGCTGCCTGCGTACTCCGAAACGGTCGGCAACATGACGTCCCGTGTGTTCGCTGAGCCGCTTCAGGTGGGCGACGATGTGCCCGAGGCCATCGTCGAGATGACCAAGGACATCGACCATGCCGGAAACGACCTCAATTCTTGGGCGGTGGGGTTCTTCATCGAGGGCCTGAGCCACGGCCTGTGCCATGCCTTCGTCGATCACCCGCCCGCTGGCGAGCTGAAGACCCAGGCCGACGAGCAGGCCGCCGGCGTGCGCCCCTACGCGGTGCTGGTGAAGCCCGAGCAGGTGCTGGGGTGGCGCTCCAAGGGCGGCGTTCTGACCATGATCCGCTACAAGGAAGTGGTCGAGGAGGAGGATGGCGAGTTCGGCGCCAAGTGCGTCGAGCAGATCCGTGTCCTTGAGCCTGGCGTCTGGCGTACTTACCGGTCAGGTACCAAGGGCGGCACCTGGGAGCTTTACGATGAGGGCACCAGCAGCCTGACCGCTATCCCTTGGGTGACCTTCTACACCGGCCGCACCGGCTTCATGACGGCCAAGCCGCCGCTGATCGAGCTGGCGCACCTGAACGTGAAGCACTGGCAGAGCCAGAGCGACCAAGACAACATCCTCCACGTGATTCGGGTGCCTATCCTGGCCCGGATCGGTGTGCAGCAGCAGTACGACAATCAGGGCAAGCCCCTGCCAACCGAATTCAAGGTGGGCGTCGGCGCGCTGACTGACCTGCCAATTAACGGCGACATGAAGTACATCGAGCACACCGGCAAGGCTGTCGAGGCTGGACGCACCGCCCTGAAGGATCTCATCGACGAGATGCGGATGGCCGGGGCCAAGCTGCTCACGCCGGAGAAGGTAGCGACCAAGACCGCCACGCAGGCGGAGGAGGACGCGGCACAGGAGCTGTCACCGCTGGAGCGCATGGCGCATCAGTTCGGCGATTGCCTGGCGCAGCTGCTCCAGTTCATGGCGGATTATCGAGGCCTGGGCGAAGGCGGCGCCGTCGAGATGCGCGGCAACTTCGATGTCGACTACATGCCTGAGGTGTCGCTGCCAACACTGGTGTCCATGGCCAATGCCGGGATGATCAGCAAGGAGACGCTGTTCACCGAGATGCAGCGCCGCGGCGTGATAAGCGATGAATACGACTGGGAAGAGGAGCTGGCCAAGATTGAAGCCCAGGGCCCGGCCCTCGGTACGCTGTGATGAAAACGGCCAACGAGAAGCTGCTGGATGAGCTGATTGGGCATGAGGTCGACCTGTCCAGGCTGAGCAACGGCCAGGTCGTGGTGGTCATCAGAATACTGAACAGCGCCGACTCGGAGCTGCGGGCAGCGCTCATTGCTGCCCTCGACACTTTGGACGTAGGCGCTTCCGTTGCGGCGATCGATTCTGCACTGGCACCTGTGCTCCGGATCAATCAATCGACGTTCTTTAGCATGCATCAGGCGCTCACGGGCGTGATCGATGGTGTGGCCAGCTATGAGATTGCTTTTCAGGCGGCCGCGCTGACAGCGGCTGTTCCTGAGCTTGTACGGGCGCAGTTCCCCATTGCCGTGGCTGAGTTCAGCCAGGTGCGCGCCATTGCTATGGCAAGGCCATTCCAGGGTCGACTGCTCAGCGAGTGGATGGCGGGAATCGAGGCTGACCGAGCTGCGTCGATTCGCAGCGCAGTGCGGTCCGGTGTTCTTGAGGGCCGCACGACGCCGGAGATCGTCCGGCAGATCATGGGCACAAAGGCCGAGAAGTACGCCGACGGCATCCTGCAGAAGCCTCGCCGCGAGGTAGAGGCAGTTGTCCGGTCTGCAGTGTCCAGCACGGCGGAGACGGCAAGCGACAAAGCGTTCGAGGCCAACAGCGACATCATCAGTCACGTCGAGTGGCTGAGCACGCTGGACAATCGGACATCGACAACCTGCCGAATCCGAGACCGCTTGCCCTACACGCTGGGCTCCTACCGGCCCATTGGGCACAAGGTGCCTTGGCTGGCAGGGCCTGGGCGGATCCACTTCTGCTGCCGCTCGACAAAGCTGCCGATCCTAAAGAGCGCCTTGGCGCTGGGGATCAGCGACGTGGCGACCCGGGCGAGCATGGATGGACAGGTGCCGCAGCAGACTAACTACGCACAATGGCTTGCACGCCAGCCAGCGGCCCGCCAGGACGAGATCCTCGGCCCTGAACGCGGGAAGCTGCTGCGCCAGGACAAGCTGAAACTGCAGGACTTCTACAACGACAAGGGAAAATTCCTGACCCTTGAAGAACTGCGCGGCCGACTGACTGGTGCCCTATAATCCGCGGCTTTTCTCGGCGCAGGTAGATTTCGATGAAGGTTGTCGCTGTAGTTGCTGGAGTCCTGGTGGTTACTGCCTTATCCGCGCTGGCAGGTCTGACGGCGGGTATTAATCTGAACCCCCAGTCAACAGTGAAGTTCGTACCTGATTGGGGGAGCGTGGGAGATTGGGTGTCCGGGGTTGGCGCGTTGCTCGCTGTGATCGCTAGCCTCTACATGGTCCGGCGGAGTGAGAAATTCCAGCTTGCGCGCGATAGCGAACAACTGCTGTTGGTTCAAGAACCCGACCTCGGCTGGTTGACTCTGAGAGTTGGCTGTAGCGGTCTGCGTGCTTGTGCTGTGAAGGACATTCGAATCTGTCACGGCAAGAAGCACAGGTCTCTGAGATACGACCTGTCGGACAAGAGCAAAGGAAAGCTTCCTTGCAAGCTCGAGCCTGGTGAGTCGTTTGAACTTGACTGGAGTGGGCTGGAGCTGAAACCGATTGTTGGCGCTGTGCACAGTCTCGGATTGAAAACTTTGGATGGGCTGTCGTTCGAGATTGTTACTGGCATATCGGTACACCTATTCGAATTCGATGAATGGACGATTGATCTCCTGAAGCAAGCGGCAGATGCATTCGATATGCGCCTCATACCAGATGACGAGCTTCCTTTCGGATAATCCTCAACACGACACCCCAGCATCCGCTGGGGTTTTTTTTGCCTGCGGTTCGGATGGACGGGGCGACCTGGGGCCGGATGGCTCACCAACAGGCCGGATGGCCCAGAGAGACGAGATGAAACTCAAAACCGTTGAAGTGGATGGCAAGCAGTACGCAGTGATCGAAGATGGAAAGCCAGTCTATGTGGAAGACGACGGCAAAGAAGTCGCCTTCGACGCAGTGGGCACCCGCAACACCATCACCAGACTGAACGCCGAGGCCAAGTCGCACCGCGAGCGTGCCGATGGGTTCGAGAAGGTCGCCAAGGCCTTCGAGGGCATCGAGGATGCTGCCGCTGCGCGCAAGGCCTTGGAAACCGTTGCCAACCTCGACGCCAAGAAGCTGGTGGATGCCGGCGAGATCGAGAAGGTGAAGGGCGAAATCAGCAAGGCTTTCCAAACCCAGCTGGATGAAGCCAACGGCAAGGCGCAGACCTTCGAGCAGCAGCTGTATGCCGAGAAGATCGGCGGCAGCTTCGCCCGCTCCCAGTTCATAGCCGAAAAGATGGCGGTGCCGGCCGACATGGTACAGGCCACCTTTGGCAGCAACTTCAAGATCGAGGAAGGCAAGGTCGTTGCTTATGACGCCCAAGGCCAGAAGGTCTTCAGTCGCTCCCGTCCAGGCGAACTGGCCGACTTCAACGAAGCACTCGAAACCCTCGTCTCGCAGTACCCCCATCGCGACCACATCCTGAAGAGCTCCGGCGCCAATGGCGGCGGCGCGCCGAACGGCGGTGGTCAGCACAAAACCACGAAGGGCAACTTCGGTGGCACCAAGGCTGAACGCCTGGAAGCCATCAAGGGCCTGACCGCAAGCGAATAAGGAGGCCCAATGGCCCTTTCGAACATGAAGGTATTCAACGAATACCTCAAACGCATCACCATCGAGACCCTGGCTCAGGACGTCGAGAAGTTCAACGCGTCCTCGGCCGGTGCTATCCGCCTGACCACCCAGGGCATCGACGGCGACTTCCTGCAAGAGTCGTTCTGGGCTGGCCTGCACAGTGCCCAGCGTCGTGTTGACCGCTATGCCGCCAACGGCGCGCAGGCTGCAACCCCGCTGACCCAGAAGCAGTACGACTCGGTGAAGATCGCCGGCGGCTTCGGCCCGATCCTGTGGGAGCCTTCCCAGCTCTCCTGGATCCAGAAGAACCCGGAAGAAGCGCTGGAAGTGATCAGTCGCAACCTGTCCGAAGCCATCATGGCTGACCAGCTGAACACCGCCATCTCGGCCCTGGCCGGTGCCATCGGCAACCAGCCGAACGCCACCAACGACGTTTCGGCCACTGCTGGCGTGACCTACGTCGCGATCAACAACGCCCATGCCCTGTTCGGTGACGCCTCGCAGCGCCTGGTGGCCCAGGTCATGACCGGCGCCATGTACCACAAGCTGGTCGGCCAGAACCTCGCCAACGCCGAGCGCCTGTTCCAGTTCTCCGGCGTGCAGGTGGTCGACATCCTCGGCAAGGCCGTGATCATCACCGACGCCCCTGCGCTGTACGAGGCCGGCACCCCGAACAAGCAGAAGGTGCTCAGCCTGGCCGACGGCGCCGCGGTGGTGATGGATGGCTCTGACCTGATCACCAACATCGAGACCTCCAACGGCAAGGAGCGCATCGAGACCACCATGCAGGCCGACTACACCTTCGGCCTGGGCCTCAAGGGCTACACCTGGGACACCGCCAACGGCGGCAAGTCGCCGACCAACGCCGAGCTGTCCACCGGCACCAACTGGGACCTGGTGGCGAACAGCATCAAGGCCTCGGCCGGCGTGCTGACCATCGGTGACGCCACCAAGTAACCGGTACCGCGCCCTCCGGGGCGCTTTCCCAGGAGATCGCCATGAGCGAGAAAGTGATTTACGAGAAACACCCGGTCAGCCCTGAGCGAAAGGCCGAACTGCGTCAGAAGGGGTACAAGATCATCGACGCGCGTTTCGCGCCCGATGGCTACGAGCACCCTGAGCCCCTGAAGGAAACCAAAGGCTCGAAGGCTGGCAAGTCTGCAGCCGACAAGAAGGCTGCCGAAGAAGCCGAACTGAAGGCAAAGCTGCAGGCCGCCCTGAACGAAAAGGGTGTTCAATTCAGCCCTGACGCCAGCCTGGAAGACCTCCAGAAGCTGTTGGACGAGGTCAAGTAATGACCAACTACATCACCGTCGAGCAGGTAGACGCCCTGCTTGGGCCGTCCTGGGCGCCCGCCGACCAGAAGGCCCGGGCGGTGCTGATGGCCAACACCTGGCTTACCAATCTCGGCCTGCCTGAGTTCGATCCGGTTCCGGATGACGTGATTCAGGCAGGCGCCGAGATCGCCCGAGAGGCTGCGGCTGGCAACATCTACGGCCGCAAGGAAACCGGCGTGCTGAGCAAGTCGGTCGATGCTGACGGCGTGTCCAGCAGCAAGACCTACTCGGAATCATCCCGCACCATCAGCGCGGGTGAGTCGTTCGCCCTGGCTTTGCTGGCGCATTACCTGAACGGCAGCGGCCAGACCAAGATCGTGAGGGGCTGACATGGGACTTCGCAAGGAATTGCAGGCCGACCTGGCCGAGGCGTTCGATACAGACCTGGCTGATGCGGTAGTGGGCTTCACGGGCGAGTATATGGGGCCTGGCGACTGGGATCCGGTCGAGGAGGTCAGC
>RCUS01000710.1_pt1 | contig 20418 bp, 10 predicted proteins | sample 2166221 | NCBI WGS metagenome assembly RCUS01 (sample SAMN09932758, study PRJNA488358) | compost metagenome | isolation source: compost soil in cyclohexanecarboxylic | place: Germany: Experimental Botanical Garden | reverse complement strand
CGCTGGAAGAGACGGCGTCGTCGATGGAAGAGCTGACGTCGACCGTGCGGCAGAATGCCGACAACGCCCAGCAGGCCAACCAGCTGGCGCTGAGCGCCTCGGGCGTGGCGGTGAAGGGCGGCGAGGTGGTGGGCAAGGTGGTCGAGACCATGGATGCCATCAACGACTCGTCGCGCAAGATCGTCGACATTATTTCCGTCATCGACGGCATCGCCTTCCAGACGAATATTCTCGCCTTGAACGCGGCCGTGGAAGCGGCGCGCGCGGGCGAACAGGGACGCGGCTTTGCCGTCGTGGCGACGGAAGTGCGCAACCTGGCGCAGCGCTCGGCCGCCGCGGCGAAAGAGATCAAGACCCTGATCGGCGACTCCGTGGTGGCGGTGGACGCGGGCAGCAAGCTGGTGGCCGAGGCGGGCAGCACGATGGCGGAAATCGTCTCCAGCGTGCAGCGCGTGACGGACATCATGGCCGAAATCAGCCTGGCCACGCAGGAGCAAAGCTCGGGCATCGACCAGATCAACCAGGCCATCGGCCAGATGGACCAGGTGACGCAGCAGAATGCGGCCCTGGTGGAAGAGGCGGCCGCCGCGGCCGAATCGCTGCAGGAGCAATCGGGCCAGCTGGCCGGGGTGGTCAGCGTGTTCAAGCTCGATGGCATGCAGGTGGCGCAGGTGGCGTCCGCTGGTCAGCCGCGCAAGGCGGCGGCGCCCGTGCGTCCGCTGCGTCCAGCGGCACCGGCGAAGGCGCGGCCCGTGCTGCGCGCCGTGCCGTCCCAGCGCCAGAGCGCGCCGCGCGAGGACGAATGGGAAGTCTTCTGATGCCTTGAGGTGACGCAGGGCGCTTGCGCCACCCAGCCGACGGCCGCCCTGTGCGGCCGTTTTGCATGGCGCGCCGCCTGCCGTATTCTGCGCCTGTTGTGGTTTCTACTTACCAAAAAAACAGTGTTATTAAAATAGCTGTTTTGCCATCTAAGCAAATCTTTGCAAAACTTAACGCGACATTGCCTGTGAGATAACTCACACTTGCCCCGTAGCAACCCAAGCTCCCGCCTCCGCCTTGTCCAGGCTGACCCCTCCGCCCGCTGCGCCCGGCCTTCCATGGCCGCTGGCGGCGCCAGCCATTGCCGTCAGCCTTGCATGGAGGCCCGGCGCGATGACCGATGCACCACTCTGAAGGATGCGAATGAAGATGGCGAATATGAATATCGGGACCCGCTTGCGCTGGTCCTTTGCTTTGTTGACCTTGATGTTGCTGGGCACTGCGGCGCTGGGCATGCTGCGCCTGTCCAGCCTGGAGCTGCGCATGCGCGACGTGATCGACGACAAATATCCGAAGACCGTGCTGGCCAATGACATCATCAAGAACGTCAATGTCATCGCGCGCTCGTCGCGCAACCTGCTGCTGATGACGGACCCGCGGCAGCTGGCGCAGGAGCGCGACAGCATCGCCAGGGCGGGCACGGACACGGAGCAGCGCCTGGCCCAGCTTGACCGCATCATCCTGTCGGACCAGGGCCGCGCGCTGATGGCGGCCGTGACGCAGGCGCGCGCCACCTTCAACCAGGGCCGCGACAAAGTGCTGGCCCTGCTCGACGCCGATGCGCGCGACGAGGCGGCGGCCCTGCTGCTGGGCAGCGTGCGCGGCGACCAGCTGCGCTACATGGCGGCGCTGGAAACCCTGATCACGCACCAGCACGAGCGCATGGAAGCGGCGGGCGCCCAGGTGCACGCGGAATACCTGTCGGCGCGCAGCATGATGCTGGCGCTGAGCGCGCTGGCCATCGCCTTTTCGCTGGTGACGGCGTGGCTGGTCACGCGCAGCATCGTCGCGCCGCTGCAATATGCGCTGGGCGTGGCGCAGACGGTGGCCGCCGGCGACCTGACGTCGCGCTTTGGCCGGCATGGCCGCGACGAGACGGGCAAGCTGCTCGACGCACTGTCCATCATGAACGGCAACCTGCTCGACATCGTGCAGCGCGTGCGCAGCGGTACCGACACCATTGCCACGGCGTCGACGCAGATCGCCGCCGGCAATATCGACCTGTCGGCGCGCACGGAAGAACAAGCCAGCTCGCTGGAACAGACGGCGTCCGCCATGGAGGAACTGAGTTCCACGGTGCAGCAGAATGCGGACAATGCGCGCCACGCCAGCGCGCTGGCCACCGAGGCGGCAAAGATCGCCGGCGACGGCGGCCAGGCCGTGGGGCAGGTGATCCACACCATGGACGCGATCAGCGCGTCGTCGGCGCAGATTGCCGATATCATCGGCGTGATCGACATGCTGGCTTTCCAGACGAATATCCTGGCCCTGAATGCGGCCGTGGAAGCGGCGCGCGCGGGCGAGCAGGGACGCGGCTTTGCCGTCGTTGCCACCGAGGTGCGCAGCCTGGCCCAGCGCAGCGCCGCCGCCGCGCGCGATATTCGCGCGCTGATCGCCAATTCCACGCAGCAGGTCGACGCGGGCGCGGCGCTGGTGGCGCAGGCTGGCGCCACCATGCAGCAGGTGGTGGCTGCCGTCGCGCGCGTGAGCCAGATGGTGGCCGACATCACGGCGGCCAGCGCCGAGCAAAGCACGGGCATCGGCCAGATCAGCCAGGCCGTGGTGCAGATGGACGAAGTGACGCAGCAGAATGCGGCGCTGGTGGAAGAAGCGGCAGCGGCCTCGCAGTCGCTCGAAACCGAGGCGGCGAACCTGCTGCAGGTGGTCAGCGTGTTCCGCCTGCAGCCGGCGCCGGCGGCCTTGCCGGCCCATGCCTTGCCTGGCCGTCCTGCGCCGGCCCGCGCCTTGCGGCGTCTGAGCGCATAGTGGGCTGAGTGGAGGCGCCTGTCATTGTGGAACGCCGGCTCGCCGCGCGGCGCTGGCTGGACGCGGCCTGGCAGGGCCATGCGGCCAGCACGGTCCTGTGCGCCGTGCTGGCCGCCTGCCTGCTGCTGTGCATCTGGGGCTATACGGCCGTGCGCCTCGGCGACGAGGCCGAGCAGGCGCTGGAGCGCGCGCGCATCGAGAACCGCGATGTGGCGGCGATCCTGGCGGCGCAGCTGGACGACGCCCTGGCGCCGCTGCCGGCACTGCCCGCCGACCTGGCGCATTTCCTGCGTCCTTACCGCGACATCAGCCGCAAGGCGCATGGCCGCATCGAGATCGCCGGCGCCGCGGGCGCCGTGCTGGCGGCGCTGCAGGACGGCGTGCCGGCCGCCGGGCCAGGCCAGGCCGGCCACGACGCGGGCTGCCTGCTGGAACAGCGCACCTTGCTGCGCCATGGCTTGCAGGTACGCGTCAGCCAGCGGCGCGAGCGGGTGCTGGCGCAGCTTCACGGGCTGCGTCTGCGTCTGATCGCGCAGGCGGCGCTGGTGTCGCTGGCCGTGCTGTCGCTGGGTGGCGCCGTCGTGTGGGCCGCGCGGCGGCGGCTGCGCGCGCAGCGGCGCCAGGCGGAAGGCGCGCACATCACCCTGAGCCTGCAGCTGGCGCGCGAAAAACAGCGCGCCGACCAGCTGGCCGCCTGCGACGCGCTGACGGGGGTGGCCAGCCGCCGCCGCTTTTACGACAGCGCCGGCGCCAAGCTGCTGCAGGCGCGCCACAGCCGCAACCATTATGCGCTGCTGCTGGTCGACATGGACCGCTTCAAGCACGTCAACGAGCGCCTGGGCCACCTGGCCGGCGACGCCTTGCTGCAGGAGGCGGCAGGGCGCCTGCGCCGCGTGTTGCGCGATGGCGACCTGCTGGCGCGTTTCGGCGGCGATGAATTCGTCCTGCTGCTGTGCGAAGTGGGCAGCGAGGAGCGCCTGGCAGCCGTTGCGGGCAGCGCCCTCGCGGCGCTGCGCCAGCCATTTTCAGTGCCTGATGGCGCCGCGATCTCGGCCACGGCCAGCATCGGCATCGCCCTGTATCCGCGCGACGGGCAGAGCGTCGATGCCTTGCTGGCCAGTGCCGGCAGCGCCATGGACAACGCCAAGGTGGCGCGCGACAGCTACCGTTTTCATGACATGGCCCTGAACCTGTCGTCGGCGCGCAGCCTGGAATTGCAGGGGCGCTTCGAGCTGGCCATGCGCGACGACGAATTCTGCCTGCATTACCAGGGCAAGTTCGACACGGCGCGCCGGCATATCGTCGGCCTGGAAGCCCTGCTGCGCTGGGACCATCCGCAGCATGGCCTGATCTTCCCGAATGAATTCATCGGCCTGGCCGAGGAAACCCAGGCCATCATTGCGCTGGGCGACTGGAGCATCGCCGCCGCCTGCCGCCAGCTGGCGCAGTGGCGCATGGCGGGGCTGGCGCTGGTGCCGGTGGCGATCAACATCTCGGCACGGCAGCTGCGCGACCCGCAGCTGCTGGCCACCGTGACGCGCTGCCTGGACAGGTACGGCCTGGCGCCAGGGCTGCTGGAACTGGAAGTGACGGAAAGCTGCTTCATCGACGATATCTCGCAGGCCAAGGATGTGCTGGTGCGCCTGCGCGCGCTGGGCGTGGCCATTTCGCTCGACGATTACGGCACCGGTTATTCGGGCCTGAGCCACATCAAGATGCTGCCGATCCACACGCTGAAGATCGACCGCTCCTTTATCCGCGACATTGCCATCGACCGCAATGACGCCATGATCGTCGCCTCGACCATCGCCCTGGCGCGCGGACTGGGCTTGCAGGTGGTGGCAGAAGGCGTGGAAAGCGGCGAGCAGCTCGAACGCCTGCGCCGCCTGGGCTGCCAGCAGGTGCAGGGCTTTTACCTGCACCGCCCGGCGCCGGCAGCGTCCATCGGCGCGCTGCTGGCCGGTGCTGCCGCGCCGCATTCGTCGCCGGCGACGGCCATGTGAGCGCGCCTTGTAACAGCACGCATACATGGCGCCATGCGGCCTGGCGCCGATGCTCAGTAGAATATGGCCACCGCACGCCGTTTGCTTTCACTCTTTCCCCATGCATCAACTATGAACAGCTCCATTCCGGCCTTTGTTTTCGGCCCGTTTCGCCTATTGCCGCTCGAGCGCCTGCTGTTCGATGGCGAGCGCGCGCTGCGCCTGGGGAGCCGTGCCATGGACTTGCTGCTGGCATTGCTGGAGCGGGCCGGCGAGGTGGTCGACAAGAATGAATTGCTGGCCATCGTCTGGCCGCATGCCGTTGTCGACGATGCCACCTTGCGCGTGCACCTGGCCGCGCTGCGCAAGGTGTTGGGCGATGGCCGCGACGGCCAGCGCTACATCACCACCATCCCCGGACGCGGCTACGGCTTCCTGGCGCCCCTGTCGTACACGGGACAGGAGGCGGCCGGCCCGGCCACCCCCGAGCCGCGCCACAACCTGCCGGTGCTGCTGACGCGCATGGTGGGCCGCGGCGAAACCGTGCAGGCGATGGCCAACCAGCTGCTGCAACTGCGTCTGCTGTGCATCGTCGGACCAGGCGGTATCGGCAAGACGACGGTAGCCGTGGCGCTGGCCACGCGCGTGCTGCGCCGCTATGCCGATGGCGTCTGCTTCGTCGACCTGGCGCCGCTGGGCGAAGGCCGCCTGGTGCCGCTGGCCCTGGCCACGGCGCTGGGCGTGGCCGTGCCGGCCGGCGATTCCATGCCCGGCCTGCTGGCTTATCTGCGCCAGCGTCATATGCTGATCGTGCTGGATAACTGCGAACACGTGATCGGCGCGGCGGCCGCGCTGGCCGATACCTTGCTCAAGGGCGCGCCGCAGCTGCATGTGCTGGCCACCAGCCGCGAACCGCTGCGCATCACCAGCGAACATCTGCAGCGCCTGCCCGCGCTGGGACTGCCGCCGGCCGACGTCGTGCCTGACGCGCAGGCGGCCCGGCACTTCGCCGCCGTGCAGCTGTTTTGCGAGCGCTGCGCAGCCGTCGATGACAGTTTCGTGCTGGCCGACGACGACGTGCCCGTGGTGGCGGAAATCTGCCGCCGCCTCGACGGCATCCCGCTGGCACTGGAACTGGCGGCCGGGCGCAGCGGCCACTTTGGCATCCATGAACTGCGGCGCCAGCTTGACGACCGTTTCCGCCTGCTCACGCGCGGCCCCCGCAATGTGCCGCTGCGCCACCAGACCCTGCGCGCCACCCTGGACTGGAGCTATGGTTTGCTGGACGCCGAGGAGCGCGAGGTGCTGCAGGTGCTGAGCGCGTTCAGCAGCCGTTTCCGCATGCAGTCGGCCACCGCCGTGGCGGGGCGCGACGTGTTCGATACGGTGGCCGACCTGGCCGCCAAATCCCTCGTCAGCATCGAATTTTGCTGCGAGCACGTGTATTACCGGCTGCTGGAAACGACGCGCGCGTACGCGGCCACCCAGCTGCAGGCGGGCGGGCAGGGCGACGCCGTGTTCCTGCGCCATGCGCGCCACTGCCTTGCGCTGGCCGAGCGCGTGGCAGCCGACTGGGAGCGTATGTCGTTCGCCAGCTGGAGCGCCTGCTATGGCCGCCACGTGGACGACCTGCGCGCCGCCATCGACTGGGCCTTCGGCGATGCCGCCGATGCGGCGCTGGGCATCGCCCTGACCCTGGCCGCGCAAACCCTGTTCTACCAGTTGTCGCTGATGGACGAATACCGCGTGCGCGTGGAGCGCGCGCTGGAACAGCTGGCGCTGCATGCGATCGATGACCGCGACAGCGAAATGCAGCTGCATGCCTCGCTGGCGCATCTGCTGATGCATACGCAGGGCGTGACGGGCGCCATGCTGCTGTCCTTCCGCCACGGTTATGCGCTGGCCATGCAGACGGACAGCACCGCGCGGCGTGCGGCGGCGATCTGCGGCATGTGGATCTGCAGCATGGCGCTGGCCGACTTCACGGGCGCCGGCGCCTATGTGGCGCAGTTTGGCGCCCTGTGCCAGGCCAGCGGCAGCACGGCGATGCAGCTGGTGCAGGCGCGCATGCGCTCGGCGGGCGAGCATCTGCAGGGGCGCCACGGCGAATCGGCGGCACTCGCGCGCATGGTGCTGGCGCATCCCGACGGCGCCGGCCAGCTGACCCTGAACAATGCCTTGCTGGCCGACCACCAGGTATGCTTGCGCGGCAACCTGTCGCGCTGCCTGTGGCTGCTGGGGCGCCCCGACGAAGCCCTGCATATCGCGCGCGAAGCGGTGATGCTGGGCTTTGAGCACAATGGCGCCTCGCTGTGCGTGGCGCTGGCCTTTTCCGCCATTCCCGTGGCCCTGTGGTGCGGCCAGCACGGACTGGCGCGCGCCTGGAACTGTCTGCTGCGCGAGCATGCTGCGCGCTACGGACTGCTGTACTGGAGCGCCTGGGGCGCCGGCTACCAGCAGCTGCTCGACATGGACGAACGGCTCGGCGAATTTTGCTGGCCCACGGTGCGCAGCTGGCCCATGCAGATCGATGTCATGGCCACCCTGCATGACGCCGCGGCTGATACGCAGGCCGTGCGGCGCGCCCGCACGGGCCAGGCGCCGTGGAGCATGCCGGAAGTGCTGCGCCGCGCCGCGCACCGCCAGTGGCGCACCCTGGAGGAAGACGACCAGGCGGGCCTGGCGCAAGTGGCGGCGCAACTGCAGGAGGCGCTGGCGCTGGCGCGCGAGCAGGGCGTGCCGGGCTGGGAACTGCGCTGCGCCACCAGCCTGGCGACGCTGCTGCATGCGCAGGGACGCAGTGCCGAGGCCAGGGCGCTGCTGGCGCCCGTGCATGCCTGCTTTGAGCAGGGGCAGGGCAGCACGGATGTGATGGCGGCGGCGCAATTGCTGGCGCGCCTGACGTAGCTGCGCAGGTGCGGCGCCTATTCGTAGGCGCCCAGGCGGCGTTGTTCCTCCGGCGTGAAGCTGGCGTCGCGCAGTTGCTGCAGTGCCGCCGGTTCCTGTGCGCCGCCGGCCAGGCTGGCCTGTTGCGCCTTGGCGGCCTGGTAGGCGATGATGCGCTGCTGCCACTGCGATTCCTCGCGGTCCAGCTCCGCCAGGCGCGCCGCGGCCGCTGGCGTGAAGGTGCTGGCGCGCAGGCGGTAGACTTCATTCTCGCCGCCGCCCTGGGCGCGCAGCGCCTGCACCGAGGCGTCAAGCTGCGCCACTTTCATGGGCGCGTCGCGCGCGGCGCGCTGGGCCGGCGACAGCAGCTGGTCCAGCGCCGCCAGTTTCTGCTGGCGCTGCGCTTCGTCGAGCGTGGCGTCGCCGAGTATGGCCATGCGCGCCACGGCGTCGTCGTCATGGGCGTCACTGGCGCCGAACAGGCCCGCACTTTCTTCGGGGGTAAAGTAATTGCCGCGCAGGTCGCGCATGGCTTGCAGCCGCGCGCGCGCCGCCGTGGCGGCATCGGCTTGCGCGGGCAGGGCCTGTTCCGCGCCGGCCAGCGCCTGCCTGTAGGCCAAATAAGCAGCCAGCAGGCGCTTGGCCTCGCGCGCCGGGGCGGCGGACAGGCGCTTGTCCAGTTCCGCCTCGATCTGGCTGCGGATGGCGGCCAGCGGCTTTTCGCCCAGGCCGGCCAGGTAGTAGTCGAACAGGTGGCCCAGTTCCGCGTCGACCACCAGCTTCTCGCCGGCGGCCACCGTCACCTTGCCATCGGGCCGCGTGCCTTCCATCGAGCGCACGAACGCGAACAGGTCCGGCTCCGGCTTTTCCGGCGGCGGGGCCGGCGGCTCGTCCGGCCGCAGGACCAGATAAAGGGCCAGGGCCGCCAGGCTGGCGCCGATGATCCATTTCGCGTGCATGCGCTTCTCCTTACAGTCCCAGGCCTTGCAGGCGGTTGGCCTGCTGGCGGAAGACCGTCACGGGGCTGGTCTCGAACAGGTTGACGATGCCAACGAACTGGTTGACTTCATCGAGGTGGTTCATGGCGTAGTCGTCGCGGATCACCTTGCCCAAGTGGCTGGAGCAGCTGCTGACCAGGCCATCGTTCTTGGCGCCGCCGAAGGCCAGGCTGATGGCGGCCAGCAGCGGATCGCCCACGTCAAGCACATTCGTGTACGGCTGCGCGCCGCTCCACGAAAAGTAGTGCACGCCCTGCACCTGGTAGGCGCCTTCGCCGCAGGCGCTGGCGGGAATGCCTTGCGGATGGCGGCTGTTGAACGCCAGCGAACCGGCCGTGGACAAGGACGCCAGCGAGGCGCCCGCGTTTTGCGGCAGTCCCTTGTTGCCTGACAAAATACCGATCAGGGAAGCGAGCGCATTGCCCAGCGCGCCGCTGGTGTTGGGAATGGCGCCGCTGAGGATATCGGCCACCCTGGATCCCTTGTTGACGCCGGCCACGCTGGTGACGGAAGCCACCAGGTCGGGCCGCACCGAGGCGACATAGCGGGCCGTGGGGCCGCCGTGGCTATGGCCGATCAGATTGACCTTGGCCGCGCCCGTGGCGGCGAGGATTTGCCGCACCTGCGACAGCAGCTGCTCGCCGCGCACTTCGGTGCTGTTGGCAGCCGATACGGTGGTCACATACACTTGCGCGCCGCCGCTGCGCAGGGCGGCGGGGATGCCATAGAAATATTCGACGGGACCCAGCTTGTCAAAGCCGAACAGGCCGTGCACGAGGACGATAGGGTATTTGGTTTGCGTGTAGCCGGCGGCGCTGGCGCTGCCGGGCAGCATGGCGAGGGAAAACAGCAGGGTCGATAGCAGTTGCCAGAAGCGATTCTTCATTTTGTCTCCGTTATGTATTTGTGACCGGCCAAATCACTCACCGGTTAATAGTGGAAATAAGTGGAAATGTCGAAGCTGTAGCGATTACCGCGTGCGGGCCTTACATTCTATTGATGTCTTAAATATAGCGAGCGCTCGGTTTTTGAAATGTAGCACTGCTGGATGGAAAAAGCATTTGAATTGCATGATGCAGCGCAATAACTGTGCGCATTCCTCGTTGCTTATACGCCCATTGCATAGTTGAAAAGTCAAATAGTTGTTTTCCTGAGCTATAATCGCCCCGAAATCCGCAGTCCCGCCGTCTTGCAGGGCCATTTTCCGGCGCTGTATTTACACCGCTCATAACCGTTACTTGGGAATGCACTTGTCGACCCATTTTAATTTTGAACAGTTTCAGCAGATGACGCCTTTGAATGGCGAAAATATCTGGGAATATATTCTTGACCGCCACGCGGGCCGTATCGGCGTCAAGCGCCGCAAGCCGGCACTGGAAAATCTCGAACGCATCTTCGGTGCCACTTTCCGCCTGGCCAATGACGTGGGTTTCCGCGCCATGAGCTTGCGCGACCTGTGCCGCGAGACGGGTTTGTCGATGGGCGGGTTGTATGGCTACATCACCAGCAAGGATCAACTGGCCGAGATGATCGAGGACGTGGTGCGCCACGCCACGCAGGCCATGCCGCTGCTGTTCGCCGACGTGAAGTCGCCGCTGGACCGGATCGAGGCGATGATACGCTCGTCGATCTACCTGTCCGAAGTGCTGCAGCCGTGGTTTTATTTTGTCTTCATGGATTCGCGCGTGCTGCAGGTGGAGCAGCGCAGCATGGCGAAAAATTCCGAATTGTTCGTGCAGACCCTGATCGCCACCACCATCGCGGAAATCGAACCGAAGCCGCAAGGCGATCCGACCCTGCTGTCGGCGCATTGCCTGGCCCTGTTCCAGGACTGGTACGTGAAACGCTGGAAATACCGCGCGGCGAAAGTCAATGTCGATGATTTCGCCGACAGTGTCATCAGTACGGTGCGCGGGTATTTGAGCATGGTCAAGGCGGCGTAAAAACGCTGCCGACGGCGGCTTGTCGGGTTACGCCGTTCCGGCTAACCCGACCTACGGGCTCATCAGTTCGTGGTTTCCACCGGCACCGTCTCTGGCACGGCCGCCGGATCCGTCGGCGTTTCCACCTCCATGTCCAGCGTCCTCACGCCATTCATGTCGATGAATTCGTCGTACATCCATTCGCCATCGACCTGGCTCAGGCCCGCCGGCACGGCGCGCGCCACTTGCGGGCGGGTCGACAGGGCCGTGCGCATGTAGTCGATCCAGATGGGCATGGCCAGGGTGGAGCCGAATTCGCGTCCGCCCAGGGACTTGGGCTCGTCATAGCCCATCCACGCCACTGCCACGATGCCGCCGCCATAGCCGGCGAACCAGCCGTCGACGGCGTCGCTGGTGGTGCCCGTCTTGCCGGCGATGTCATTGCGTCCGAGTTTTTTCGTCGCCGCCGCACCCGTGCCCGAGCGCGTCACTTCGCGCAGCATGCTGTCCATGACGAAGGCGTTGCGCGGGTCCAACGCCAGGGTCTTGTCGTCGTTAGGCGCAGGTGGCTTGGTCTGCATCAGCACCGTGCCCCTGGCGTCGACGATGCGGTCGATCAGATACGGTTCCACCTGGTGGCCGCCGTTGGCGAAGAGGGCGTAGGCGCCCGCCATCTGCACGGGCGTGACGGAGCCGGTACCCAGCGCCATGGTCAGATTGTTCGGCTGGCGCGCCGGATCAAAGCCGAATTTTTCCAGGAAATCGTGGGTGTACGACACGCCCAGCGCGCGCAGGATGCGCACCGAGGCCACGTTCTTCGACTGCGCCAGCGCATAGCGCATGGTGATCGGGCCATCGAACTTGAAGTCGTCGTTCTGCGGCGCCCATACCTTGCCGCCCGCCTGCATTTCCAAAGGCACGTCGTTGATCAGGGTGGCCGGCGAAAAGCCTTTTTCCAGCGCCGCCGAATACACGAAGGGCTTCATGGCCGAACCGGGCTGGCGCCACGCTTGCGTGACGTGGTTGAACTTTTGCAGGTTGTAGTCGAAGCCGCCCACCATGGCGTGGTAGGCGCCCGTGTCGGCGTCGAGCGAGACAAAGGCGGCGGCCACCAGCGGCACTTGCGTGATGGCCCAGTTGCCCTTGGCGTCCTGGCTGATGCGGATCACGGCGCCCGGACGCAGCTTGATGCCGGCGCTGGCCTTGGCGGACAGCGCCGGGGCGGCGAAGCGCAAGCCGTCTCCCGTGATGGCCTTGGCGTCGCCATCGCCTATGTCGGCCATCACCTTGCCGCTGGCGACGTCCGTGACGACGGCGGCGATCAGGCCGTCGCTGTCCGGGCGTTTTTGCAGTGCGGCGTCGATGGCGTCGTCGCGCTGCTCCGGATCGGCGGGCATGTCGATGAAGGTTTCCGGGCCGCGGTAGCCGTGGCGCTGGTCATAGGCGATGACGTTGCGGCGCGTCGACGCGTAGGCTGCGTCCTGATCGGCTTTCAGGATCGTCGTGTAGACGCTGATGCCCTTGGTATAGCTGTCTTCCTTGTATTGCGCGAAGACGGCCTGGCGCGCCAGTTCGGCCACGTATTCGGCGTGCGTGTCGAAGCCCTGCTTGCCGCGGCTGTTGACATGCAGCGGTTGGGCCAGCGCCTGCCGGTACTGGCCTTCGCTGATGTAATCGAGTTCGCGCATGCGCTTCAAGACCAGCTGCTGGCGCGCGTGCGCCTTTTTCGGATTACTGATCGGGTTGTGGCGCGAAGGATTTTGCGGCAGGCCGGCCAGCATGGCCATTTCGGCGATCGACAGTTCCGACAAAGGCTTGCCGAAATACGTCTGCGCCGCGCTGCCGAAGCCGAACGAGCGCTGGCCCAGGTACATCTGGTTCATGTACAGCTCGAGAATCTGGTCTTTCGACAGGGCTGACTCGATTTTGAGGGCTAGCATGATTTCATTGAGCTTGCGCGAGGCGACTTTTTCGCGCGTCAGGAAGAAATTGCGCGCCACCTGCATGGTGATGGTGGAGCCGCCGCCGTGGCCGAAGCCGTGGCGCAGGTTCGACAGCACGGCGCCGCCGGCGCGCACGAAGTCGATGCCGTTGTGTTCATAGAAGCGGCTGTCCTCGATGGCCAGCAGGGCCTTTTTCATCATTTCCGGCACTTGCGCGATCGGCACGAAGTCGCGGTGTTCCTCGCCGAATTCGCCGATCAGCACATTGTCGGCCGTGTAGACGCGCAGCGGGATCTTCGGCTGGTAGTCGGTGATGACGCCCAGCTCGGGCAGGCGCGGGCGCACGTACAGGAACAGCCACGCGGCCAGCAGCAGGGCAGCGGCCAGCGCGGCGCAGCCGGCGATGATGAAGCCGCGCATGGTGGCGCGGCGCGAAGGCCAGGGAAATCCGGATCGTTTGGCAGTCAAGTCAGTCTCGCGTGAGCGTGCAGGGCACGGTGGCAGCGATTATAGACCAATGCGCCCGGCGCCCCGGCGTTGGCGGGCGCCGGGCCAGGCACCCGGGGCGGGAGCAAAAAACCTTTTCATCGAAACGCGGCTGTGCGATAGTCTCGGCTTCAAGAAAATAGCCCGGGCGTCAATCCGGGCTGTTTATTTTTAAAAATTAAGGAAATATCCATGGCAAAAGATGCAACACCGAGCGTCGTGAAGCCGTACATCCCGGCCGATGCGAAGCTGCCCGAGATGACCTTCCGAGCGCTATTCATGGGCGTCATCCTGGGGATGGTCTTTGGCGCCTCCTCGCTGTACCTGGTGCTGAAAGTGGGCCTGACCGTCAGCGCCTCGATTCCCGTCGCCGTCATCGCCATCACCCTGTTCGGCCTGGCCAAGAAGGTGGGCGGCAAGGATTCGTCGATCCTGGAAAACAGCATCACGCAAACGGCCGGTTCGGCCGGCGAATCGCTGGCCTTCGGCCTGGGCGTGACCATGCCCGCCATCCTGATTCTCGGCTTCGACCTGGAAATCTCGCGTGTCATGCTGGTCGGTATCCTCGGTGGCCTGCTGGGCATCCTGATGATGATCCCGATGCGCCGCACCATGATCGTCGACCAGCACAAGGAACTCAAGTTCCCCGAAGGCACGGCCTGCGCCGAAGTGCTGAAGGCCGCCGCCACGGAAGAATCGCGCCTGGCCGCCGGCGAAAGCATCGCCAAGGATTCGGCCGCCGCGCTGGACGCCAAGCGCCGCGCCAAGATCATCTTCGGCGGCTTTGCCGTCGGCCTGCTGTACAAGGTCTTCAATATCTCGTTCAAGGGCTGGAAGGACACGCCGGGCGTGGAATTTGCCGCACCGCTGAAGGGCGGCTCCATCGGCGCCGAGATTTCGCCTGAATTGCTGGGCGTGGGCTACATCATCGGCCCGCGCATCGCCGCCACCATGGCGGCCGGCGGTGTGCTGTCGTACCTGGTGCTGATCCCGATGATCAAGTTCTTCGGCGACAGCTTGACCACCGTGCTTTCGCCGGGCACCAAATTGATCAGCGAAATGGGCGCCGACGACGTGCGCAGCGCCTACGTGCTGTACATCGGCGCGGGCGCCGTCGCCGCCGGCGGCCTGATTTCGCTGGTACGCGCCATGCCGATGATCTGGCGCAGCCTGTCGGCCGGCCTGAAGGGCCTGGGCAAGGGCGTCAAGGCGACGTCCACCCTGCGCACCGACCAGGATATTCCCCTGAAATGGGTGGTCATCGGCTGCCTGGCCATCATCGCCGTGATCACCTTTGCCACGCCGCTGCACATGAATTTCCTCGGTGCGCTGCTGATCCTCGTCTTCGGCTTCCTGTTCGCCACCGTGTCGTCGCGCCTGACCGGTGAAATCGGTTCCTCGTCGAACCCGATTTCCGGCATGGCCGTGGCCACCTTGCTGTTTACCTGTCTGATCTTCCTGATCATGGGCTGGACGGGCGGGCGCTACTATGTGACAGCCCTGTCGGTCGGCGCCATCGTGTGTATCGCCGCCAGCAATGCCGGCACCACGTCGCAAGACTTGAAGACGGGCTACCTGGTGGGCGCCACGCCGCGCCTGCAGCAGTACGCGATTCTGGCGGGCGCCTTGTCGTCGGCCCTGATCCTGGGACCGATCCTGCTGAAACTCAATGATGCCAGCACCGTCTACGTGCCGGCCGCGCAAGTGGCGCCTGGCCTGACGGTCGACGCGTCGAAGCTGACGGTGACGGGTGAGCTGCATGGCCCGCAAGCCGATACCGACCACAATACGTATAAAGTCTGGCAAAAGACCGATACCGTGGGCGGCCCGGCCGGCAAGTATTTCGTCAAGGACGATGGCCAGCTGGCCTACCTGGTCGACCCTGGCATCAACGGCCATTACAACAAGCGTCCGGACGGCACGGAAGTGAAGAAATACGATGCGCCGAAGGCCGTGCTGATGTCCTACATCATCAAGGGCATCCTCGACCAGCAGCTGCCATGGACCCTGGTGCTGTTTGGCGTGATGATCGCCGTGGTGCTGGAAATGGCCGGCATCCCGTCCCTGGCGTTCTCCGTAGGCGTGTACCTGCCGTTGTCGTCCACCTTGCCGATCTTCGTCGGCGGCCTGGTGCGCTGGCTGGCCGACCGCCGCAACAACAAGCTGGAACACAACGCCAAGCTGAACGAGGAAGAGCGCCAGCTGGCGGGCGACCGCAGTTCGGGCGTGCTGCTGGCCTCCGGCTACATCGCCGGCGGCGCGCTGGCCGGCATCATCATCGCCATCACGGCCGGCGTGCTGACGCACTTCGACCAGATGATGGCCGACTGGGCCGAGCATGGCAATCCGTTCTACGCGGGCCTGCAGTCGGATGCGCTGTCGCTGCTGCCGTATGCGGCCATCATCGTGCTGCTGTATCTCGTGGCGCGCGAGAAGAAGGCGGATAGCCCGCCTGCCTGATGCCTTGGCCTGTCCATTGAAAACCGCCCGGATCATACCGGGCGGTTTTTTTTGCGGGTATCAGGCAGGCAGCGGCACAATTTGTTATAAAAATGAAATCAAAATGCGCTGGACGGTGTATTGTTCATGCTGTTTAAAATACAACAAACTGGGGTGCTATCCATGTCCACGCCGCGATGCCGTCACACCTTGCACGGTTTTATCCATGTTGCCTTGCTGGCGGCGTGTCCCGTTCTGCATGCCGCGCCTTTTCCCGTCGAGGCCATGTTTGAAGCGGAAGCCACGGCGCCTGGCGCACCGTGGGTGACGGAAAGCCAGGGCCGCAACGTGGTCTCTGGCGGTGCTTACCTGAGTACCCCCGTCGACCTGGCGCGCGCCGAGGCGCCAGGCGCGGCGGCACAGTTGTCGTACACCGTGGCCGTGCCCCGCGACGGCCACTACACCATCTGGCTGCGCGTGCTGGCGCCGGCGGCGAACGCCGCGTCCCTGTACCTGGCGCTCGACAATGCCGCCTATGCCAGCGTCGCCGTGCCGGTTGCCGCCGGCCAGGCGGCATGGGTCTGGGTACCCGTCACGCGCTGGCTGGCCGCCGGCGAGCGTGAACTGAAGCTGCAGTACCGCGAGGGCGGCCTGGGCATCGATTGCCTGCTGGTGACGGCGCTGGCCGATTTCGTGCCGCAAGGTTATGGCGTGTATCCGCTGCCCACCGTGCTGCCGCCCGCCGGCGAACATCCGCGCGTGTTTGCCAGGGCAGGGGACCTGGCGGCGATACGCGGCCGTTTCGAATCGGCTGCGCAGGAGATGGCACCGCACCGCGCTGTACTGAAGGGGTTTGTCGAGGCGCCGGCGCTGGTGGCGCTGCCCGTGTTCGTGCCCGGTGGTCCGGCCAGGAACAACCACCAGGGCGATGTGGTGAGCAGGATCAAGGCGAAAGCGCTGCACTCCCTTTTGTATGAATATGGCGGCCCGGCGGACCAGGCGCAGCGGGGCCGGGAAGCCGTGCAGATGCTGCTCGACTACCTGGCGACCGTGCGTTTCGCGCCCGGCTACAATCATCCGAACGAGAAAGGCGATATCGTCCTGGCCAGCGCCATGGTGTACGACTGGTGTTTCGCCCTGATGACGGCGCAGCAGCGCGCGTATGTCGTCACGCGCTTTACCCAACTGGCGGCGACGATGGAAATCGGCTTTCCGCCATCGCGGCAGGGCGCTGTCGTCGGCCATGGCAGCGACAACCAGCTGCTGCGCGACCAGCTGGCCGCCGCCATCGCCTTTTATGACGAGGCGCCGCTGGTCTACAACATCGTTGTCGGGCGCTTTTTTGCCGACTATATCGCGCCGCGCAATTACGCCTACGCCGCGCAAGCCTATCACCAGGGCGCCTCCTACGGCACGGTACGCTTCCTGGCGGATATGTACGCCGCATGGATATTCCGGCGCATGGGCGCCGCTCCCGTGTTCGATCCCGTGCAGCAGATGACGCCGTATCATTGGCTGTACACGCGCCGCCCCGACGGGCAATGGATGCGCGATGGCGACGTCTACCATTCTTCCTACACCAACAGCACGCAATACTGGAGCGAACCGCTGGCCTTCATGCTGCCCGCCACCTATTACAACAATGCCACCTTGAAGCAGGAGTATTTGAAGCAGTCGCAGCAGCAGTCGGCCAGCTTTATCCATTCCAGGGACAGCATCTGGCCCATTCTGCTGGGCAATACGGCCATGGGCAGCACGCCCGGCCCGACGGCGTTGCCGTTGACCAAGTATTTCCCGGACCCCGCCGGACTGATGGTCGCCCGCACGGGCTGGACGGAGGGCGAGCGCATTCAGGTTCAGTCAGGCAATGTCGTGGCGACGATGAAGCTCGGTGGCGACTGGTTCGGCAACCACGAGCATTACGATGCCGGGCATTTCCAGATTTACTACAAGGGCGCCCTTGCCATTGATTCGGGCATTTATAGCGGCCGGGATATCGCCGATCCCGCCATCGTGCTTGAATACGGCAGCGCGCACGACATGAATTATCACAAGCGTAGCATCGCGCACAACACCGTGCTGGTGCATGATCCGGACGAACAATTTGACAGTTATGCGAATGACGGCGGCCAGCGTTTCCCGGGCGACGAGCCGCAAAGCCTGGCGGAACTGGCCAATGGCTACAAGGTGGCCACGGTGCTGCGCCAGCAGCAGGTCGGCGGCATGGCGGGGGCGCCCGACTTCAGCTACATCAAGGGCGACCTGACAGCCGCATACAGCGCCAAGGTGCGCCAGTTCCAGCGTTCGTTCGTATTCCTGAATCTGAAGAATGCGGACCATCCGGCAGCGCTGGTCGTGTTTGACAAGGTCAGTGCCAGCGACGCGGGCTTCAGGAAGACCTGGCTGCTGCACAGCCAGAATGAACCGGAGATCAGCGGCGACACGGCGATCATCCGGCGTACGGAATGGGACTATAACCATACCTTGCAGTACAACGGCAAGCTGGTCAACCGTACCGTGCTGCCGGCAAATGCCGTGCTTGCCAAGGTGGGCGGCAGCGGCAATGAGTTCAGCGTCGGCGGGACGAATTATGCCATCCAGCCGGAAGCCGAATATTCGACCGAGGAAGCGGGCGCCTGGCGGCTGGAAGTGTCGCCGCCGGGGCCCAATGAAACGGACCTGTTCCTCAACGTGATGCAGGTGATGGATGCCAGCAGCCCGCTGCCCGCATTGCCGACGACGGCCATCGATTCGGCCTTGCTGGCCGGCGTGCGGATCAAGGACCGCGTGGTGCTGTTCTCGAAGAGCGGCTTGCCGCTGGACGGGACGGTCACCGTCGAGTTGCCGGCGCAAAGCGCGTCCATGCAGGTGCTGGTGGCCGATTTGCAGGAGGGGACGTGGACGGTGCGCAAGCGGGGTACGGACGGTCCTATCGAGGATGCGGTGAGTGCCGATGGCGGCACCTTGTATTTTGTCGCCAGCGGCGGCGGCATTTACGATCTGCATCGCGGCGTCACTGGCAGCCGGCCAGCGCCAGCGGTCTTGCCGGCCTCACCGGCCGTGCCGTAGCGGGGTGGGCGCGGTGAGCGGTACGGGCCGCGCCGCCAGCTGCGCGGCGGTGGCGTAGATCGTCACGTTTTCGCTGGCCAGCCGGCGCAGGTGTGCATAGAACGCCTGCGCCGGTATCAGCCACGATGCCGCCTCGCCCACTTGTCCGCTGGCGCGCAGGCCGGCGGCGTCGAACTCTGTTTGAAAATAGTCGCGCAAGTCGCCGCGGCCGGGATGGTCGATGCGGCGCTGGGCGATGGCGGGATCGAAAGGGCGCACGGGGACTTGCCAGCGCTTGCCATCGTGGTCCAGGCAGGCCAGCAGCGCCGTCCTGTTCTCCCAGACGGGGACGGGAAAGGCCTTGCCCATGGCGTCTTCCAGCGCGTGGTAGAACGTGACCGGTCCCATGGAAATGCCCAGGCCCAGCACTTTGGCCTGCTCGCAGCCGATGCAGCGCTGCCAGGGCGAGCCTGCGCCAAAGATCGAAGGCGCACGGTGGTGGTCTGCGGTGAGGTGGGCGGCATGGCGGCCCCAGGCCGACACGGAATGCGTGGGGTGGATGCTGCGATGGATGTTGCCGCTGGCCAGGAACGCCTCGGGCAGGCGCCCCATGTGCGTGCCGTGGCGGCGCGGATCGAACACATAGCCAGGCAGGTCGCAGGTGGCACGCACGCTGCCGCCGGGCAGATAATAGGTGGGCAGCAGCAGGCTGCCTTGCGGGCCGACGGCGTCCTGCAGGGCGCGGATCACCGTCAACGCGCCGCCTTCCACGTAGCCCAGGCTTTTCAGCGAGGAGTGGACGAACAGCACATCGCCCTGCGCCACGCCCAGCCGCGCCAGACCGGCCGCCAGTTCGGCGCGTGTCACGTGGCGGCCGCCCTGGCGCAGTGCCCGGGCGCTGGCGGCGCGGCGCCGCATTTCCAGCGCGGCGCGGATGGCGTCTTTTGCCTTTTCAAGCATCGCCAGTTTCCCGCTTGATGTCCATTTCCAGCAGGTTCGCATCGATGCAGAACTTGGCGGCCCAGTTCAGGTAGGACCACGTGCCATAGTCGCCATCGACGGGGAACGAACCCTTGACGCCGCCGCGGATGTGCGCGGGACCGCCGATGGCGACCGACCGCCGCACGTAGCGGTTCAAACGGCGGCCCGCATCGAGCAGGCGGCGCTCGCCCGTCAGCTGGTACAGCAGCAACAGGCAATGTGCGTTTTGCGCGGAGCCGGTGAGGCAGGCGTAAGCGGCGCCTGGCTCGAAGTGCGGCCCCAGGCGGCCGGGCAGGTAGCCGTCGGACGTCACGGCGCTGGCGACACCGGCGCCCGTGCGCATGGCGGCGTGCAGCAGACCGGCGCGCGCAGAGTAGCGATAGGCCTCCAGCAAGCCGCGCAAGGCGTAGCCGATGGTGTGGCTCAGGGGCAGGGCGGGATCGTCGAGGCAGTTCGAGGCGAACCAGCCGTTCGGCTGCTGCCTGGTGAGGGCCCAGTCGACCTGGCGCAAGCCGGCAGCACCGTAGCCATGGCCAGGCGCCACGCGGTCGGCCTCGAACAGCCCCCACGCCACGTGCGTTTCATAGGCCTTCTCGCCCGGCTGGGCGAACGGCGTCGGGTACTTGCGCCAGCAGCCATCGGCATCCTGGCTGTCGCGCAGCCAGCGCGCCGCGCCGTGCATGGCCTCCGCGTAGACATCGCCATACGCCGCCACGCCGGCGGCAAGCCCCAGCAGGATCTGGCCCGTGTTGAACGTGACGGGCACGCGCGGCGTGGAGTCGATCTTCCCGCCCTGGAAACCGCCATTATCGAACTGGATCGCCACGCACCAGTCGAGCATGTGCCGCGCGCGCCCATGCAGCGCGGCGTCGCCCGTGCGCTGCGCCATGGCGATCATGGTGGGGATGATGTAGCCGGTGGTCTCGGG
>RCUS01000707.1_pt1 | contig 20458 bp, 17 predicted proteins | sample 2166221 | NCBI WGS metagenome assembly RCUS01 (sample SAMN09932758, study PRJNA488358) | compost metagenome | isolation source: compost soil in cyclohexanecarboxylic | place: Germany: Experimental Botanical Garden | reverse complement strand
CCGAACTCAGCGGATCGTGAGCCCGGCCGCAGGGGAACGAGGGGCTCGAACCAACATTGAGAGGGGTGCAACGTGGCTGGATTGAATGATTCGTTGACTGCACTGATGGGCATCGATGGCGCGCAGGCCGTGGCGCTGGTCGACTACGAGAGCGGAATGCTGCTGGGTGAAGCCGGTTCGGGCATGGACATGGAAGTGGCTGCGGCCGGCAATACCGAAGTGATCCGCGCGAAGATGAAAACCGCCGCCTCGCTCAACCTCAACGATGGCATCGAGGACATCCTGATCTCGCTCGGCAAGGCGTATCACATCATGCGCCCGGTGGCGAAGAAGAAGGGACTGTTCTTCTACATCGTGCTGGACCGGACCAAGTCCAACCTCGCCCTGGCGCGGCGCAAGGTGCAGGACGTGGAGGCCGAACTGGCGATCTGAGCCGGGAGGATCGCTGTAGAGCCGAAGGCTGCCGCAAGGGCAGCGGCCTTCGGCTCTACACAAGCGACCCCACGCCAGCGTATGGTGGCATCGGTTCTCCGTCGTGAGCCGTACATGTCGCCCGCTGTCATTTCCGCCGAACTTGCACCGCGCATCGCTGATGCGATCCGTGATGGCTTCGAGGACTACCACGCGCGATTCGCCGCGATCTCGGCGCGTGCCCGCGTGCGTTTCCAGCAGCGCGACTGGGCAGCGGCGCGCCACGATGCGGTGGAGCGCATCGCCCTCTACGACCAGTGCATCGCCGAGCAGATGGATGCGCTGCGACGGCTGGCCGGTGACGCCATCAGCGAACGCGCGCTGTGGCTGCAGGTGCACGCGCACTACAGCGCCCTGCTGCAGGGCCTGATCGATGCCGAGCTGTACAAGACCTTCTACAACACCCTGTCGCGGCGGCTGTTCGCCATCCGCGGCGTGGATCCGGAAGTGGAGTTCATCGCTTTTGACGTCGAGCCCTCCGATGCGATCACCCATCCGGTAGCGCGGCATACCTATGCCGTCTCGCCGACGCGGCCGGTGGAGGCGCTGCAGCGGGTGCTGGCCGACTACCGCTTCGATGTTCCGTATGCGCACCAGCTGCGCTGTGCCGCCGCCATCGCCGTGCGCCTGCAGGATGATCTGGCGCATTGGGGCGACACACCGGTGCGCAGCATCGAACTGCTCGATACCGTGTTCTACCGCGAGCGTCGCGCCTATCTGGTCGGGCGCGTGTTCGGCGAACACCGCTTCTCGCCTTGCGTGATCGCGCTGGTCAACGACGACCAGGGCCTGCGCGCCGATGCCGTGCTGACCCGGCGCCGCGATGTGGCCCACCTGTTCGGCGTGTCACGCAGCTATTTCCAGGCCAACCTGGCCACCGTTGGCGATGCGGTGGTGTTCCTGCGCAGCCTTTTGCCGGGCAAGCCGATCGACGAGATCTACACCGTGCTCGGACGCGCCAAGCAGGGCAAGACCGAGCGCTACCGGACGTTCTTCCGCCACTTCAATGAACACCCGAACGAGCGCCTGGCGCATGCCGAAGGCACGCCGGGCATGGTCATGGCGGTGTTCACCCTGCCCAGCTACCCGCTGGTGTTCAAGCTGATCCGCGACCGTTTCGCCTGGCCCAAGGCGATGTCGCGGCAGCAGGTGGAGGAAAAGTACGCGCTGGTGTTCAACCTCGATCGCGTCGGCCGCCTGCTCGATGCACAGCCCTACCGGCACCTGCGCTTCCCGCGCGGACGCTTTGCCCCGGCGTTGCTGGACGAACTGCTGCAGCAGTGCGCGCAGAGCGTGCGCGTGGATGGCGACGAGGTGGAGATCGCGTTGTGCTACGTGCAGCGGCGCTTCCGGCCACTGAACCTCTACCTGCGCGAGCAGGCCGGCGAGGCCGTGCGTGCAGCCGTACTCGACTACGCGCAGGCGATCACCGACATGGCACGCAACAACATCTTCCCCGGCGACATGCTGCCGAAGAACTTCGGCGTGTCGCGCCACGGCCGTGCCGTGTTCTACGACTACGACGAGTTGTGCCTGGTCAGCGACTGCGTGTTCCGTGCCTGGCCCACGCCACGCTCCGCCGAAGAAGCGATGGCCGACGAGCCCTGGTTCCATGTCGGCCCGCGCGATGTATTCCCGGGGCGGTTCGGGCCTTTCATGGGGTTGCCGGCGCAGGAGCTGGCAGCAGTGCGCGAGCACTATCGGCATCTGTTCGACCCCGCCTGGTGGCAGGGACTGCAGGCGCGCTTTGCGGCGGGTGATTATCCGGACACGCCACCCTATTCGGCTGCGCAGCGGTTGGCGTGATCGGCTGTGCCGACGGCGGCGAACTGGGGTAATCTCGGCACTCTCATCACCAAGGATCGGGCCATGATGCGTTCTCCGCTGTTTCTCGCCTTCGCGCTTGCGACCGGCACGGCTGGCTCCCTGCTCAGCACTGATGCCGCAGCGCAGAGCACGCGCGCGGTGCGTGCCACCGCCGAAGCCAGCATGGTCTTGACCGGCAACATCGATGTCGCCGCAGATGGCGCGGTCAGCGGCCTCGTACTCGACCAGCAGGCATCGATCGCGCCTGCCATCGCTGCGTTCGTGGACGGCACGATCCGCAAGTGGCAGTTCGAACCCACCCTGGTGGACGGCAGGCCCGTGGCGAAACATGCACCGTTGCGCGTGCGTCTGCTGGGCCGGCCCGGGGCCGACGGCAACACGGAAGTGCGCATGACCAGCGTGGACTTCAGCGAATATGACGACAAGGCCACCGATGCGGTGACCGCCGAGCAGATGCGGCCTCCGCGCTATCCGGAAGCGGCTTTCCGCGTCGGTGCACAGGGCGAGGTGATGCTGCTGGTCAAGGTCGAGCGTGACGGTGCGGTTGCCGATGTCGTCGCCGAACAGGTGAACATGGGGGTGGTCGCACCCGAACACGTAATGAAGAAGATGCGCGACATGCTGGCCAAGGCCAGCATCAGCGAGGCCCGCAAGTGGACGTTCACGCCGCCGACCTCCGGTGAGGACAAAGGCCTGGCGTTCTGGACCGTGCGCGTGCCGGTCACCTTCGCGCTGAGCGAGAAGGGCAGCAGGCAACCGCCCAGCCCCTACGGGCGCTGGCAGGCCTACATTCCCGGCCCGCGCCAGCAGGCCCCGTGGCGCACCACCGAGGATGCCGCGCAGGTCGGCAGTGACCTGTTGCCGGCCGGCGGCGTGTACATGGTCGACAGCGCCACCCGCGGGCTGCGTCTGTTGACCCCGCTTGCCGAGCAGTGATGTTAGCCAACCGACCCCAGGTTGCATCGGCGCGGGCGTCAGACTTCATCGTTTTCATGCACAAGGAGTGGCTGTGATGCGTTCTTCTCTTTTCCTCGCGCTGGCCCTTGCGGTGTCTGGCGGTGCGGTGCTGATCGATACCGCCGCTGCGCAGACCGTGCGCGAGGTTCGCAGGCAGGCCGAGGCCAGCATGACCCTCAGCGGCGTCATCGACATCGGCCGCGAAGGCGAGGTTGAAGGGTTCCAGCTCGACCGTCGCGAAAAAGTCGATGCGGCTATTGCCGGTTTCGTGGACAACGCCGTGCAGGGCTGGCGTTTCGAACCGGTGCTGGTCGATGGCAAGCCCGTGCAGGCACGCACGGCGGTGCGCCTGCGGCTGATCGCCGACAACCCGGACGAAGGCAGCATGCGGGTGCGCCTGGTCGATGCCAATTTCAGCAAAGCAGGTGGCGAGCGCGAGGTCAGCACCGACAAGGTGACCAGCGACAGACTGCGCGCGCCGGAGTACCCGCCGCAGGCGTTGACCCTGCAGGGCGAGGGCACGGTCATGTTGATGGTCAAGGTCGGCCGTGATGGCACGGTGGCTGATGTGATCGCCGAGCAGACCAATCTGACTGTGGTTGGCACCGCGCGCGTGATGAGCCAGCTGCGCGATATCCTGGCCAAGGCCAGCGTCAGGAACGCGAAGCGTTGGACGTTCACCCCGCCCACCACTGGCGAGGCAAAGGATCGCGACTTCTGGACCGTGCGCGTACCGGTGCGATTCGCCTTCGAGGATTCGCGCGAGCGCTACGGGCGCTGGGCCGCCTACATTCCGGGCCCGCGCCAGCTGGCGCCGTGGAAGACCGGCGAGGAAACCCGGGTGGCCGGCACCGACCTGCTGCCCGAAGGCGGTGTGTACATGGTCGGTCGCGCGCAGGAAGGCCCGCGCCTGCTGACCCCGCTGGGCTGATGCGTCATTGCGGGATGCGCCGGCTCTGTCGCGGCGCATCCCGCTTGAATCGAGGTGCTCAATCGGCGTGCGGGTACACCACGACCCGGTTGCGGCCCTGTTCCTTGGCCAGGTACAGGGCTTTGTCGGCCAGGCGCAGTGCCTGCTCCGGATCCGTGTGGAAACTGGGGAAGTGGGCCACGCCCAAGGACACGGTGATCGTGCCCACCGGGGCGAAGGGCTCGTCGGCGATGGCCTGGCGCAGGCGTTCGCCGGTCTGCCGGGCCGCTTCGACGCCAACGCCCGGCAGCAGCACCAGGAACTCCTCGCCACCGGCGCGGCACAGCACGTCGGTCTCGCGCGAATGGCGGCGCATCTGTTCGGCGATATGCACGATGGCCGCATCACCGACGTCGTGACCGTGGCTGTCGTTGATCGATTTGAAGCGGTCGATATCCAGCGTCAGGATCGCAAACGGCAGGCCCTGCGCCTGCAGTGCGTCGAGCGCCTGCTGCAGTCCGCGACGGTTGAGCAGGCCGGTCAGCGGATCGGTGCGGCTGGCCCGGTTGAGCGTGCCGATCCGATCCTGCAGCGCACTGAAGCTGTACAGCACGGCCTGTTTCAGCTGCGCCACTTCGAAGTACCAGGCTCGGATGCCATTGACGTGGCTGATCGCATTGCCGGTGTCTTCGCCATCGTGCACGTTGCGCGCCAGCTGCCACAGCGGCAACGAAATGCGCCGTGCGAACCACCAGGTGATCAGCAGCGACAACACGCCCAGCGGAATGGCATTCCAGATCACCGCCGACATCAGCCGTGACAGCGGCTGCAGCGTCGCCTCGGTCGGGCGCTGCGCGACGATGCCCCAGCCGGTTGCCGCGACGGGCGCGTAACCGGCCAGCATCGCCACCTGGTGGTTGTTGCGCACCTGCTGCGCACCGCGCTGGCCGCGCATCACCTCTTTCACCGCCGGGTTGTTCAACGCGTAGGTACCCACTTCCTTGGGATTGATGTGGTAGATCAGGCGGCCATGGCGATCCACCACGTACAGGTAGGAACCGTCGCGGTAGTAGTGCGTACCCAGCAGGGTGTTGAGGGCGCTGCGCTGGCGCAGGTACAGGGTGCCGCTGACATAACCGCGGTACTGGCCGCTGCGGTCGAACACCGGGTGCGAGATCGAGATCAGCAGCTTGCCGGTGGCCGACTGGTAGGGATCGCTGATCATCGGCTCGCGCCGCTCGAGCGCTGCCTTGCTGCCAGCGCTGCGCAGGATCTCGCCCTGCAGCTGCAGGCTCTGCGGCGAGGTCGCGATCACCCGCCCATCGCTGGCCACGACCAGCGAAGAATTGAAGCTGCTGGACTGCAGTTGCAGACGGCTGGCCTCATCCTGCGCCTGGGCCGGATCCATGTCGCTGTTGCCAAGCCGGGTGGCGGCGTAGGCCAGCTGCTGCTGCGCGGCCAGCAGGAAATTCTGCGTGGTCTCGGCCAGCTTGGTGGCATACACGCGGTTGGCTTCCAGAGTGTTTCCCACCAGCTGGTCGCGCTGCACGCGATAGCTGGCAAGCAGCGTATTGGCCAGGGCGATGACGGCGCTGAGCAGGGCCAGGGCAAGGATCAGCTTGCCCAGGTTGAGCCGGGGGGACAGTGTGCGCATGCGGTTGAAGGATCGGGCAGGGCTGGACCCGCCGGATTCTCCGGATGGGGCAACAGCGGGAATCGGCGGCCCGGCCAGCGCGGTCGGGGCGGAGAGTCAGGCATTTGTCCCGCAGATTATCGCCAAAACTCCGGACCGCGAAGTGAAGCCGTTTGTCCTGACGCCTTCCAAAGAAAAAGCCCCGCATAGCGGGGCCTTTTCGTAGTGCATCAATGCCGCGCGATCAGCGCTTCATCGAACCGAAGAACTCGTCGTTGGACTTGGTGTTCTTCATCTTGTCCAGCAGGAATTCCATTGCCGTCATTTCATCCATCGGATGCAGCAGCTTGCGCAGGATCCAGATCTTCTGCAGCAGTTCCGGTTCGATCAGCAGGTCTTCGCGACGGGTGCCCGAGCGGTTGATGTCGATGGCCGGGAACACGCGCTTTTCAGAGATGCGGCGGCTCAGGTGCACTTCGCTGTTGCCGGTGCCCTTGAACTCTTCGTAGATCACCTCGTCCATCTTCGAGCCGGTATCGACCAGCGCGGTGGCGATGATGGTCAGGCTGCCGCCTTCTTCCACGTTGCGTGCGGCACCGAAGAAGCGCTTCGGACGGTGCAGGGCGTTGGCGTCCACACCACCGGTCAGCACCTTGCCGGAGCTGGGCACCACGTTGTTGTAGGCGCGTGCCAGGCGGGTGATCGAGTCGAGCAGGATCACCACGTCCTTCTTGTGCTCGACCAGGCGCTTGGCGCGCTCGATCACCATTTCGGCGACCTGTACGTGGCGTGCGGCCGGCTCATCGAAGGTCGAGCTGATGACTTCGCCGCGCACGGTGCGCTGCATTTCGGTCACTTCTTCCGGGCGCTCATCGATCAGCAGCACGATCAGGTGCACGTCCGGATGGTTGGTGGTGATGGCCGTGGCGACCTGCTGCATCATCATCGTCTTGCCGGCCTTCGGCTGGGAAACGATGAGCGAACGCTGGCCCTTGCCCTGCGGTGCCATCAGGTCGAGGATGCGACCGGTGATGTCTTCCGAGGAACCGTTGCCGCGCTCCAGGGTGAAGCGGCGGCGCGGGAACAGGGGGGTCAGGTTCTCGAACAGCACCTTGTTCTTCGACGCTTCCAGCGGCTCACCGTTGATGGTGTCCACGATCGACAGCGCGAAGTAGCGCTCGCCGTCCTTCGGGAAGCGGATGCGGCCGGACAGGTGGTCGCCGGTGCGCAGGTTGAAGCGGCGGATCTGGCTGGGCGAGATGTAGGTATCGTCCGGGCCGGCCAGGTAGCTGGCTTCGGCCGCGCGCAGGAAGCCGAAGCCGTCCGGCAGGATTTCCAGCACACCGTCGGCGGCCACGCCGTCACCGTGGCGGGTCAGCACCTTCAGCAGCGCGAAGATCACGTCCTGCTTGCGGGCACGGGCCACGCCTTCGGAAATCTGCAGCTGCTCGGCGATATCCAGCAGCTTCTGGGCCGGCATGCGCTTGAGGTCGCTCAGCGAATAGACCGGGAAGCCCTCGGGCACGTTGGCGTGCGGACGCGGTACGAACGGCTGCTGTTCACCGTTGTCGTTGGGCATGCCGTCGTCGCGGAAGCGACCGCCGTTGCCACCGCCGCCGCCATTGCGATCACGGTCGCGGCGGTTGCGGAAACGGTCACGGCGGTTGCCCTGGCCCTGCTGGCCCTGCTGGCCGCCCTGGTTGTAGGGGTTCTGGTTCTGGCCGCCGCCCTGGTTGTTCTGCTGCGACTGCCGCGGCTGGCCGGATTCGCGGCCCTCACCACCTTCGCCACCGCCACTGCTGGCAGGGGCCTCGGCGGCGGGTGCGCTCGGCGCGGAAGGCGCTGCGGCCGGTGCCGGCGCTTCGGGCGCGGCTGCCAGCGGCAGGGCAGGCTGCGCCGGAGCGCTGGTTTCGGCGGCGGCCGGAGCGGCAGCCTTGGTTACGCGGGCTTTGCGCACGCGCTTTTCGGCGGGCGCATCAGCGCTACCGGTTTCGGAAGTGTTATCGGACAAGAGCGTTATTCCTCGCTTGAAGGTGCGAGCGCCCGGCTGGGGCGGCGAACATTGGGAATGGGTCTGGAAGAAACTGCGTCCAGAAGATGCGGCACGCGAACGCGGCCGGATATGCCGACACTATCATCGGCCCGCGGCGCCACGCAAGGGTCGCCGGATACGGTATTCAGTCAGGCGCCGGGGCGCCCGCCCGGCAGCCGTGGTAAACGGCTGCCGGTCACCCGCAGGATCAGGCCAGGGCCTTGTCCAGCAGGCCGGCCAGCTGGGCCTTGCCAACGGCACCAATCTGCTCGCCGACCTTCTCGCCATCCTTGAAGACGACCAGGTAGGGAATCGAGCGCACGTGGTACTTGGCGGCCAGCGCGCGGTTGTTGTCCACGTTGACCTTGGCGATCTTGGCGCGGCCCTGGTAGGCATCGGCCAGTTCGTCCAGTGCCGGGGCGATCATCTTGCAGGGGCCACACCATTCGGCCCAGAAATCGACCAGCACCGGTTCCTTGGAATTCAGTACGGCGCTATCAAAGTCGGCATCGCCGACGTGTACAACCTTGTCGCTCATCTTGGTTTCTCGTCTTGGATTGCACCCGGCCAGGCCGGAGGTGGGTGAACTGGGCCATGCCCGGTGGCGTGACCCTCGTCGTTGCCTCGCGGCGGACTGCCACGGTGCGTTCGGCGGGATGCCTGGACGCTCACGGCCGGCAGTGTACCCCTATCGCAGGGCGCGGACAGATGCTGGCTGGAACCCAGCGTATCGTGATCGGGGTTGAGCACGGTATGTGTCCGATTTCACTGTCCATGGCTGAAATGGGGGTGCTGGCGCGGTAGGCCATGGGTGCATGCGCCGCTGTTCAAGCGCGGTACTGCGGGGTGAAGAAGTGCGTCTCCGCAAGCTCTGAGACGCCTGATTCCGGTTTGCCGGCCCGAGTGCGGTAAACTGGGGCATTGTGCGGCGCGCGGACCCGAGGGGTCCCGGCCAGCCCGACCCGCCGCAGGGGCCGCAGTTTGCGACGGAGCCCCAGACAGATTTCAGTGCCGCCGCCCGCAGGCGCGTGGCCATACCAAGACGGACACATGAGCGACAAACCGCTGACCGATTTGACTTTTTCTTCCTTCGATCTGCATCCGGCCCTGCAGGCCGGTCTTGAAGGAGCCGGATTCACCCGCTGCACGCCCATCCAGGCGCTGACCCTGCCGGTCGCGCTGCCCGGTGGCGACGTCGCCGGCCAGGCCCAGACCGGCACCGGCAAGACGCTGGCCTTCCTGGTCGCTGTCGTGAACCGCCTGCTGACGCGCCCGGCGCTGGCCGATCGCAAGCCGGAAGATCCGCGCGCGCTGATCCTCGCCCCGACCCGCGAACTGGCCATCCAGATCCACAAGGATGCGGTCAAGTTCGGCTCCGACCTCGGCCTGCGCTTCGCGCTGGTCTACGGTGGCGTGGATTACGACAAGCAGCGCGAGATCCTGCAGCAGGGCGTGGACGTGATCATCGCCACCCCGGGCCGCCTGATCGACTACGTCAAGCAGCACAAGGTGGTTTCGCTGCACGCCTGCGAGATCTGCGTGCTGGACGAAGCCGACCGCATGTTCGACCTGGGCTTCATCAAGGACATCCGCTTCCTGCTGCGCCGCATGCCGGAGCGCTCCACCCGCCAGACCCTGCTGTTCAGCGCCACCTTGAGCCACCGCGTGCTCGAGCTGGCCTATGAGCACATGAACGAGCCGCAGAAGCTGGTGGTCGAAGCCGAGACCATCACCGCCGCGCGCGTGCGCCAGCGCATCTACTTCCCGGCCGACGAAGAGAAGATCCCGCTGCTGCTGGGCCTGCTGTCGCGCAGCGAAGGCGCGCGCACCATGGTCTTCGTCAATACCAAGGTGTTCGTCGAGCGCGTTGCCCGTTCGCTGGAACGTGCCGGCTACCGCGTCGGCGTGCTGTCCGGCGACGTGCCGCAGAAGAAGCGTGAGAGCCTGCTCAACCGCTTCCAGAAGGGCCAGCTGGAAATCCTGGTGGCGACCGACGTGGCCGCCCGCGGCCTGCACATCGACGGCATCAAGTACGTCTACAACTACGACCTGCCGTTCGACGCCGAAGACTACGTGCACCGCATCGGCCGTACCGCCCGCCTGGGCGAGGAAGGCGATGCCATCAGCTTCGCCTGCGAGCGCTACGCGATGGGCCTGCCGGACATCGAGGCCTACATCGAACAGAAGATCCCGGTCGAAGCGGTCACCAGCGAGATCCTGACCTCGCTGCCGCGCCCGGAGCGTGCCGCCCCGGCACCGGGTGAGGAAGGCGACGAGAACGAAAGCGTCGGCCAGATCTTCCGCGAAGCACGCGAAGCGCGTGCCGCCGAGGAAGAGCGTCGTGGCGGTGGCCGCAGTGGCGGTCGTTCCGGCAGCGGTGCTGGCGCCGGGCGTGGTGGCCGTGATGGCGAGCGCAGCGGCGAACGCCGTCCGCGTGGCCCGCGCAAGCCGCGTGTGGAAGGCGAGCAGGTTGCTGCCGCCGCAGTCGAGGGTGCGGTGACGGCTGAAGCCGCTGCCGTGCAGGCCCCGCGTCCGCCGCGCGCTGAGGCTGCGCCGGAAGGTGCGGTGGATGGCGAGCGCAAGCCGCGCAAGCGTCGTCGTCGTCGCCACGGCCGTCCGGTCGAGGGTGCAGAGGGCGTGGCAAGCAACGCCGGCAACGGCGCCAGCCCGGTCACCCCGGTGCAGGTGGTGGCCAAGCCGGTGCGCACCAGCGCCGACGCCGGCGACTCGTTCCTGACCCGTATCGGCCGCAAGATCCGCCGGATGCTGTCGGGCAGCTGATCCGGTAGCACCCGACCGTTGGTCGGGTGGCATCAAGGGTGTGCCGACCAACGGTCGGCACCCACCCTGCGGCCCGGCGCTACCGATCTGTCGCGCCGGTCCTGCATAATCGGGGCATGAGTGTCCTGCGCTTCGACAATGTCAGCAAACAGTACGCCGGTGGCCACGAAGCCCTGACCGATGTCAGCTTCGAGGTCGCGCCGGGCGAAATGCTGTTCGTCACCGGTCACTCCGGGGCGGGCAAGAGCACCCTGCTCAAGTTGATCCACCTCGACGAGCGGCCCAGCCGCGGCGCGGTGATGTTCGACGAGCGCAACCTGCTGAAGGTGCGCGGCGGCGATGTGCCGCGGCATCGACGCGCGGTCGGCGCGGTCTACCAGGACCACCGCCTGCTGATGGACCGCTCCATCGCCGAGAACGTGGCCCTGCCGCTGATCCTGCGCGGTACCCGCCGTGGCGACATCAACAAGCGCGTGCGTTCGGTGCTCGAGCGCATGGGCCTGGGCCACCGCGAGAAGGCGCTGCCCTCGCAGCTGTCGGCCGGTGAGCAGCAGCGCGTCGGCATCGCCCGTGCGATCGTCGGCGAGCCCAAGCTGCTGGTGGCCGACGAGCCGACCGGCAACCTCGACCCGACCCTGGCGGCGGAAATCATGTCCCTGTTCGCCGAGCTACCCGCGCGCGGCACCAGCGTGCTGGTGGTCAGCCATGACCTGCCGCTGCTGCGCCACATGCGCAAGCGCGTGCTGATCCTCGACCACGGCCGGCTGGTGGACGACATCTCGCCGCAGGATCTGGCGGAGTAACCATGGCCAAGAACGAAAACACCGAAGCCGCTGCGCCGTCGCGCCTGGGCGTGTGGTTCCAGCATCACGTGCACAGCGTGGTGTTCAGCCTCGGCCGCGCCTGCCGCAAACCGTGGGCGACGCTGCTGACCGTGATGGTCATGGCGCTGGCCCTGGCGCTGCCGCTGGGCCTGTCGATCGCGCTGGACAACCTCAAGCAGTTTGCCGGCAGCGTGCAGCAGTCGCGCGACATCAACGTCTTCCTGAAGGCCGACGTCGACGGCCCCGGTGCGCTGCGCCTGGCCGGTGAACTACGCGATCGCCCGGATGTTGCCAGCGTCACCGTGCGCACGCCGGAGCAGGGCCTGGAGGAACTGCGCCAGGCCGGTCTCGGCGAGGCCATCGACGCACTCAATGACAACCCGCTGCCCTCGCTGCTGGTGATCACCCCCGGCCAGGGCCAGGACGATGCGCGGCTGGCACGCGCGCTGGAAAGCCTGCCCGGGGCGGACCTGGTCCAGCATGACGCGTTGTGGCGCCAGCGCCTGGATGCATGGCTCGCGTTCGGCGCGCGGCTGGTGCAGGTGCTGTCGGTGCTGCTCGGCGTCGGTGCTGCGCTGGTGGTCGGCAACACCGTGCGCCTGGACATCCAGGCCCGCCGCGAGGAAATCGGCGTACTGCAGCTGCTCGGCGCCAGCGATGGTTTCATCCGCCGCCCGTTCCTGTACCTGGGCGCCTGGTATGGCCTGGGCGCCGGCGCGGTCGCGCTGGGCCTGATCGGCATTGCCGGTGCCGCCCTGCGCGCGCCGCTGGCCGAGCTGTCGCGCAGCTACGGCAGCCCGTTCGTGCTGCAAGGCCTGGACCTGCTGCATGGCAGCCTGGTGCTGCTGGGCACCTTGTTGCTGGGCTGGCTGGGTGCGTGGCTGGTGACCGGTCACTTCCTCCGCCAGACCCGCCCGACCGACACCTGAGACCGGCATGCAACCGCAAGCGCTGAAGCACCTTGAAGGGCCCGCGACGCGGGTGATGGTGGTTGACGGTTCCAAGCTGGTGCGCAAGCTGATCGCCGACGTCCTGCAGCGCGATCTGCCGGGCGTGGAGGTGATCGGCTGCGACAGCATCGAAGACGCCCAGCATGCGCTGGCGCAGGGCCCGGTTGATCTGGTGACCACCTCGCTGACCCTGCGCGATGGCGACGGGCTGGCGCTGGCACGGATGGTGCGCGAAGCCGCCGGACAGGCCTATGTGCCGGTGATCGTGGTCTCCGGCGACGCCCAGCAGCACCTGGAGCAGCGCCGTTTCACCGAGTACGTCACCGATTACTTCGACAAATCGCTGGGCCACGAGGCCCTGGCGACGTTCGTGCGCGGCTACGTGCAGCCGCAGACCATTCCCGGCGCGACCATCCTCTACATCGAGGACAGCCGTGTGGTGGCCGAGGCGACCAAGCGCATGCTCGAGCGCCAGCAGCTCAACGTGATGCATGTGGTCAGCGCCGAAGAAGCGTTCACCCTGCTGACCGCCGAATCGCTGGGTCGCAGCCGCCATCGCATCGACCTGGTGCTGACCGACGTGACCCTGAAGGGAGAGCTGAGCGGCCGCGACGTGGTGCAGCGCGTGCGCGTGGACTTCGGCTACGGCAAGCGCCGCCTGCCGTTGCTGGTGATGACCGGCGATGGCAATCCGCACAACCAGACCGGCCTGCTGCAGGCTGGCGCCAACGACCTGGTGCTGAAGCCGATCGAAGAGCGCCTGCTGATCACCAAGGTGCTGTTCCAGCTGCGGCTGGCCCGACTGAATGATGGACCCCTGTTGCGATGATCGATGAAGTAGTGGACACCCCGGCGATCCAGCTGGAACCGAGCTGGAAACAGCGTGTGGGCGACTACCTGCTGCAGCCGCAGATGCGCGAGCTGTCCAGCTTCCTGCGGCAGCGCAAGGCCAGCGGTGCGGCGGTGTTCCCGCCCGGCCCGCAGATCTTCGCCGCGTTCGATGCCACCCCGTTCGATCAGGTGAAAGTGGTCATCCTCGGCCAGGACCCGTACCACGGCCGCGGCCAGGCCCACGGCCTGAGTTTCTCGGTGCAGCCGGGCGTGCCGGTGCCGCCGTCGCTGTTGAACATCTACAAGGAAATCGAGGGTGACCTCGCCATCCCGCGCCCCGACCACGGCTGCCTGATTCCCTGGGCACAGCGCGGCGTGCTGCTGCTCAACGCCGTGTTGACGGTGGAAGAGGGCAAGGCCGGTGCCCATCAGGGGCGTGGATGGGAAGGCTTCACCGACCACGTGGTGGACGTGCTCAACCGCGAGCGCGAGGGCCTGGTGTTCATGCTCTGGGGCGCCTACGCGCAGCAGAAGGGCAAGGTGATCGATACTGGCCGCCACCGCGTGCTGAAATCGCCGCATCCCTCGCCGCTGTCGGCCCACCGCGGCTTCCTCGGCTGCCGTCATTTTTCGATGGCCAACGAGTACCTGCAGCGCCGCGGGCAGGCCCCGATCGACTGGTCGCTGCCGCCGCGGGCGTCGCTGGCGCCATCGGGCTGAACGGCGGGCAACGCTTCCCGGCGTTTCATGGGCGAAACCGTCGCCTGTTCAGCTCCCTTTGACCCGGAATGGCCGTGCTTTCCGGGCTAGTAGGTTGAATTCCAAGGGATTGTGTATCCCGAAAAGCGCGCTCGCCACTGTCATCAAATCGCGTTACGGTAGGGCTCTGTTTGGGACCAGTGTTTCATCAGTGGAATGCTGGAACTTTTTCCTCCTTTAGCAGTCCAATTCCCCGACTGCTAAGATGGGTGCCTATGAGCCAGAACACCTCTACTGCCCTTGTGGCAAACAATCTGCCGATTCCCAGTGCGCTCGGTTCGCTGGACGCCTATATCGGTGCCGTGCACCAGATCCCGGTGCTGTCGGTCGATAACGAACAGGACCTGGCCCGTCGCTTCCGCGACGGCAACGATCTGGACGCTGCCCGTGAGCTGGTGCATTCGCACCTGCGCTTCGTGGTGCACGTGGCCCGCGGCTACAACGGCTACGGCCTTGCGCTGGGCGACCTGATCCAGGAAGGCAACATCGGCCTGATGAAGGCGGTCAAGCGCTTCGACCCGGAAATGGGCGTGCGCCTGGTGTCCTTCGCGGTGCATTGGATCCGCGCCGAGATGCATGAGTTCATCCTCAAGAACTGGCGCATCGTCAAGGTCGCCACGACCAAGGCGCAGCGCAAGCTGTTCTTCAACCTGCGCAAGTCGAAGAAGCGCCTGGGCTGGATGAATGCCGCCGAAGTCACCGCGGTGGCCAAGGACCTGAACGTGTCCGAGCGCGAGGTGCTGGAAATGGAGTCGCGCCTGTCCGGCCGCGATATCGGTTTCGATGCGCCGACCGACGAAGACAACGACCATGCACCGCCGTCGCCGGCTGCGTATCTGGTGGCCAATGACGAAGATCCGTCGATGGCCTACGAGCGCGAGGACAGCGAAGACAACCAGATGCAGCTGCTGCGCGAAGGCCTGGCCGAGCTGGATGCGCGTTCGCGCGACATCATCCGCCGCCGCTGGCTGGATGCGGACAGCAAGGTGACGCTGCAGGAGCTGGCAGACGAGTACGGTGTGTCGGCCGAGCGTATCCGCCAGGTCGAAGCGAACGCGCTGAAGAAGATGAAGGCGCTGTTCACCGCGTAAGGCGGCGAGGCGTTTGAGTAATGGAAAGGCCCGGCATTGCCGGGCCTTTTCTGTTGGTGGGCCTTTCATCCACGCATGGCTTGGATCTACTACGGGGCACACCCTGCATGAACGAATCACACCGTAGATCACCCCATGCGTGGATGCGGCAAGATCCAGTAGATCCACGCCATGCGTGGATGTCCTGATGCCGCGCGGGCCTCAACCCTCCCGCGCGATCGCCCGCCAGCCGATGTCGGTACGGTGGAACTCGTTGGCCCAGCTCACCTTCGCCACACCCGCATACGCGTTCGCCTGCGCATCGCGCACGCTGTCACCCAGTGCCGCCACGCACAGCACGCGGCCGCCGGCGCTGAGCACCTGGCCCTGCGCGTCCAGCGTCGTGCCGGCATGGAAAACCTTGGCCGTTGCCGGCACCTCATCCAGGCCGGAGATCACCTCACCGATGATCGGCGTTTCCGGGTATGGCTTGGCCGCCAGCACCACGCCCAGTGACGGGCGCGGATCCCACTGCGCGTCGACCTGGTCCAGGCGGCCATCGATCGCCGCTTCCACCAGCTCCACCAGGTCCGACTGCAGGCGCAGCATCACCGGCTGCGTTTCCGGGTCGCCGAAACGCACGTTGAACTCGATCACCTTCGGCGCGCCGCCGGCATCGATCATCAGGCCCGCGTAGAGGAAGCCGGTGAATGGGATGCCGTCGGCAATCATGCCCTGCACGGTCGGGTTGACCACTTCGCGCATCACCCGTGCATGCACTTCAGGTGTCACCACCGGGGCCGGCGAGTACGCACCCATGCCGCCGGTGTTCGGGCCGGTGTCGCCGTCGCCGACGCGCTTGTGATCCTGCGAGGTGGCCATCGGCAATGCATGCACGCCGTCGACCATCGAAATGAAGCTGGCTTCCTCGCCGTCGAGGAATTCCTCGATCACCACGCGCGCACCGGCATCGCCGAAGGCGTTGCCCGAGAGCATGTCACGCACGGCGTCTTCGGCTTCGGCCAGCGTCATCGCCACGATCACGCCCTTGCCGGCGGCCAGGCCGTCGGCCTTGACCACGATCGGCGCGCCCTTCTCGCGCAGGTAGGCCAGTGCCGCGTCCACCTCGGTGTGCACGGAATAGAACGCGGTGGGGATGTTGTGGCGGGCCAGGAAGTCCTTGGCGTAGGCCTTGCTGCCTTCCAGCTGCGCGGCGGCAGCCGTCGGCCCGAAGATGCGCAGGCCGGCGGCGCGGAAGCGGTCGACCACGCCGGCCACCAGCGGCACTTCCGGGCCGACCACGGTCAGCGCTACGCCTTCGGCCTGGGCCAGGGCGAGCAGGCCATCGATGTCGGTGACTTTCACCGCAACGTTGCGGCACTTGTCTTCGTTGGCGGTGCCGGCATTGCCGGGCGCTACGAGCACTTCAGTGACACGGGAGGACTGGGCCAGCTTCCATGCCAGGGCGTGTTCGCGGCCGCCAGAGCCGATGACAAGTACGTTCATCACGAGATTCCAGATTGCGTGGGAAGGGAAGGTCGATATCCCCGGCGGCGCGCGTGGTTCACTCGCAGCCTTCGCGTTGCAGCGACTCGGGGAAGGAGTAGGTCCAGGACTTCGGGTCCAGGGTGAAGCGATGTTCCTGCCGTACCTGCTTGCCACCGCAGGTGCTGCCGGTTTCCTCGATCAGCAGCGGCCAGACGCGCGCGTTGCGATCGCTGTCATCGAAGCGCAGCGCGAAGTCGATGCTGAAGCGACGGGTGCGGCAGTCCTCGGCAGTGTCGGGGTCGGCGGCCGAGTCGACGTTCTCGCATTCGTACTGGGCGTCGTTGTCGATGTGGCTGCGCACGTTGCCGGTGGCGACCAGTCCCTTTGGCCCCGGCAGGATCAGTGACTGCGAGAGCAGCGAGAAGCCCTGGCCGAACCAGCCATCTTCGACGCGGAAGCCGTAGAAATCGCTGCCAGCGCGGATGATGCTGGCGCTGCCGGGCTGACCGCCACTGCCGAAGCGCGCGCCGGTCAGTTCGCTCACGACTTCGAAGCCTTCGCCCTTGGGATGCAGCACGAAGAAGTCGATGGTTCCCGGGTCGATGTGCGCGCCATCGGCCAGCGCACCGCACACTGCCAGCAGCTGCTGCCAGCTGTCGCCGGTCACCACCGGCTGCTCCGCGCAGACCTGCCAGTCCACGGGACGGGTTTGGCCTTCCTGGGTCCAGGTGCCGCGCCACTCCCCCGACAGCTTGGCGTCCTTGCCGTAGCGCCCGGTCAGGAATGACTGCAGCTGCGCGGTGCGGCTGACATGGGCGGCCGGTGCGCTGGGGGCGGCCTTTGCCGCATCTGCCTGCGGGGCAGATGCGGGTTCGGCGGCCGGCTTGCAGCCGGCCAGCAGGGTGGTGCCAATGAAGGCGAGCACGGCGAGCGGTTTCAAGGAGACTGCAGACATCCGTGTCGCTCCGATAATCAGTGGCGGAAGTGGCGAACGCCGGTGAACACCATGGCCAGGCCGTGCTCGTCGGCGGCGGCGATGACTTCCGCGTCGCGCATCGAACCGCCCGGCTGGATCACCGCCTTGATGCCGGCCGCGGCTGCAGCGTCGATGCCATCGCGGAACGGGAAGAACGCATCGGAGGCCATCACCGAACCCTCGACCACCAGGTTCGCATCGGCCGCCTTGATGCCGGCGATGCGCGCGGAATACACACGGCTCATCTGGCCGGCACCCACACCGATGGTGCGGTTGTCCTTGGCATAGACGATCGCGTTGGACTTCACGAACTTGGCGACCTTCCAGGCGAACAGCAGGTCGGTGAACTGCTTGTCGGTCGGCGCCAGCGTGCTGACCACCTTCAGTTCGTCGCGGGTCATGCCGCGGTTGTCCGACGACTGCAGCAGCAGGCCGGAGCCCACACGCTTGTTGTCGAAGTTGTTGAGGCCATCGCCGTGCGGGATGCGCAGCACGCGCACGTTGGCCTTCTTCTGCGCGTATTCCAGCGCGGCCGGTTCGTAATCCGGGGCGATCAGTACTTCCACGAACTGGCGGTCGAGGATCACCTGCGCAGTCGCAGCGTCGAGCGGCTTGTTGAAGGCGATGATGCCGCCGAAAGCGCTGGTCGGGTCGGTGGCATAGGCCAGTTCGTAGGCATCGCCATTGCCGGCACCAACGGCCACGCCGCACGGGTTGGCATGCTTGACGATGACACAGGCCGGCGCATCGAACTGGCGCACGCATTCCCATGCCGCATCGGCATCGGCCAGGTTGTTGTAGCTCAGTTCCTTGCCCTGCAGCTGCTGGAAGGTGGCCAGCGTGCCCGGCACCGGATGCAGGTCGCGGTAGAACGCGCCACTCTGGTGCGGGTTCTCGCCGTAGCGCAGGTCCATCACCTTCACGAAGGTGGAATTCATCTGCGCCGGGTACTCGGCACGCGCCGGCACGGCAGCGTCGGTGGCGGTGACGGCAGACAGGTAGTTGCTGATCGCCGCGTCGTACTGGGCGACGCGGTTGAACGCGGCTACCGAGAAAGCGAAACGGGTGCCGGCCGACAGCTGGCCATCGTTGGCGTCGAGCGAGGCCAGCAGTTCGGCGTACTGCGACGGGTCGGTAGCCACCGCCACGCGGGCGAAGTTCTTGGCCGCCGAGCGCAGCATCGCCGGACCGCCGATGTCGATGTTCTCCACCGCATCGGCCAGGGTGCAGTCGGCCTTGGCGGTGACCGCTTCGAACGGATACAGGTTCAGCACCAGCAGATCGATGGCGCCGATGCCGTGCTCGGCCATCACGGCGTCGTCCAGGCCGGAACGGCCCAGCAGGCCGCCATGCACCATCGGATGCAGGGTCTTGACCCGGCCATCCATCATTTCCGGGAAGCCGGTGACCTCGGCGACGTCCTTCACGGCCAGGCCCGCATCGCGGATCGCCTTGGCGGTACCGCCGGTGGACAGCAGCTCAACGCCGCGTGCAGCCAGCGCGGTGGCCAGTTCGACCAGGCCGGTCTTGTCGGAAACGGAAAGGAGGGCCCGGCGGACGGGCAACAGATCAGCGGTCATGGGGACAGGGCAATCGGCAGCGGAGCGGGGCCGATATTGTAGGCGGTGGGGGCCGATGGCGGGGCTCGCAGGCGGCAAATTCGACGCCCGACAGGGATTGATGCCATGCCCGCCCCACCAGGTTGGACACGGCAGCCCTTGTCGGAACCGGTTGTCGATAGGGTAGGCTGTGCCCGCACTGCCAAGGATTAGCGGGTTCAGATCGTGTCGATCTATGCATTGAAAGGACGTTTCCAGGACCTGCTGCGTCCGGCCGTACACGGCCTGTACCGCATGGGCGTCACCGCCAACGTGGTGACCGTAGCGGCTGCTGTGGTCTCGCTGCTGGTGGCCGCCGCAGTGTGGTGCTGCGCTCCCACGCAGCCGCTGCTGTACCTGGCGCTGCCGCTGTGGATGCTGCTGCGCATGGCCCTCAACGCGGTCGACGGCATGCTGGCCCGCGAGTTCGGCCAGCAATCGCGGCTGGGCGCTTATCTGAACGAGTTGTGCGATGTGATCGCCGACGCGGCGCTGTACCTGAGCCTGCTCAGCGTGCCGGGCGTGCGCCCGGAGGCACTGTGGCTGCTGGCCTGGGCCGCCGCGCTGAGCGAATACGCTGGCGTGCTGGGCTTGATGGTCGGCGCCAGTCGCCGCTATGACGGCCCGATGGGCAAGAGCGACCGCGCATTCGTGATCGGTGTGCTGGGCCTGCTGCTGGCGTTCGGCTGGGGCGGTGCGATGACGGTCAGCGGCGTGGCCGCTGCGATGGCGGTGCTGTGCGGGGTGACGATGGTCAACCGCGTACGCCGGGGATTGAAGGAATCGGCGGTTTCGCCGCAGTAAACACAACACGGCTACACGCCATTCCAATACGGAGATTGCATGCGTCAGGCGCAGGAACGGGAATTCCACAGCTTCGACCAGGTACCGCTGTTTTACCGGTACTGGCCGAGCACTACGGCAACCACGCCGGCCAAGGCCATCGTGCTGCTGCATCGCGGCCATGAACACTCCGGCCGTGTAGCCCATCTGGTCGACGAACTGGGCCTGCCCGACACGGCCTTCTTTGCGTGGGACGCGCGCGGCAATGGCCGCTCGCCCGGCGCGCGCGGCGACGCACCGGGCTTCCCGGCGCTGGTACGCGACCTGGATAGCTTCATCGCCCACATCGGTGCCGAGCATGGCATCGCGGTGGAGGACATTGTGGTCATCGCACAAAGCGTGGGCGCGGTGGTTGCCGCCACCTGGGTGCACGATTACGCGCCGCGGTTGCGCGCACTGGTGATGGCCTCGCCGGCCTTCAAGGTGAAGCTGTACGTGCCGTTCGCACGCGCAGGGCTGGCGCTGATGCAGAAGCTGCGCGGCAACTTCTTCGTCAACAGCTACGTCA
>RCUS01000705.1_pt1 | contig 20491 bp, 26 predicted proteins | sample 2166221 | NCBI WGS metagenome assembly RCUS01 (sample SAMN09932758, study PRJNA488358) | compost metagenome | isolation source: compost soil in cyclohexanecarboxylic | place: Germany: Experimental Botanical Garden | reverse complement strand
GCATCTCGCTGCGCATCGCCTTGACCTGGCCGATCAGCGTGGCCACGGTGTCGCGCGGCGTGTCGCCGGCGATGCCGAGGGCTTTGACCTGTTCAGGACTGAGGGCGGTGTTCTCGGGATCATGGGCAGGCTGAGCGTCCGGCGAAGACACCCAGGATTTGCCGATGATCAGCACGACCCCTAGCAGAACGCCAGGTACCAGCCATTTCAGCAAACCGTTAGCTTTCATGATCGGCGGCCTCCGGGGCTGGAGGTGGCAGCAGCAGCGTGTGCTTCAGGTCACCGCCCTGGGTGACGAGGTAGGCCACCGTCGTGTCTTCGGGGGTGCCGGCACGGCCGAGGTATTCGTGTTGGAAGGTGGCAGCGTACAGCGTGGCCTGCAGATGACGCGGGTCCAACGTGACCTTGGTCGGCCCACGGTTGACGATCTTCACCGCCGTCACCCAATAGTCACCCAGCCGCCAGGCTGCGAGCCCCTTGATGGCCACGCGTTCGGTAGGCAAGAGCGTGCTGAACGTACCAGACTCGCCCAGCGGTACTCGGCGCACACCGGGCAATGGCGCCACGGTGCGCAGCGGCGCGTACAGGTTCTGCGCCGCATAGCGAGTCAGCACAACCGGTACCGGTGTCGCTGCAGGCGCTGTGTCTTTCGCGGTGTCCTCGTCCGTAGCCCGTGCCTGGTCAACGATCTTGACCGGCTCAAGCGCCTCGTTACCTTCGAGTGCTTCGATGTCGACCAGGATGATGTCCCCTGACTTCACCGACTGCAGCTGCAGTCGAGTAGGGGGGATGGCTTCCGCCGCGCGCAGGTACACCGTTCCGCCGACCGACTGCACGCGCAGTTTGCTGGTGATCGCGCTGGGCAGCCCGACGCGGACATCTTCATCCAGCATCAGGATTCGTTCCTGACCGACCGTCAGCGGCACGGTCAGCGGCAGGCGGTCCCAGTACTTGACCTCAACGGCACTTACGGCTGAACACCAGCTGGTGATCGAAACCAGGATCAGGATCAAGACACGCATCATCACGCACCTCCAGGCAGCGTCAGTTTCTGCGGCGTGCCTTCGTAGCAGTCCAGGGCCAGGCCCCATTTGTTGTGCTCGGGGTCGACGTCGAAGCGCACCACGCGTAGTGGATAGCGCACCACCACGCGTTTCACCGGCTCGGCGGCGTAGTACTCGTCGGCATTGAGGTCGAGCTTGACCAGCCAACTGTGCTTATCCAGCTGCTTCACCCGCAAATCGGGATCGTCGCTGTAGCCGCGGCCCAGCACTTCGTACACGCCGCGCACGCGGCCGCGCAGTTCGCCTGCGGTCTTGCGGTATTCGAAGTCGCCGTCGAAGAAGGTCTTGCAAGCAGGAGTCAGGTAGGGCTGGAGGGCAAAGATGGCACGGTGGTAATCGACCTCACCGTCGGTGGGCCAGCGGTTGAGCTGACCGAAGATGTACAGCGCAAAGGCATAGATGTTTTCCGGCGGCACATCCCACCATTTGCGCGTGCTGCCGGAGCGCAGGTCTGGTGGCACGTGGATGGTCAGTTCAGCCGGTGCGGACTGCCAGCCGTACCACAGTCCGGCGCACAGCAGTGCTAGGGTCGCCACGGCCAGGCGCAGGCTGAGGATATGCGCTTGCTGCGCATCCACTTTGTTGCGGAAGCGGCTCATGAGGTGGTCCTCATAGGCCGACGCGTACGCCGAACGGTCCAAGGACCCGAATGCAGGATCAGTCGGTGGCTACCGATGCCCCAGTGCACCGCCAGGTGCCACTGCAGGCGCCGGTACAACCAGGTTTCGGGACGAGCACGCTTGGCCCGGCGCAGCAGCTTGCCGCCGCCGAGCAACACCAACGCCATGCAGAGGAACATGCAGGTGGGGAGGGTGGCGATGGACACAGTGGCCACCGCCAGTGGCCCGCCCAGAATAAGGCCCAGCGAGGCTCCGACGACCAGGGCGACCCACATCTCGTCGTTGGTTAGACCACGCAAGACAGCCGGGTCACGGTTGAGGCGTTCCGGCAGGAAGGTGAGGGTGCCGTCGGGGAGGGTGGCAGGGGCGTCGGACATGGCGACCTCACAGGATCGTGGCGGCTTTGGTCAGGAACCACAGGATTACCACGACCAACAGCGCACCGACACCGACCACCGCGCCGAGATCCTTCCAGGTTTTACGCTGGTTCTGCACGTCGGCGTAAACGGTGAGCGAATGCCAGGCCACACCGAGGAAGGCGAGGGTGGCGATCAGCAGGCCGAGCAGAATGCCGCCGTCGTAGGCGTAGTTCTTGATGGTGTCGATCAGGCCCGAACCTTCGCCGCGGGAAGGCGCTTCCATGGTCGGTAGATCAGCCCAGGCCAGCGTCGAGCTCAGCAGCACCAAGCCGCCGAACAGGAACTTGGAACAGGTAGCTCGCAGCAGGGCGAGCGGGCGGTGGCAACGACCGGAAAGGTTCATGGCAAGTTCTCCTGATTACGACAGCATGAAAAACATCAGCACGATCAGGGCGAGAGCCAGGCGCAGCGTGCTCCCTCCCAGCGAGCCGAAATTGATGTTGCCCGCGGCCCAGCCGCGGTATCCGGTCCACAGCGCCCAGGCGCACCAGAGCAATGCCAACACCAGTACCGACGAGCGCCACAGCACCGAGCTGAGCTGCGGAGTGAATCCGGCCACGGCGGAGAACGCGCTGAGCTGGGCGTCAGTCATGCTCATCGGACTGACTCGAATGAGGCGCCTCAGCGCGATAATTACCGCTCAGCTCAGCCAGCTCGGCCGGCTGCGCACGGGAAGGCGATAAGTAATTACTAATGCCATGGCGCACCCGCTCAAGGTCGGCTGCGAACCTCAAGTAGTCGAAGCGGTACCGATCCCTATTGGCATCGCCCTGGTCAGTGCGCGCGCGCTCGGCCAACTCTTCGATAGCCGTGATTTGCCGCTGGACGAGGCCTAGATCCGAGCGCTCACGCACGTCTTGAGCCGCGGCATAGAGCGCCACCAAGCATGCAAACAGCAGGGAGTAAGGAATAGTCTTCATGGCGAAATCCAGCCAGGTATCTGGCGTTCACCCTGAGGAGTCAGGCAGCTTTTGGCATGGATTAAAGGGATCTTCGAACCTTCGCTTTAGAGGTCAGGAACGTACCAGCCGTGTTCTCACCTTTCGCGCTTCTATATTGATCAGCAGTAAGAAAGTCGAATTGCACCAGTTTTGCTGGGTAACAAACTACTTGCGGCATCTTGATAACCGCCATCGTAGGTGCTGTATTCCGTGCTGCTCTGAGTTGCGTTAATATTGCTGTTCTAGGAGATCAACTGTTGAGTGACAAAATGTCTGAGCGGTCTGAAGTTTCGCATCTTTCGGAAGAGCAAGTAGAGGAGCTTTATCAGCGATATATTTCTGGCGAGCGGAATGCTGACCTTGTTGCTGAATATAAATTGTCAATTTCTCCCAATAGCTTAATCAAGATTTTTCCGCCCGTGCAGCTGGATGCGGTTTTTTGCCCATATTGCTGCGTGCAAATGTATGAACGAAGAAAAAGTAAGGCTGATCTTGCGGCAGGGATCACTGTAGGCTACTGTCAGACATGCGATCACAAGTATTATACTGGGCGCTACCCAGGCAATAAACGTCAATGTGGGTGTGGATCATGCGAAGGTGAGCGCCTTCGAGATCAGTTAAATAAAGATCAGATTGCTCGGGAAAAGATACGTGAGTACTGGCGGCCGTTAGTTTCAAATGCCATCCCGTACGAAGATCTGGAGATGCGGGAAAAAATCTACCTTCTGTCATTGATTAACGCGCAGGCTGACCTCAACAGCTCAAGAGTTAGTTCGGTGCTTGAGCGCAGGCGCGATGTATGGTTGGCGCCGTCGCAGACCTTGGAGAGCGAAGTTCTTGAATTGCTCTATCGACGCAGGATTATCGTTGTGGATCCGGAGTCGCCTCTTTTTGCATTTGATGACAGGAAGGTAGAGTCCATCAATCTATCGGCGGTTAGATGGATCGTGAATATTAAACTTCAGGGCTCATCTAGCGTCTCTGTAGAGGATCTTCAAAGGCAGATTGCAAAAGAATTTGCTCTCGCCCCGGTAGGCTATGATGCCCATCAAACTAAGTTGCTGGCAGTAAGCGTTCTTACTGAGCAGGTCATGCGGCAAATTCATTATCAATGTGCGCGATGCTCTCTCTCGTTCACCGCCGAAAAGAAAGGTAGGGATGTGGTAGCTTCCTTATTGAAGGATCACAATGCGGCAGTTGTTGGCTATTTTGTGTATTTGGCAGTGCGGAGAGCGGATGATTACTATAAAAACTCTAACGTTAGTACTGTTCAGGCGACAAATATTATTCCGCGCAAGCTTCACGAGTACGGTATTAAGGCAATCAGCGAGGCCTGGGATCTTGCCGCGAAAAAATTTCTTACAAATGACCCTAGGTCCGAGTTGAATAAAGTGGTCTTCGATTTGGTACTTCGGGCGGATGATGGTGGTTGTTACAAGAAAATTGGCGACTACTTTCTAGCCTTGCCTAAGCAGGGGGCTCCAAAATCCGCAACAGTATTTAGCTGTCCCGTCTGCGGTTCACGCGCGGTACATGCAAGCACGGGCGAAAGCGGCATCATCGTAGACTGTAAGGACTGCATCGCTAGATCGCCAGTTCTGCTTGCTAGTCCAACTGTCTGACACTGAGGTTTCCAGTATCGATGAAGTGTTTCGCTGACATGGGCGACCTTCAAGAGAACCTGACCCAGTTCGGGCGAAAGGTCCGCTCTAGAATCATCCCGTGCGCTGGCATCAGAGTAGTGGTAGACAACGCCGGCACCAAGACACATGCCAAGCGGTCCAACCACACGGTGAAATGATTATGGGCGCATACCGGCGGTGTGGTCGATATCACCGACCCATTCAAGCGCGATTGGATGTTGCGTAACACCAAGGTGAAAGAGGTCTGGGGCATAGGGAAGCGTATGACGGTGCACCTGGAAACGATGGGCGTCCGCACGGTTATGGAACTGGCCAGGGCCTGTCCCTGGAAGCTCTGTAAGAAGTTCAGGATGCTGGTGGGGAAGACAGCGCGGGAATGGGCCGGCGCCCCGTGTCTGGTCTTGGATAAAGCTGACCCGCCGAAGCAGGCCGGGGTGTTGCTGATGGATCTGCGGCAGCCTGGCGAGTTTTCAGAGGATCTGTTCGCCCTTAAGGAGTCGGCTGGATGCGCTCGACTGATGCCGGTGAGGGACGATATCAAAGGCCGCTGGGGGAGGGGACGATGCGAGCCGCCAGTGTGCCGGCTGCACCAGATTGGGGGCGGCGCGAAATGATGAGCCAGTCCTTTAGCACTCGACTGAGTTGTGGACCGTGAAGTGCTGATAGGGCGGAAGCGAAAGGCATAAGAGATGTATGGTGGCAAAATGTAATCGTCGCCAGCCAAAAAAGGCGCTACGATCGAGAAAAAACTGGCGCACTCTGCCTTAAGGAGAAATGAGTCATGAATGGGATCGCTTCGGAGCTCGACGCTAAAATCCTGAGTACAAGCTTGCATCACCTCGATATTGAGGCGCAGACATGCAACTCCGTTGCCATTCCCGTTGATAAGGCCGATCTCGAAGCCTATCTCAATGCCTTACTCAAAGAGATTCATGATCGCCCACAGAATCGTCAGTTTGCGCTGGTGAGCCAGACCACAGAGTTTGCAACTTCCCTCAACGTATTCTTTAGCACTCAAGATCTGGCGGGTGGAACCGAAACTCAGGCTCTTGCTGGGCGTCTGTTGCGCACAGAAGTAAGCACTGAGGAAAAATATGGGCACTTAGATAGGTCAGGAAAAGGTCTTTTGAATAAAGGCAGTTTTCTCCAGTTTCTTTATCTGGATGGTGGTCTCCTAACGTACCTGGGTGTGAAAATTGAGCACCAAAGATTTCTAGATGAGAAAGACCTAAAACAGAAAATTGGTCTCGGTGAAACAAATAAAATATACAAGGCCTGTAAGGTTAGCTTGGGGGCTGATGGTGTTGTAGGTCAGGTTTTCGTATTTGACACTAATTCTAGGCCGTCAACCTATTGGTGGAAAGAGGTGTTGGAATTGCAGCAGCTTCGCAGCGATGCGCATAATACTGAAGTTGCAGTTAAATCTGTGATAAAAGTGCTTGCGAAAGTTAAATTGTTGTCGTCCGCTGACTATACGATCCTTCGGAATGCCACTGTGGCGGCGTTCAAACAAGCTGAAGTGATGAACTTTGATGATTTCGTAACAAATACATTCTCATCCTATACTCCTGTAAATGAAGAGCTGAATGCGGATCTGCCAGGCTTAATTGATAAAATGCGGCTATTGCCCGAGAAGAAAAAATTTGATGGGCAGTTTACCCTTGTGCCTGCCGCTGTGCCATTTCGTCGGCAGACCGTGAAAGTTTCTGATAGGGTCAGTGTGCTGTATGATGAGGACATACCAGATCTTTCCGACAAAATCTGGTACTCGAAAACTCCCTCGGGGCAATCCGTTCTAGTTCTGGATGCGCCTAACGCTGAGGGTGTTTTTGTTGAAAAGCCTTGGGATATTAAATAAATGCTCTGTGGCATCCTCGCCTCCCGCCTTCAGGTCACATCGACGGTAGAACGCTTCGATCAATATAGACTTATTGCAGGTGGGAAATGCACTAAACCTGAGGCGCAAGGAGTCGTGTGTGATGCCATTAATTTCTGGCGAAACCATGTCTCGAAGCGGGACCGAATTTCTTTAACTTTCAGCTATGATGGTGAAAGCGAAGGGGTTACGGAATTATCAGGCGCCAGCTGTACAATCATTAGTAAAATCTTTGATTCAGCTGATGAAGACGATGAGTGTCAGTTGTCTGTAGAGCTCATTGTACATAAGGTAGTGAAAGATCAAAGGCTGTCACTGTATGCGCCTGATCTACTGGGTGAGTACTTTGCTAAAACTCCAATCCTGCAAATTTTAGAAAGTTTGGGCGTGCGGTTGAATGGTGAGCTGACTTTTGAGTGCATGGATTCGATTTCGGCTGCTTTCAGCTCAAGTATCTCGTTTGTATGTGCTTCTGGAGATTTGGAGGTTGTTCGTCCAAGTCGAATGTTGAACCGAAGTGCAGTGTTCGGAATTTTTCAAGATAATAGTTTTAGCCGTTCGCTTCCGGAGTTTTTGGTTCCGCAAGATTTCGACTTTGTCTCGGGCACAGGCGTGCCAAACATTGATGGATTTTTTCGGCGTGCACGCACTTTAATTTCCGCAATTTATCTATCGAACTCGGCGGAAGTAAATGCTAGTGGCGATCTAGAGTATCGAATCTCAGGGTATAAGAATATCGCTGGAGCTGTCCCGTTGGTGGGTCTTGAAGGGGCTTCTGATATCCTGTTCAAAATCGTTGATTGGGCTTATGGGGATGGAGGCAGTTCCGATAAAATTGGACTTGCTCGAAATGTGATGTCGTTGCATGTTGATCAGATGCAGGATGTCGCTAGTTATCCGCAAATCTTTCACGCCATAAACTCAAATTATCAAATATACTTGAGGGATAATGTTGAGAGCTATTTGGATGTTAAGGGAAAGATAACCGATGTCTTAGTCGACGCGGTAAAGAAGACGCATGATATCGTAGATTCATTCGTGGATTCGTTCAGGAATGGTATATTTGTACTATTGACTTTTGTTCTCACAGTTGTCGTTGTTAATGGTTTAAAGGATACGAACGCCGCTGCAATATTCTCTGAGGCATACATTTGGGTTGTGGGCATCTTATCTGGGTTGATGACTGCTTGGGTCTTCAGTGCACGTGCTGGTTCGCTTAGCCAGTTTGATAAAGCCTTTGATTCAATTGAGCAGGTACTGAAGGGTAATTATCGTGGCGTGCTTGAAGAGGCTGAAATTGAAAGTGCTTTAGCCCCAGTGAGAACGAGTAATCGTAAGTATTTGCTGGAGCGATCAAAGCATTATGTGTGGTTGTGGCTGTTTATTGTTGGGGTATTACTGCTAGGTTTCGTTGGTGGTAACAAATATTTTATCACCGCCCCCTTGGCAAGCGACTCACCAGACTCCAAGGTAGTCCCGCAGTCTCCAGAGTCGGAGAAGGTAGATGTGAGTAAGCTAAGCCCTTCCGAGACGACTAGCACAAATGGCGAGTCACGTGCAGCCCCTGGGAATCCGCTTGATCGGCGCGTCGATTTACGTCAGAAAGATTCTCAATAATGCTTTCCTAGAGCTCCAGATGTTTGCTTCAAGATTCTGACTTCTTCCAGCCGATATATTGTCAAAGCCTTTTGGTTTAGAGGTACTTTTTAAACGTTGATGCGGTAATCGAGACCATGCCCCCGAGTATTGCAGCGCAGGGCAACAGCACCCAGATGGGGTTGATAGACCAGGGTAGAGCGAGATAGATCATCCAAGGGCTAATCATCAATGGCAGCAATGTCCGTTTCGCTCGGTGGTAGACAAAGCTGCTTTCCCGGCCCGCCCCGAATTTGCGCAGATCGCGTCGCATCAGCCCGTCAACCGCTCCGGTAATCACGGCAAGCAAGAACAGGGGCGTGGCCAGAGTGAGCACGGCCAGGCGGACCACGAAAGTGAACACCGTAAACAGGGCTGCCAACAGGTAGTCCTGTAGTACAACGTAGGCCTGGGCAAATTGCCCCTGCAGCGATGCCTCCCGACTGAGCAGCTTCAACTGCGTGTCGAATTGCGCCCATCCTGAGCGGACCACGACCCAGTCATTGAGATGCTCAAGGATTGTCGCGGTCGCTTGCGCCGGTTCTTGCACGAGCAGCGAACTTTTAAAGTGGCTGCTGAGCCAGCCAAGCTCGGTCTGCCACATGGCATGGCTGTGATGCCAGCCTTGTTCTGGCCAGAACCACAGCATGCCTGCGAACTCCAGCACGATGGAGAACACCAGCGCGGCGAACAGTAGGCCCAGTAGCCTTAGGCATAGCTCGAGCGTGCCGAAGATAAGCCCCGGGTGTCGTTGTGCGGGAGGTTGGCTGGATGGGGTGGTGGGCATACGGGCTCCACAGGACTCGATTGTTGTCGGGCCGCTTACGAGGCGCGTCTACGTCCAGGCGGAGGCATCTCGGGATCGAAGTCGACTGTCGGCGCACCGCCGGCACTGGTCCACCAGCTACCCGCATTGGCGTTGTAGGACTCGCGCATGCGTGCAGCCAGGGTCTGTAGGTCCGCTGGCATGGCATCTTCACTGGCCGGTTTGGGCAGCGGCATCCGTACCTTCCACAGTTGCCCGCCTTCTTGGAACGAAAACATCTGGCCCTTCGGCAGGGCGATGATGTGTGCGGGCTCGATCAGCGGCACGGCGGTGGTGGTGACCCGGTCTTGCGAGGATGAGGTGAAGTCCGTGTGAGCATCGGGGTCCGCCGTATCGGTCGCCCCGGAGACCAAGGTGCGTGTCTGCACATTGACCTTGGGCAGTTGATTGGTCAGCAGTTCTGCCGTGGCGGTTTCCCGCACCCGCAACATCTGCAAGGTGTTGAAGTTACCAATAACCTGGCCCGCCTTGGCCCGGCTGCCGATGCGCGCCTCGATGTCGCTCAAGGTCTGGGTATACGCGGTGACCTGAATACCGGCACCACCGCCCTTGTTGATCAGCGGAATGAACTCGTCGCCCATCAGCTCGTTGAACTCGTCAGCGTGCAGGTTGATGGGTACCTTGTCCGCCGCACTGGACGAGCCAGGCAGGCCGTGGTCGATGCCATGCTTGTAGATATGGCCGGCCACGGAAACCAGATCGGCAAACATCGAGTTACCGACGGCGGCCGCGACTTCGGCATCGGACAGCGCATCCAGACCGACGTAGACGATGCCGCGTTTGCGGATGACCTGCAGCCAGTCGAAGATCGGCCGTGGATCGTCCAAGTCGGTGTAGTTGGGGGCGAGCAGTTGTGCTGTCTTGCCGCTGGTGAGCTTTTCCAGCAACGGTAGGAGTGAGGCGACGATCTTGTCGAAGTAGGTGCGGTCATAACGCACGGCTGAGCGCAGGCCGTCCATCACCGGGTCGAATATGCGCTTGGCGGTTAGGTATTGCTCGATGGCAACAACACGCTTTTCCCGGCCAATCATGTGCCGCGGGATGTTCTTTTCGTTGAGGCGACCCTCGATCTGCACGATCGCTTCCCAGGCCTGCGGATCATGGCGGGCGAAGAAGTGCTGGGCATATTCGATAAATAGCGCATCGATGTTCACCACGTGCCGCTGGATCTGCAGGTAGTCCGGGCGCCGGCCCAGTTCGATCAGGGCGCGAGCGATGATGTTGACAAAGCGCCAGGCAAACTCACGAAACGCCGCGGAGTTGCCTTCACCGCTCAACTGACCAGCGATCCGCGTAGCGACTTCCGAGATGCGGCCGAAGCGGCCGATGGCGTTGTAGCGCGCGGAGATCTCCGGCCAGCCCAAGTGAAAGACATAAAACTCGTTCTCTCGGCCAGCCCGCTTTGCTTCCACATACATGCTGGTGAGGAGCTCGGCATCGCCCTTGGGGTCGAAGACGATCACCACTTCCTGAGTGGGCCGGTGGATATCCTGAGTAATGTACACCTGGGCCACACGTGTTTTACCCACCCGGGTGGTGCCCAGTACCAACGTGTGGCCCACGCGTTCGATCAATGGTAACGAGACCTCCTGCTCATTCGGCTCGACGCCATGCAACAACGGTGAGCCGCCGACCGGCGGCAGCGGACGCACCGGATTGAACGGGCTGTCCCAGGCGGTCAGGCGGGGTAGGAGCGACAACCCGGGTGGTGCCTTCTCCAGCGCATGCTCCATCCGGCGCGCCCATTGATAGGCGGCTGATTGGTTGACGTAGCGGGCCAGCGCCGGATCCTGCGCCTCGAGCAGGCGCTGGGTGTGCAGGCGGGTCCAGCGAAAGCCGCGGCCCATGAACAGGCGTTTGCCACTCACCGGAATCTGTCGGCTGGTCAGCGAGTAGCGCGGTAAGCGTCGGATGTTGCGCCGATAGCGCAGGACGATCCGGGCTTCGTTGAGCCGCTTCAAGCCGAACGCGGTGTAGGCCAGGGCCATCCCTGTGCCCACCTCGGGCGACAATGCCACCGCCCAGGGTGAGTGCAGGCACAGGGCACCGGCACCGGCGCAGATGCCCACGGTGTACAGCTCCACCGCCGGCCGCAGCAAGGATTCCATCGCATGGTCACCCATGGCGCACCCTCACTGTTCCAGGCCGGTGGGTGTGATGAGCACGGGGTAGTGCTCCAGCTCCAGCCGCTCGGCGATGTCGTCGCCACTCACCGGCCAGATGTTCACCCCAGGGGCTGCCGCCTGGATGCGGCGCAAGGCCTGGACGTCGGCGACCTCGACCGCTAGCCCACTGGCGCCCAGGTCCCGCAGAACCTGCGCATGGCGGGACAACCACTCCAGGGAGACGGCGTCCTGCCCGACCAGGAACAGTGGTGTGATGGCGGGGAGGTTCAGCGTTTTGGGCGGTACTGTGCCCGGCGTAAGGCGCTCGCTGCGCACCGGCAGTACCCATTTCAGTTTGCTGGGGTCGGCAGGCATACTGGGGGCGGCGATCGTTGAGAGCGGTAACGACAGGCAGATGACCAGCGCCACCGGGCACGAGCGGCTCATGGCTGTGTCCCTCCAGGAAAAGACGCAACCGCCTCGATGCGCTGCCAGTGTCGGCTGAACTGTCTGCGATAGCGCGCCGCGGGTGCACCGCCGGCTGGCCGGTGATAGCGGCCGGCCGCCACCACCCAGTCGCCCGTGTCGGCATAGTGCGCGCGCAATAGGCCGGCGGTGACGGCCAGGTTCTCACGAGGGTCGAGGGCGTCGCAGGCGCTGGGGTAGCGCTCCGGGTGGTAGCCAAGGTTGGTCTGTCCCAGTCCGACATCGATGCGTTTGGGGTTGTGGTCGGCGAGCGCTTGGCGGAGCGCGGCACAGGCCTCATGGCGGCTGGCAAAGCGCTGCGGCGTGCCGGCAACATTCAAGGTCCAGGGCCAGGGCATGAGGTGGCCGCGCAGCGGTGTGCCGCTTTCCTGCAAGGCGATGGCGAACAGCACGGAGGCGGGGATACCGGCCCGCGCGGCGGCCAACTGATAGGCTGGCGGCGGCAGGGCGCCAGCCTGAACGGCGCTGACGCCGGTCAAGGCCAGGGCGAGGATCAGTCGAGGCGCTGCCATTTTCCGTCCACCTGTTGGAAGCGTGCCGGCAACGGGCGGCTGGCGCCCAGAGCGAACCAACGACCGCGGTCGTGGTTGAGGGTCACCTGGCCGCTGCTGACCTGGGTGGGGGTAATGCCAGCGTCACGCGCCCACTGGCGCAGGCGCGCATCGTCACCTTGGCTGCCAACCAGGTACACGTCCAGGCGTGCGCCGGCACGCAGCCACTGCTGGGTACGGGTCACACAAGCCGGGCAATGTTCTTCCACGAACAGGGCTGTGCGACTGCTGCTCGTGGACGCTGCGTCGTCGGCCATGCCCTGCACGGGCAGCATTCCCGGGAACAGGCGCGCCCAGGCAGCAGTGTAGGCTTTCTGATAGGCCAGCTCGCGTTCGGCACGTTTGGCTTCTAGACGGACCTGCAACTCGGCGTAGCGTTGCCGCTCCTGATCCGAGTCGGCCTCCACGCCCAGGGTGGTGAGCGGGTCGAGATGGGGCGACCAGTAGTGGCGAGGCCCGGCCCGCAGACGCTTGAACGTGGCCCACTCGTCATCGGTCAGCCCCCAGGCCTTGGCTTGAGCCGCAGCGGAATGTTGCTGATCCAGTCGCTTCTGCTCGCTGTACTGCGGGGCAGAGTCGATCAGCGTCGGCGCGTTCCATGCCGAGCTTGCCAGCAGGCCGGCGGGGAGCAGGATGAGCGAGAGGGCGAAGAGCCGAACCATAAGCACCTCTTCACGGCAGCCGCAGTGTGCGGTTGCCATGATCCGGGACGTGGAACACGGCCTGGTCTGCGCGGATCGTACGCAACTGCCAGTTGTTCAGGCTGTCGCCGGGCTGCAGCAGGTGCACAGCCGATAATGACCGCGCACCGGCGGGCAGGGCGGTCACAAACCTGACGGCACCCCGGGTCTCGATCCCCAGCAGGGTGAAGGGCGGCGTCGGGGCTTTGGCCTTGGCATTTGGGACGGTGGCCGTAGCCGGTCGTGCGGTGGCGGTCGCTGGTACAGCGGGTGTCGACGACAGCTTCTCGAGCGCCGCCTCGGTCGTGGCCAGTCGCTGTTCCAGTCTGGCCAAATCGGCGCTGCTGGGACCACGGGGTATCGCTTGAAGCGCTTTCAGTGAAGCGGTCAGCTCTGCCAGTTGCTGGCCGAGGCCTGCCTGCGCTGAGGCACTCTGGCCTTGCGCTTCGCCCAGCGCTACTACCTGCGGCTGCAGCGTCGCGAGCTTGCTGTTCAGAGCGTCGACGTCGCGACGCAGGGCCGGCACGGGATCGGCAGAGGCATTGTGGGCAGCGGCTTGGAGCTCGGCCAATTGCTGGTGATGGTTGTACGTTTCGGCGGCAAGCACGGCGGCGCCGAGGCACAGCGCACCGATCACCAGGGCCTGAAAATGTTGAACCTTCATGGCGCGATCTCCAGGGGCGAGAAGGGTGGTTCGGGCGGTGGTAAGCGCAGGGCGTAGCACACGGTCCGCTCGACGGGGTCGATGTCGAGCTGCCAGGCCGGGCCACCGATGATGGTCAAGGCGTCCAGCAGCGCGATCGGGCCGAGTTGGTGGTGCACGGCAGGCAGGGGACGGCGGAACAACCGATCCACCACCACGCTGTTGGGGCAGAGTGAGTAGCCCGAACGCTGCAGCACGTAGCGCAGGGCTTCGCCGACATTCGCATGTAGGGCAGGGGCGATCTGCACGTTGATGAGCTGGTACAGGGGCTGGCGCTGCTCCAGCGTCGGCCGGGTATTGGCCAGGGTATAGCGGTCCTGGCGGACCCAGGCCGGTATTGAGCTCTTCGGCTGGGACGATGAGGGTGACGGCTCAGTTGGTGCAGGCGTGGGCGCCGGTGGTGGGGTGTTGCAGCCAACCAGTGCGATCATCAGGCAGAGGACGGGGAGTGGGGAGGTATGCATGACCAGGTCTCAACAAAAGTTGTCGACACCTTGGCGAAAGTGCGGGCGGGTCCCCACTGAAAAACCGAAGCTAGTCAGCTAGATTTCCGTTGAGGGGCCACAAAAAAGGCGCCCGTATGGGGCGCCTTGGGTCAGTTTTCAGTGAACAGGGGCAGTTCCGGAAGCGCTGCTGCGTCGGGGTCAAAGATCAGAAAACGGGTGTCTGCCTGACCTGCCAGCAGGAGCAGTTGGAGTAACACGGGCGGTACATGATCATCGCGCAGGCGTGCACTGACTTCGTCGATGCTGCGACTGTTGCTTCCTGTCTTCACTCCTGCTACCCAGGGTGTCGAATACAACTTGCAGCCCACGGCATGGCTGCTGTTGAGTTCAAAACACTCGAAGAGGCTCGCCGGTGAATTACACCACGCGCGTACTTGCAGGTACTCGAACGCTTCCGCCGGCAGGTGAGCGCTGCTGATTTCCCAGCTGCGGCTGTAGTGCCCGGTGGCGAAGGACAACTGCTCGATCAGGTCGCGTGCAGCGTCGTCGCTGGGGAGGTCGCCGAGGTGCAGCAGGCGTCCGAGGTGACTGCCAATGACCTGGTAGAGCACCGTACTCACCAGACCGTCCGCCGGGCAGCGCATGTGCACAAATGATGGCACCCTTTCGGTGTCGGTGATAACGGCATAGTCGTCATCGAACAGGCATGGCTGCAAGTTGATGGCCTCATTGGGTAGCTGGTTCTGGGCCGGGTGTAGCGCGCGGTAGCAGGGCGGGCAGTTGTCGGCATAACTGATCTGGACGACACGCTCGAAGCGAAGATCGTGGAAACCGCGAAGAAACGGGTTGCGAAGGGAAGGGGGCATGATGGTTCTCCGAAGGCGCAGAGGCCACCCCGAATTGGCGGTGGCCTCCTTGGACAGAGGTGGGCTGTTAGAGCCAGCCGTATTCGGCCAACGAAAGCGGGGTGCCTTCGCCGACGATGATGTGGTCCAGGACGCGGACCTCAACCAGGGCCAGGGCCTCGGTCAGGCGTGTGGTGAGTATCCGATCGGCACCGCTCGGTTCCGAGCAGCCGGAAGGGTGGTTGTGGCTGAAGATCACGGCGGCGGCGTTGTGCTCCAGTGCCTTGATGACCACCTCGCGGGGATACACCGAAGCGCCGTCGATGCTGCCGGTGAACAGAATGTCGAAGCTCAACACGCGGTGACGCGAGTCGAGGCAGAGCAGGGCAAACACCTCGTGGTGGTAGGGGGCGAGTCGTAGTTTCAGGTAGGCCGCGGCATCGGTGGGGGTGATCAGCTGCTCGCCGCGCTGGAAGTGACGCTGGTCCAGCACCTGCAAGGCTTCGGTGATCAGCGTATCCTCACGGATGCGTTGGGCCAACACGGGGTCCAGTGGGTCGACCCGGTTCAGGGCAGTGTTCATGGGCAATTCCTCGTGGGAGATGGAGCGCCCCCTGGGGGAGTGCCCCAGGCTGGTGAAATGCGCCACTCAAAGACGCGTGAAGCGATGACGGGGACCGTGGAGCGAGCTTTGGCAGCCCTCGCACGGTCGGGTGGAAAAGGCCTCGAAACCGGCGCCGGTGTGTGAATCGAAATCGGCGCTCAGTGGCAGCAGGGCCTGCAGTTGGGTGCGCATATGGGTGATGCGTTGCTCAACTTCAGCCTCGCTGTAGTACAGCGACAGCGCGCTGAAGTCGTCATAGGCGACCGTCTGTAGGCAGTCCTCGCACAGCCAGAAGCTTTCCATGGCAACCTCCGACGTGAGTGAACAACAGGCGCTCGTGGGAGCACCTGTTGTTGGCGGTCAAGCTGCCTCAGGCAGACTGACGTGCGGCGGTGGATTTATGTGCGGCGGTCGGGGTGGACTGGCGTTGATCGGCATCACGGCCGGTGTCCGCGTTTTCCGCTTCCGTTTTCTCGGCAGCGTCGGTGCGAACGGGCGCACGGTAGCTGAACTGGCCGTCGACCTTGATCCACTCGATGAAGATCAGCCGACCTTTGAGGCTGGCGCCGGGTTGCCCCTTGCGCTCACCTTTCTCGTACAGGAAGGGATCCACCCAGAGGTCGCCGATGCGAAACGCGATCAGGACCTTGCGGTCTGCACGGACGTCTTCCAGGTGTTCACGGATCAGCCGGTCGGCTTCACCACTGGCGACCTTGCAGTCGAAGCGGGTGTACTCGACGTCGTCCGAGGCACCGTGCAAGGCGGCGATGTCACACGCCATGAAGGCTTGGCCGCGGCGTACCGGGACTTCGCGAACACGGTTCAGGTAACCAATGCCTTGGGTGTGCAGGTTGAAGTAGGTGGTGGGGGCGTTATTGCTTGCAGTCGTCATGATAGAGCTCCTGTTTAGCAGAAACGCGGACAGCCACCGGCCCTGGCGGCGGGTGAGTGCCGCAAGGGGGACGTGCAAAAACGTGGTTCGGTGTAGAGAGCGCTCATCACCGAGGGGACGGTGACCGTGCGAGCTGCCGAGCGCGCATCGCACTTGGGGAGAACCACCCGAAACGGGCGTAGCCTTGAAGGTTCTGGCTACCTTGACGCTGTCAACGACAGCGGTGTGCAGCTCATCTATAAAACGCGGGCAAATGCCCGTCAACCGTGGATTGCAGGCGGTTTTGGCCAGCGGAATACGGTGGTGTTCTGTGGATTTTCGAAGGCGAAAAAATAGCCCGACGGTCATCAGGCTAGGAAGAATTGGACCACCCTTGATCCGGCAACCTACCAGCGAAGTTCGTCGCAAAACTTCCGCGGTTGATCCACCTGGATCACCCGACCCTTGTCGTGGTCTGGGTCGGAATCAACTGGCACGCATCCGCGCACAAAAGGTGCCCAGTGTTTCGCCGGCGGGCACCGGAGCTGAGCATCGTCGCCGAAGCGGATGACCCCTGCGGCCTGGCACAAGCCGCACGGGTCATCCACCTGGACAACTTGGGAACGCTGAGAAGCCATCCGAAGATGCAGAGAAGTGTGGCTCCGAACTCTACGAGTCTGACCGAGCTGCCCGGAGCGAATCGGTCTTGGATCGCCTCGCGGCGAAGGGCACCCTCACTACACCAGCGCGATGGTGCCTCGTCAAGTCACGGCTTTTTCCCCTGCGTGGGTTTCGCCACCGGCTTGGTGCCCTTGCATTCCGGGTAGCGGGTGCAGGACCAGAAGCTGCCGGTGCGACCCTTGCGCTGACGCATGGCACTGCGGCACACCGGGCAGAGCGGCCCTTTGCTGGGAGGCGGGCGCAGGGTGAGCGAAGCGTGACTGCGCACCAGTCGGGTCAGCCACTCCGCCTGCTTGGCGAGGAAGGCCTCGACGCTCAGTTGGCCTGACTCGATGCGGTCCAGTGCCTGCTCCCACAGCGCGGTCAGCACCGGGTCGGCGACCTCCGGTGGCACCGCCTCGATCAAGGTATGGGCCGCCGCCGAGGCGGCCAGACTGCGTTTCTTCTTGGTCAGGTAGCCGTGATCGATCAGGCTCTGGATGATGGCGGCGCGGGTGGCCTCGGTGCCGAGGCCGCAACTGTCCTTGAGCGTCTGCTTGAGCCGCAGGTCGGCCACCTGGGTGGCGATGTTTTTCATGGCCTTGACCAGGGTGCCTTCTGTGTAAGCTTTGGGCGGCTGGGTGCGCTGCGCGTTGATCGTCGCGTCGGTCAATGTCAGCGCTGCCGCCTCACGCAGTGTCGGCAGGCGCTGGGCCTGCTCAACTGGTTCGTGGCTGTCGCCTTCGTTGATCACCGCTTTCCAGCCACGGGTCAAAATCTGCTTGCCGCGGGCGAGTAACCGATCACCCTGGCTGTGCAGCAGTGCCTGGGTTTTCAGATATTCATGTTCGGGCAGAAACTGCGCCAGGTAGCGAGCGCGAATCAATGTGTACACCGCCCGTTCGCGCTCGGAGAGCGGCGCCAGGTCCAGTGAAACGGCGGTGGGTATGATGCCGTGGTGCGCGGTGATCTTGCTGCTGTTCCAGGCACGGGAACGGCGGCAAGGATCGACGTCTTTCAGCGTTTGTCCCAGTGACGGCGCGGCCGCCGCCAGGGCGTGAATAACACGGGGTACCTCATCGAGCATGCTTTCGGGGAGGTAGCCGCAGTCGGTGCGCGGGTAGGTGGTCGCCTTGTGGGTCTCGTACAGGGCTTGGGCAACCCCCAGGGTCTCCTGTGCACCGAGCCCGAGCTTCGCTGAGCAGACCTCCTGCAGGGTGCCCAGATCGAACGGCAGGGGTGGGCCTTCGCGAACCCGCTCGACCGCCACGCTGTGGACCCTGGCTGCTCCCTGCTGGAGCAGACGTCGCGCTGTCGCCTGTGCGGCTACCTCGTCGATGCAACGCCCGGCGTCGTCGCAAACCGCGGCGGGTGGCTGCCAGCGGGCCAGAAAGTCCGTGCCGTCGGCGTCCAGGTGAGCATCGACGGTCCAGACCGGTTGCGGCACAAAGCTCGCGATGGCTCGGTCGCGCTCGACCACCAAACGCAGCGTCGGGGTCTGCACCCGGCCGACCGGCAGCAGGCCGTCGAAGCCGGCACGGCGACCGAGCAGAGTGAACAACCGGCTCAGGTTGATGCCCACCAGCCAGTCCGCGCGGGACCGGGCCAACGCGCAGTGGTACAGCGGTAAGGTCTGCTCGCCCGGGCGCAGGCTACCCAGGCCCCGACGGATCGAGGCGTCATCCAGGGCCGAGAGCCACAGGCGCAGCACCGGCCCCTGGTACTGGCAGCGCTCGAGAATCTCCCGGGCGATCATTTCGCCCTCGCGATCGGCGTCGGTGGCGATGACCACTTCGCTGCAGGTGCGCAGTAACTGGTGGATGACCTTCAGTTGACTGGCGACCTTGGGTTTGACGACCAGCTGCCAACGCGCAGGGATGATGGGCAGATCGTCCAGTGACCAGCGCTTGTAGTCGCCATAGGCCTCAGGGGGTGCGGTTTCCAACAGATGGCCAACGCACCAGGTGACGGTGACGCCCGTTCCCTGCAGGCAGCCGTCGCCACGCCGACTGGCCTGCAGCACGCGCGCGATATCGCGGGCTTGGGATGGTTTTTCGCAGATGAACAGGCGCATACGCAGGCCCTCTCGGTGGGTACCGACAGGGTGGCGAGGTGGAGAGGGAGCACCAGCGATAATCCGAAGCCGCCGCGCTCCTGTTGGTGTGCAGCGAGATCCGGCAGACGGTTACTTGCGCTGCGCCAGATGGGTGGCCAGCGTTTGCAGAAACTCCAAGGCAAACTGCTTATCTGCTTTGCCCAGCGCCTTGATGATCGACGTGATCTGCACGTCCAGATCCCGGGGGCGAGGGCTGATGGCCAGTAGCAGCTCATCGGCGGGGCAGCCGTAAAGGTCGGCCAGTTGCAGCAGCTTACTCACGGAGAACTCAACCTGGCCACGCTCGAATCGCGACACGACTTCACCGAAGATTTTCAGGTACTCGCCTACCTTCGCTTGGGTCAGACCACGGGCGCGACGATACTCCGCCAACTGGCGGCCAATGTGATGTGGGCTAGGCTCTTTGACTGGCAACGGGGACGATCTCCAATTCGACCCATATGGTTGACCAACTACCCAAAGATATGAACGCCCCCAAAAAATAGCTGTATGACCCGCCTGTCCACACGGAGGCTGCGATTTGCACGGATCAAACCAGAGTGAGGTGGATGCACTAGCGATCAAGGCCTATGAACTGTTCATGGCCACCCACCTGGAACCGGACAACTTCGAGGCGCGCGCCAGGTTGATCGACTGGGTCCAGGAAAGTCCGGCGCACTGGCGGGCATTCCTTGCCCTGGACCAGTACCTGGAGGAGGTGTCGCAGTTGTTGGAGGGGGCCAAGCGTGGGAAAACCCGGCGAGAGTAAAAGCCCAGCAGGCGTCGGGGTTGCCCGCCGGGCAGGTTGCACAGATCCAGCGATATCGCGCTGCGGGCCGTGATTCCACTGAAATCCACCCGCTCAAGTGGTCTTGCGCGACGCCTTCTTGCCTGCCCCTTTGCGCCCGGAACCGGCGTTTTCCTGGGCCTTCTCGCGCATGGACACCGACGCCAGGCGGTGCGGCAGAATGCCAATACGCCGCGCCTCGACCTTGAAGGTCACCCGCGCATTGTCCTCGCTGTCTTCCCACTCCTCCTTGACCGTCCGACCCTCGACCAGGATGCGCATGCCTTTCTGGAACAGGGTGCTCCAGTGTTCGGCGTCGCGGTGCCAGAGTTCGACCGGGGCCCAGTAACCGCCGCGATCCTCGTAGCCGCCTTCGCGCGGTACCGGGTTGTCGAAATACACGTTCAAGCGCAACAGGCGTCGCGGCTCCTCCGGGTTGGTGTTGAACTCCTGAAATTCAGGAACGCTGCCGATGTTGCCTTCGCCAACAAATAACGTACTCATGCGTGCTACTCCTCGGTGGGGGAATGGGAAAGGGCGAGTTCGGCGACCTCGAGCTTGCTGGCACCGGCGATGGCTTGGCGATACAGCGACTGCAGGCTGCTCATCTGCAGGTTCAGCACCACGCGGTTGG